>Ga0082212_10000868_pt1 | contig 44522 bp, 45 predicted proteins | sample TergutNt197P3_FD_71548 | JGI IMG/M metagenome (GOLD analysis project Ga0082212, IMG submission 71548) | Neocapritermes taracua P3 segment gut microbial communities from Petit-Saut dam, French Guiana - Nt197 P3 | ecosystem: Host-associated > Arthropoda: Insects > Digestive system > Gut ... | reverse complement strand
TCGCCGGTGCCCAGCCTTTCGTGAAGCACCTTTGTTATTGCAGCTGTCAGTGTTGTCTTGCCGTGGTCTATATGGCCTATTGTGCCAATGTTGACATGAGGCTTTGTTCTTTCAAATTTTTGTTTTGCCATTTCTTCTCCTGAAATTTCTAGTGTCTGTTGGCTCCCGGCGCCTGCTCGTAGTGGGAGAACTGCATTGTATGCGTTCCCCTGCCCTGAGTCTTTGAGCGCAGTGCCGTTGTGTATTGAAACGTTTCGGCAAGCGGCACGCTGCCATGGATGGTAGTGGCGTTGCCTTTTGTTTCCATGCCCTCAACCTTGCCCCGGCGGCTGGAGAGATCCCCGATTATATCGCCGGTATATTGTTCGGGCACTATAACTTCTATTGTAAATATGGGCTCGATTATAACCGGTTCCGCTTTTTTGGCTGCTTCCCTGAAAGCTTGCGAAGCGCATATTCTAAATGCCATTTCGCTTGAGTCAACCTCGTGGTAGCCTCCGTCAAGCAGTGTGGCTTTAATGTCCAGTATTTCATAGCCGGACAAAATTCCGCCTTCCATTGCGGCCTTGATGCCTTCCCTGACCGGATCGATGTATTCCTTTGGAATGCTTCCGCCTACAATCTTGTTGATAAATTCATAGCCTTTGCCGGGCTCGTTTGGCTCGATTAGCAGGCTTATTTCGGCAAATTGGCCTTTGCCGCCCGTTTGCTTTGCATAGCGGTAGGCAATCTGGGATGGCTTTGTTATGGCTTCCTTGAATGCTACCTGCGGGTTTCCTACATTTGCCTCTACCTTAAACTCGCGCAGCATGCGATCGACTATTATTTCCAGGTGCAGCTCGCCCATTCCCGAAATAAGGGTCTGGCCTGTCTGATCGTCATTTTTGTAGCGCAAAGACGGATCCTCTTCAGCCAGCTTGAGAAGCGAAGCCATCATTTTGTCCTGGCCGGCCTTGGTCTTTGGCTCTATGGCTATCGATATAACCGGCTCGGGAAACTCGATCTTCATGAGCACTATCGGCGCGTTTTCGGCGCACAGGGTGTCGGCTGTAGCGATTTCCTTCATGCCAACCAGCGCAACGATGTCGCCTGCGCTGGCAGACTGCAGATCAAGGCGGTCGTTGGCGTGCATGCGCAGGATTCTGCCTACACGCTCCTTTTTCTGGGTAGTCGAATTGAATACATAGCTGCCTGCCTTAAGCACTCCGGAGTATATGCGCACAAATGTCAGCTTTCCTACATAAGCGTCCGTCATGATTTTGAACACAAGGGCTGAAAACGGATCTGACTCTGATGCCTGGCGTATGGCTATTTCGCCGCTTTTGGGGTTTGTGCCTGTAATAGGCGGTATATCCAGCGGCGACGGAAGGTAGTCAACAATGGCATCCAGCATTTTTTGGACGCCTTTGTTGCGAAAAGACGATCCGCACACAACAGGTATAATCGATGATGCTATGCACGCTTTGCGCAAAGCCTGCTTAATAAGATCATTGGGGACATCATCCCCGTTCAGGTACAGCTCCATTATTTGCTCGTCTTCGTCGCTTAGGGCTTCAAGCAGCGCATCGCGCTGGCTGAGCGAGGCTTCGAGCATTTCTTGCGGAACTTCGCTTGCGACAAGCTCGCGGCCCTCTTCGTCGGCATGCGTATACGACCTCATCTCTATGAGGTCAATTATGCCTGTGAAATGCTCTTCAGAGCCAATCGGCAGCTGAATTGCCACTGCATTAGCTCCAAGGCGCGATTTCATCATTTCGATTGCATTAAAGAAATCAGCCCCAATAATGTCCATTTTGTTTACGTAGGCTATTCTTGGAACGCTGTACTTGTCGGCTTGGCGCCATACAGTTTCGCTTTGCGGCTCAACTCCCGACTTCGCGCAAAAAACAGCGACTGCCCCGTCCAAAATGCGCAGGGATCGCTCGACTTCAACCGTAAAGTCAACATGGCCGGGCGTATCGATAATGTTGATGTCGCACTCGCCCCAATGGCAGGTGGTTGCAGCTGAGGTTATTGTAATGCCCCTCTCCTGCTCCTGCTCCATCCAGTCCATCTGGGTGGCGCCCTCATCAACTTCCATCGTTTTGTGGATCTTTCCTGTGTACAGCAGGATACGCTCGGTTGTCGTTGTTTTGCCGGCATCTATGTGGGCCATGATGCCAATATTCCTAATTTTCTCTAATGCTATATTGTTGCTTGCCACTTTGCTTTTTTATCCAATCACCACTTGTAATGCGAGAAAGCCCTATTGGCTTCAGCCATTCTGTGGGTGTCTTCTTTCCTCTTCACTGATGCGCCCGTATTGTTCATGGCATCCATAATTTCGCCTGCCAGCTTGGCCATCATTGTACGCTCGCTTCTTTTGCGTGTGTTCATGACCAGCCAGCGCAGCCCAAGCGTTTGCCTTCTTGCCGGCGATACTTCAAGCGGTACCTGGTATGTCGCGCCGCCAACCCTTCTGGCTTTTACCTCAAGCACGGGCATAATGTTGTTGAGCGCTTGCATGAAAGCCTCCAAGGGCTCTCTGCCTGTTTTTTCTGCGACAATGTCAAACGCTCCGTAAACTATTTTTTGCGCTACGCCCTTTTTGCCGTCAAGCATGATGTTGTTGAGCAGCTTTGTGACTATAACGCTGTTGTATATGGGATCTGGCAGTACTTCCCTTTTTGGAACGGGCCCTTTTCTTGGCACGCCTTCCCTCCTGTTGATGAAAATATTTTCACGGGTACTCGGCGCATCCCGCATCAGCGGAGCGCCGCTCGTGCGCTTATTTATTTATTTAAGCGATAGCTTAGTGTTTATTATTTTTTTGGCATTTTGGCGCCATATTTCGATCTGGCCTTCATGCGCTTGTTTACTCCGGTTGCTTCCAGGGTTCCGCGTATGATCTTGTAGCGAACGCCAGGCAGGTCTCTAACCCTTCCGCCCTTTATCATGACGACAGAGTGCTCTTGAAGGGTGTGGCCGATTCCCGGAATGTAGGCTGTGACTTCAATCCCGTTTGAGAGCCTGACTCTGGCGATTTTGCGCATCGCTGAATTTGGCTTCTTGGGCGTTGCTGTCCTTACTACGGTGCATACGCCTCTTTTTTGGGGATTGCCCTTTAGCGCAGGCGTTTTTGTTTTGTATACCACTTTATCGCGGTGCTTGCGAATTATTTGGTTTATCGTGGGCATGATGCTTTCTCCTTTCCTATAAAAATATATATGATATAAAAATTACCGCGCAAAACGCAGAAATTGACAAGTTTATAGCCAGCTTTATCCTGTGTGGCATAGGGCTGGGATTACCTTGGATGTATTTTTGCGGTTCATCGCTCTGAGCCGGGCAGTGATCAGGCTGCCGGGCTGGCTAATAGAGCGCAATAAAATTAGCGCCTTTTCGGCCTAATTATAATATCATCCTGAAAAGTGCTTGTCAATAAGCGTTTGGCGGCAATATCAAACGCTTTTTGCATGCTTTTTGCCCTGGCGGCTTTGCGAGTTGGCAAAATGCATGCTGATTTTTGGGTATATGGCCTATTTCTCTGATTGCAGGCTTGATTCCGGCTTATGTTGTATCTATAATCAAAAAAGCTGCACTAAGTGGGGAGCTGGCGGTGCCCTGTACCTGCAATCCGCCATAGCAGGGCCGAATCCCCTTCCTCGGGTTTATCTTGCATGAAGAGTGCCCGCCGATTTGTGATGAGAAGCGGGTTTCGTGCAACGTGCCGCCTTTAACCCCGTCAGGTCCGGAAGGAAGCAGCGGTATGGGGAGAGGCATGTGTGCCGCGAAGCAGCCTGTTTTGAGCAGATTTTCGGGAAATGGCATGTCAAGTGAGGCTCAAAGAAGGGTGTGCAGCTAAAGAAGGAATTATGCGTTTTCAAATAATTGCAGACAGCAGCCTCGATGTAAACACCGAGCTGGAAGAACGGCTGCAAGTGCACAAAGCGCCGTTTAGGATTACTGTAGGGACAGATGATTTTATTGACGATGAGAACATTGACGTCAAGGATTTAATGCGCAAAGTCGCCGCGTGCGAAACAGTAGCGCATACAGCAGCGCCTGCGCCGTATGAATTTGCAAAATATGTTGATCCAAGTGCTGAAGGCGTTTTCTTTATTACAATAACCTCCGGCTTGAGCGCAGCGTTTGACATGGCCCAAATGGCATGCGCTGACGTGCTTGAGAAATACCCTCATATGAAAGCAGCTGCCATTGACAGCCTCTCAGCTTCGACAGGCGAAACGCGGCTTGCTTATGAAATGCGAAAGATGGAGTCAGCTGGCGCCAGCTTTGATGATACGCTTGAGCATGTGCTCAAGGTAAGGGACAGTGATCGCCTGGTGTTTTTGCTTGACAACCTCGAAACTCTCAGAAAGAATGGCAGAATGAGCAGGCTTGAGAGCATTTTTGCTTCATTTCTGCACATAAAGCCTTTGCTTGAAGCGACTCCGGATGGGCAGATAGGCCTTTTTGACAGGGCAAGGACATTCAAAAAGGCGCTTGAGAAGCTGGCTGAGAACATAAGGCAGTGGCAGAACAAAGGGCCATTGCTTATATCGCACTGCAACTGCCCTGAGAGGGCAGAAGAGCTGTTCAGCATGCTTGCCCCGCATGAGGGCTTCGAAGAAGCCCATGTTATGCCGATGGGCGGGCTGTCCTCTATTTATGCAAATGAGGGCGCTTTAATAGTAAATATTTAAAGCTAAGTAAAAATTTAGGTGCAAAACGTATAAAAAGGCAGTTTTTTGTAGCTGCCTTTTATCTTTGAAATAGATTGAAATGCATGTCACTTAAAAGTCGCCGTCATCTGGCTCTCCGCCCTCAGGTTCTCCGTCTTCAGGATCTGTTTCGCCAGGGCCATCGTTTCCGGTCTCACCAGCTGTCTCACCAGCTGTCTCACCAGCTGTCTCACCGCTTCCGGATTCGCCGCCTTCAGTCTCGCTAGCGCCGGTTGGGCCAGTAGTATCGGCACCGGCAGCATCGCCGGTTTCGCTGCTAGTTTCGTTTCCAGTTGCAGTTTCAGTTTCGCTGGCAGCTAATTCGCTGCCAGTTTCGCTAGCGGCTCCGGGGGTGGGTGTTGGATCAGCTTTAGGGCTTACTGCATTGCCAATCGTATTAGCAACTTTTTCTATTATTTTTACTAATGACTCGATTGGTTTAATAATTGCATTCATTATCCCTTGAAAGGGAGTTTGAGCTTTTAGTTCAGCTATCAAGCTGCGAACTTTGCTAGAAATGCTCGTTTGTGGGGTATTTTCGGGATCAGGTACTTGGGTATTCGTTGACATTTTTTACCTCATATTGATATATTGCCATTGGCAATATATAACTTCTAACTTCTGAATCGATTATTATGTAGCCACTTGCTCAAAAGCGCGAATAATGCTTTCGTCCATTGGCATTCCGTTTTTATTATTACTAAGAATATTATTTAGCAAGCTTAAGATCGCTGCGAATTTTAGTTCTGAGTCCATGCTGTTTAATTGAACTAGCAGCTTTGAGCCTGACTCAAGAAACCTTTTATCATTTAGCATGGAAACAACGTCGATATTTATATTTGATTGCACTGCATTTGTCTCCGCTTTATTTTTACGAATGGCGGGCAGCAAAGCTGCCTCGCCTTAAATGTTAGTGTTGCATGTTTTCTATGCAAATAGTTATTTGCTTTTTAAAACTTACCTAGTTATCATGTTCCTGCGCTTGCTACTATAAAGGTGCTCACCATGTCGCTAATAGCTTCAAATACACAGCAGCCTAATGAAAGGCATAAGCTAAAGCCATCACAGCATTCGTCACTGCATTTTTTGGGATCTTCGCATATAGCAGGCTCGCAATCATCCGGTGTAGTTGTGCTCGGAGGGCATGGAGGGCATGGAGGGCATGCCGGCTGGCATACGGGCACTACTTGGATAGCTATTGGTATAGAGCATGTTTCTGGTGGAGCTGGTGTTGGTGCTGGTGGAGCTGGTGCTGGCGGGCAGCAAGCGCTGCATGTGCATGCAGGTGGGGCTGCCACCACTGGTGTGCAAGCACTGCACGTGCATGCAGCGGGTTTCGGAGCTGCGCATGTAGCTTTGCACGAACATTTGCATTTTCTTCTAACATTGCAACTATTGCACATAAGTAATCCTCCTTATAAACCGCAGTTATATTTGCGGGTTAGCTATTTATCTGTATTGTCTTTTTACAAACCGTTAGTGCATATAACGGCTTTGCTAATAAAAGATGGTTCGCAATATACTATGGTTCTATCGAGTGAATGTGATGATGTATTAAGCTGTTATGAGAGTTTTTTGCGTGAAAAAAAAAGCGCCTTATGGCGCATGCCGAAATCTATGGTTGGCAAAAAGGGGAAAAGGTGAATCCTACTTAAATATAACAGTTGCTGCATAATAGAAATTGATCGATTTCATGCTTTATAGAACAGCCAGCTTTCTGCATAAGAAATGCTGCCTGCATAAACCAGGCTACGTTCGCAGAAGCACCGAATCGCAAACTCCTCCGCATGTTGCGCCTAACCACCGCCCTTGACCTGTGCCCTTATTGCCAGCCTCATAGCCTAACAGGCATAATCAAGTAAAGGTAGTTCTCTGATCCAACAGGCTTTATAAGGCCCGGGCTTTGCGGGTTGGAAAACTCCATGACTATTCTTTCATCAGGAACTGCCTTTAGGATCTCAATGAGAAACTTGCTGTTAAAGGCTATTTCTATCTCTTCCCCTCCCAGCTGTACGCTAAGCTCATCGCTGACGCTTCCATCGCTGTTTTCGCTGCGAATCTGCAGAACAGTGCCTGATGCTTTAAAGTATGCAACTGAAACGCTCTTTTCATCGCTCATAAGGCTGGCTCTTTCAAGGCTTTCAAGCAGCTCAGGAACGCTTGCCTTAATGATTGTATTAGCGTCCTTGGGTATTATTGAGCTGTAGTTTATGAACTCTCCGCTTAGCAGCGAAGACTGCAGCTGGGTATCGCCGAATGATGCTATAAACCTGCTTCTTCCTATCTCGATATGCACTTCGCCTTCTTCCTGGGACAAAAGCCGGACCAGTTCGCTAAGGGCTCTAGCCGGGACAACGCACTTCATTTCGCTGTCTATAGCCAAAGCTTCCTGCCTGATAGCCATAAGGAATCCATTGAGGGCAACAATGCGAAGCATGCCGCTATCAATTTCAACCAGCTCCCCTGTCATGGCAGAGGGGCTTTGGGAAGATCCTTCAAGCTTTGATGCTGCGAAGACTGTCTCCCTAATCATCCTGCTTAGCATTTCGGCATCCAAAGCGACAGAGCTGGTCAGGGCGGCAAGTTCCGGGAGGGGGTACTCGCTGACGCTTCGGCCTTGGATCTTTACGTCAGAGGACGGGGTGGCAAAGCGAACAACAGAGCTCTCGTCGCAAGAGATCTCAACAGTGCTTTCTTCGGAATAGGTTCTGAGAAGATCGGCCATGGTCCGCATCTGGATCAAAGCCTCGCCTTCTGCGATCACTTCAGCTGGCATGGACGAGATGGCGGCCAGCTCTCCGTCGGTGCCGGACAAAGTCAGCCTTCCGTTCCGGGCTTGAATGTGCACGCATGACAGAATTGGGTTTGTAGTTTTTGTTGGTACTGATCTCGAGACGGAATTCGCGGCCTTTAGCAGGTCCTTTGAGGGGGCAGAAATCTTCATGTGCTTCTCCGTTGCTCTTTATTATATGATCTGGTTTCGTAGTCGTAGTAATAGGTATGTTGATACTGTTGATAACTTTTTGAAATGGCTCAACCAAGCGCCAAAACAGGCCATTTATATGTTGATAACATGTTGATAACATGTTGATAACATGTTGATAACTTTTGATCTATGTTGATAACTTAAATTATGAACGATTTAATATTTCTTCAAAAATCTCGTCCAGAGTGTTTTTGAACTCAGGAGAGCGTTGTACTTTTTGCTTAATCTTAGTGCATGCGTGAATGACCGTTGAGTAGTCCCGGCCTCCAAAAGCATTGCCTATAGCCTGCAAAGACAGCTCTGTATGCGTTCTTGCGAAGTACATGGCTATTTGGCGCGCTTCTGCAATCACGTTCGTTCTCTTTTGTCCGACAATATCCCCAAAAGATACAGAGTAATTTCTTGCTGTTGTCTGGATGATGATATCGATGGAAATTGGCTTGGCAGGCGGATCTACAGTGGCCCCAAGGCTGATCTCCACTTGTTCGAGTGTAATTGGGGCAGTTTGGAGCTGCTGCATTATTTTTACTTTAGTAAGCATGCCTTCCAGCTCTCGAATATTTGATTCGACTTGGCGGGCGATGATCTCAAGGATGTCATCAGATACTGCGAATTTCTCTTCTTCAGCTTTTTTTCTAAGTATTGCTACTCTGGTTTCGAAATTCGGAGGGGTTATGTCGCAGGACAGGCCCCACTCAAAACGGCTTCTCAAGCGCTCTTCAAAGCCCGGTATGTCTTTTGGAGGCTTATCTGAGGTCATAATAATCTGGCTGCCCGATCCGTATAGATCATTGAAAGTGTGGAAGAATTCCTCCTGTGTACCCTCCTTGCCGGAGAGGAATTGTATATCGTCAACCAGCAGCATATCGATGGATCGATATTTGTACCTGAACTGAATATTTGACTCCTTGCGTATGGCATCGATGAACTCGTTGGTGAACTTCTCACTGGACACGAACGATACCTTGAAACCCGGATTGGTTTTCAGAACTTGCTGTGCAATTGCATGCATAAGGTGCGTCTTGCCCAGGCCTACCCCGCCATATATAAACAGCGGGTTATATTTTTTGCCCGGATTCTGTGCGACTGCAACCGCAGCAGCATGGGCAAGGCGGTTATTGGAACCAACAACGAAAGACTCAAAAGTATATTTTGAGCTAAACCCTTCGCCAGAGTCTTGGCCCATCAGATCGGGCATAGAGGCGGAATCCTCCAATATCTCCGGTTCAGCAGCATTTTCAGGCGCTGTGGTCATAGCCGCCTCTGAGTAGTCAGAGGGGTCAAGAACATAGCGTATGTTTATAGATTTGCCGCCTGTTACAAATCTCATTGATTTCAGAATCAAGAAATGGTACTGCTGCTCAATTAGCGAAATCTTGTACTCTTCGTCGACTTTTAGGACAAAATTCTCATCATCAAAATGCAAAGGAATCAATGGCTCGATGTATTCGGAGAAGACAACGGGCGTCAATTCTTCCTTAATATACATTTTTGCGCGATCCCAGTGAGAAAGTATAATTTCCATTGCCTCTACTCCTATGTTGATAACTATGTTGATAACTTTTCGGATGTTGATAACATGTTGATAACTTTCTCAAAAATGTTGATAACTCCAAAAAAATGTTGATAACTTTCATAAAAATGTTGATAACATGTTGATAAGTCAATTAATGGAAATATTAATGTTGATAACATGTTGATAACTTTGATGATACCAAATCGCATTTTTTTTATCAATATTAAAGTTTTTAAAACAGCCCGCAGAAGCCCTTTAATCGATTTATTTATATAGCAAGCAGCAATAGGATAGTAAATATATCGTTAATATTTGATATAATTAGAACAGGCAATGTTGTTAGAACAGAGCGAATTGTAGAAATATAGCGATATGTAGACAAACGTGAAACAGCGAATTTAAGCTGTAATTGTATATTGCCGTCAGCAATGCTTTACGCGTTTTTGTCCAGTATGGCGAAAGCGTGTCGAACAGCATCGTTTATAGTCATAATGCGGCACGAGTACAATTATGCATTTTAATGAATAATTATGCGAAACTGCGAGGTTTCGATAATCCTATGAATTGGCATTTAATGCCATGAAAGTTATCAACATAATGCCGAAGTTATCAACATTGGAACTAATTGTAACTCAAACATATATGTGATGACACTCTAGTTTCGCGCTAAATATGGCGCTTTTGATGTATGCACCAAATTTTGAATCAAAAAGTCCGCTTAATCATGTTCGATTTATTTTTTTGTTCAAATTCTAATAATCGAATACAAGCCTTACACTTTTGCATCTATAAATATTGACAAAATGCGAAATTGAAATGTTACATTGAAATTCAAAAGTTACGAGGGCATGCTGCAAACCTTGTGTATCTCCAGTAAAAAACAAAATTTGTAGTTATGAAAAGTATTTTATTCAACAAATTTCAGGCGATTGCTGTTCAGAAAATGGAATTATAAAGGCGATAATGTACAAATATTCATCGGGAAATTTCATAATTAAACTTGAATAGAATATTGTATATAAATTATTGTATGAAGCATGCAGCTATAATTCTTGTACTTTTTGGACTCTAAAAATGGATATATATGTAATAATTATATCCAATATATGGCGATGAATGGGATGCAAATCTATCTCCATGTTTAGTCTTGATTGTAGAACAAGAATGCCAGAACGAATATCTCTCGAATGTTTATGTGGAAAAATGGCATCACTTTTGTATAGCTGAAAGTTGCTCCATTGGATTTTAATTCCTCACAAAAATAGCAAATGGACTTTGGGCACATCATGCTACTCTCATCTCTCTAGTCTAAAGCAATGGCTACGTAGGCAGGCATTGGTTACAGGCTCTATATATACTGTATCAACGGTCTCGTGGATGTTTATTGATAATATGACTGAGGTAGCAGGATATTCGTTTCATATCGATAAATAATGTAAAAAATCTATGGCAAAACAGCATATTGTACATATATATACAGTGTATCCAATTTATTTTAGATTATATGGAGGCTTAAATGAGCACCTGTAAGCAAAACTGCTGTTTACAGTATGTTACCACAATTCACTTTGCGAAGGGCGAACTTGGTCCAACAACAACAACAACTGCAGCTACTGAAATATTGCCAGGAACTAGCAAAAGGCTTAACGATTGCACTTACTATGGCGTATTTAGCACGGTAATAACAGTTGATGGTACACAAACTACGCCACCTACAACTACACCTGTACGCTTATCTCTAATTGATTTGATGACAAATGAATCTATTGATAATCAAACAATCAATGCTAAGCCTGGGGCTAATAATGTGCAACTTAATTTTTGCACAGCAATAAAGAACGGTTCCATGCGAAAAAACCTAGGCATTAAAGTAGATTTACCAATAAATTCACCACAAGTAACGATTGGTATTAGCAGCTTAAAACTATACAGATATGTTTGCAGTTAGAGATAAGCTTAGGGCATTGGGCTTTAAACTCCAATGCCTTTTACATATAATACGAATCTGACATTTCGCCCTGCTTTTAATTGCAATACCGATCATGCATGCAAAGCATTAGAATTGCCTTTATCTATTGCTATACCATTGTTGAAGAGATAGCGTATGCATGGTTCTGCTCGTGCGCCATAGCCAACGTGAATGGCTTTAAACTTCCATTTATTAACTGTTATGATTGTCTATGTTTCATTGGATACTTATCAGTGCAGAGCTGTGCTGCGGCCTGCCATGTGCTCATTTGAAGCCTAATTTTATATTTAAGATGGAAATAACACATTCACAGATCAAGCGGCAGGTATATTCTTGTTCGTTAATTATAGTGTTAATTGGCTACAAAGCGAGCTAAAGAACTCTGCCTGCTAGCACTTATAGCCTTGGCATGAAGCTTTATTCATAGCTTTGCATTGTAGGCCATACCCATATAGCTGTCACCGGCTTGAAGCTCATCAAGCATTTGCGCTATGCGCTTTTGCCTTGTGTCTTCTCTTTTTGCCCTTTCTATCCAGCTAATATAGTCATTTCTCTGGTAAGCGGGCCGTGCATCATAGCGCTCCCTCATGCCGCTCTCATCAAGAGCGATGGCTAAATACGAAGGCATAGGGTAGCGCGGCCTTACAGTCCGCTTAGCGGCAGCGCTCTCATTGCTTTTTTCTTCAGCCTCTGATGCCGCCCACTTGGCTAAGTCAGCTATCAGCTCATAATCGATAGGCATCTCGTATGGGAATTGCACTCCGCCTTTTGTTGTTTTATAGCCGGACAGCCTTTCTTTGAATGGCAATTGAGACAATTCGCCCGGATACAGGCCGAAATGGCGCTTAAAGCCCGCGAAATGTATGATATTTTTGCCCTGCCAGAACGTAGGCATCTGGTATGACATTCTTTCCTCAGCATTTGGCAGGGCACTTCTGATAGCTGAGCGAACGCTCTTTAAAATCGGCTGCACTTCTTCAGGCTGGCTTTCAATATACTCATCAATCGAATTGGCTTTCGTGCAGTAATGGCTTTGGTTTGGCTTTGAAAAGCTTCGTTCGCATATAGGGCATTGCCACATGCTGCTGCCTCCATTATCGTTTTATTGCCTTGCTTGCCCTCTATAAAAGCTGTAAAAAAGGGATCGCAAGACAGCGCAGTTTCAATTAGCATAGCATTACAGCTTCATATAGGGGCTCTAACGCAAATGCCGGCTTTATCATTATTGCATGGATAAATAAATAAAATCTACGGTAAAAATTATACTATACTTCAGAGTGCTTATATAGAAATCGTTACCAACTCTAATTATAGCCATTACAGGCATAACTATGCCCTCTGCCTTGGCTTGTTTCTTGCTTTAGCTTGTATTTAATTTTTTTCAAGCTGGCCAGCCAATCGAAATTTATAGCCATGAAAGCTTAACCGACCGGTAATCGCGATAAAAAAGTTCGATGCTAAACTCTTGTTGCCAGTTTATAGCAATCAGGAGGAAACAGCTAATGCACAAACAAAAAAAAATCGCAGCAGCATTTTTGGCTGTTGCGCTTTGCGTATGCATTGCCAGCCCGGCTAGCGCATCATCCAGGGCACAAATGACAGATAGCAGGCGCAAGGCAGCTTCATATGCAGTAAAGTATGCATTAACAACCAACGACCACTATCATAGGTATAGCGATGCAAATTGCGCGAACTACGTCTCCCAGTGCCTGTATGCTTCAGGCAGGCTTAAGCCTGATGACACATGGTATTTGCGCTCGGGAGCTTGGGACGGCGCTACATCAATGTATAGATGGCTTATCAGAAGCGGCAACGGAGAGCTTATAAAGCGCTATGATTCCGAACCTTCAGCAAAGAACGGCCTGCTTCAGGTCGGGGATCTGGTCTTTTATGACTGGAAGTCTACTGGAAGCATGCACCATGTAGCCATTGTTACAGATATAGTAGACGGCGTGCCAAAAATTTGCGCAAACACTACAGATCGAAAAAACCTGACGTGGAGCTATACCCCAGTGATGGCGGACTCTACAAAGAGAAATGCTACCTGGTATCTCGTACGAATCAAGTACTAACCCTGCAAAGCCCCCCAAAGCACAGCTATGCGGGGGCTTATTTCTTTTGGCAAAAAAAACGCCAGATGTTTTCACACGGGCGCTTATGCAAACGAAGGAAAGCCTAAAGGCCTAAAGTGCGCCGGACAGCCGTAAATAACGGTGCTGTATGCATAGCGCAAGCGCTGTTGGAATTAATCAGGCATTTATATGCTATGGCAGAGCAATTCTGCCGAGCTTGTTGAGGCTGCATTTGCGCAATACCATCAAATAGTGCACTTGTTTCGAAATGAGGCAGCTTAGTGCCATAATTTTGCCAGCAATAACGATTTCGGTAAAGCCAAAGGAGCTCGAACAATGAAGTATAAAGCATTAGCATTTGCAATAGCGGCATTTCTTACAGTTACAGCCTTTCAGGTATTGGCAGCAGAACGCATATTGAATCTTTTTGATGCGAAATCAATATGCCAAGTGCAAACAGAAGAGCCGGAGGTTCCAAACCTTGTTGGCAAAAGTTCCGAAGAGGCAGAGCAAATCTTGGAAGGTTTGGGCTTTTCATGGTGTGTTGAAGCAGAATATTAGGCTCAGCGCAAAAGCATAAACATCGCAGCGATCGCTCTGAGCGTTTTTTCCCAGCGCCTTAGTGCCTAAACTCCGGCTGTAGATAATAAAGCTTTTGCCGCGGGCGCAAGCTGCGCATGAGCAAATGCTTGCAGGCACAGCTTTAGCGATTTTAACACTGTAAAATAAAAGCATCCAATTGCCCGGCCCTGCATTTTAGCTTCTTATTTATATGCTGGCAATAGCTTTGCATAATAGAATCAAACAAAAGCAAACTTCAATTATGAAACATGAATATCTCCGAATATATGGTATAATTTTTTTGTTTAGCAAAATACAGCTTTTTGAATGCGGTATTGTATGATAAAAGACAATGTGAAACGAATTCTGGAGACAATTGAAAAGGAATCGGATAAAGCCGGCTTTGGGCCTGTAGCGCTTGTTGCAGTTTCAAAAAACCGCTCAATAGAGGAAATTGCCGAAGCTTATGATAGCGGCATATCTCTTTTCGGCGAAAACAGAGTCCAGGAGCTGGTTTCAAAGCATGAATCCTTTGAAGGCAAAGCCACATGGCATATGATTGGAACGCTTCAGTCAAATAAGATAAATGCAGTGCTTGGCAAGGCAGGCATGGTGCAGTCAGTAGATTCTGTGCGCCTTGCACAGGCGATAAGCAAGCGGGCATCAGCACTAGGATCGCCCCAGGAATGCCTTTTGCAGATCAATACTGCAATGGAAGGCCAAAAGCATGGCTTTGAGCCTGAGAGCATCTGGCAGGCTATGGAGGATATATCCCTCCTTGATGGCCTGAGAGTCAAGGGGCTGATGATGATTGCGCCTGATACAAATGACGGGGGCTACCTTGGCAGCCTGTTCGCCCGGACCAGAAGCCTATTTGAAAAGGCACGAGAGCAGTCTTCAGAATATGCCAACATGGATATGCAAATATTGTCCATGGGCATGACCAACGATTTTGAGAGCGCCATTCGCAATGGCTCCACTATGGTTAGGATAGGAAGGGCCATTTTTGAAGCATAAAAAAGCAAGCTGCATGCGCTTTATATATTTCGAGAGCATTTTAAGACAGGAAAAGCTGGGAAAGGAGAGCTGCCCGGACAGCCAAATACCTTAAACGCCTATTACATACATTCATAAGACAAGCTCTGATTACAAGCAAATAACAAAGCAATCATATTCTCAGTGCATAAGCAAATTCATTCGAAGAATAGGCGAATTGGCTTTTTGTGCAGCATGTTTTGCATGAGCAAATTTAGTGAGAAAATACTGAGCACTTTCGGTTTTGAAGTCGTCTACCCTGAGTCAGGAGGAGAGGAAGACAAGGCTGAGTCCGTAGCTACAGCGCCGCCGCCTCCTGCAAGCCAGCCAATAGCGGAGAGCGCAGAGGCAGAAGAAAAATCTGCGCATGTGGTGCTGTTTGAGCCAAACCGCATCGGCGACGCGAAAGCGATATGCGATGAGCTTAAGCTGAACAGAACAGTAGTTATAAATGTAGAGAAGCTTGAGTTTGAAGACTGCCAAAGGCTCTTTGACTTTATTACAGGGGCCAGCTATGTGCTTAGGGGCACAGTGCAGGAAATAGATCGCTATGTTTATGTAATCGCCCCGCACAACGTCTACGTCAGAAAAACAGACTCGCAGGCAGCTTCAACAGTGTATGACGAAAATTTCGAAGACGAATTTGAATACGAAGACGAAGAAGACGTCTACTAAATGCATATAATATAATACGAAGAATCTAGCTGAGGCCACTATGGCAAAAAAAGAATACTTAGCACAACAGGTCGAAGAAGCGGCAATCCAGGCCCAAGAGCATGGCAGCCGCGATTTTTTTAGCTTTTGCGAACCGGCAGTGCAGATGGCTGTTGAGAGGGAAATAGCCCGCTACCCATCTGCCGACTGCCTTTTTTTTGGAGGCCATGAGAACTGCGAAAGAAGGATGATGGCTATATTCCCCAAAGGCATGGATCCCGGCTATGGCGAATTCCCTATTTCCTGCATACAAATGCAGGTGGGGGAAAGCATCGGCCATCGGGATGTTTTGGGGGCAATAACAAGCCTTGGCGCTGAGCGCGACAGAATAGGCGACATACAGCTTCAAGGAAGCCTGTGCCAGGTATACGCTTCAGAGCCTATAGCCGCCTTCCTTATAAATGAGCTTAAGGAAGTCGGCGGCTCATCTGTAAAGCCTGAGATAATCCCTCTGAGCGAAGCGTTTGCAACCGAGCCAGTCTATACAGACATTTCTGCAACCGTTTCGAGCATGAGGGCAGACACGCTGCTTCATGCGGCTTTTAAAATGAGCCGGCAGGAAGCCTCTGATCTTATTAAAAACGGCAAAGTGCTCGTCAACCACAAGGCTATCGCCAAAGCGTCGTATACGGCAAAAGAGGGCGATCTGTTCAGCGTGCGCTCAAAAGGCAGGCTGCTCATCGGCGAAATCTTGGGCACGACCAAAAAGGGAAATATTCGCATAATATTGAGGAAACTGTCTTGATATCTGTTACAGTGGGAATAGAGGATGAAGGCATGCGCTTTGACGCGTTTGTGGCAAGGCAAGCGCAATTGTCCCGCCAGGCTGTGCGCGATATGATAGATGCCGGCTATGCTGCCGTCACCGGCAAGCGCGCAAAGCCATCATACAGCCTGAAGCCGGGCGATGAGGTCAGCTACGAAAGCCCCGAGGCCCTAAGCCCTATCCCTGAGCCGGAAAATATCCCTGTTAATATTGTATATGAGGACAGCGATATCGCTGTGCTTGACAAGCCGGTAGGCATAAGCGTCCACCCGTCAAAAAACGGCGAGGGGGGCACGCTTGTAAATGCCCTGCTATATCATGTGGGGGAACTCTCGCTGGCAGCAGGCATTGAAAGGCCCGGAGTTGTGCACCGCCTTGACAAAGGCACTTCAGGGCTTTTGGCAGTTGCCAAAAGCGACATCGCCTACTACAGCCTCGCCAAACAATTCAGCGAGCGAACTGCCGTAAGGCGCTACACTGCCCTTGTGCATGGGAATTTTGCAAATGCCAGGGGCATTATTGAGACGCCATACGGAAAAGACCCTTCAAACAGGACTAAGATGGCAGTGCTGCCCGCTGCAAGCCGAATGGCCAAGACAGAGTATGAGCTCGAAGAGCAATTTGCAGGCTACAGCCTGCTCAGGCTAAGCCTGTATACCGGCAGGACCCACCAGATAAGGGTTCATATGGCCTATATCGGCCACCCGGTTATTGGCGATGAGAAATACGGCCTTGAAACTGAGCTTGATAAGCGCTTTGAAAGCCAGCTGCTGCACGCATACAGGCTGGAGATAAGCCACCCGGCAACAGGGGAAAAAATGGCCTTTGAAACCGGCATTCCAAAGAGATTCAGCCCGCTCATCCCTTCAGAAACCCAAAGTACAGACAATACAACCAATTGAGGCGCAAATGGAGAAAATACTGATTAAGGGCGGAAAAGCCCTGCATGGGCAAGTTGAGGTAATGGGGGCAAAAAACGCTGCACTTGGCATTATCCCAGCAACTATTCTTGCAGGCGGCTATTGCAGCATAAAAAACGTCCCTGATATCTCCGATATAAGAAACTATATAAGCATTATGGAAAAGCTGGGAGCTGTAGTCAGCTACTCAGGCGACAGGCTGGACATAGACACAACATTTGTAGACCCTGCAAATGCAGGCCTCATCGATGAAGAGGCCACAAACATGAGGGCCTCGTACTATCTGCTTGGCGCGCTGCTTGCGAGATTTGGAACGGTGAGAATCGCCTTCCCCGGAGGCTGTGACATAGGCGCCAGGCCAATCGACTTTCATATTGAAGGCTTTCAGGCGCTCGGGGCAACCGTCATCGGCGAAAACAGCGATTACATCGAGATTCATGCAGACAGGCTCATCGGATGCAATATTGACTTTGCATTTGCAAGCGTAGGCGCAACGATCAACATCATGCTTGCGGCTGTAACAGCCGAAGGCGAGACTGTTATAAACAACGCCGCAAGGGAGCCGCATGTTGAGGACATAGCAAACTATTTGAACTGCTGCGGCGCTTTAATAACAGGCGCAGGCACATCCCAGATACGAATAACCGGGGTAAAGTCGCTACATGCAGCAGACTACTCCATAGTGCCTGACCAAATCACAGCAGGCACATATATGATTTGCGCTGCTGCCACAAAAGGCGATGTAACCGTAACAAGAATCATTCCCGAGCATCTGGGCATTATTGCGGAGAAGCTTATTCAAATGGGCTGCGATGTGCTCTTTGGCGATGATTATGTGCGAGTCATCGGCAATAGGCCGCTTAAAGCGATAAACCTTGAAACCATGCCGTATCCGGGCTTTCCTACAGACCTGCAGCAGCCAATGGGCGTGCTAATGTGCCTGGCTGAAGGCGATAGCATAATCGATGAGAATATCTTCGAAAACCGCTTCCGGTATCTTGAGGAGCTCAACAAGATGGGCGCGAAAACCCGCTACGAAGGCTCAAGGGCGTACATAAGCGGAGTTGCCTCGCTCAAATCGGATCGCATACATTCAACAGACCTTCGCGCCGGCGCAGCAATGCTTATAGCAGGCCTGGCCGCAGAAGGCACAACGGAAATAACAGACCTTCAGCACATAGACAGAGGCTATGACCGCATAGTCGAAAAGCTGCTGGCCCTTGGAAGCGACATTGTAAGGATAAACGAAGGCCAATAGCTACTAATAAAAGGCAGGAAAGCGCCGAATGCCTGCAAAGCAGGCTATTCGCGCTGTGTATATGAAACAGCTCTCACTTACATCACTGTATTCAGGCTCAACAGGCAACTGCCTGCTGATAGAATGCGCTTCAACAAAGATACTCGTTGACTGCGGCGTAACCATGAAAAAGGCAGTAGCCGGCCTAAGCTCGCTTGGCATAAGCCCAAACGAAGTCTCAGCCCTGCTTGTTACCCATGAGCACTCCGATCACATCCATGGCGTTGGCTATTTAGCCAAGTATTTTGGCGTGCCTGTATATTCAACGCCTAAGACAGGCCTAAGCGTCTCTTTGGCGTCGCAAACGCTGTTTGAGCCGGGAAAGGCATTTGAAATCGGGGACATTCAAATAGCGCCCTTCTCCACATCCCACGACGCAAAAGACCCTGTCGGCTTCACTTTCACGGATGGCGTGCATTCCATCGGCCTTATTGCAGATACCGGCGCTGTAACAAAAGAGGCCTATGAAGCGCTTTGCGGCGTTGATGCAGCGTATGTAGAGGCAAACCATGACATAGCCATGCTCAATAGCGGCCCTTACCCCTATCACTTAAAAAAGCGCATACTTTCCCCGGGCGGCCACCTTTCCAATGACGATGCAGCCTACTTTATCGCCGAGCTGATTCGCAACGGCCTGACAAGGGCCATGCTTGGCCACCTTAGCCTTGAGAACAATACCCCCATGGCGGCTTTTGATACAGTAGAGGCTTATGCCGCAGAGCAAGGCATGAAGCGAAGAATCGACTATATCCTCGGTGTTGCGCCACATTACGAGCCATCAAGCCCGCTTTCTCCGGCGTAAGCTTGTGCATTGGCAAATCGATATCAAGAAAATACGAAAATCTTACTAATCAGCCATTTTTGCCCCAAAAAGTTATCAACATGTTATCAACATACATTTTTTCTCTCAAAAAACTGACAAATCTATGCAGCATCTTTCCCAGTTGCCGATTAAATGGCATGAAAACGTTGTTTTGATGAATTGGATCTATCAAATATACGAAATTAAGATCTATTGATGCAAATTCTGCCAGAAATATCTATCCACAATTGCCAACGCATCACCATTATTTCGTGCTTTATACTTTTAGATGATATATATTGACATTTACGATATTGTTAAAATTCACGCGCATCTTGTCATAATTGCCGGAAACCACAGCATCAAGCATCGCATTTAAGCTTTTTTTGCGTTTTTGTGTCATCGATCTTAGCCTAAAGAGATAAAAGGAAAGGCCTTTTAAAAAAAGAAAGCTTACTAAATAATAAAGGGATTGTAAATAAGACAGGCGAATTGGCAGGCGCCTTGCGCTTTGGGCGCTTAGCTTTTATATGATCTTTTGGCCTTTCCTAGAAAAAAGGCCCAGATTTGCTGGCAGGCATAGAAAAAGCGGGCGGCTTGAGCCGTCCGCGCTTTCATTATAAGTTAGGTATGCTATACGCAATCGTTCGGGAAAAATACAGGGAAAGGCGTTATTTCTTCATTGAGGAACACTTCGCAGAAGCTTTGCTCAAACGGTTCTTCGTTTTCTTCCGGAATCGGGCAGTATCCGAAGTTCGGAACTTTAATGCATACATCGGTAACAACCTTAACTATGAAGAAGAAGCCCAGTGAAAGAACTAAGGTTCCGTTGCTGAGCATTTGCTCAGTGCCGACTTCAACGATGCTCTCGGCATGGGCCTCAAACCTTCCTTGGCGTAGAAACTGCCTCGGAGCATATACTGTGCCGCCTATAGGAAAGCGGACGATGTTGTCTTTTTGCACTGTTCCTGAGCATATAGGGTATGCGCATACTTTGAAAAGGCGCCCATCGCAATTCCTTTTTATGACTGCATAAACAGGAACGCCGATTACTAAGTTTAGTCTGGCATTGCATTCATCAATCTCTGTGAAGTAAGGCTGGTCTTCATAGCTATCAACAATAGCCTTGCCAAACTCGGCGTATAAGTAAGTATAATCTGTTACGCAATCGGTTGGAAGCTCAAGTTCAAAAGGAAGGTTCTCAAGGCATTCTCTTTTGCTGAATGCGTCATAGACTTTTTTTATTACTAGGCTATCAATACATCTTCTTGATGTTGAATTCGTGTCCAAGTAGCAATCCTCCTGTTAAGTAATTTCAGTTTATAATATGGAAGCTTTTTGCACATGTGCAGGACATTCGATCCTGCTTTATATAATTTTCGCAATCGAAATCAAGCAATAATTATCTCGGTCATATTAATCTATGCAATATTATAAAATTGTTTCATGCAATAGGAAATATTGTATAAAACGCTAAAATAACTCTATAAATTCTCTATTCCTACCCTATATGCGAATCTATTGCCGTAAATGCTCGCTTGCCGGATATAAGCACTCGCAAAAGTCGATACAGCGTGTTGAACAGCTTCATTTTAAGGCAAATAAAAACCTCTTTTATTGCCTTATCCCTTCTGTGTATTTATAATGCTGCTTAAGGGCATGGCGTAGCCATGCCCTTAGAACATTCTATGCTTGAAGGTAATCAAATAATGGAATTGCACAGAAAAATCATCGATATTCATACCCATGCCTTCCCTGTCGCCCTCGCAAAAGAAGCTATACCAATGATGGCCGCAATTGCCAGCCTAACTGCCCAGACAGACGGCAGCGCGCCAGATCTCAGCCGCGCTATGGCTGGCTGGGGCGTTAGCGAATACAATATTGCCCATGTGGCCACAAAGCCCGGCCAGTGCGAAAAAGTCAACGCTTTTGCGGCCTCATGCCTAAGCGATACAGTGCACTGCTTTGGCTCTGTTCACCCCCAAGACAGCTTTGGGCCTGTGCTTTCGCGGTTTGGCGAAATGGGCCTTAGCGGCGTTAAGCTCCACCCTGACTACCAGGGCTTCTTTGCTGACAGCAAGCAGGCGTATCTTGTCTATGAGGCATGCGCCAAATACAGCCTTCCAATAATGCTTCATTGCGGCTACGACCCGAAATCGCCGGATCTTGTGCATTGCACTCCCGAAATGCTTGCCGGTGCAGCAGCTGCCTTTCCACAAGCAACCTTTATCGGCGCCCATTTAGGCGGAATGTTTTGCTTTGACGAAGTTGAAAACACGCTTGCAGGCACTGCCAATGTATATATAGACATTTCAATGATGGCAAACAACATTGAGATCAGCCAATACAGGCGAATAATAGCAAAACACGGCGCGCACAGAACGCTCTTCGGCTCAGACTGCCCATGGTCAAACCCTATAAAAGAGTATAGCAGCCTGATGCAGTTAGGATTGTCAGACGCTGAGATGGACATGATATGCTATAAAAATGCCCGGGCCCTTCTCAGAATCGGCCAAGATTAATTCATTATGCCTTGATATTGCTTATGGCACCTCTTATCATCGATATATACAATATAGAAATTTCGGAATTTGCTTTGTTAGGGAGGAATATTTATGAAAAAAGCGCTAATTGCTGTTTTGCTGGCTTGCTGCTTTCTTGCTTCATGCAGCTCAAGCCCAAAAACGCAGGATACGCCAGGCACAAGGGGCGAAAACCTTGTAGACTGGCTTCAGGCAGGAACTTACAGCTACGACTTTACGATGCAGACTACAGGTGGCGGGGAATCTTTTGAAATGTCCGGCTCCGTATTTGCAAAGGGCGGGTCATATCTGATGCAGATGCAAGGCACGCCTATAGCCATGAAGGTTTTGATAAAGGGCGATGAAGCCTATATGATAAACGATGAAGCAAAAACTGCCATTTCAATGAGCCTTGGCAGCATCGGCGTTGATATGAGCGTTGCAATGTCGGATATGCCGAAAGCGTCAGCTGTATCATCAGGCGAAGCCGAGCTTGACGGCAAGAAGTATAAGTACGAAGAATACGATACCGGCAACGGCATAGGCCGATTCTACTATGATGGCAATTCTGTAATCGCCATTGAAACAAATTCCGGCGATGATGCCAGTATGATCATGAAAATATCCAATACATCAAACACTGTTGACAGCTCTCTTTTCGAGATACCAAGCGACTATACGATCTCAAGCTTTAACCTGAGCGATCTGCTAAACACCGATGCGCTTGACGAGCTTAACAATCTTCTGGACTCGTATAGCGAGTAGGCTGGCAGAATACATCAGGGGCAACTGCTTGCTAAAGCAAAGCCCCTTTTTTGATTGCTGCAATTTTTTTGCAGTATTTTTGCCCTGTCATCTGAAAAGGAGTATCGGGTTATAAAAAACAGCTAGGCATCCCTTATTTTCGCAATTGCGCTGCTCTGCGAAACAGCCTTTGCGCTTGAGCCTCCCGTTTATAGGCAACTAAACGGGCGTAAGCAAGTCGGGCAATTATGCAGGAACTAAACTCAAATTATGCCAATGCATAATTTTAGCTTTGGGCTGCAAATATGCCTATTCACTGCGATGGCTGCTATAGGCTGAGTTGCAATGCCACAATCGGCTGGAATGAACAAGGCGGGGCAAATAACGCGGAGAACTTAAAATTCGCCCAATAAAAAGGGCATTTTCTGTGTATAAGATTGGCGGATAGCATCCCAGCCACTACTGGCATCAACGCAAATGATAACAGCAAAAAATCGCATATGCTTTATATTCGGCATAAAAACTCAGAATGCGCCGCGATGCCGGCGAAAATTGCCTGGCGGGCAACCAGGCTTATTGGAGAGGGCTATTGCTTTTCAGGAATTTAGCCAGGCTGCATTAGCGGCTACGACGGAAATAGAATACAAGCGCTTTCAGCATGGGTAAAGCCTTGCTGAAAACACAAAAAAATCAACTGAAGCGGCAGCTGCAGCAAATGTTCGCAGCTTGCCACAACATCAGGCAGGCAAGCTTGCTCAGCAATGGCTGCAGCGCTAAAAAAGGCTGCATTGGCGCCAGAGCAGCAGGGAATGCTGCCGGTTCATATAGCAGCCCGCTGCAATAGCCATAGCGCAGCTACAGCCACTTAAAGCTATTGGCCCTAAAAAACGCTTTCCCGATAAAATCACGCTCGGCAATAAAGCCTATCTCCGGCATTCTTGAGTCAAAGCTGTTGGGCCTGTTGTCGCCCATCACAAAATAGTGCCCCAGCGGCACCTGAACCTTGCTGAAATCATTGTAGTGCAAGCTTTCCTCCAGGTATGCCTCTTCAAGCGCTATGCCGTTTATATAAACAATGCTCTGCTTTATCTCAAGAATATCGCCCGGCATGCCGACAACCCTTTTGACATAGAATCTGCTGCGGTTAATCTTTATTATCGAGATGTCCCCTCGGCAAGGCTTGCCAATGATGTACACAGCCTTGTTGACGCCAAGCTTGTCATTTGGCTCAAGTGTCGGGAGCATGCTTATCTGCTCCACCCTGACAAACTCGAAAACAAATATTCTTATAGAAAACGCTATTATGAAAGAAATGAGCACGAGTGAGCCCCATTCCTTAAAAATGCCTGCTATGCTTTTGTTCGTATCTATTGGTTCCACATGGATATTATAGCGCATGTTTGGTGTCATATGCGCTGTATTGGAGCAATAGTGTAACGCAAAACAAGGCTGCGGCACTGCAGCCCCTTGGATTTGGCAGCATTAATGCTTTAAGCAGCCGGATGGCTGCGCTGGAATTTAGAATACTGTGCGTGTTTTTCTTCCCTGCGGCTTGGCAAAGCCCCCTACGCCACTGCCTCAAGCTTTTTTGTCACGATATGGTAGCTATAGTCGGCTACAAGCTGCATAGAGGCATAATCGTGAAATACGCCTAAAATGGCAGAGCCCTCGGATTTTAGCTCCTTGATAAGCTCGAGCACGCTCGCTTTTGACACAGGGTCAAGGGAGGCTGTTGGCTCGTCTAAAAGCAGAAGGCGCGGCTTTGTGATAATGCCGTATATAATATTGAGCCTTTGCTTTTCGCCTCCGCTAAACGTTGAGGGGTACATGCCCCATAAGCTTTCGGGCAAGCCTACCATGCCCATCAGATCGCCTGCGCGCGCTCTGGCTGCGCTGGCGCTGGCTCCCCGGTTGATAAGCGGCTCGCTTAGGATATCCAGTGCTGCGATTCTTGGAATGGCATGAAAGAATTGCGATACATACCCTATTTCGCTGGCGCGAAATGCCCTCATGTCTTGCAGGCTTGCATTCGCCAAATCGTAAACGTCCCCGTTTTTTGCATTGTAGTAAATATGCCCGCTGCTGGGAAGGTATGTTCCATAAATGCATTTGAGAAGCGATGATTTCCCTGCGCCGGAAGGCCCTATTACTGCCAGCATTGAGCCCGGCTCTATAGACAGGCTTACAGAGTCAAGGCATGGGATGCTCTTTTCCTCGCCTACATGCATATGAAATGTTTTTGACAGGTTTTCAACCCTAAGCATTTAAATGCCTCCTAAATCAGTGAATGTACAAGCGTTTGCGTGAACCAGTGCTGTGGGTCTTCCATTATTTGATCAGTAAGCCCGTGCTCGACAATGCCCCCATCCAGCATCACAATGGTTCGATCAGAGAGCATGCGAATAACAGCTAAATCATGGCTGACAATTATAATCGCAATATTGAGCTTTTTTTGCACGCTGCGTATAAGGTCAAGCACCTTGGCCTGCACAGACAGGTCAAGGCCTGTTGTAACCTCGTCAAGCAGGAGCACAGGCGGGTTATTTGCTATAGCCTTTGATATTTGCACTCTCTGCTGCATGCCGCCCGAAAACTGCTTTGGCGGCTCTTTCACCCTGCCCAGCGGTATCTGCATATGCTCAAGCAGCTCATTGGCCCGATCCTGCATTGAGCCTACATTTCTGCTTCCGGCTGCGATTAGCTTCTGGGCTACATTGCCGCTGCTTGAATAGTCCATGAGCAGGCCTTGTGTCGGGTTCTGGTATACCATGCCCAAAAGGCTGTTGCGAATGATTCTCTTTTGCTGGCTGGATACGCCCATAATATCAACAAGCCCGTCGCTGTACCCGCTCAAGTAGGCGGCGCCTGATGTCGCGGGAATGTCAAAATACAGCGAACGCAAGAGCGTTGTCTTGCCTGAGCCCGATTCCCCGACAATGCCCAAAATCTCAGAGGGGTAAAGCTCAAAGGAAATATTGCGCACTGCCCATACGCTTTTGCAGTGGGGGCAGCGGTTTTTGTCAAGGGGGTTGGAAATGTCACGGCAGTAGCTGCATCCATTGCCATAGCGGACAGTGAGATCATTTACTGTTAATGCCTGGTTCATGCGTGTGCCCCCTTTGTGCGTTTTTGCTGCAAAATCCGGTGTCTGAGCATTGATAGTGCCTCTCGCCGGTTTGCGGGTCAAACATTTCGTCAAAATATACGCCGGTTGCCCCGCAGAGCCTGCAAGTGCGATCGCCCATGTCTTCTATGTCAAACTCATAGTCTTCAAAGTCAAGCGGCTCAACGCTGGTATAGGGAGGCACTGCATATATCATTTTTTCGCGCCCCGCGCCGAATAAGTAAAGGCATTCAGCGTTATGAAGCTTTAGGGTGTCATAGCGCGGTATCGGGCTTGGCGCCATAACATAGCGGCCGTCCACCAGCACAGGGTAGTCTGCGCCAAGGGTTATCCTGCCGTAGCGCATGATCTGTTCATACAGCATAAGCCATGCAGAAGAGTACTCTTTATCCGCATGAAGCTGCCGCGCAGCGCCAAGGCTTCGCTCAACTCCGCGCAATGGCTCGGGGGTTGGAACTTGCAGCACAAGCACCTGGCTGTCTGTCAGGGGTATTTCGGGAATTCTGTGCCGGGACTGTATCAGCGTAGCCTCCTCAGAGTCTTCAGTGATCCCGACTCCTGTTGTCAAGGATATAAACTTTTTGATGCTGATTGCATTAACGCTGTCATCACTTCCCTGATCTATGACTTTAAGGGTATCTTCAGGGCCAATTATAGAAAGCGTCACTTGAAGGCCGCCTGTGCCCCAACCCCTGCCGATAGGCAGCTCTCTTGAGCCAAACGGCACCTGATAGCCGGGCAAGGATATTGCTTTTATGATTGCACGGCGTATTTCACGCTTTGATCCTTCATCCAGGAATGCGAAATTATAGCTCTCGTCCATACTGTATGCCTCCCGTATATAAATTCATTGGATTTCCCCGCGCCGTGTCTTCCTGATATTGTCCAGAGCGGATTGGTACGTGACATAATGCGGCAGCTTTAAGTGAGATATAAAGCCTGACATTTCAAGCGCCTCACCGTGCAGCAGCACAAACTCCTCATCATTTGGCGGGCTGTGCGGATGGGGGTAATTGAGGGCGCAGTCGAGGATTGACATGGCAATTGCCTTTGTGTCCATCCGGCCAAAGACAAGCCCGTAGCCGATCTCAATGCCAAGCTCGCTGAGCTCTTTGCCGGTGCCGGTTTCTCTGCTGATATAGGACTCTACTTCCGTAAACAGGATTTCGCCAAGGCTTATAGCCTCGCTTTTGTCCAAAGGGTAGGCTATTTCAACCTCGATATAGCCGCTTCGCAGCTCGCCGACTGTGGGGTGCGCATTAAAGCCGTAGCCGCGAAGCCCTGCATACGCCACTCCGCTTACAAAGCCAGTGTCTGCCCTAAACAGCGTTTGCAGCCTGGCGCTTCTCGCAGCCGGCAGCATGAGCATTTCCTGGGTGATGTCAACCGGCTCTGTGTCATCAGGCTCGTATGAAGCGATAATGCCTTCCTGCCTGAGGATTTCAGACACGCGCTCAGCCTTCATATCGCTGCTCTCAGGCTCAACCAAGGCTAAATATTGCTCCCGAAACGCCTGAAGGCTGCCTTCTTCTTCGCTGCTGAGCCTGAAGTCAATGAGCCTGTGGGTATAATCATATGTAGGGCCGAGTACCTGCCCGAAAGGAATGTCTTTAAACGCTGCTGAAATCCTTCGGATGAGGCGCATTTGGCTGCAGTCGATCGGCTCCGAAGTGTGCATGCGCGGCAGTGTTGATCTGTATGCCCTCATAAGAAACACTGCTTCCTCGCAGCTGCCTTCGCTTTGCTTTAAGGCAAGGGCGGCATACTGCGGGCTGTAAAATCCGGCTTCGCACATCACCCGATCAACAAGCTGCTTCATCCTCGTTGTGATCATTTCAACTTCGAGGCACAGATCTCCATCGCTGCGCCAAATCTTCAGAAGCTCTATTGAGCTTTCAATGGCGTCAGCTCCGCCTTTTACAGCTACATATGCCATTACATGCCCTCCCCTTTGGCGCTAACCCGGCGGGGAAGCGCTATCAGCTTGCCCTGCTTTGTTATAAATATCAGTTCAAACCCCATAGGGTATTCGATTTCGAGCTTTGCTGTTTCCTGCAGGCAATCTGCAATCTGCCTGTCTACATAAAACTGCGCTTCTCCGTTTATGCCTGGACCGCTCGCTGTTATTTGCGCATCTCCCTCAAGCTTTGGCGCCTCTATGATAACAGTTGCGCCTTTGTGGGGATCAAGCAGCGTTCCCGTATAAATGCTGCCCCACTCGCTAAAGCCGCTGCCTTGGATAATCGCGAAGTCTGCTTTGGCCAACTCGCTCGGCCTGGCGTATGTCAGCTGTTCGATCGTTTTAGCCAGATCGCCGGCCCCGTATGCGAAAAAGGCCGCTGTATTGTCTAAAAAGACGCTGCAAAGGGCTAAAATTGCTGCATCGGGGCCATCGCCGATGCACCCTGAAATATCGTGGCATTTCATCGGGTGGGCAAAAGCGTTCATGGTTTCCCTGAATATTTGCTGTGAAAGCAGCGTGCTTTGATAATCTATTGCACTGGGCATATTATTCCTCCATTACATTGAATACTGCTTTGGTTGACATAGCCAGCCCTGCTTCAAGGGCATGCTTTTCCCGGATTTTAGCTTGCCAGCTTTCAAGCGTTTGATAAATCATATCGCTCTCAGGCAGCTTGGCGTTTAATGCGGCATCGATGATGGCCATAGCATGCACTTTTTGCAGATCATCCCCCAAGCTGGCTGCATAGCCTTTGCTCTCGCCGATGCTCACCATGCACTCGCAGGCAAGCGCTTCGCCTGCATAAAACAGGGTGTTTTTTGCGCTTTCACGGGTTTTTAGCATCACAAGCATTTTTTCAGGCTTCTTTAGCGTTATAGCATTGTAGCGCTCATCAAGCGCTTTGCCCAAGGCGACAACCTCAGGGCCATCCGACAGATTCAATATCCTAAAGATTGTTTTTTTGTCCATAATCCATTCCTCTGGTGATTGCGTGTTTTCATGTTTTCAGCTTTTCTTTCAGGGCGTTGAAAGATATTTCAATCGTGTATATAAAGGCTATTACTATAGAAATCGCAACAAGGCCCTTTGCATACCTGTATGAGCCCAGAGCTGCAGAGATCGTGTAGCCTATCCCGCCGGCCCCGACGTAGCCCAGCATGGCAGAGGCTAGAAAATTGCTTTCAAAAGCTGTAGTGAGCCATGCGATCATGGATGTCATTGCTGAGGGCAAAACAGCCATGAAGAAGGCTTTGGCCCTGTTGGCGCCGGTAGCTGCGAGCGCCTCGAGCACTCCGGCGTCTATTTCCTCAAAGGAATGCGCAACGAGGCGGGCAAAGCTTGCTGTTGAAACAATGCACAGCCCTACAATGCAGGGCGCAGGGCCGAACCCGAGGCTTACAAGCGCCATTAGCACCCATATGAAAGAGGGTATTGACCTTATAAGCGTAAAGGCCGCGCTCAGCACAGCAGGCGCAAATTTAACAGGCGTGATGTTCTTTGCCATAAATACAGCAAAAAAGACGCCAAATACTGCACTGTACATTGTTGCAAGCACTGCAACCCATACGCTCTCGGCAAAGGCTCGCAGCGTTATGCCAAACTCGTGAAAGGGCGAGTCTGCGGCTACAATTGCCCACAGTTTTTTCAGGGCAGTGCCCACATTGCCAACCCTTGAGATTATTTGCTTGCCGTCAAACGGGAAAGCAATAAAGCATATAGTTGCAAGGCCGGCAAACACAGCCAGAAACACTGTGACAGGGCGTGTATATTCAGGATTGTGCAGCCTGATTTTGCCGCGCCGAAGCACAGCGTTCGGGCGAAGCGCTGTTGCCGTTTTCATTTGATAACCTTCTCCCTAAGGTAGTTGGATATAAAGTTTACGGCAATTACATTTGCTGCGAGAACAAGTATAATGCCAAATGATGTTCTGTAGCGAAACAGCTTCCAATGGCTCATAAGAACCATGCCGATTCCGCCTCCGCCAACTGCCCCGATTATGCTTGATGACATTATATTTATCTCAATTGCATACAGCAGCCATGAAATAAAGCCAGGCAGCGCAGCCGGAATCACGCATTGAAACAGTTTTGGCAGGTAGGCAGCGCCTACGCTGTCAATAGCCTCCATGCTCTCATTGCCTACTTCATCGACAACATCGGCAAAGCCGCGAAGCAAATAGCCGAGCGTATTGATCGTCAGCGCCATCAGCCCTACGCTTGTCCCGACGCCGAAAGCCATAACCAGCACCATCAGCCATACGCTGCTTGGCAGGTTTCTCTGAAAAGAGGCAAGCGCCCGAACTATCTTGACGGAAACGCGGTTTGGGGCTGTAGAGTACGAAGCGAAAAAGCACAGGCAGAAAGCGATTAGCCCGCCAATAAACGTTGGTATAAGAGCCATCCCGAAATTCTGGGCCAAAATGGCCCCCAGCCCTTCTGACAGCTTATAGCTGGGGGGCAATAAGCCATGCACAAGGAAATCAAAGAAGCTGCCCATATGAAAGAAGAATCGCAGAGGGTTATAGTTCGTTTGAATGCTCGCAGTGATATACAAAACAGCTATAAACGCTATAGTTGCAGCATAAAGCCTGCGCTGCTTTATAAGCTCAGCCGGCACCTTTTTATAATCAGAATCAGACAAATGCATACTCCTCTTTTTGCAAAGAGCCTGCGCTGTCAGCTTCGCTGAAGTGCTGGCTGTCGCCTTCATATATAAACGCCACAGCGCTGTCGGTAAGGGTATCGCTTGGCCCGTCAAAGACAATCTTTCCTTGCCTCATGCCAATAATGCGCGTTGAGTACTCTCTGGCGAAATCCACTTGGTGCAAGTTTATAAGGCACGCTATGCCCCGCTCCCTTGCCTGGCTTACAATGAGCTCCATAATTGTCCTGCTGGTAACAGGGTCAAGAGAAGCTATTGGCTCATCGCACATGAGCAGCACCGGCTCCTGTATGAGAGCCCTGGCTATCCCGACGCGCTGTTTCTGCCCGCCTGACAAATCGGAGGCGCGCTTATACAGCTGCTCTTCCAGCCCGACGCTTTTTATGATGTCATATGCTTTCTCTTTGTCCTCTTCTGCATATCGGCCAAGAATGCCTTTTAGCGTTGGCATATACCCAAGCCTGCCATGCATGACATTTTGAAAGACGCTCAAACGGTAGACCAGGTTAAAATGCTGAAAGATAAAGCCGATCTTGGTGCGCATTTCGCAAAGCTGCCTATGGCTCATATCATTGGCTATTTCAGTGCCGCATAGTGAAATGCTTCCCTCATCCCTTTGCACAAGGCGGTTTATGCAGCGCATCAGCGTAGATTTGCCGGCGCCGCTTCGGCCGATTATTGTCACGATTTCACCGGCTTGAATGCTAAAGCCCACCCCGTCAACAGCTTTCACTGCTCCATAGTGCTTTTTAAGCCCCGACACTGAGAGGATATTATTGCCGGCATCTGTATTATTGTTGTCTAATGGCATTTGTGCATACCCCTTTCCAAGTATTGTCCATACCGTGCTGTTTATCGTTTTTTTAAGCTATTCTGACAGGTTGTATCTGTCGCGCAAATCCCTCAGATAGTCATAAACGCTGTCTTCAACAGGCAAAAAGCAATTTTTGCTGCCTTCCCCGAAATAGGCGGGATCATCAAAGCTCAGCAGAAAATCCTTCACAAGATCCTTTAATTCTTGAGGCAGGCTGCCTTTGATCGCCCAAGGGTCAGTAGGGATCAGCGGCGATGATTTTATGATTCTGATTTCATTTTCGTTAACCATTCCATTGGCTACCATAGCCTGATAAGAAGTGCTGGCTACGCCTGCTGCTTCAATATCGCCCAAATATACGGCGTTAATGGCGTTGTCATGTGTGCCTGCCATTGTAACTGATGAGAAGAATTTGTCGTTTACATGCAGATCTTCAAATGTCAGATCGCTATAGCCTTCTTTGGCGTTGAAGTGGGTGAGGATTTCATGGCATGGAACCAGGTTGCCGGACGTTGATGCAGGGTCTATAAAGCCAAATGACCTGCCTTCGAGATCATCGAGAGTGTAGATGTCAGAATCTTCGCGGACAATGATCCAGCAGTAGTATCCGACGGAGTACTCGCCGGTGTTTTCATTCCAGGACGCCTGGTTTACCAAACACTCAGCTTCTGCCCTCTCTCTGGCGAATACATATGCAAGCGGCCCGAAGTCGGCAAACGATGCCTGGCCGGTCCTCATTGCCTCAATGCATGCAGTGTAGTCTGTGGCGATATACTCTTCTACCGGTATTCCGATTACTTCAGACAAAGCGTCGTCAAAAACTTTTCGCGTTGCCCAGAATGTAGGGTTGCCCTCCTGGGGAAGCAGGACCATGACAAATTTATCTATTCCCCATTTGTTTTCCACAGTGCTCGCCGGCGTTGTGCAGCCGGTTGCCAGCGCAATCAGAAGCAATGAAGCAACCAGTGCAGACAATGTTTTTTTCAAATTCATTTTTTTATCCTTCTTTTAGAATGAATGCAATAAGCATTTCTTGATTAGTCTTTTGTTTTCAGCCGCAGCATATGGCCTGCACGCCGCTTTCATCTGAGAGAAAATCGCCAATGCCATACGGCTGTGGCTCGTATGCCCCATGGTAGTCGCTGCCTCCGGTAAGAAACAGCCGGTGCTCATTAGCACAGCTTTTTATCATCTTCCTGTCTTCTTCGCTGTGGGAATGGTGGTTAAGCTCTATGCCGTCAAGGCCTGCGTCTGCAAGATCGCCCACAAGCCAGAAATTTTGCTGCTGGCCGGGATGCGCAAGCACTGCCAGGCCACGAGCCTCTTTTATTGCTGCTATAGCGGCAATTGCATCAGGGTAGAGGATGTCAAAGTCGCATATTCCGCCATTTTTAAATATTCGCATGTACGTTTCTCCAAACATGCTTTCTGCCTGCCCTGTTGCCACAAGCCAGTCCATGATGTGCTGCTTGTATAAATACTTTCCGTCCGCCCTGCTCAGCTTGCTTAGCTCAATATAGTAGCCATTTTCTGTAAGGATTTCGGCTTGCTTTTCAGAATTGGAGTTGCGGGCTGCAAGTATTGGCTCGCATAGCTTTTCAATTGGCTCCGGCGTTTTGATATTGTATCCGAGAATATGCGCTCGAGTGTTTGTCTCTTTGTGCACAGCAGATATTTCAACGCCGCACAGCACTTTGAGTGCTGCATCATCGCAGCAAAGCTTAAAATGAGATATAGTGTCGTGCTCAGTTATAGCGATAGCGCCAAGGGCCTTTTCTTTGGCCTGCGCTATAACGCTGGCTATGCTTTCAGCCCCGTCTGAAACTGTTGTGTGTATATGCAAGTCTGCTTTCATTTCAGCTAAACTCCTTATAGCGCCTGTTTTCTGTATTCGATGCGCGATGTCGTATTTCCGTCTACAAAAACGTGGGTGATTATCGGATAGCCGTCCAGTATTTCGACAATGAGAAGGTCAGCCTTCTTTCCTATTTCCAGAGAGCCATAGTCATTGTCGATGCATGTTGCTTTTGCAGGGTTCAGTGTTGCCATGTTTACTATCTGGTGCAAGGGGGCATTGTATTTTTCATGCATGTAAAAAATGCTTTGCAGCACTGCTGCAGGGTAATAGTCTGAGCATAAAATATCAGCGCCACCCGCAAGTATTGCTTCGGACGCTGACATGTTTCCTGAATGCGAGCGACCCCTCAGAATGTTGGGCGCGCCGACAACAGTGTAAAAACCTAATTCTTTAGCTTTATTTGCTGTTGCCATATCGATTGGGAATTCGCTGATTGCCACGCCGATATCTTTGTTAGCCTCAAGCTTTGCTGCATTGTCGTCATCATGCGATGCAACTGCTATTCCCTTTGAGCGGGCAAAAGCAGCCAGATCCTTTTGCTGCTGAAAAGAAAGCTTTGGCTTATTCTGGTGCTCTTTCATAAGAGCCTCAAAATCAGAGTCGCTTATATCGGCAAGGGCGCCCCTGTACTGGCTCAGGTCACGGTACTGGCCCTGGCCGGGGGTATGGTCCATGAAAGATATTAAATGCACTTTCCCCTGGCTGATCATGCTCCAGGCGATATCAAATGCATCTATATTGTCAATTTCTATTCGAAGGTGGAAGCGGTGGTGTATGAGATGAAAGCGCATGTGTATATCTGCTATAAGATCAGCGATAATTTGCATGTTGCCCTGTGTTCTAAGATCGGAAGAGCCGCCGAAAACGCCTTTTTTGTAAAGCGAAATGGAATGGTACATTGTAGTTATGCCAGCGCCAAGCAAATCTCGCTCGCACACCTTAAGGGCGTACTCTATATCCATTTGGGAGGTCGCTCGAGGCTGGATATACTGCTCAATTCTGTCTGAATGAATGTCTATGATGCCTGGCATTATATATCGGCCGTGGGCATTTACCACCCGCTCAGCGCCTTGAGTGCCATCGGCAAAGGCAATGATTCTATCGCCTTGTATATGTACAGCCTTATTGTCTATTATGCCGTCAGGAGTTACAATTCTCCCGTTTTGTATAGCAATCAACGATGCATGTCTCCTTACATATATGAAGGCAAGCAGTTTGCAATTTAAATCCCGGCCTGCTGTTTCATATGTCTTTTCTGTAATATTAGCGCGATTCATAGTGAGCCAATAGCAGCATTTAGTAATAATATTGTATAGCAATTGTAAAAACACTTTACTGCTGCTTGCTGGGCATATGGCGGCTAAAAGAGTGCTGTTAAGAATTATTATGCAGTAAAATGAGCAGAACGAGGGCGGCTGCTCCAGCTGCATATGCAGGAAAAAAACAATATTGTTATATATTTTAGAAGCTGGAATTTAGAGTCTTGTTTTAGCCCACAGCCATTGCTGCCAATGAATGCTGATGCGCCAGGCATTATTGCATGCCTGCCGCATTTTGGCGGCATGCGGATGTGAAAAAGCCAAAGCGCGCCAAAAGGCAGTAATTATATAAGCTTGCCAAGTGCAATAAAGATGGAACGCAGCTAAAGCCGCGAGTATGCCCAGGGCCGGCAGCGGCAAGCTTCAGGCAGTAAAAGCTGCTAAACAGTTAGGTGCGCTTTATCGCGTTAAATAATGCAAAATTCTTAGTTTTGCCATTTTCAGCCCATGCAAAGCCGGTAACAGTTTCGCGCGCTATACTTTGCTGACAGAAATTGCTATAACAAATACCGGGGCTGCAATTTTTGCACTCTTTTTAGCTGCCGGAGGAAAATCATGTACATTAGCAGGCATATTGAACAAGTAATTAAACGCATGGCAAAGAGAAAGCCGGTTATTCTGCTTAACGGAGCGCGGCAAGTTGGCAAATCAACAACGCTAAAGGCAACGAATGCTGATATTAGCTATATAACCCTAAATAATCCGATAGTGCGTGAAAGCGCCAAAGATAATCCATCATTATTTTTTGAGGCTAACAAACCGCCGATTATAATAAATGAGATACAAAAAGCTCCACAGCTTTTTGATTATATTAAGGCCATTGTTGACGAAGGCAATGAGAAAGGCCAATTCTTCTTAAGCGCTTCCCAAAGCTTGAAACTGATGGTTAACATTGGCGACAGCTTGGCAGGGAGAGCCGGGATCATAAAAATGCTTGGCATTTCTATCAGAGAGCTTACGGGCAGCTCTTATAGAATTCCTTTTATGCCTACTTTTGATTATATGGCACTCTCAAAGGAATCAAGTGCGAAACTTGGATTTAGTGAATTAGCCTCTTATATTCATAAAGGCTTTTTCCCTGAGCTGCATGAAACCAAAAGCGGCTTGCGTGATTGGGCAGATTACTACGGATCGTATTTTCAGGCCTACATAGAAAAAGACATATACAGCATGCTGAATATTCGAGATGAATCAGCCTTTATTAAATTTGTGAAAGCAACAGCAGCGCTAACCGGCGAAATGCTAAATTATACAGCCATAGCCCAGGTATGTGGAAAAGATATTAAAACTGTGAAATCATGGCTCTCAATATTAGAATCATGCGGATTAATCTATCTCTTGGAACCATACTATAACAACTTGAATAAACAGCTTATAAAAACGCCAAAGCTCTACTTCCTTGACAGCGGGCTGGCTTGCTGGCTTCTCGGATGGAATACTCCTGAACAAATGGTAAATGCAGCAATGTGGGGGCATATCTTTGAAAGCTTTGTAGTGAGCGAAATTCTAAAGAGCTATTACAATGAAGGCATAGCCAACCCGCCTTTATACTATTATCGTGACAAAGACAAGAACGAAATCGATCTTGTTATTGAAGAGGCAGGCACACTGTATCCGGTTGGAATAAAAACAACAAGCGATCCAAGAAAGCAAATGGCAGACTCTTTTGGCCTGCTTGACAGCATTGCGGGCAAGCAGGCCGGAAGCGGTGCGCTGATATGCTTATCTAACGAGTGGCTGCCGCTTAAAGAAAATGTTTGGGTACTGCCGGCGAGCATGATATAAATTGCCCTTTTGCAGATAGCTGCTTTGCAGAGATATTCGCTTTGCATGAATATGCGCAATTGGCATATTGCGATGAACTGATTGAGGCAATGCTACCCTTGCCTGCCAAAACTGGGCAACAAAAATCATTGTGCTTGCTTTCCAATGCAGCGAATGCCATACAGGTTTTGCCTTTTATAAATATGAATTCGAGAAAGTGCTAAATAGCGCATAACAGGCTTAGCAATTGAGCACAAAATAATAAAGGGCTATGCGAATCTATGAAAATATCTTCGTATAGCGCCTTTTAAATAATTGCATTATTGCGATCTGTCTGGCTTTGTCAGTACAGCCAGGCGAACGGGCTCAGCCGAAACGCGACCTTGCCGATAAAGTCATCCTCGCCAATGAAGCCAAGCCTGGCGCTTCGGGAGTCAAGGCTGTCGGGCCTGTTGTCGCCCATGACAAAGTAGCAGCCTTCCGGAACAATTACCATTTCAAAATCGCTGTAAATAAGATTATTGTCAATATATGGCTCGTCGATTGCTTCGCCATTTATATATACTGTCTGTTCAATAATTTCAACGCTGTCGCCAGCAACCCCTATAACCCGCTTTACATAATTAGTCTCGGGGTTTATCCTAATAATTGCGATATCCCCCCGTTTGGGCTTAGACAGAGTGTATGTAATTTTGGAAACCCCCAGCCTATCGCTTGGCTTAAGAGTTGGATGCATGCTTGTTTGCTCCACTACGACGAAAGCAAATATAAACGTTCTGACGATTATGGCAAAGATTACTGCGAACAATATACATTTTATCCACTCGTAAATCTCATGCTTTAGGGTATTTTCCGATGGTTTTGCTGTTGCAACATGATAGTTTTCCATTATAAAATGCACTTACAGCGCTTGCAATTCTATCGCACAAGCGATTTCTCCTTTATAGTTCCTTGATAGAAATATATACAAATCTACAAAAAAGCAAGTTCGAATAAGCTGCGTATCGTTTTATAGACCTAGGAAAATTATAGCACAGTTCAATTCCCATGCATACAGAGATGATATTACAGTTTTTTTAAGCCCGATATTATTTTCACGGCCCTTGTGCCTGAAGTTTGCCTGGCGCATGAATGAATTTCCCTATAAATCAAGGGAAGCAATTAAGCGCAGCATAAGCCTGTGAAGCCTGCGCGCTCTGTGCCTTTCATAAACGCCAATCGACTTGGCGAAACAGCTTTGGGATCAAATAGCAAGTGGCAGCTTCAGGCGAGGCAGAATCGCCGAGCCTAAGCAGCGCCTTTGGCTTATGCTTAGGGGAGCATTGCCTGCCTGATATTGGCTTTCTTTACATAAGGCGCATATTCTGCAATAGGCAAATAATGCGGCAAGAAAGCCGTTATGCAGCCTTAAAGGCGCCGCCCGGCAAAAGTGAACTCGCCTAAAAGCTTTGAAACAGCAGTGCCGGACATTTCATCGCCGTTGAGCTCCCCTTTTATGGCAAAGCTTGTTCGAATCAAGCCATCTTTTGCCTTAAGCGTGGCGGTAAAAGTATACCCTTGAAACTTGAAGCTGTTAAGTTCGGCCTCTTTTCCGTCTAAGGCTGCTGTAGCCTCAAAATCATCGCCCTTTTCCTTAATGTCTATTTCGAACTTTATATCAGCTGATTTGCCCTTAATGTCAAGATCCCATTGCCCGGCTATATCTGAAGGCATTTATACTCTTTCCTTTCAATGTTTCTCGTATCATTATATGGCAATACCCTTCAGATATGTCCACTCACATTTTGGCAATAGATTGCCTTAACAGACTTGCTGAAGTAAAATATAACAATGGACAACAACCGCAGTATTTCATTTGTCTTAGCAACTCGAAACAGCAACAAAATCAGGGAAGTTGAGCCTTTATTTTCAGCTTTTAGCCTTATTAGCATGCAAAGCGCCAGAATAGCCGGCGAGGCTGAAGAGACTGGCTCTACTTTTGCTGAAAATGCATTGATTAAGGCAAGGCATGCATATGCCCAGTCTAAAATCCCTGCAATTGCTGATGATTCAGGCATTGAAGTTTATGCCCTTAACGGCGAGCCGGGCATACATTCTGCCCGCTACAGTGGTGAGCACGGAAATGACAAGGCCAACAATGCCAAGCTGCTTGAGGCTATGGATGGCATAAAAGACAGAAGGGCAAGGTTTTTCTGTGCAGCAGCAGCAGTGCTTTCAGACGAAGAGGAGATTGTCTGCGAAGGCTTCGTAGAAGGCTATGTTGCTTATGATGAAAAGGGCAGCGAAGGATTCGGATATGATTCGATCTTCATAGCGCTTGAAACAGGAGAGCGCTATTCTGAAATAGCTATGGATAAAAAGAATAAAATAAGCCATAGGTACATCGCTTTCTCAAAGCTTGCGAAAGCACTGGGTGAGCGCCTTGGATGCTAGGCAGCTCTCAATAGAGCTTAAAAACAATATCATCGGGCATTCCTATATTTTTGTGGCAACAGACAGGTATGTAGCAAGAGCCTATCTAAAACAGCTTCAGGATGCCGTGAGCGCCGGCATCGCGCCGGACATTAATGTTTCCAGCTTCAGTTCGAAAGCTTCAAAGCATGAAGTGCAAAACGCCCTCAAAACAGCCCCTGCATTCTCAGACAAGCGAATAGTCATTATTGAGGGCTCAGAATATGACCTGCAGCTTCGCGAGTTTTTGGCTGAGTACCCCAAAAACCCTGAGCCGGCCAGCGTGCTTGTGCTGTATGCCGAAACCTTTGACAAAAGGCTGAGCCTTTACAGAGCGTTTGCATCACACGGAAAAATCGTCGAATTCCCCCGGTATGATTTTTACTTTATAAAGAAATGGGTTGAGTCAAAGTGGAAAGAGCATGGCCTATCTGCAAACGATGCTGCCCTTAGCTACTTTGCAAATGCTGTAGGCTATACGAACAAAGATTCAGCAATAGACTTCGGCTATGTTGCCAATGAAGCAGAAAAAGCAGCGTTTTTCACATGGCCGGGCAGCAAGGTAACAGAGGCAGGCCTAAAAAAGATCATTCACGACAACACCCCCCCTCCAAGCTTCGGGCTTTCAGATGCTGTGCTAAGCTGCAATCCCACAGAAGCTGCAAAACAGGCATTAGCGCTAAGAAACGAAAAGTTGCCCTACCAAAAGGCTTTTGGCGAACTGGCCAGGGCTATGAGAAACCTTGTAGCAACAAATGCAGGCCTGGCAGAAGGCTTAAGCCAGCCTGAAATATCCAAAGTATACAACCTGCATTCATATGTTGTGCAAAAATCAGTGGAAGCATTGAGAAAATACAAAGCATCTGATGCAAAAAAGGCACTGATTTCAATTCGAAACGCTGATTTCCTGTCAAAGTCAGGCTATATGAGCCAGGAAGCTGCCCTGGAGGCGCTGGTTACTGACCTTGCATGCAAGTCCTTCGAATTTGCCCAGGCGGTAGGCGATGGCTACTAGGATATTTTTGCAAAGCACCCGCATTACGCTTGAAACTTCGAATCTGCGCATGGCGAAGGAAATCGCTGATCTCTACAAAAATAACTATGATCATCTCAGGGAGTGGGAAGACATTTTTGTGCCGGAAGCGTTTAGCGCTGCATACCAAAAGGACACTGTCAAGCTGGAGCGAAGGAGAATCGAAAACAAGACAGGAATAGATCTTTGGATCCGAAAGAAATCTGACGGAAGCCTTATCGGAAAAGTATCAGTTTTTGGCATCATATGGGGCAATTTTTCTACATGCATCATTGGCTATAAGCTTGATCAGGATAATGTCGGCTTTGGCTATATGAGCGAGGCTATCACTCGAGTCGAGCAATTTTTGTTTGAGGATTTAAACCTTCACCGCATCGAAATCAATATAATGCCAAAAAACGAAAGATCATTAAATGTTGTTAAGCGCCTTGGCTATACATATGAGGGCAGAATCAGCAAGTATATCTTTATCGGCGGGGACTGGCAAGATCATTTCAGATATACCAAAACTAACAAGCACTGGAGGATTGACTTTGTTCAAAGCGTCTTACCATAACCATTCACTATATTCAGACGGAAAAAATACAATAAGAGAAATGATAGAAGAAGCTGTTCGCACAGGCTTTTCTGATTTTGCGATTACTGATCATGCATACCACCTTCAAGGAACCGGATGGGCTCTAGAGTTTGGGGCGTATGAGCCGTATTTTGCTGAGCTGGCATCGCTTAAAGAGGAATACAGTGGCGCAATTAACTTCATTGCCGGCATCGAGGCTGAATGGTTTTATGGCAAAGGGACCGAAGAGACTCGCCTTGAATATGTTCGGGAGCATGTTGAGTTTACTGTAGGCAGCGTGCACTATGCTATTGGATTAGACGGTGAGCGCTACATTATAGACGGCACGCCCGAGGAATTCCTGGTGGGGCTTGGCCAGGGCTTTGATGGCGATCTCAGGGCGCTTGTCGGGAATTATTACGACAGCTATGTTGAAATGGCGCTAAACCTCAATGCTGACCTTATTGCACACCCCGATATAATTCTCAAAAACGCGCATGGCCTGTTTGCCAGCACTGAGAATTGGCATCTGGACCATATGCAAAGAGCTGTAAAGGCTATAAAGCAGGCAGCAAAGCCCACCGAAGTAAACATGGGGGGCAATTACAGGTATAAAAATGGCGTCATCTATCCTTGCGAAGCTATTCTTGAGATGATCATGGCAGAAAATGTGCCTTTGACAGTTGGCCTTGATGCCCATAGCGTTGACATGGTCAACTCCTATTACGAAGAAAGCCTTGGCTACCTGTACAGCCGTGGCGTCAGGAGCTTGGTTAAATACAGCGAAAACGGGGACTGGATAGATACCGATATCGCAGAATGGATGGCTTAAGGGCAGCCGGGAAAAGAAAGGGAAAATATATGGACAACCAGAAACCTGCAAGCGACTGGCTATATATGATTGAAGACACAGGAGAGCTCGGAGAGGATCTCAGGGAGTTTTACCAAAAGACAGAGAGCAAGAGCGCCCTGGACAAAAAGACCCATCAGCTAGTGTACATCGCTTACCTTGCTGCTTCAGGCATAACAAAAGGCGTTGCAAAGCACACGAAGGAAGCGAAAAGCCATGGCGCAACACGCGAGGAAATCCAAAGCGTGTTTACCTGCGGCTGGGCTGTTCGCGCCGCATGCCTGTCCGAGTGCTACCGAATTGCAATGCAGGCATATGACGAATAGCGCGAATTAGGAGCATTGGCCTATCCAGTGCCCTGCAGCAGTGGCGGCCCCGGCCAGAGCAATCGATGCTCATTGTTTGGCGAGCTGCTTACTGCCATGGGGCCAGGCATTCATAGATAAAAACAGCAATTTTAAAGGCTAGTGCAGGCAGCACTAGCCTTTAGAGGATAGGAGATAATATAATGATACGCTATAGCTTAGATGCTTCTGCGCTTTTTCATGCTCTTAATGCCGATAAACACTGAAAGCAGTGAAGTTGCTGATGACATCATCCAAACGGGCAGCATGCTAGGGTCATCTGTATCAGGGTTGGAGCCTCCCCCAATTCCTTCGTTGTGGCTGTGGCCATCTATCTTTTCATAGTATATTGCCACGTATGCTTTCTTGTGCGATTCTGTAAGCTCTATATCGACAGTATTTCCGCTTACAAATGGTTTTTCTAGCATCTGGTTTTCACTATAGCCATATGCTACTGCTTTAGCCTTGTATCCATTTACTTTAGGCGCTGTTACTCTATACTTTCCAGGAACTTTTAGCGAAGAGTCTGCGTTTACTTCAAGCATGTAGTTAGCTGAAGCGATTTGGCAAGCCAAAGCTTTTTTGGGTGTGGTGTTTTTTGAAATTGGCGAATTAGTGAATATTTGGTATACGCTAATTGAGCCGGTCTTTTTTGAATCAGTATTTTTCTTGCCAGTGTCTATCTTGCCAGTGTTTTTCGAACCGGAATTTTTTGAATCAGGAACCTTTGGTTGTGTGTTTTTGCCGGTGTTTTTTACCGGGGTATTCTTTTGCTCAGTGTTTTTTATACCAGTATTTTTCGTACCAGTGTTTTTCGAGCCGGAATTTTTTGAATCAGGAACTTTTGGCTCTATGTTTTTGCCGGTGTTTTTTGCAGGCGTATTTTTTTGCTCAGTGTTTTTTGAGCCGGTGCTTTTTGTGCTGGCATTTTTGGGTTCAGTGTTTTTTGTACCGGCATGGTTTGGGCCAGCGGGAGCCGAGGCTAAATCAATTATTGGCGATTGAATAGCATCTTTTTCTTTATTGCCTTCGCTGTCCTGGTACATGATATAGGCATTGCTGCTAAACAGATCCTCACTTGCTGAAGGGTTAGCAGAAGGGTTAAGTTTCACAATGAAGCTTAAAGTCGCGCTGCCGTTCAGATCGCCTATAACCCAGCCAAGAGTATTGCTGTTCTTTACTACAGTCTTGCCCTGGCTTTCAATAATGCCAGCCGGCTGGAGTGAGAAAAATTCAGACATCGGAAGCTCCATGTAGAAAGCCCCTTCTTCAAGAAGCCTGGCTACTATGCTGACGAGTATCTGGCCTTTAATTCTTGTGAACTCAGTTATGTCCGCAAGGCTCTCTATGTTAACAAAATCCAGCTCGCATGCATCAGCAAGGAATTTGAGCAGAGTTGCTGTATCTTGTGCTGCTTGAATGCCAACGCCATACAGTATGGCTCCTGAGTTGGCAAGCTTAGTCGCCTCGGACTGGACAGAGAAGAAAGTCATGCCCATGCCGGAGCTTGCAACAATAATTACGAGCTTGAAATCTGCATCTGAGCCTTCCAGAAGCTCTCCTGCCTTGGCAAGGCCTTTACTGAGGTTAGCTGTTCCGGACGCGCTCATCCTGTCGAGGCCTGCTGATACAGAGCTGATGCTGTTAGAAAACCCTGCTTCAACTTTAGCTTCGGCGGCATATGACACAACAGCAATACGGCTGTCCAAGTAGTCATTTTGCACTATTTCTTGTGTAAGCCCTTTGAGCTGCATTTGCACAAAAGCCAGGCGGCTTTGCCCTGTTGTGCCAATGCATTCATCCATGGCGCTTGATGACTCGACAACATATACGATGTCTGTAGCCGTATGCGATTTTTCCCTGCCAGAGAGCCTGATGTCTACTTTCCAGGCATCTGCGCCTTCTTTAGCTACATCTATGCTGTAGCTAAAGGGGTTAGGGCTACTGGGGCTTGCGAGAGCTGCTGATGGGATTAGCATAACAGCCATAAGCGACGCCAGTATCAGTGCTGCTTTCTTTTTCATGATGTTCTCCTTAATAGAAATGCTTGATATTTGCAATTAATGAATACCTAATTCGTTATTAATATTAACCCATTGTATTGATATTATCTACAGGAAAATATTGACGCTAGATTCATGTAACCAAGAATGTAATGTGTATAATATTAATTAATCTATATGATATTAGAGTTTATGTAACTTTAGTTATTATATATTTAATAACAAGCAATGAATATTGCGCTTGATAACTGCAGAAGATTATTTATATTAATTTTACTGTGTTACGAGAGTGTAACTAATAATTAGCTAATTATGAACTATGCCAGGTGCATTATGCGCCTTGTAATCAAATTGTTGTCAATATAGGAACATCGGCTTTGATTGTTATAGTATAGAGAAGCTGAGAAGTGGTCCAGAGGCAGTTGCTCGATATATTTTCATATCAAATAGAAGCAGCAACTCCTGATAAAGCAGTAAACTCTTGAGGGTTCACTTTGCCGCTCACGATATAGGGCGCTTCGTCCATGATGCCTGCTTTTAGAAAGCGGTTTATGTATCTCGAAAGTTCTTGTCCTGTATATCTTGTTCAAGGAATTTCATCATCCAATGTGGCCTGCGTTGTCAATGAAGCCTCGAATGCCAGCGTCAACAACGAAATTCACATTATTTTGAATAATGGCTTTGTCTATTGCCCGTATTGCTTGGTGTGCGCTTTTGCCCTCCTGAAATCATATGAGCAGCTTAGGAGCTTGCCCATGTACACTCCAGCACTTTGCGCATCAGGCCTTGCACTAGCTTGTCCTCATAGGCTGGGATTCCAAGCGGGAGTGGGCTTTCGCTTCCATCCTTTGGCATATATGCTCTTTCTCGGGCTGGCTGCGGATTGTAGCTAAAGCTCGCATGCGCTCAACCAAACTGTTAACGTTGTTTTGAGTTCTGAGCAATATGTGCCTTCGTTCCATAATAAAACAATACATCCGATAAATTTACATTATTTACTTAATATGGTGTCAAACCAAGGTAAAACAGCATATTATGCAAACGCAACTATAACTGAAGAGTCGTAAGTTTGATGGCTATGAATATGAATCGACACAATGTGGCATTAATAGCATAGATTCCAGCATTATGCATGCTATCCTTTTGTTACAACCACAAAGGAGATAGAGCAGCTG
>Ga0082212_10000867_pt1 | contig 44526 bp, 44 predicted proteins | sample TergutNt197P3_FD_71548 | JGI IMG/M metagenome (GOLD analysis project Ga0082212, IMG submission 71548) | Neocapritermes taracua P3 segment gut microbial communities from Petit-Saut dam, French Guiana - Nt197 P3 | ecosystem: Host-associated > Arthropoda: Insects > Digestive system > Gut ... | reverse complement strand
CGCAAACGCAATTTAAACGATCAATCGCGTGCTATTACATGGAGGAATGATGACAAACGCAATCACATGGGCATACCAGGAAGACGAAGACCACCTGGGCAGTCCCGTAAAAAAAGCAATATTTGACATGCCCAACATCTGGGATGAAAAAACCGATCCGCATCCCAACACAAAGTTATCCGATTCATTTATGGATTTCGGGCAGAAATACCTAAGCAATCTCAACATCAATCCAACAGGTAAAACCGGCTATACCGCCAATGAGGACACATTCAACACAGCAAAGGAAACAAACTTCAACTTCAAAGTGCCAGACGCAACCAAACCCATTGAAACACCACATCAATCAACCAACAATCTCACATGGATCAAACCCGACTCCAACATCACCAAGGCACTTGACGCCATCCATGAAAGCAACACCCTGGCAGGAACCGCCACAGGTGACTTCACAAGCGCGTAGGGGGCCAATACCTCAAACGCGGCAACCACGGCGTATTTGAAGAACCCAACCGTACAGAATCCACCTTCAGCGGCGATCTAATCGGCACGGCAGCAAAAGCACTCGGTAGGGCAATCATCGACTCAGGCGGGGATGTCTCACAACATGACAGCCAAACCAGCTACAACCTGCATTACAGCCAGAATCCTAAAACATACTGGGAAGAGGTTGACAAAACCCTGAGTGATGCTGGTAGCGCTTGGAGGATGACGGATGATCAGAATAATCGCAGGCATATCGAGAAAAATGCAGAGAATGTTGAAATGGCATTTAACAAATTACGCTCGGGAGCATTCCACACAACCTATAAAGTTGCCATGGGGATCAACAACCTCGTGACAATTGGCACGGACAGATACAAAAACAATGAAACCCTTGCCGGGGAGCTGCTTCATCATCAAAAGGAATGGAACGACGCCAAATCCAAAATGATGACACCGCAGGATATCCGGACTGATACGGCGGAACACTATGCCAGCGACATGGAAGACTATCTCATGCAGACGGCGCTCTCCCAGCATTTCGTCAACCTTGCCAAAGTCAGGGCATACCGGGGCGCGCCATTCATGATGCAGGATGGCGTCGAAATCCTGGATGCATCCTTCAATGTCTGGGCCAGCAACATCCTTGAAAAAGGAGATCACAGTTACCTGAACGCATTTGAACAGGCCATTATGGAAAATCATCCTTCAAGCGATGATATTCTCGTCAACATGATTGCCAAGTTCATGGGTGGAGTCAATGGCGATGCCCTCGTGTTTTTCTGGAACAGCATGAAAGACAATGAAAAACAGCAAATGATGAAGGAAGTAAAAGAACGCCAGAAAGCCAGGATGGGAATAGATGAAAGCGTAAACAGAAATTAAATCATATGACATGATTTCTATGTGATTTCGGGGAAATCCCCTGGCGGGATTTCCCTTTTTTATCCATCATATTGGATCGGTTTCAATCGCATCAACACAAGTAAGACACAGTCCGTTATCATGTCAGGGTCATCCATCACCAGTCGAGGAGCTGCCGTGACAACCCTTCAACGCCTATTCGCTACCATTCTTGTAATCAGCGGCCTTGTAATGGCTATCCAGTTACCTGCCCATGCCGGTAACAAGGAAGAAGCCATCAAACTGCTCAAAGCCAGGCAACCCGAAAAAGCCTTCCTGTTCATGAAAAAAGCGGCAGAGGCGGGCGATGCCGAAGCACAGGCACATCTTGCTGGCATGTATCTCGAAGGTGTTGGTACGCAAAAAAACCTATGGCAAGCGGCATTATGGGGCAAAAAATCGGCTGATCAGGGCTATCTTCCCGCCATGCATGACATGGGCAAATTCTACGAAGAAGGGATAGGCGTCATACGAAATCTGGAAAAATCCGCCGTATATTACAGGAAAGCAGCCGACAAAGGGGACGCAGAAGCCCAAAACAAAATGGGCGAATTTTACTTAAATGGCAAAGGCGGACTACCCAAGGATGAAAAAGAATCATTCAACTGGTACATGAAATCAGCCAGGCAAGGGTGTGCAGCATCCCAATTCAGTGTGGGACTGGCCTACAACGATGGCATAGGCGTCAAAAAGGACATCCATGAAACGGTGAAATGGTATCAGGCGGCAGCCAGTCAGGGGTATCTGGCATCCATGCAAAACCTGGCCATGATTTATCTGTTTGGTCAGGATGGCTACAAAAAAGACATCCCCCAAGCTGTTTCGCTGCTCAGAACTGCTGCGGAGAAGGGGCAGGCGGCATCCCAGTATTCGCTTGGTATGCTATACACCTTGGGCGAAGGCGTGAATAAGGACATGACCCAAGCAAAAAAATGGCTTGGGAAAGCTGCTGCTCAGGGTGATGAAAAAGCAAAGAAGGAACTGGCGAATCTGAAATAGAGGGGTGTATGTTGCTCGTGAGTTTCTCCTGTTTATGCTAGTGACAGGGAAGAGGCCGTGAAACTGATACGAGCCAAGTAGCCGGAAAAAACCTTTGTCCTTATGAAAAAAGCGATATATCAAGACCAGCACCATAATTTAACATAATATCAATTATGCGAAATTATATGGTAATCGTTCGATAGAATTGACTGGATGAAAATCGGCGATCCTTGTCTTTTTTTCTTGATAATGTCTCAAAAAAACTGGACGATGAAATATCCATACCTGATTGTTCGGTCGTCAATAAAATGCTTTTACCAGGGATGCGGATTTCCTTAATAAATATCGACTCTAATCTGATAAAACGAGGTAAAGCGAACATTTCTATCCAGCCGGAAAGCAAACCGTTCAATCCGGAAATCCGGATGAATGCGCAGCGTTAAAACACAAGTTTAGTGTGCTGGCGCCTTTTTTCATTTCATGCAAATCGCCAGAAAATCCTTTCCAATTACAGGGATGAAACGATTTTGTAATTTAAAAATATACATAATAAACAAATAAATATATAACATATTTCATGTTACATATAACATGAAATATGTTTTTTGACCTGCTGGCGTTTGCTATTGGCATAAGCCGCCGTTATGGCATGAGCAGGCAAAGTTGCCGTATTTGCTCGCCCTGCTTTGCGCAAACGGTTGTTGTATTTTTGCAGGAGTCTTTGTTTTTTCATTAATTTTTTTATTATTCGGGTTGGCAACCAGATTCGATAGTGCTAAACTGCCCACGTTTTTAATAATAAGAGGTCTTTATTCGTGGGTACAGGTATAAGTGACAGTAGTCGATCGTGTATCGACCGGATTGCTGGCTGACAGGATAACGAAAGACTCTTTTCGCTGTGCCTGTTCAGGTACAGCATCATGACATTTTCCATACTCAGATTTTGTATTTGATGCCATTTTTGCGAAAGCGGCTGATGGGGTCTGACTACATGCGTGTGTTCATCGTCTGCCGGTGAACCGCTATTGGTGCTGTCCTGTCCCTGCCCTGCGGGTTTTTGGCTTCGTAAAAACAATAGGCATGATTGCTCTTTTGCTTTGCGCGAGCTGGTTTGAGGGCGTGGTTGATTGTTCAACATTTTTAGAAAGGAATCATGATGGATTCGGATCCTGAGCCTGAGCCTGAATCTGGCTGGCGGGATAGTTTCCAGGATAATGATGTTGTTTGCCGTCTTTTTTGATGGCATTTGCATTGTCAGGAAACTGTTCCTTTTTTGCGATGATTGATGGCGAGTATTTTCCTGCAGTGCGCCGTAGCCTGATCTTTCCGGTATACGAGCGTTGGAGGTATGTGCTCGCATGAGGAGAGTTTCATGAATGCTGCAGCAATGACGTTAAAAGGCAAAACAGCCGCGTCAAAACAAAAACCGGCAGATATTGCCGTCGTGCGTGAAGCACAGCTTGGTCTGGATGAGGCATTTATCCGCGCCGATTCAGACAGTAAAGGATTAACCTACACCCAGGCACAAGAGCGCCTGTTTGAAAACGGCTTGAATGAAGTCGCGCAGGATAGCGCGCCTCATCCGCTGATTCAATTGTTTCAGGCGTTTAACAACCCTTTCATTTATGTACTGATTACGCTTTCGATTATCAGTTTTTATACTGATTTTTTGCGGCCCTGGCTCGCGGGCGAGGAAACGGATCTGACTGCCGTCATCATCGTCATGAGCATGGTGACGATTAGCGGCCTGATGCGCTTTTGGCAGGAATACCGTTCCAACAAAGCGGCCGAGGCATTGAAGGCGATGGTCCATAATACCGCGACGGTTTTGCGCCGCGCTTCTTTTTCGGATGCACCGGCGCTGCTTGAAATTTCCATGAAAGAAATCGTCGTCGGCGACGTCGTGCACCTGTCTGCCGGGGATATGGTGCCTGCTGATGCGCTGTTGATTAACTCCCGCGACTTGTTTATCAGCCAGGCTGTACTGACGGGGGAATCCCTCCCGATTGAAAAGTATGACACGCTTGGCGCCGTGCAGGAAAAATCAGCCGCCTCTTCTTCAGGCGAATCACAAGGTCTGCTGGATATTCCCAGCGCCTGCTTTATGGGAACCAATGTTGTCAGCGGCACGGCAACGGCGCTGGTTGTCGCGACCGGCGCGAATACCTATTTTGGTTCCCTGGCCAAATCGATTGTCGGTTCCCGCGCGGAAACCGCTTTTGACCGGGGCGTCAACAGTGTAAGTTGGCTTTTGATCCGTTTCATGATGGTGATGGTGCCGATTGTCCTGCTGATTAACGGTTTTACGAAAGGCGACTGGAGTGAAGCGTTTTTGTTTGCATTGGCGATTGCTGTTGGACTGACGCCTGAAATGCTCCCGATGATTGTCAGCGCCAACCTGGCAAAGGGCGCTGTCGCTATGTCCCAGCGCAAGGTTGTCGTTAAGCGCCTAAACGCCATCCAGAATTTTGGCGCGATGAATATATTGTGCACGGACAAAACCGGCACGCTCACGCAGGATCGCATCATTTTGGAGCAGCATCTGGATATTCACGGCCACCGCTGCGACCATGTGCTGCAACTTGCCTGGGTCAACAGCTATCACCAAAGCAGCATGAAAAATTTGCTGGATAAGGCCATCATCCATTTCGCTGAAGGATACAAAGAGTTTTTCTCTCCGGAACTGTGGAAAAAAGTGGACGAGCTGCCTTTCGATTTTGTGCGCCGGCGTCTTTCCATGATTGTGTCCGATCGAAACAACGAACATACGCTGATTTGCAAGGGCGCGGTTGAGGAAATGCTTGCCATTTCCACGCAGGTGCGTGACAAAAATAAGGGTGTCCTGTATCCGCTGGATAACGCCATGCGGGCTACTTTGCTTGCCCGCGCCGAACAGTATAACCAGGATGGCTTTAGGGTACTGGTAGTCGGCACGCGCAAAATTGGGGAAGCGGATCGGAAAGAACAGTACACCACCAGTGAAGAAAGAGAACTGGTGATGGAAGGTTTTCTGACTTTTCTTGATCCACCGAAAGAAACCGCCGCCCCTGCAATCCGGGCGTTGCATGAACATGGCGTCACGGTGAAGGTGCTCACGGGGGACAATGCGATTATCACTTCCAAAATTTGCCATGAAGTCGGCATGGAAGTTGGTCTGCCGCTTTTGGGGACGGAAATAGAGGAAATGGATGATGAAACGCTCGCCAAGGCGGTCGAAGCGCATCACATCTTTGCCAAACTCACGCCGATGCAAAAATCACGGGTACTGAAAGCCATGCAGGCAAACGGGCATACGGTGGGCTTTTTGGGAGACGGCATTAATGACGCGCCGGCGCTGCGCGATGCCGATGTGGGCATTTCCGTCGATACCGGTACCGATATTGCCAAAGAATCGGCTGACATCATCCTGCTTGAAAAAAGCCTGATGGTGCTGGAAGAAGGTGTGATCAAAGGCCGCGAAACGTTCGGCAATATCACCAAATACCTGAATATGACGGCCAGTTCCAATTTCGGCAACGTGTTTTCTGTTCTGGTTGCCAGCGCGTTTATTCCGTTTTTGCCGATGCTGGCTATCCATCTGCTCATCCAAAACCTGATGTATGACATTTCGCAGCTATCGTTGCCCTGGGATCGGATGGATAAGGAATATTTGAGCAAGCCGCGCAAATGGGATGCTAAAAACATTGGGCGGTTCATGATCTGGATCGGGCCGACGTCATCCATTTTCGACATCGCGACTTACGCTTTGATGTGGTTTGTATTCGCCGCCAATTCGCCGGAACATCAAGCCCTCTTCCAGTCCGGCTGGTTCGTTGAGGGGTTGTTATCCCAGACGCTGGTGGTGCATATGCTCCGTACGCAAAAAATTCCGTTCTTCCAAAGCATGGCCGCTTTGCCGGTGATGCTGATGACCGGTATTGTCATGGCGCTGGGCATTTACATCCCCTTCTCCCCGCTCGGCGCGATGGTTGGCCTGCAACCGTTACCATGGAGCTATTTCCCATGGCTCATCGGCATTCTGCTGTGCTATTGCCTGGTTGCCCAGGGAATGAAAACCATCTACATCAGGCGTTTCGGGCAGTGGTTCTGACCCGCTGAAAAGCCGGGAGGCTTGCCTCCCGGCCGTTTTACTTCGCATCCTGGAACTGATAAAAATCGTGTTCCCAAAGACAAAAGAACATGCCTCTGGCTGGCTCCGGGAAAAGACGCCATTTAAGCGCGTTTATCCTTTCTGCTTTGATCCAGTTAAAACAGGAAACACTTAAATTTTATTTGTCTCTGCATGGGAAGTATGATGCCTGGACAGGACGCGATTGAGAAAAGGACGCTTTCAATATAAACCTGGTTCAGGCAAACCGGAGAGGATGATACGGCAGTGATCAATCAAATGCAGCCTATTACAGATTATCCCTTACTTGTTTTTGGGCTTACATTTCTGGCGCTGTGCTTTGTAACGTATGGTTTTCATGCGATTTTCAAGCACATCCCGCCTATTAATAAAAACCTGCACAGCACATTTTCCGTGACTCAGGGGGCGACTTTAACTTTTTTGGTTTTCCTGATCGGTTTTAGCATTTCCCTTGCGGCCGAAAATTATAAAAACCGCCAGAAATATGAAAATGCCGAGGCCAACGCGATCAATATAGCCCATATACAGGCCAACTTTTTACCGGAAGAAATCCGGCTTGAAACGAGACAAAAACTGCAAGCGCACCTTGATTTGAGGATTGCTTATTACCACTCCAGAAACCTGGAAGAAAAGGAAAGTATTAACAGGCAGATAAACCAAATCGACTACGATTTGTGGATGGCAACCAGGGATGCCGTCATCCATCAGCAGACCGCCGTTATGGCAGGGGTTGTCTCAGGCGTGAGCGGGGTGATCAGCACTGCCGCTTACACCCATGTTTCACAACTGGAACGCATCCATCCTGCGGTATGGCTGCTTATTTTTATACTGGCCCTATTTAGCTGCATCCTAAACAGTTACGGCGCCTTGCATAATATTAACGGCATCAGGCTGACTTTGATTTTTCCTTTGATCCTGGCTTTTGCGTTAATGCTTTTAGCGGATATTGACAGTACCCAGGGGGGCTTTATTTTTATTGAACCGGTTTTCACCCATAATCTATCCTTATCTGTAAATTAAGCTCCGTAAATCATCATCCATCCCGATAGACGCCTATAACCTTGCGCTGGAAGGCTCCCTGCCTCGGCGTTTTAAGGCACTTCGTGGTATCTTTAGGCATCCCGCGCCATTTGGCTTTTTTGATGTGTTGTTGATATGCAGCGAAAGATCATTCCCGTTTTTCATGCGCCCTTACCGGGTGATGTTCCCGAATTATCCAGGACAGATAAACCGCCTGTGCCGGTTTATGACAGGCTGGCCCGTCCACTGCGGGATTTGCGCATTTCGGTAACAGACCGGTGCAATTTGCGTTGCGTGTATTGCATGCCCAAACCGGTTTTTGGGAAGGATTTCCGGTTTATTCCCCATTCGGAAATGCTGTCGTTTGAGGAAATCAGCCGTTTGGCAAGCATTTTTGTCGGGATGGGAGTGGAAAAGATTCGCTTGACGGGCGGCGAGCCTTTATTGCGCCGTCATGTCGAAAATCTGGTTGCGCTGCTGGCCAGCCTGAAAACGCCTGATGGCGCCGATGTTGATTTAACGTTGACGACGAACGGTTCGCTTCTCGCAAAAAAGGCGCAGGCCCTTTACGATGCCGGATTAAAACGCATCACGGTTTCGCTGGATGCGCTGGATGATGCGGTTTTTCGCCGCATGAATGATATGGATTTTCCGGTTGCTGATGTGTTAAGCGGCATCGAAGCGGCTGAGCGGGCGGGTTTTGCTCCTATCAAGGTGAATGTGGTTGTAAAAAAAGGCGTCAATGACCGGGAAATCCTGCCGATTGCCCGGCACTTCAGGCACACTGCCGTCATCCCCCGCTTTATTGAGTATATGGATGTGGGCACATCGAATGGATGGGGTTTTCATGACATCATCCCTGCCGATGAGGTGATCCGGATGATTGACGCGGAAATGCCGCTCGAAAGCGTGGAACCGAATTATCCGGGCGAGACGGCATCACGCTGGCGCTACTGCGACGGCAGTGGCGAAATCGGGGTCATTGCCAGTGTGACAAAGGCTTTTTGCGGCGATTGCACCCGCATACGCCTATCAACGGTCGGCAAGCTGTATCCGTGCCTTTTCGCAACAGAAGGTTTCGACTTGAAAACAAGATTACGCGATGGCCGGCAAAATGAGCAGATTGCCCACATGCTTGCCCTTTACTGGCAGAACCGGGAAAACCGGTATTCGGAACAGCGACGCGATAATCCGGTCCCGGCAGGCAATAAAGTGGAAATGTCCTATATTGGAGGATGAGATAAAAACCGCTGTTTTTGCTAGATGGCTTGAGAGATGAACCGGATACCCGAAAAAGCGGATGTAACCGGACTGATCCTGGCTGGAGGACGCGGCACGCGGATGGGGTCGCTCGATAAGGGCCTTCAGCATTTTCAGGGCCAGCCGCTCTTTTTGCATGCCGCGCGCCGCCTGGCCCCGCAAGTCGGTACGATCCTGGTGAATGCCAACCGGCATTTTGAAGCGTATGCCCAGGCGGGCTTTCCGGTTATTCCGGATGATCCGGTTACTTTTTCCGGCCCGCTGGCAGGTTTTGCCGCCGGTTTGAGGCAGTGCCGCACGCCTTATATGGCCACCGTCCCCTGCGATTCGCCTTTTTTTCCGGATACGCTGGTCTCTGTGCTGGGCATGGCGCTGGCTAAAGAGAACGCAGACCTTGCTGTTGCGGTAACAGGCACGCATCCGCCTTATGCGCCGCAGCCGGTTTTTTGCCTGATGAAGCAGGCGTTGCTGCCGCATCTGGAGGCTTTTCTGGAAACGGGGCAGCGTCAAATAGCGGCCTGGCATGCGTCATTGAAAGTGGTTTATGCCCCTTTCGCGGATGAAGCCGCTTTTTATAATATCAATACCCTGGAAGCATTAGAAAATCTGGAAAACAGCAGGATAAAATAATCATAAATTACTTTAATAACAGATCATAATTTATTGATTATATTAAATTATTAAAATATATTTTATGGAAAACACGATGACATCACTGCCTGTTGAACAGGCGCAGCGCATCATCAGCGAATGGGTTCGTCCTTTGGGAACGATGGAAACCGTGCCTTTGAAGGATGCGCTTTTCAGGGTTTTGGCAGAGGATGTGATTTCAACGGTTGATGTGCCTTTTCAGGATAACGCGGCGATGGATGGTTATGCGTTTTGTGCGGATAACCTGGATTTAACCATGCCGCAAACGTTGCGCATTGCAGGTTCGGTTCATGCGGGACACCGTTTCGAGGGGATTGTGCCGCAGGGGGAATGTGTCGAGATCATGACAGGTGGCTTTATACCGGCCGGATGCGATACCGTTGTTCCGCTGGAATCTGTGATGGTACAGGATGGTTTCATAACGATGGCAGCGTCCGCCGTCGCTGGCGGCGACCACGTGCGGCTTCGTGGAGAAGATGTGAAAGCCGGGGAACGCACTCTTAAGCAGGGCGTTTTGTTAAAACCGGCTCATCTGGGATTGCTGGCGTCGCTGGGCATAGCGGAAGTTAGTGTCGGAAAACGCCTGAAGGTGGCTATTTTTTCCACAGGCGACGAGCTTTGCCCTATCGGTGCGCCGCTTGTTGCAGGCGGCGTTTATGACAGCAACCGTTACGCGCTTGATGGCATGTTGAAGCGTTTGGGATGCGATGTGATTGATTTGGGCGTTATCCGCGATGATCCGGCGCTGATTAAGGCGGCTTTTCTGGAGGCCGCCCGGCAGGCGGATGCCATTATCACAACCGGCGGGGCGTCGGTCGGTGCGGCTGATTATACGAAAGCCGTGATGTCCGAGCTGGCTGATGTGGCGTTTGGCAGCATCAATATGCGGCCCGGACGTCCTATGGCATTTGCCCGGATGGCGGCAGGTGAAAAGATGATCAGTGTATTTGGCTTGCCGGGCAATCCGGTCGCCGTCATGGTTGCCTTTTACTTTTTTGTGCGGGATGCGCTGTTTTATATGATGGGAACGCGCCCTGCTCCCCTTCCCTATATGCAGGTTCCCACCCTCTCGCCTCTTTCCAAACGCCGTGGCCGCACGGAATTCCAGCGGGGCATCCTTTCGCAAAACGAACAGGGCGAATGGGTGGTGCGGACAACCGGCGCGCAGGGATCGGGCATGCTGTCGTCCATGGTGCAGGCTAATTGCATGATTGTGCTGCCATCGGATAGCGGGGATGTCGGGTCTGGTGAAAAAGTGGCGGTTGTGCCGTTTGATGGACTGGTCTAGGGTCTGCCAATACGGATTTCATGCGTAAGGAAAAAGCCAGCTTGCTTCCAGGCTGGCTTTTTTTTATAGCTTCGTGCTTAAAACACTTCCCGACTCCCGCTATGATTACTGGAGAAAACGGGAGCAGAAAATCCTACTGAACGCAGACCACGTGGGTGGTGCGGTACTGTGCGGCGGTGGCACGGACACGCTGGAGGAGCGTTTTTTCAACGACGTATGGGCGGACGGTACGGTTCGTGCGGGGGGAGAAGGAACCGCTGGTGCCGGTCCAGTATGATCTGTAACCGGGCAGGCCGGTAGGCCAGCGGCTGCCGGTTGGGCCAAAACCATCTATACGCATCCGCGTGGCGATGTCCCTGGAAGTAAGATTCGTACGGTCATTGACAAGGGGCAATCTTCCGCCCTGTTGTTGGCAAAAGTTTTTGGCTTCATCCCAGGTCATGGCGGACTGAGACACTGCGATAAAGCCGTAGGGCACAGTGGATTCTTCTGCCTCGCTTGCCTCTTCCGCTACGGCAGGCAAGTTCAGGGAAAAAATGAGAATGAACGCAAAAAGGCGGGCAAGACCCTTAAAGTGCTTTTCGCGAAGGATGAACAGCGCCGACAAAAAGTGCATGGCTATGACTCCTGAACGGTTATGGGTTACGAAAGGGGAATTAACGCCTAGTAAAAAGATATCCCAGCCAATCATCAATTATATCCATGCGGATAGCTGTAAGTTTTTTAGTTTTATATGATATAACCATGCCTACCAGATTGATTTGTGGAAAATCCAAGTTTCCGTTGTCAACTTCAACAACAGGACAACCACTCATTCCTTTCGGAATATTAAGAATCGTCGGCTTATAGTCTTTGTCATACATTTGTTTAGGGTCTAGTCTAAAGTGAATGTGTGGAGTGTTCTTTTCCTGCTCATCATTCATAAAAAGGGTAATGTGCTGTAACTCTGCCTTGAAAGGTTCGTATCGTAATCTTATGCGGTTTCGCGATGCAATAAAACCTACGGCAGAATAGCGAATGGTCTTATATGGTATATCTTCAAAAGATACAATATCAGTGTTGTTGAAAAAGATCACATGTGCATAATCTTGCGTCTTTAAGTCCCACAAAGGTATTGCGGCAATGTCATAGTTCTCATGACAGACAATGTACATTTTTGTTATAGGAATACTCTTTTCAGCTATATAAATGAAACAGTCGCATTCTTCCTGATAGTAGTTTTTCTTGATGTCTTCCGCAACATGCTTGGCGGTAATGAGGAATGGCAGTTCGTTTTTTTTATAAAAAAAACCACTTCCAAATCCTTCCGTCTGTTTCTTTTGAGAATTTATGCTAGTGATCATGGCGAATGCTTTTTTGTTTTCGCGAAGTAGCCTTTCGATTTCAGAATCGAACTGTTTGATAATTTGCTCTTCCATATCCCCATTCATAAAAACGCCATCAAATCAATGTGCAAAGCTAAAATAACTAGGAAAGGTATAATTTTATCTTAATACTAATAAGGGATAGCAAATGAGCAAAAGCACTTTTTATTTATTAGACAGTAGTGCCATTATTTCTATCTCTCACATAAATAGTGGCGCGACAAATCTTACTGATGACATGAAAGACCGGCAGCAAAAATTGTTGTCTATTGACAAGAAAGGTAATTTTATTTCTGGAATGCTTGCCGTTATGGAAGGGCAGGCATCACAGGAAGAAACTCCCGAGCAGAAAAAAGCAACAGTTACTAAAATAGGGAATACGCTTGACACATTTTTTAAAAATGCAGAAACAGATGCAAATGCTTTACAAGCCACTTCTGAAAATTTGAGTCAACTGAGCTTGGGCACTCACGAAAGGTCTTATACTGATGCAGCAAAATTCCGAGACACTGTTTTTTTTGACCTAGTTCAGCTACCCAAAAAGAAAGATATTGCAGCTTTTGAAGACAAATTAATCCGGATTGCGCGTGAAAATGATTTGCAACCAAGTCATCCTATCGTCTTATGTGCTATTTCCGCATTATACGGAAAGGATGAAACACGAAATGTTCTAAAGGTAAGCAAAGAAAAAGACAAAGGAAATTCTTACAATGCACTAAGCGATGTATATGCGGTGTCCCGCATACCAATGCTGTCTAATCTTATTTATTCCGAGTTTCCAAACTATGATATTGAATTTATTACCTTCGATAAGGGATTGGAGTTTTTTTATGAATCATTGGTGCCAACCTCTGTTATAGAGATAAATAGGCGTGATCGAAGTGATGTTGCAATAACTGTCTCAGTTTCTAGGGACTTGTTTCCTGGAATTACAGATAAACACTTTAATGTTTTGGCAAAAAAGATACATGGGGGGTGATTGCACAACCCATGTTCACGTTGTTTAAGCGCAAAAATAAGTACATGGCATGCGCGTTGCGCGCATAAAAATCGAAAATTTCTGCACGGCCAGAGAGGACGATAATCGGCTTATTTACTTGCTTTGTGAGGTGTGCGCATTAAAAATATAAACAAATATATATTAAATCCCTAAAAAGCCAGCTTGCTGCCAGGCTGGCTTCTTTCTTTATAACTTCATGCTTAAAATTCTTCCCAACTCTCGCTATGATCACTGGAAGAAACGAGAACAGAAACAGGCGCTCCCTTTTTAACAGGTGCTGCCAGACGCTTGATTGTTCCCGTAGCCGGCTTTCTGCTCACTGAAACCGGAGCAGCCCGTTTCACCGGTTCCCTGGCTACAGTCGAGCCTGATCCCGCACCTGTATCTGTTTTGAACATCCCGACCACGTCCACCAGCGTACGCGCCTGATCCTGCAAGCTCTCCGCCGCCGCTGTCGCTTCTTCGACCAGCGCCGCATTCTGCTGCGATACCGTGTCCATTTCCGTGACCGCCGTATTCACCTGCTCGATGCCTTGCACCTGTTCTTGCGTGGCCATCGTGATTTCGTTCATGATGTCATTGACGCGGCGGATGCTTTCGCCTATTTCCAGCATCGTCGCTGTCGCATTGTTGACCAACTCGGTTCCGGTTGTGACTTTGTTCACGGAATCATCAATTAAGTCTTTGATTTCCCGTGCCGCCGTCGCACTGCGTTGCGCCAGGCTCCGGACTTCGGTTGCCACAACAGCAAAGCCGCGTCCTTGTTCACCGGCCCGTGCCGCTTCGACTGCCGCATTCAGCGCCAGGATGTTGGTTTGGAACGCAATGCCATCGATGACGCTAATAATATCCACAACCTTGTTGGACGAAGCGGCTATCTCTTTCATGGTATCGGCGACCAGACCGGCTGCTTCGCCGCCTTTAGTGGCGATGTTCGCCGCTTGCGAGGCAAGCTGGTTGGCTTGCCTGGCGTTGTCGCCGTTCTGGCGGACGGTGGAAGTGAGTTCTTCCATGCTGGACGCTGTCTCTTCCAGCGAACTGGCCTGCTGTTCCGTTCTCGAAGATAAATCCTGGTTGCCTGAAGCGATTTCGGCAGAGGCGGTGGCGATAGTGTTTGCGCTCTGGCGGATCTGGAATACGGCGTTAAAAAGGCTTTGATTCATGTCAGACATCGCCTGCATCAATTGTCCTATCTCATCATTGGATTTGACTTCAATCTTGCTTGTCAGATCACCGGATGCAACCGTTTGGGCGACCCGGACTACTTCTGTCAGTTTGCGCGTTACCATGGCTCGAATGACCACGAAGATAATAACGCCTAATATGAAAACAGCAATCAATGCGCTCACAATAAAGATATTGCGTATTTTTGTAACACCCTGGGTCAGTTCATCCGTATAAGCCCTGCCAACAATGACCCAATCCAGTCCCGGGTGATGGTTAAACGCAACTATAGTCTCCCTTCTGGTTGATTCTTCGACGTATTCAAAAATACCACTTTTTCTTTCCATCATCATTTTGAAAATCTCATTGCCGCTGACATCTTTCAAACCTAAAATACTTTGCCCTTCCTGACTTGCATGAATGATTATCTTTCCGTAAGAAGCATCGCCGGCGGCAGCGTTTACGATGTAAAAACCGCCTGTTTCCCCAATCTTGATTTTCAAGATTTCACGCCGAAAGCTTTCTACATAGCTGTCAAACCTCAGCCCAATAAAAAGCGCGCCAATAATTTTTCTATTGGCATCAAAAATCGGCAGGTATTTTGTAAAGTATTGATGCCCGAAAAGTGTTGCCAAGCCGGCATATTCCTCACCGTTCATCAATTTTGAATAGGCAGGGTGTGTTTTTGCAAGCATTGTTCCAATAGCGCGTTCGCCTTTTTCATTTTTCAATGAAGTGGAAATACGCGTAAAATCATCTCCATTCAAGACAAAAACGGTTGCCACGTACTGTGTCAGTTCAGTAAAGCGATCGGGCACGCTAAAGTTATTGTTGATAACAATACCGCCACTTCTGAGAGCCGGTGTCGTTTTACCTTCAACGGAAACGGTTGTTGAGGGATCCAAAGTGAATTTGCCCGGAAACAGGTTGTGAAATATTGTCGCACCATGATTTACTTCACCAGCTAACAGGTTGACCATGCCGGTGATTCCTTTTTCCTGGTTTGCTAAGGATTCCACTGCCAGTTGCCTTACCTCTTTCCCTGCAAAATGGCTAAACCCGTAAACACATGCACCGAATAAAGCCGCTACCAGGGCAAGTATTATAATTGCGAGCTTTGCGCCTATGCTCATGGAGACTTTTCTCTGCTTGATGGTTTTCATATTATTCTCATAAGTAAGATGATTTTTATTGGCTCCATCGCTTTTCCTTCCGCTCTTAAAGTGACAGACTTAAATCATCAATCGTTGTAACGAGCTTTAGCTGAAAAATCTTTCTTCGGCGCTTGCTTTACTTCATAACCGGTTATAAGCGCAAAGTATAAGATCAAAACCTAAGGAAATCTTAGGGACGGATACTAACATGAAATCTAAGATTCTCTTAGGACTATTTCATTCGTCGAAGAGAATCCGTTGTTAAAAAATAAGTCTATTTTTGGTAGTCGCTTGCGCGAAGCTCGAAAATCAGCCGGCTTGACACAGGAAGAACTTGCTGTATTTGCTGGCATTGATGAGCTTTCGGCAAGTGCTCGTATGAGCCAATATGAAAATGGCGTGCACATACCAAAATATGAAATGGCGCTTCGCTTTGCCAAAGCTTTGCAGGTTCCTGTTGAGTATTTTTATGCAAGCGATGAAAGTACGGCGGAGGTACTTTTGCTTTGGGAACAATTATCCAGGCAGGATAAGAAGAGACTGCTTTCTCAGCTGCAAAACATGGTCCGGAAGTAGTTTTTACACGGTGCTGCTACAGGTGGAAGTCACCGGACGCTCTGGTGATGGGAAATAGAATCGCCTTCAATATTGACGGATTCAGCAAGCTCACCGGCAGAATCAAATTTTCTGATGCTATACACGACATTCAATGGATTGCCCTTGTCCGGGACAGCTTCGATTTCATAGATTACGTCATCTTTACCGACATATTGCAGTACGGCACTTCCCGTTCTTTTGTCAACCACCACACCTTGTTTGCTGCCATCATTCCGATCTATGTAATAGGAAATAGACTCATCTGTTTCCTGGGCAACCCTGACATTGACAACCCTGGCATTGGAAATATCATCCAGCAATAATAATTTCCGGAGATCCGCAGGAATTTGCGCAAAATTTTCATGGCCGTTTTCCGGTATGATTGCCGTGCCCGATGGGTCGAACGTAAGTCCCTGCAAAGCTTTCCAGACTTCCACACAGCCGTGATTGATCCCCTCGGCAACAGCGCCAAGCCCGGTAAACAGGAATGCAAATCTTGTCGCAGGAGGCATCGTGCTGCCGGGAAGAACCGTTCGCTTTCCACCAAGCGTATCAATCAGATAATCGCCATAATTGCCGAGCCCGTAAAAGCCGGTTGCAATATCAAATGGCGTTTCAAGTTGATGGATTTCCAGCCCCGCCCCTAATCGCTGCTGAACAAGCTCATCGAATCCCCCAAAGGGATCAAAATATCCTTTTGTCTTGAAGCCATTTGCCAAAGGAAGCGGGTTAATTGTGGAAACATGAAGCTTGTTTGCAAGCCCAAAAACCTGCGCGCCCACAGCGCCCAGACTGTGTCCTGTTGCCGTGATGGAATAATCACGATATTCCGGCATTTTTCTCAACGTATCGAGCGCCATTTGCGCCATAAACATAAAGGGTTCAAGCGTGGAATATCCCCCATCAGTCACATCCGATTTTGCATTTTCAATATTATCGGTACCCTTGAACGCAATGGCGATCTGCTTTGTGTCCGGATTGACGAAAATCTCGAACCGGTTGATAACCTCATTATTCGCATTGCCTTCTATGTTGTAGTTATTTCCCAAAACGCTTTGAAGAGTGGGCCGTTTACGATCATCACGGTTATCATCAATGGAACGCCATCCTTTCGCTTCCAGTATGCCTCTAAAATAGTCACCCTCAGCTCCCGGCTTGCTGTATGCCAGAATGGAAGTGATCGTCGCCATTTCCTGATCAACAATGCCGCTTCTTGTTGCCATGTTATAGTTCGCGCAGTTGCCAGCGTTGGTTTTGGATGCCGTAATAGCGGTCTGTCATGATGTCTTCGCTGACGCCATGCTGTTGCATGAGGGCTTCCAGTTTTTCCATCTTTTTGCCGAAAGCCTGCAATTCGCTGCGCAAGGTTTCTTTTTCGGCGGGCGGGTACGGCAGGGATCGCAGCACATCCATCCAGTTGGCAGTTTCATTGCCGTTTTCATCGCACCACTCCAGCGTGCGGGATATTTCGTCCCTATCCAGGTACATGGGCGCGAAATCGTAAAGCGGCGTTAGCCTGGTTTCGCCGTTGACGGTTTGGATGGCGGTGTTGTACGGGCTGTTATCTGTATTGCCCAGGGCGAGATTTAAGATGTCACGTTTGAGGTATTCCAGGGTGGCTTGATGCGGATGGTCGACAAATTGCCGGACCGTCTCCAATATCCGGTTATGGGTAGCCGGCATTTGGGGATCGGTTAGTCCGGCAAGCGAGGCCAGGCTTTCCTGGGGATGGCGGATTACGCCATCCGGCGTGACCGACCGGTCAAAGCGCGGCACGAAAAGCATGTCATTTTGCCATGTCGGCAAGGCGGCCACATGCAATCCCATTTCCCGTGCCAGGCGCATGTAGGCGGCTTCATGCTGGAGGATCGTCCAGTCGGCGATGTTTCTTGCACGAGATAGCTTAAGAATGATGTGTTTGGCCGCCCGGCTGTCCGGCAGGGTTGCATCGGCATACCAGAGGCCATCCCTCCCCTGTGTGAGCAATAGCTTGGGCGATAATCCCTGCACGCTGGTCGCGCCGGCCGAAAAGAGGCCGTGCGCGTCAAAATGCGCAATAAAAGCATCACTGCGGGCGAGGATTGCTTCAGTCGTGAATCCTGTTTCCGACCATTTGGGGTCAAGCTGCCGCATGCGTTCGTGGTATGCCTCTGCTGCCTCGCGCACGCGCAGTTGCCCAATCGGGTTGATTGCGCCCATGAGGAGCAGACGCCAGTCCGATTCCGGCCCATCGGGCAATTCGAGCACGTCCAGCAGGTATTGTCTCCCCTCCCCCTGGGGGATAAGGTCCAGAAGAAATCCGGGCCAGTGGGGTAGTATGAGCGTCCCTGCCTGCGGGCGATAACGCAAAGAGGGGGCAAACGCGGGAGCGGAAAGCGCGTTTTGACTGAAGGTGATGGCGGATGGCCCGGTTGGTCCGGCAGCCGGATTGTCAACGGTGATGATGCAGCACGCCTGCCACCCGCCGTTTTTGAAGATTTCAATCGTACACTGCATAGCTGTGCCGGTGAACGCTGGCAGCTACCAGATCAAGGGAGCCGGTTCATTCTTCCAGAATATCCAGCGGCATTTTTCATTGTGGTTGCCGTTGCCGATCTGATAAGGCTGCTGCCGTCCGGCGTCCAGTTCGATGAGGGAAATGAAGCCAGCGTGGGTCGAAACCACCAGTTTTTTGCCGTCCGGCGATATGTCTATGGCGTCGATAGTCGAACCGATGAAATGCCGCCAGCAGGATTGGCCGGTTTTGCTGAAGGCTTTGACGTATCCATAGGCATCGCCGATGAGGAATTCATCGCGGCGGGAAACGCCTGCGTACACGCGCGCGCCATCCTGGAGGAGAAAGATGCCTTCTTTTTCTTCGTAATAGTCGGTGTTGAGGCCTTTGAGCATCGCCGTCGGCACGCCGATGGTCGCGCCATGATAGAAATGGCAGGCATTTAAGGCCAGTATTTCGCCATCGGCGCTAAAGAGCGCGTAGTGCGGATATTCGTTATGCGGGCCGATCTGGGCGATGAGTTGCAGGTCGGCATCAAAGATATGATGTTTGCCGTCTTGGGCGCCAACGGCGATGGTTTGTCCATCGGCCGAAATCGTGCCATGCGCCATGGAGACATTGACCGAGAGTTCTTCTTCGGGATATTGCTGCTGTGACCACGTGAAATATTCTTTCAGTTCTTCCTGGGTTGGTTGGAGACGGCGCGCCCCATCCGGCGTCAGGACAAAGATGCCGTCCTCACTGACCAGGAGCACCCGTTTCCCATCCGGGAAAGGCATGAGCCGTGTGGGGTCAGGCCTTGATTTTAACGGTTCAACGCTGAACCCTTCCGGTATATCCTCAGTTCCGGTCGGCCAGGGACAAAACAGGACCGATTCACCCTGCCAGCCATCTGTAACGGTGATTCCTTTTTCATTGGCGGCGGCAAAATAGCGTTTGTTGGGACAATAGCCAAAGAATTCCACCCCAGGAACGTCTTCAATGGCAGTTTTATTGATGCGGACAACCCGCCCTTTTTCATAGGGCGCGCCAATCCGGGCGAGAATGGAATCATCCGGCAGCAGGCAAAGCATGGGAATGCTCTGTCCGTTTTCATCGAGCATGAAGATGAAAGGTTCGTGGGCCGGCGGCCAGTATTCCCTAAACAGGCTGGTTTGTCCTGAGCGGTTGGCTTCTCTTAATGCAACCAGCACATCGGGAACCAGATGCTCACGCCCTTCCGAAGCCGGTTCATCTCCTGCATTTTCCCATCCATCCTTAATGCCTTTGGCAATGTAATCATTGACGGCTTTTGCATAAGCGAGCGTTTTTTCTTTCCATTCTCTTTGCTGATCGGATTCGAGCTGCATGTCTCTCTTTCTTTGGATGGTGATAAAAACGGGCTTGCCGATAATGATGGGGATCGCGGCAAACGTGTTGGTACAGTATTAGTAAATTCCTGGAAAAAAGTCCAGCGCACCGGTTAGGGTTTTTTAAATTAGTTATGAATTGCGCGGAAATGGCCAGATAAAAAATGTCGTTTTACAACGGATATTTTTATGGCGGTACGGGATAGTGGATGGATCGCATCGGCCCTGTCCCGGATTATGCTGTTGCCGGGTTATGCCGCATCCTCTTTTTTGATGGTTATATCGAACGCGGTTTTTTACGGATGGTTTTCCTTATCCGCTGGATTTTTCCCGGTTAGTTGCGACAGGTTGGCGGCATCCGGTTTTCTTTTCTTTGTTAGGATGTAAAGCGCAACGACGGAGACAACAAAGAGCGAGCAAAGCAAAAGCGCTTTGGTATCGGAGACAGGTTCCGCCCCTTCCGGCGGCGCGATGGCAAAAGCCGCATAGACGAAAAACCGGGCCGGAAAGAGACTGAGCAGTAATCCCAGCATGTGTGCAATGATCGGTCGGGCGCTTTTTCTCATGACATGGAGATAAACCCGGCGCCATCCCCATAGGAACAAAAGAAAAAAACCGGCCAGTACAATATATTTTCCCATGCTTGTTACCCTTTATTTTGCTGGTCTTGATGCCAAGCGTTGAAAGATAACAGAATTTTCGCTGCAAATACAGGAATGAAGCATGGCATGCCGCCAAATGCGGCTGTTTGGCCGTACGGCTTTATTCAGGATGATTCTTCAGGGAAGCAACCTGCTTATTTTCCGGCATATTGGCCGCATCCTTGTTGATGTAATTGAAAAATGCGATAGCGCGATTCAGATGTTCGTCTACAATCGCCAGCAGCCTCATCCCTTCCGGACTGCCGATCAGTTCATCTCTCAAAATGGTTTCTATCTGGATATTGAGGCTGCGCAGTTCGTGCAAGCCATTGGAGACGTTTATTCCGATTTTGGGGTCGTATTGGACAGTACCCAGGACTTCTTCAAGCCTTTCGTGCAATGTCCATTCGCTGTAAAGGCTTTTCAAACCGGCGTAACGATGCTGGATTTCTTTGATATCCATTGTCTTTTCATCCTGCTGTTTAAGCCAGACCTGAAAACTGCCCAGATGATGACAGACATCTTGCAGCTTGACTGAAAGCAGTGAGGATGCAAGCCGGGCTTCGGATTGGGTTGCTTTTCTTTTTTTCCGGCGGGAAAGCTGGGAATGTCCGAGAAAAATGGCCGCCAGAACGGAAAAGATGCCGCCGGTAATTTTGACGGCAGGATGGAGAAAAAAGGAAAGCAGGCTGAATTTATTTTTACCGCTATCAGACTTTTTCTTAAACATTTTCTTCCTCAAATAAACATTTATCCTGATTTTTCAGGAAAAGAATAAAACGGTCAGAAACGGACACCGCCGGATAAAAAAGCTTGCCTCGCCCTGGATATGGATTTTACGTTCAGGATGATTTATCGGTAAACAGGTTATGCTCCCTTCTCTTCCTGTCTGTTTGGCATGGGATCGTCGCAGGCTTCCATTGTACAGACCCGGGTCTGTTCGGAAAAGAAGGTGTTGCGCTTCTCCTCATCCGTTATTTTGTCCAGTTCAAGACAAGTCTCGCGCGCATCCACGAAAGCGTAGCCCTGGCGTTCATCCCGGTTTAAGACCTTAATACGGTCAATCTTGGCATTTTCCCAGCCTTTTTCCGGGTTTGCCATTAATACCGAACAAGCGCCCTCTTTAATGATGTTTTCATAAATGCCGAAGCTCACCATGCTATGCGTTGTCGTGAGTTTAAGAACCCCCTCATTTAAGCCGGCCCTCATGACATGGTGCCCCTTAAGGTTTCGCATCAGCCGGGGCGGAACCGGATCAGCGCAAGCAGCATTTAAAAACATGGCGGCTATTGTGAACAATAGTATTTTTCGCATGTTTTCTCCTTCACATCCCGGAAATGATTGCTATTTTACAGCAAGCCATATCCGGTTTTATGATTTTGATCTGATCCGCGCCAAAGAGTAGATACGATATTGATAGCCGGAACCATTGGAACAGACATCAATCGAATAAATGCCGGGATTAACTCATAGAAAGGGGCAACGATGCCGATTCCAAAAGCCGGAAAAGAAGAGTCAAAACAGACGTTCATCTCCCGATGTATTGCCAAACTGACACGGGAAGAAAGTGAACGATTTCCTAAAAGAACGCAACGCGCCGCCATTTGTTATTCCGAATGGAATGAAACGCCCGATAAACGCCAGCAATACGAGCAGCAACGGAAAAAAAAGCAGGACAGGACGCTGTGAATAGTGTCCGGGTTTTTAATCAGACCGGTTATCTCGCATGATATTTTCATTGGGATAGACGATGGGCAGCCCTCAAACCCGAGCCTGTTTCTTTTGCCTTGTGTTGAGAAAAATCAGGTCGTTATGATGCCCATGCCACCAATGCCCTTTTCTTTTAATATCCTGCAAATAGAGGATGGAAAACCGGAATGCTTTCTTTTGAAAATCGCCTAAGCTGTTTTACCACTCAATAGGAGAAAACGCTATGCAACCGCGCGAAAACATGGGCAAGAGCAAAATCCAATCCGGCGATTCATGCAGCATTAAAGGAAAGCACATGGCTAAAAAGCATCAAAGCGAGCCGTACATGATGGATTCAACGGAACAGCAACTGATGGAAACCGAAGCTATCGAACAGAATGACGGCAAATCGTCTGATTCATCCGGTAAAAGCAAAAAGAAAAGTCTTTCCTGATTTTTAATTGGATTCCATTTTAAAAAGCGTTGCATCAAGGTGTAACGCTTTTTTGTTTATTTTTTAAGCCCTTAGGGTCAGCCCTCATTAAATTGTCGTCGCGAAAAGTTGATTTTTTCTATCTGCCAAGGCGCAGGGCCAAAATGGGGCGATGGCGTATTGAACATACGGCGAGTTTTATTTTGAACCGGCAACGCAGGCAGATGGGAAAAAGCGGCTTTGCAGCAGACAAATTAATGAGGGCTGACCCTAATCCTGATCCTGGTTATCGCACTGGAATCATTAAGTTTTTCCGCTGACTGCCGTAAATAGAATAGAAGCGAGGCCAGACTTGGCATTGTCCACGCCTCAGTGTGTCATCACGTGGCTGTCAGAAGTACGCTATAAAGGAGATTAGAGAATGAGCACCCCTATTTCAAATCTGCCGCAAAATACCGCATCCGTTTCTACCGCGAAGGAATCAGCGGCAGAACACGTTAGCGGGAAAAAACCGACGGAGTCCAGTTTACGCACATCCTTAAATGCCCAGATCATCGAAGCCTCCATAAAAGTATCCATCGGCTCCGGCGGCAACGCCCAGGGCTTGCTGCACCGTTCAACGCTGGAAAGCATTTATGAAGCCATCGGCGGCAAATTTGAATCTCAAATTACGCCGGATTACAAGATGCCGGCGGCAACCGGGCCAAACAATCCCTTTGCGACGCCGGAAGGCACGGCAAATGTAATTCTATCTTTCTCGCTCGGCCTGTATGCAAGCTATTCTGCCCAGCACGCGGGTGAAGATGAAGCTGAAATGGCGACCAATTTTATTAACCTGATCCGAAGCGGATTTGAAAAAGGCTATAGTGAAGCGGTCGGTATCCTGGATGCCCTGGGTGTCTTTAACGGCAACATCAAAAGCGAAATCGAAAAAACCTACGAACTGGTCATGAAGGGATATGACGATTTCCTCGCTTCCAAGCTGCCGAAGCCTGAAACCCCGGCTGAGCCGGCTTCAGCCAAGGTCAATTAATAAGCACGGTTCCCCCCTCCTTTACAGGCCCGGTAAGAATCCGGGCCTTTTTGTTTTTAACAAAAAAAATTCTATATTTTTCTTATAGATAGATTTAAAATTTAAAGAAAAATATTATATTCAAGGATCGTATGAAATAGACGACTTTGGCGGTTTCCAATGCAAGCGTTTTAGTATGGCTTTTTCGTTCATCTGCTTATCTCCTTTCAGACTTTAGGATAAGCGCTTACACGAAATTCAAAACAGGTTCTGTTGATTGGCTGGTTTTTTCGAACCGAATCTTACAACCTTCTTTTTAGCCGTTCTATAGAATGCCCACCATCAATTTGGGGCTGCGGGACTAAACATCTAGTCAAACTCGGTTGCCAGCGCGCTGTTACGGTGGTGTCGGAAGAGCATATGAATTTGTTGTTCGGTTACACGTGGCGTTGACAGTGCAGGGATATTATCCTCCGAAAAAAAACTGACTTCATCGGTCTCAATACTTGTTGCCGCCGCGCCGCTTATGAGGTCACACAGGAAAAACATTTTGTACACATGAAAGAGCATCGGAGGATGTCGATGCTTATTACGGTCAAACACGGCCACCAGTTTCACAGCTTTTGAAACAAAACCTGATTCTTCAACCATTTCCTTTTCAATGGCTGAACTGGGAGATTGGTTAACGTCGGCCCATCCGCCCGGCACAGTCCAACGACCGTCGGATCGCTCTCTCACGAGAAGAATCCGGTCTTTTATAAACAACCCTCCTCGCACGTCGACCTTCGGTGTGGCATAGCCTTGTTCCGGGATGAGTAACTCTTCTAGCTGTTCTATCCCAACTTCGGTTTTTGCAGACAAGATTTCCCGAGCAATACCCGCGATTGCTTCGTACCTTTCGGTGTCGTAATTGTCTTTGGTGTAAGTGCGACCGTTTTGTGCAATCGCCAGCAAATTTTGGGCCCAGCGTATCCAATCGCTGGTTAGGATGGGCGGCTTGATGTCTGACATATGTAAATCTTTCTCTATCGTATCAGTCCTGCATGATTTTTTCCCGCAGGATAAAATTCACACGGTTTTGCCAACCCCTTCCGCTTTCCTTAAGAGCCTTATACAAATCCGCGTCCAGTCTGATCAATGTGACTACTTTCGGGTTTTCTGCGACAGGACGCCCGCGAGGACGCTTTGGCGCCGTCAGCGCGGCATATACTTCCGGCGAAAAAAATGCTTTTGCCGGTTTGGCTTTTTTAAACCATTCATCATCCAGTTCCGGATTATCCGGATCAGCGGCTATACCGGCATTGATTGTTTCGTCTTCCTCAGGTGTTGGCATCATGACCCCGCTCCCCGACTTTTTCAGCATAGCCTTACTGTCCAAGATGATTTTTTTTGACATATTTTCGCAAAACGTCATTCATTCGGGTCTGCCAGCCTGTTCCCGTTGTTTTGAATGCCTCGATTACATCCGCATCAACACGCAAAGTCATATGCACTTTTTTTCCACTACCGAGCGGCCGTCCGCGAAGCGGACGCATTTGTGCCAGTTGCTCATCCGTCAGCGGCTGTGCATCTGGGTCGGAAAGGGCCGCAGCCGTGATTGCTGCATCTTCCTCCGGTGTCGGATAAATAATTTTACGTTTGGCTTTCATAGTATTTAGTCTCCCTGTAATTCGCTTTGCGGAAACTGATAATACGGCGTTCATCGTTACGATCCGCAAAAGCAACAAAGTAAACCCTTCCTTTCATTAGACCAAGACCGCTTTGACGCCGTTCCCCATATTCTTTGCGTTCGTCAACCCAGACAAGAACATTATCCCACTCCAGATAAGCCGCATCAGCCAGCGAAACACTATGTTTGGCTTTATTGATTTCATCTTTTTTTGGGTCAAAAGTCATTTCCATTTAATTATTGTAGCCACAATAATTAAAAGTGTCCAGTATTTTTGTAGTCACAATAAATTATTTTAATCTACCGTGCCCGGGTTAATAACGCCCAAAGTAACCCGCCAACAGATGCATGAATCTTCGGGGATAGAGATCATGCAGAAATGCAAGACATCTATGCTGAACGGACCGAGTTGCCTGATTGGAAACGTAGTTCGTTATGGCAACATCAAAAGTAAAATCGAAAAAACCTACGAACTAGTCATGAAGGGATATGACGATTTCCTCGCTTCCAAGCTGCCGAAGCCTGAAACTCCGGCTGAGCCGGCTTCAGCTAAAGTCAATTAATAACATCATTCCCCTCCTTTACAGGCCCGGTAAGAATCCGGGCCTTTTTGTTATGAGCGGATTGAGATGAACAAAAACATCAAAAATATAAAGAAAAAAGATGATGTTTTTGATGTAACTATTTGATATTCCTTGTATCAAACCAGGGGTTGTGGACTGGCAATACGACAGTTGTTCCGCTACAATCCTTATAATTAAGATTCAAAAATTAAAAAACATTTCTTTGATGGAAAAAGGCCTGCATCCATTCAGGAATAAAAATACTTTTCTGCAAATCCGTAAGTCATGCCTTATTCAATACAAATTAACAACAAATAAATAACGGGGAAGGTTTTAAGGATCATATTCGCATATTGATTTTTTCTGGAAACCTGATATGAAAAACCTTCTCGTTCTTCTACCGTTTCTCGTTTTCTGCAACGCATTCGCAGCAGCACCGCAAAGCGAGGTGCAACCGCTTATTAAGGAATTCTACAAATTTGAAGATCTGTGCCGTGGCGGCCATAACATTTCTCCCGATGATCCAGTTTGCAAAAAACGGGATAAAATTAGTGACGAACTGTATCGTAAGGGCTGGTGTAATGAAGGCCCGACTGATGATTCACCGAGTTATGAATTTAGATGGCAAAAATGCCGACACCAAACTTCAAAGAAAAAGTCATAACGATCTATTATTGCTTCCGTCTTGAACCATGAGTGAAAACTTGATGGGCATCATTGCTGTATTTTCTTCTTTTTTCATCATGTGCTTCATGTTCCCCCGGTCTTTCATAAAATCTTCTTGTCGCGTCTGAGGATTCCTCGATTGTCTTGGCATTTCTAATTGCTCTTGCAGCTCTTTTCTCGGTATTCCTTAATTCCCATATTAAATAGTCCACCTGATTTTCAAAGGTGGAATTATTAATGCTGCCATACAATCTCTCATACTCTCTAATTCTTGCTCCTCTCCACTGTGCAATGCCAAAAGTGCCGCCTCTCGGATGTACGGCTTTATGATTAAGCTGGCTTTCCTGAATAAGATTGCCCACAATACCTGCTGCTTGCTCTGACGTAAATCCCTCTTGAATTAAGCGATTGGTAATATAAGTTGATCTATCGATCTGAATTGGGGTAAGCCTGGCATTAGGTAAATCTGCTGGCTGTCTTTCTTCTTGAGTAACCGGACGCTGCCCCGCGTTTTGTTGCACAGTTGCTACCCCTGTTTGAGCAAGGGTAGGTCGTTGAGGGTTGGGCGCCGTCGAAGCAACGCCACCCGTTAATACTTTTTGTTCTGTATTCGCAGCAAAATCAGTCAATTTACCGGCTTTTTTCCCTGAATCCAAAGGATCAATAACACCACCTGGTTTTATAAAATTACCTTGATTATTCAGGTCAGGGGTGTATTCTGTCATAGCTGCGTTCGCAGCGTTCTGGAAGCCGGACGTTTGCCAGTTTTTCATTTTGCTATTTAAAGCATTTTGGAAGTTGTTTTTTATTCATGCTGTCGAGAGTGGTTTCCAGGACGTTATAGAGCTAGTCTGTTGCCTGATGAGGATGGAATAATGGATATCAGAGCCCGTAGGAACCAAGCAGGCACCACGTGAAGATTCGCAAAACAAAAAAGGCTTACGAGAAATCGTAAGCCTTTCGTATTCTGGCTCCCCGACCTGGGCTCGAACCAGGGACCTGCGGATTAACAGTCCGTCGCTCTACCAACTGAGCTATCGGGGAATAAAGATGGAGATTATAAGCATGCTCCTTGCCGATGTCAAACAAATAGCTGGCTTATTGCGCGGTTTTTTGAGGATCAGCCGGTTTTTGTGTGTCGGGTGGTTCGCCGGTTGACGTTTCCTTTGAGGCTGTTTTCGTGTCTGCTGAGGATGCCTGCGTTTTGTTTGAATCCGGCGCGGTAATGCTGCCTTCGATGGGCTTGTTTTTTTCAGGGAACTTGGAAGGGTCGATAATCCGGATAAAGATTTCATCGCGCTTGATCATGCCAAGTTCGTAGCGTGCCCGTTCCTCAATTGCTTCCGTGCCGGTTTCGAGGTTATGCACTTCGGATGCGAGTTTGGCGTTGCGCAGCCGGCTTTCTTCGTTTTTTTCGCGGACGGATTCAAGCTGGAGGGTCAGCTCACGGACACGGAAAAAACCACCCTTTCCCATCCAGAGAGGATATTGGATTAATACAAGCAATAGAGCGAGCGTGATGGTAGTCAGACGCATCGTACCGGCCGTTTATGCCGGCCTGCCGGGGCGATGCCGGCAGACTGGCGATTGGTTTTACTTCAGGTTGTAATAGGCGTTTTTGCCGGGGTAGCTGGCAATTTCGCCCAGATCTTCTTCAATCCGCAACAGTTGGTTGTATTTTGCGATGCGGTCAGAGCGCGACATGGAGCCGGTTTTGATTTGCAGGGCATTGGTGCCGACGGCAATGTCTGCGATAGTTGCGTCTTCCGTTTCGCCTGAACGATGTGAAATGACGGCGGTATAGCCTGCCCGCTTGGCCATTTCGATGGCGGCAAAGGTTTCGGTGAGCGTCCCGATCTGGTTGATTTTGATGAGGATGGAATTGGCGATGCCTTTATTGATGCCTTCACGCAGGATTTTGGTGTTGGTGACAAAAAGATCATCCCCAACCAACTGCACTTTTTTGCCGAGCGCTTTGGTGAGCGTGGCCCAGCCTTCCCAATCGTTTTCGGCCATAGCGTCTTCAATCGAGATAATGGGATATTTGTCGCACCAGGTTGCAAGCAGATTGGTGAAGTCTGCTGCGGTGAGCGATAGCCCTTCCCCGCTGAGGTTGTAGAGGCCGTTTTTGTAGAATTCGCTGGCAGCGCAATCCAGACCAAGCGCGATTTGGACACCCGGCTCGTAACCGGCCTGTTCAATGGCCTGGATGATGAGCTTGATGGCTTCTTCGTGATGGGCAACGGATGGTGCAAAACCGCCTTCGTCTCCGACCGATGTGGTCAGGCCGCGATCCTTGAGGATTTTCCGAAGGGTGTGAAAAACTTCAGCGCCGTAACGGATGGATTCACGGAAGGTCGGCGCGCCGACCGGAATGATCATGAATTCCTGGATGTCGAGGTTGTTGTCGGCGTGCGCGCCGCCATTGATGACGTTCATCATGGGAACAGGCATTTGCATCACGCCGGAACCGCCGAAATAGCGGTAAAGCGGCAGGCCGGCTTCTTCGGCGGCGGCTTTGGCAACAGCCATGGAGACAGCCAGCGTGGCGTTGGCGCCGAGACGCCCTTTGTTTTCGGTGCCGTCGAGATCAATCAGCGTTCTGTCGAGGAAGGCTTGCTCGCTAGCATCCAGCCCGATGATGGCTTCGGCGATTTCCGTGTTGATGTGTTCGGTGGCTTTGAGCACGCCTTTGCCCAGGTAACGGCTAATATCGCCGTCACGCAGTTCAATGGCTTCGCGCGATCCGGTGGAAGCGCCGGATGGCACGGCTGCACGGCCCATGACGCCGGATTCGAGCAACACGTCGCATTCGACCGTCGGATTGCCGCGGGAATCGATGATTTCACGTCCGATGATATCTACGATAGCACTCATATTTTTCCTTTATTTTTTATAAGAAGGTGGATTGTTTATGCAAAATCAAATTCGAGAAATCCGGCTTTTTTGACGGCACGGTCAAGTTCAAGCAATGTCATCAGGAGTTCTTCCATGCGATCTAACGGCACGGCATTCGGCCCATCTGATTTGGCTTCGGCCGGATTGGGATGGGTTTCCATGAAGAGGCCGGATATGCCGACTGCCACAGCCGCGCGCGCCAGGACCGGCACGAATTCACGCTGCCCTCCTGAAGTCGTACCCAGGCCGCCCGGTAATTGCACGGAATGCGTGGCGTCAAATACAACAGGACAGTCCGTTTTCCGCATCATGGCGAGTGAGCGCATGTCGGAGACGAGATTGTTGTATCCGAATGAAGCGCCGCGTTCACAGACCAGGAAGTTGTCTTGAGGCAGACCGGCTTCTTTGGCGGCTTCACGGGCTTTTGCGATGACGTTGAGCATGTCGTCCGGCGCGAGGAATTGGCCTTTTTTGATGTTGACGGGTTTGCCAGCGCGGGCACAGGCCTGGATGAAGTCCGTTTGACGGCATAGGAAGGCTGGTGTTTGGATGACATCCACTACCTTCGCTGCAGGTTCGATTTCCTGTTCGGCGTGCACGTCCGTGATGACGGGGATGTTGAATTGCTTTTTGACGTCCGCGAGGATTTCCAGCCCTTTTTCAAGGCCAGGGCCGCGAAATGAAGCGGATGAAGAACGGTTGGCCTTGTCGTAGGAGGATTTGTAGATGAACGGGATATTGAGACGCCGGGTCATTTCCGTGAGGATGCCGGCGGTATCAATGGCGAGCTGATGCGATTCGATGACGCATGGCCCCGCAATGAGAAAAAAGGGCTGATTTAGCCCGACATTAAAGCCGCAGAGTTTCATGCTGCCCTTTCTTTTGACGCTTGTTGCGCTTGCCTGTGTTTTAATGCCGCTTCGATGAAGGCGATGAAAAGCGGGTGGCCGTCACGCGGCGTGGATTTGAATTCGGGGTGATATTGAACACCCATATACCAGGGGTGCGCATTTTCGCCCTGTCGCGGCAATTCCATGATTTCACAGAGTTTTCCATTGGGCGTGATGGCGGATACAATGAGTCCGGCATCCTTGATGCGGCCAAGGTAATGGTTGTTGGCTTCATAGCGGTGACGATGGCGTTCGGTGACGACATTGCCGTAAATGTCGGCGGCGAGCGTGTCCGGCTCAATCGCGCAGGTTTGCGCGCCCAGGCGCATGGTGCCGCCCAGGTCGGAGTGTTCGTTGCGCTTTTCGATCCGGCCGTCCTGATTTTGCCATTCGGTAATCAGCGCGACAACCGGCTGGTCGGTTTCAGGATCAAATTCGGTCGAATTGGCATTTTTAAAGCCTGCCACATTGCGGGCGTATTCGATGAGCGCGACCTGCATCCCCAGGCAGATGCCCAGGTAGGGTATTTTGTTTTCACGGGCGTATTGCGCGGCTTTGATCTTGCCTTCAACACCGCGCGCGCCAAATCCGCCCGGAACTAAGATAGCGTCATAATCGCCCAGGTTGCCCACGCCCTTTTTCTCGATTTCCTCGGAATCGAGAAAGTCGATGTTGACCCGGCTTTGGGTGTGGATGCCGGCATGGCGCAGGGCTTCGATGAGGGATTTGTAGGATTCGGTCAGATCGACGTATTTGCCGACCATGCAGATGGAAACTTCTTTTTCCGGGTTATCCAGCGCATGAACCAGTTTTTTCCAGATGGTGAGATCAGCCGGTGGCGGCGAAAGAGCCAGTTCCCGGCAGATAATGGTATCCAATCCCTGCTCATGGAGCAGGCTGGGGATTTTGTAGATGGTATCGACATCCCATACGGAGATGACGGCGTCTTCCGGCACATTGGAAAAGAGCGATATTTTGGCGCGTTCGTCTTCCGGGATGGGCCGGTCTGCGCGGCACAGGAGCGCGTGCGGCGAAATGCCGATTTCACGCAATTTTTGCACACTGTGCTGGGTTGGCTTGGTTTTGAGTTCGCCTGCCGATGCGATGAAGGGGACGAGCGTGAGATGGATAAATGCCGCCATGTTCCGGCCCGCGCGCAGGCTGAGCTGCCTGGCGGCTTCAAGGAACGGGAGGGATTCAATATCGCCGACCGTGCCGCCGATTTCAACGATTGCCACATCATAGCCTTCCGCGCCCCGGTAGATGAAACTTTGTATTTCATTGGTGATGTGCGGGATGACCTGGACGGTTTTGCCGAGGTACTCACCGCGCCGCTCTTTGCGGATGACGGATTCGTAGATTTGCCCCGTGGTGAAATTGTTGATCTTGCGCATCCTGGTCGAGATGAAGCGTTCGTAGTGACCAAGATCAAGGTCGGTTTCCGCGCCGTCGTCGGTTACAAAGACTTCGCCGTGCTGGAATGGGCTCATAGTGCCTGGATCCACATTGATATAGGGATCAAGCTTGAGCATGGTGACTTTGAGGCCGCGCGATTCTAAAATGGCGGCAAGAGATGCGGCTGCTATCCCTTTTCCAAGGGAAGATACAACACCGCCAGTAACAAATACAAATTTGGTCATCGCAAATGAAAGCCGGTGGAAATTCAAATTATAACGCATCATCCCACAATTCAGATGAAGGATTTCTTATTTTCCGTTTTTATGTTGTGTGGGCGCAATGGACCGGATCACATTAGAGGAAACAGCCTCCTTTTGCTGCTCGTGCCAATATCGGGGACGTTCCCTGCGCCAGGTGGTTGCTTCCATTTTTTTACCGAATCTGACCGTAATGGCGCCCTCCTCGTCTGTTCTTAAGCGGGTGGTGCCTAAAACATCGTAACGGTCATAAACAGTGTCATTGGGATGGCCGTAGTGGTTGCGGTAGCCAAGCTGGAAGATGGCGATATTCGGCTTGACCGTCGCTAAAAACGGCATGGAAGAGGAGGTACGGCTGCCGTGATGCGGCACGAGCAGGATGTTCGCCTTGAGTTTTTCCGGTACGCGGGCAAGCAGATCGGATTCTTCTTTTACCCCAATATCGCCTGTTAGCAGCATACTTTGGCTGCCGGCAGTTATTTTGAGCACGCAGCTTAATGTATTGGATTCGTTTTTGTTTTCCAGATCCTGATAGGTTTCCTGAAGCGGGCTGAGCATTTCAAACCGCACGTTATCCCATTCCCATGCCTGCCCTGCAAGGCAGGGACGATGCGAGCGGGCGGGCGCGACAAGCGGATCATCGGGCTTGAGCGAAGAGTAAAGCTGGCCGACGGTGATGTCCGGATAAGCCAGAATCGATGCGGCCCCGCCTGCATGATCCATGTCGCCGTGCGAAATGACCATGACATCGAGCGAGCGAATGCCGCGTGCATGCAAATAAGGAAGAATAACCCGTCCGCCTGCATCAACCCCTGCCGTAAATGCCGGGCCGGTGTCGTACAGCAGGCGATGGCGGCTGGTTTCAATCAGAACGGCGCTGCCTTGTCCGACATCGAGCGCAATGGCGGTAACTTCTCCTCCCGACGGATGCGTGGGTTGAGATAGAAATAGCGGAAGCCAGCAAGCCATGCCCAGCCATCTTGCCGGCCAGCCTCGCGGCGCAAGCATCCAGATGGTGCCCATCAGCGCGACCAGAAAGAACCAGGGCGACGGAATCGGCGCATACCAGACTGCGAATGGAAAGGCGCTGAGCCATTCCAGGATGGCGGCCAGCACGTCAACCAGATAGTGGGCGATTCCCAATAAAGGGCGGGCTAAAAAGGATGGCAGGATACTGCCCACAAGCGACATGGGCGTGACAACCGAACCGATTAGCGGGATGGCGACGGCGTTGGCTAACGGACTGATTAATGAAATGCGCGCAAAGAAAAGCAATGTCAGCGGGATGAGGCCGATGGTAATGGCAAGCTGGATATGGGTTGCTGTTTTGAGTGAGCGCAGCCATCGCTCTTTTATGCCGGCCCGGGGCGGCAGGAGGGTTGTCCGGCCGATAAAAGTGTAGAGAATAAGGCCGACAGCGCCAAATGAAAGCCAGAAACCGGGCACCATAACAGCCCAGGGATCACGGAGAAGCACGATGCCGAGCGCAGCAAAAAGGATGTGGGAAATACGGGCGATGCGTCCCATCCAGAGTGCGATGGCGACGACAAGGAGCATATAAAGCGTGCGCTGCGCAGGGATGCCGAATCCGGCAAGCAAAACATAAAACCACGCCATGCCGGCGCCGGCCACTGCCGCGACTTTTCGGGCAGGCAGGATCAGCGGCAGTTGCAGAGGCATGAAAAAGGAATACCGCCAAAGCAGCGAAACCAGCGCGGCAAACATGCTGGAAATAAGGGTAATGTGCAAGCCGGAGATGGAAACCAGATGGGAAATGCCGGTACGGTTAAAAATATCCCAGTCAACGGCTTCGATGCCTTGCTGGTCGCCAATGACCAGGGCAATAATGACGGCGGCATAGCGGGCGTCAGGCAGGGCTTGCCGGATATGGTCACGCACAGCGCTCCTGACCCGGTTGACGAGATTGCTCGGCGTACTGACAAAAGCGTCAAGCTCGCGGTTTTTGACGTCCAGTTTGGTATCGTGGTACACATAGCCGCCTGCCCGGATACGCTGCCCAAGCAGCCAGGCTTCGTAATCAAAGCCGTCCGGATTGGCATTGCCGTGAGGCCGTTTGAGCCGGACATTCAGCCGCCAGCGCGCGCCTGGCTGGATGTCGGGAACAGGCGGCGCTTCTTTCGTCTGGAAAGTGTTGCCCCAGGCGAGCATGATTTTGCGCGGAACGGTGACGGGTTTTCCTTCCAATTCGGCCTGCTCTACCAGAAATTCAAAGGCTTTGCCCGCATCCGCCAGCTTGGGCAGGCTATCGATGGTGCCTGTGACGATGATGTTTTTGCCCTCCAGTTCGTGCGGCAATGCGTCCGAGAGGAAATACCAGGCAAAGGCCGAGGCCCAGAAAAAACCGAAAAGGATACCGGCGAGAAAACGCAGCGCCCATTTGATTTCTTTCTTATCGGCCGGTATTTCCCGCCAAAAAGAAGCCGCGAAAATCAAGCAACTGCCTGCTGCCAATAAAATGAGCAACGGCCATTTCAGCAGGCTGGCCTGCTGTTGCAGGATGAGAATGCCTAAGGTTAATCCGGCGATGCTTGCCCGCATGCTATTTCCAGCGGCAGATTTTGCAGGCGCGGCATGACCTTGATGGCATTTTGTGTGGTCGCGTCAGCCAGCAGTTCAGGGGTGATGCCGCGCAGCGCGGCCAGTTCAGCACCGATTTTGGGAAGTTCTTCCGGCGTGTTGGGGCGCTTGTCCAGCCAGGCCGGCGGCAAATCCGGCGCATCGGTTTCGATGACGATGGCATCAATCGGCAATTCGGCTGCAAGTTTTCTCAGATGCTGGGCGCGCGCATAAGTGAAAGTGCCGCAAAAGCTGAGCATAAAGCCCATTTTGATGAAGGCTTCGGCCTGCTGAAAGCTGCCGTTAAAAGCATGAGCAATGCCGCCGGGCGTTTTGATCCGGCGCAGATGCTTGAGGATGACATCAACACAACGGCGGCTGTGCAAAAGAACAGGCAGCGCAAAATCGCGCGCCATTTTTAACTGCTCGATATAAAAATATTCCTGTTTTTCCCGCAATGGACTCGTCCTGAGTTCGGGAACGTAGAAATCCAGGCCGATTTCACCGATGCCAACCAGCTTCGGATCCGCCATACCGGTTTGAAGCAACGCGCGCATCTGTTTGAGATCATCCTCTGTGGCATCGGCAATATAAAGCGGATGGATGCCCAGCGCATAGGCGCAATGGGGATGCCGGTGCGCCAGTTCCCGCACCTGGGTGAAACCCTGCCTGTCGACGGCAGGAATGACAATGCGCGATACCTGCATGGCTTTCGCGCGTCTGGCAATAGCGTCGCGTTGCCCGGCCAATTCAGGCGCCTCAAGATGGCAATGCGTATCTGTCCACATGATCGGTACGGGATGTTTGCGAAGTTTGAACAGACAGTTTAACGCATGGGCCCGTGCTTTGCTATGGCATGTAAAATGTTTAAATCTGCATGGATCTATGCTTTGATCCTGGTGAAAGATAAATAATGAAAGGTAACGTATGCTGTGCCTTTATTTTGTTTAACCTGTCAGGGGTGTCTGAGATGTTCAACCGCCAGTTCATCGTTTTTCTGGTTATTGCTGTCTTGGTGTATGCCGGATTTTCCGCGTACCTGTTTTTTTTCCAGCGCACGATGATGTATTTTCCCCAGCCGAGGCAACGGGATATGGAACCGGTGATGATCCTGCAAAGGCCGGATGCCAATATACGGGTTTCAGTACGGGAACACGATGGGCCGGATGCTCTGATTTATTTCGGGGGCAATGCGGAAGATGTTTCGATGAACCTTCCGAATTTCGTGGAACGCTTCCCGAACCATGCCCTGTACTTGATGCATTATCGCGGCTACGGCGGCAGCGAGGGAGAACCATCCGAAGCGGCGATCATGGAAGACGCTTTTGCTTTATTTGATGTTGTAGCGAAGCGGCACAGCCGCATTGCGGCGGCGGGACGCAGCCTGGGAACAGGCGTTGCCGTTCACCTGGCGGCAGAACGGCCTGTTTCGCGACTTGTCCTGATTACGCCTTATGACAGCATGACTTATGTCGCCGAGAGCGCTCTTCCGTATGTGCCGGTAAAGTGGCTGATCAAAGACAAATATGAATCCTGGCAGTATGCACCGGCTATTTCTGTGCCGACTTTGATTCTGATGGCGGAAAATGATGAGGTGATTCCTGCCGAAAGTACCCAACGCCTGTACAGGCTTTTCAAAGAAGGTGTTGCAACCCTGCTGGTTATTCCGGAAACCCGGCATAACAGCATCGCTTATTCGAATATCTATTGGCATGCGCTGACGGCCTTTTTGAATGCCGAATAGTTTGTCACACATTGCCGATTTGAGAATCGCTTAATTCCTATAAAATACATTAAAATTATATTATAATCACATGAATTTAATTGGTTTTTAAATTCATAAAACTCTCGTATTCCGTGCGTTTTACTCTTCCAGCCCGTTTTCGGATAAGCGCAGGATGCGGTCACAGCGTTGCGCTAAATCCATGTCGTGGGTCACGATGATAAAAGCGGTTCCTGTTTTGCGGGAAAGTTCCAGCATGAGATCGAATATCTGGTGCGCGGTGGGACGATCCAGGTTGCCGGTCGGTTCATCGGCAAGAATGCAGGCCGGCTGGGTGACGAGCGCCCTGGCTAAGGCGACGCGCTGCCTTTCGCCGCCGGATAGTTCCCCTGGACGGTGGGTGACGCGATGCGCCAGATTGACGCGCGAAAGCATGTCTAAAGCGGCTTCATGCGCTTTTTCCCTGGTAATCCGGCGGATCATGAGCGGCATGGCGACATTGTCCAGCGCGGAAAATTCGGGGAGCAGATGATGGAACTGGTATACAAATCCCAATGAACGGTTGCGCACGATTCCCCGCTCGGTTTCATTGAGGCTTGCCAGGTCTTTGCCTTCAAGACTGACTGTGCCGGCAGTGGGGGTATCGAGGCCGCCTAACAGATGCAAAAGCGTGGATTTGCCTGAACCGGAAGCGCCGACAATGGCGACACGCTGCCCCGGATAGATGTCAAGATCAATGTTTTTAAAGACTTCAACGGCGTAGTTTCCCTGCGAGAAGGTTTTGCCAAGCTGACGGCAGGAAAGGATCGGATTACTCATAGCGCAGCGCCTCCGCCGGATTGACGCGCGAGGCGCTCCAGCTTGGATAGAGCGTGGCGAGAAACGCCAGGATAATGGCGCAGCCGCCTGTGACCAGCACATCGCCCAGTCGCAGCTCCGAAGGCAGCTTGCTGATCATATAGATATCCTGTGGCAGGAACTGGAAGCCAAACAGCTTTTCGATGAACGGCACGATGATGTCGATGTTGAGGGCGATAATAACGCCCCCCGTCACCCCGATAAGGGTGCCGAGTATGCCCGCAATGGCGCCCTGGATCATGAAAATTTTCATGATGGAACGCGGCGAAGCGCCCAGGGTGCGCATGATGGCGATGTCGGCCTGCTTTTCGGTGACGGTCATGACGAGCGTCGAGACGAGGTTGAATGCGGCCACAGCCACGATGAGAAGCAGGATGATGAACATCATGCGTTTTTCCATCTGGACTGCGGCAAACCAGTTGCGGTTCATTTTTGACCAGTCGCGCACTAAAAGATCGCTGTTGTTTAATTGTTTGGCGATTTCCCAGGCGACTACGGGCGCCTGGTACATGTCCCGGATGCGGAGCCTTAAGCCGTTGGGCGCTTCCTGCTGGAACATTTTCATGCCGTCTTCCATGTTGATGAAGGCTTGTCCGGTATCGAGCAGGTAATGGCCGACATCAAAGACGCCGGAGACGGTAAATTGTTTGAGGCGCGGAATCATGCCGGCGGGCGTAAGCTGGCCCTGCGGCGCAACGAGGGTGACTTTGTCGCCCTGGTAGATGCGGAGTTGCCGCGCCAGGCCGATGCCGACGACGATATTGAAGCTGCCGGGCTGGAGGCTATTAAAATCTCCCGATTTAAGTTGTTTGGCGACGTCGGAGACGTTGATTTCTTCTTCAGGAACAACGCCGCGCACAATGACGCCCTGCACGCGATCAAAACGGGTGAGCATGGCCTGGGCCATAACGTAAGGCGCCGTGCCTTTGACTTCCGGGTTTTTCATGACTTCCTGCGCGGTTTGCCGCCAGTCGGGAAGCGATCCCTGGGTATCGTATATCTCGATGTGCGGCAAGACGGCCAGCATTTTGTCCCGCACTTCTTTTTGGAAGCCGTTCATGACGGACATGACGACGATGAGCGCGGCTACGCCCAGCGCGATGCCGGCCATAGAGATGAGCGATATAAAAGAGATGAAGCGGTTGCGCCCGCTTTTTTTTCCAGAGCGGATGTATCGCAGGCCGACAAGCCATTCATACGGTAAATTGGAAAGGAAACGCAATTTAAACTCCCATAAGATCGCACAGTTTGCCATAGAATAACGGGATGCGTCACATGGAATTTGATATTCCGTTTGCGCTATCGCATAAAGAAGCCGCTGCCTGGCCGCTTGAGGTGGCGTGGTTTTTTTGTTTGATGTGCCGGATAATTTCCGGAGGCGTCCTTTTTAAAAATGGTGAAAATGACAAAAATTTCAGTCAGGCCCTATTCCGCAAGAACAGCTGATATGCTGTCCCAGCAGGGATTGCATCCGGTTCTGGCCCGTGTTTACGCGGCACGGGGCATATCAGATATAAGCGAGCTTTCCACCGAGCTTTCCGCCCTGCTCCCGCCGACCGGATTGCTCAACACCGATAAGGCGGCCAACCTCCTGGCTGACGCCATTGCGGCCGGCAAGAAAATCTGCATTATCGCGGATTATGATTGCGACGGCGCAACCGCCTGTGCTGTAGCGATTTTATGCCTGCAAATGATGGGGGGGCGTGTTTCCTTTTTGATTCCAAACCGGTTCGATGACGGCTATGGGTTGACCCCTACCCTTGTGCATGAGGCGCGGCAGCGGCACGAAGCCGAGGTGATTGTGACGGTGGATAACGGTATTGCCAGCATAGAAGGCGTGGCCGAAGCCATCCGGCTGGGCATGGATGTGTTGGTGACTGACCACCATCTTCCCGGTGAGAGGCTACCGGAAAATTGTGTGATCGTGAACCCGAACCATCCCGCCTGCCCGTTTGAAAGCAAGTACCTGGCCGGTGTCGGCGTCATTTTTTATGTGATGCTGGAATTGCGCGCAACCCTTCGCAGGCGAGGCGTGTTTGATGAAAAAAACCAGCCACGGCTGGATTCGTTTTTAGATCTGGTTGCGCTGGGCACAGTTGCGGACGTGGTGACGCTGGATAAGAATAACCGTATCCTGGTAGCGCAGGGGTTGCGGCGCATTGCCGCCAGAAAGATGCAACCCGGGATTGCCGCCCTTTTCCGCGCGGCAGGACGGGAATGGCATCAGGCAACCCCGTTTGATCTGGCTTTTGTGATTGCGCCGCGCTTAAACGCGGCCGGACGCATGTCGGATATGGCGCTGGGGGTGGAATGCCTGGTAACCGATGATGCAGGCCGGGCCTGGGAAATTGCAGAACAATTAAATGAGATCAATCTCGAACGGCGGGAAGTGGAAAACGGGATGCGTGAGGAAGCGCTGGCGATGCTGGAAGATTTCCAACCGGACGAGCAGGCTTCCATTAGCGTATTGAATGCAAACTGGCATCAGGGCGTTATCGGCATCCTGGCATCGCGCTTAAAGGATCAGTATTACCGTCCGGCCCTGGTTTTTGCGCCGGATAAGGACGGCTTGATCCGGGGTTCCGGACGTTCGATTCCCGGTTTTCATTTGCGGGATGCGATTGATTTAATATCAAAACGCTATCCCGACATGATTACCCGTTTTGGCGGCCACGCGATGGCTGCCGGCCTGACGATGCGCGGGGATGCGTATGCGGTGTTTTGCGCCGCGTTTGAGGCGGTGGTAAGGGAACAGCTTGGCCCGGCCCAACTGGAACGGGTTATCGAAACAGATGGCGCGCCGGATCCTTCATGTTATACGCTGGATTTTGTGCGGCAACTGGAAGGCCGGATATGGGGACAGGGTTTTGAGCCACCTGTTTTTAGCGACCGCTTCCGGGTTGTCGGCCAGCGCGTGCTCAAAGAGCGTCATTTAAGCTTGCAACTGGAGAAAGACGGCATGCCGCTTTCAGCCATTTATTTTGGTCAGACAGCCCTGCTCCCCCCAAAAGCGCATCTTGTTTTCCGGATTGCGTCAAACACATATAACGGGATGACATCCATCCAGTTGGTTGTTGAATATGCGGAGGCGGCGTGATTGCTTTTGGGCTGATCCGGATCAACTGGAAGCTTTTGGCGTGCCCAAGTACATGACGAAGCGGGCGGGATGGAATATAGTGTAAGGGATTGTTGTTTTTATTCAGGTAGCGTTATGGATTTTGATGTGGTTATTGTCGGCAGCGGCCTGGCCGGTTTGTCAGTGGCGCTTCGCCTTCCGGCTTCCTGCCGGATTGCCTTGATTTGCAAGCGGACGTTAGATGAGAGCGCCAGCAATTATGCGCAGGGAGGCATTGCGGCGGTGCTGGACCCGGTTGATTCGATTGATCAGCATGTGGCCGATACGATGCTGGCGGGTGCGGGATTGTGCGACGAGGGCGTGACGCGGTTTATTGTGGAGCACGGCGCAGAGGCCATCGATTGGCTGATTGATCAGGGCGTGCTTTTTTCACGGGATGAAAATTCCATTATCGGCTTTCATCTGACGCGCGAAGGCGGACATAGCGAGCGGCGCATTATCCATGCCGCTGACGCGACAGGCCATGCTGTTCAGGTGACGCTGGAAAAGAAAATCCGGGCAAGCGCCCATATCCGGATTTTTGAGAACCATTGTGCTGTTGATCTGATTACGTCTGACAGGTTGGGAACCGATACGAAGCCGCAACGCTGCCATGGCCTGTATGTGCTGGATGAAAAAGCCGGTGAAGTCCGTACTTTTTCCGCCCGGCATACGGTTTTGGCAACGGGCGGTGCAGGCAAGGTCTATCTTTATACCACCAATCCCGATACGGCCAGCGGCGACGGCATTGCGATGGCCTGGCGGGCTGGATGCCGGGTTGCCAATATGGAGTTTGTGCAGTTTCATCCGACCTGCCTGTACCACCCCTGGGCGAAATCTTTTCTGATTTCGGAGGCCATTCGCGGCGAGGGCGGCCAGTTGAAGCTGCCGTCGGCCGCCGGCGCGGATGCCGGAAAACGCTTTATGGCGTGGCATGATCCGCGCGGCGAACTCGCTTCACGCGATATTGTGGCCAGAGCGATCGATTTTGAGATGAAAAAACGCGGCCTGGATCATGTCAATCTGGATATTACCCACCAGCCTGCCGATTTCTTGAAGAGCCATTTTCCGACGATTTATACGCGTTGCCTGGAGCTGGGGATTGATATAACCCGCGAGCCGATACCGATTGTGCCGGCGGCGCATTATACCTGTGGCGGGATCGTGACCGACCTGAAAGGAAAAACGGACATTGACGGGCTGTATGCCGTTGGGGAAGCGGCTTGTACCGGCCTGCACGGCGCGAACCGGCTGGCGAGCAATTCCCTTTTGGAGTGCCTGGTTCTTGGGCGGATGGCGGCGGCGGATATTGCCGGACAAGCCGACACCGAACAGCCTGCCCTGCCCGCGTGGGATGAAAGCCAGGTTTCCAATCCCAGTGAGGAAGTCGTGATTTCCCATAACTGGGACGAGCTGCGCCGTTTTATGTGGGATTATGTAGGGATTGTCCGCACGACGAAACGTCTGGAACGGGCACAGCGCCGCATTCAATTGCTGAAAGAGGAAATTGACGAGTATTACGCGAATTTTATTGTGTCAAACAATCTGCTGGAGCTGCGCAATCTGGTTGAAGTGGCGTCGCTGATCGTGGAAAGCGCGCTTTCCCGCAATGAGAGCCGAGGCCTGCATTTCAGTTCGGATTTCCCGCAGACGCACCCCAAAGCGTATCCAAGCATTTTGACGCCGCAGAAACGGCGCCGGTCGCTTTTGAATTGATGGCATTGCCCCTTAAGACGCTGTCTTAGCGATTTCTCCTCATCCTAGCTGATACCTCATTCAGGCCTGTGGGTCTGTCTCATTTTCCGATAAACGCTGCAACAAGTCGTACTTACAGATTTTCAAGCCGTTCTGCGGCTCGATGATCCCCCTGGGCAGCCGCTTTTTGGTAAAGCGCCTTGGCTTTCACCAGGTCTTTTGGTGTGTTCTCACCCATTTCGTATTCATAGGCCAGATTGGTTTGTGAAGGAGCATATCCCTTGTCCGCGTTTTCCTGGAGCATTTTCATGCCCGCTTCAGCGTTTTTGGGCACAAGTTTACCAATCAGGTACATCAAAGCCAGATTGTGAACGGCAGGCACATGGCCTTGTGCAATGGCTTTTTTGTACCACTTTTCGGCTTCTTTGCCATTTACCGGAATGCCATCGCCTTTTTCATAGGCAAGTCCTGTATTGAATTGACCGATGCGGCTCCCCTTTTCTGCTGATTTCAAAAACCAGCGGAATGCCTGTTTGTCGTCCTGTGGAAGTCCGCCATAGCCATCCAGGTAATATGTACCCAATTGGGACTGAGCATCGGGAATATCCTTGTCAGCCGCCATTTTCATCCATTTGACCGCTTCTTTCGGGTCTTTGGCAACACCAGTACCTTTTTCATAATAAATGCCCATACTGTACTGCGCGAGGGCTTTTCCCTGTTCTGCCGCTTTCCTGAACCACACAGCAGCCTGATTGATGTCTGTTTTGGTTCCTTTTCCAAATTCGTACATGGCCCCAACGTATTGTTGGGCCTCTGCATCGCCCTTTTGCGCCGCTTTTTTCATGAGGACAAAGGCTTGTTCATCTTTTCCGGCTCTTAGATACTTTAAGGCTTTTTCACGGTCATTGGCCTGGGCATTGCTGGTAAGACCAATGAAGAGAAGAAATCCTACTATCAATGAACACATACCTATTGTTTTCTGTGCCATGAGAATGCCTTTCAGATTGGGAATAAACCGATTCTGACACGATTTTTACGATGTAAACAAGCAAAAAGCACAAAAAAGAAGGTGGCTTTTAGAATGCCACCCTCTGGAATATCGCTTTTGCTTATTGCCGCTGCTGTTTGTTGGCTTGTTCCTGAATTACGCGATTGAGCAGGGTTTCCTGCTCCTTGTCAGATAGATTTTTGATTAGAAATTGCAGCGCCATCCGGCTGTAGGGGTCTACTCCTTTTGTTAGTGCTGTTAGCATGTGTTCCGTTAGACCGACTGTGCCGCCTACCTGGAACCCCCGTTGGAGTGATCCCACAAAGTCGTCATTGCCATTTTCAACCAGATCCTGCACATATAGGTCGGAAGCCGCATCGAACATGCGAATGGCTGTGTTTCCTGCAATACCCCATCCTCTTGTGAGGTATAGGGCAGCCAGGTCAAATGAGTATCTGCCGAATACGGATTGGTAGCAGAAGGATTGCATATTTTCCAGTGTCTTGTCTGGTTGGCCTGGAACATGGATGTTATCCCATTGCACTAGCTCATCCATCTTGGTCTTGATCAGGTTTTTCCTGTCGTAGATTTCCTGTGCCCATTCAAGGGGATTGATGAGATTAAGGCCGGTTGCTTTTTCCAGCCCGCTGCCAGCCATCATGAAAACCTGAGCAATTTCATTTGCAGCTTTATTGTAAGTAACAGAGCCACCTTGTCGCAGATTCATTGCATTCTTCCCAATATTGCTCCCCTCTATCTCACGTGCATCCCTGATTGATTGAGGGCCAGGCTGCGCCATGCGGTTTATGAATGCCCGGTAACGCTCTGGATCATCTCCGAAGTGTTTTTGGTAGCTGGCATCAGCGTTGTGGGCGGATTTTGTCATTTCAGGCCAGTTTTCGCCTGTCATTTCTCCCCATGCACGAGGGACTTCGTAGGAGAAGCGGGATTCTGCGTCTTGTGATTCCTGATAGATAGGAGAGCCGTTTTTTTCGACGAACATGCCCATCGGCTGTTCCATTTCAAAGCCTTTTTGCTGGTTGCGGGTGGCTATTGCGCTGAGGGTTTTTTGGAGGTTGTCCATGTTGGCTGTGGGTTGCGTTATTTCTTGCGAGCGTTGCCGTGCTTCTGAGAAGGTTTCATCCCGTTTGATTGTGGCTGCGTCCGGGGAGTTGATGTAGTGGTATTGGCTGGTGGTGTGGTTTCCGTCGGCGTGATCTCCTGCGCCGATGGATAATGCCGCTTTCTCCCAAAGGTTGTTGTTGTCTGTTTCTGCAACATGGGTATTAAACGGCATCAGCTCCTTCCGGGGCGCGTTGTTTGTCGGCGTCAGGCCGAAGTCCAGGTGCCGGTTGATCTTTGCCATGTCCGGCACGATATTTCCTGTACCGCTCTGGTTTTTTCCGTAGCCGGATATGAAGTTATCCGCGTTCAGAGCCATCTTGTCCAGCGGATGCGGATCATCGTCCGGCCATGAATCGATCAGGTTGAACATCCCGCGATCTGCGGCTGTTTCAAGAAAGTCTGTTTGAGGTTCTCGGCCCCCGAAGAGTGTTGCCATTTTCTTGTCCTTTTTGCAAAAACGGTTTGTAAAATGGGTTTGCATATGATTGACAG
>Ga0082212_10000866_pt1 | contig 44527 bp, 37 predicted proteins | sample TergutNt197P3_FD_71548 | JGI IMG/M metagenome (GOLD analysis project Ga0082212, IMG submission 71548) | Neocapritermes taracua P3 segment gut microbial communities from Petit-Saut dam, French Guiana - Nt197 P3 | ecosystem: Host-associated > Arthropoda: Insects > Digestive system > Gut ... | reverse complement strand
TAACAAGAGCCGTATGACGCGAGAGTGTCACGTACGGTTCTGTGAGAGCCTGAGGGTGAAACTCCTTCGGGCTACTCGACTAAGGCAGCCTTGCGCTCTTTTTCTGCTCCGATGCCCAAGAGGTGCTGCCGCCCCTCCCGCAAAGGCTTGGCGGACGCGCCTCACACCCCGCCCAACCTCCGCCCCCTCTCCGCGCCGCTCCCTCCTGCCCCCCGGCTGGGGTCTGATCGGTCTGATCGGTAACCAATTGAGCTTCTTGACAAAACTCTTAGCAAGCATATAATATCAAACAGTGCTAACTTTTCATATTCTACCAGCCCTATTTATCTCCAGTTGATAAAAGAACAGTACAATCATAATGACATATTGCCAATTTGACACGGACTCCCTGTTTTTCCCTCTTTTCATTGTCCATTGTCCATTGTCCATTGTCAATTGAATTAAGGGAGGTTCTCATGCTCAGGATATTCAAATACCTCAAATGGGCCGAATGGCGGCAAATCCTTTGTAGTCTTGTCTTCATTGTCTGCCAGGTTTGGTTGGACTTAAAACTGCCGGACTACATGAATGTGATTACCAGATTGGTGCAAACACCGGGCAGCGCTATGAGTGAAATCTGGATCAACGGCGGCTGGATGCTGTTGTGCGCTTTGGGCAGTTTGGCCTCGGCTTTTGTTGTCGGCTTCCTTGCCTCCCGTGTGGCGGCTTCTTTTTCCCAGAGACTGCGCAGTCTGCAGTTTAATAGAGTGGAATCCTTCAGCATGGAAGAAATCAGCCGTTTTTCCACAGCCAGCCTCATCACCCGGTCAACAAATGACGTCACCCAGATTCAGCTGCTTGTGACTATGGGTTTGCAAGTCGTTATCAGAGCGCCCATTATGGCGGTCTGGGCCATTATGAAGATCTCCGGCAAAGGCTTCGAGTGGTCAATGGCCACTGGCGCCGCCGTGGCGATCCTAATTGTCATCTTCGCCTTGGTGATGGTTTTTGTCATGCCCAAATTCAGAAAGATGCAGAAACTCATTGACAACGTCACCCGGGTTACCCGTGAAAATCTTACCGGGTTGCGCGTCGTCCGCGCCTACAACGCCGAAGATTTCGAAAAAGAGAAATTCGAAACCGCCAACGCGGATTTGACCGGCACCCAACTTTTCACCAACCGTGCTATGGCCATCATGATGCCCATTGTCATGACTATCATGAACGGGCTCAACCTCGTCATCTACTGGATCGGCGCCTATCTGCTCGACGCGGCGAGCATGGCGGACAGATTAACGATCTTTTCCAATATGGTCGTCTTCTCGGCTTACGCTATGCAAGTGATCATGTCCTTCATGATGCTGGTCATGATGTTTATCATGCTGCCCAGAGCCAGTGTTTCAGCCAGACGCATCAACGAGGTTCTGGATACCAAACCGGCCATCATCGAGGGCAGTACCACCGAAGGCGTCTCCGGCCTTAAGGGTGAAATCACTTTCAAACACGTCAGCTTCAAATACCCCGATGCTGCCGAATACGTACTTCATGACATCAACTTCACAGTCAAGCAGGGCGAAACCATCGCTTTTATCGGCTCGACCGGCAGCGGGAAATCCACCTTAATCAATCTCGTCCCCCGCTTCTTTGACGCCACCGAAGGGGAAATCCTCATTGACGGCGTCAATGTCCGGGATTACACTTTGGAAGCTCTGTACAATAAAATCGGCTATGTTCCGCAAAAAGCCGTCCTTTTCAAAGGCACTGTGAGCTCTAATGTCGCTTTTGGAGACAACGGCAGCGACGGCTTCACCGAGGAAGACGTCAAACGGGCCGTTCGCATCGCCCAAAGCACAGACTTCGTGGAAAACATGGATAACACATATGAAGCCGATATTGCTCAAAGCGGCGCCAACATTTCCGGCGGTCAGAAACAGCGCCTGGCCATCGCCCGGGCGGTCTGCCGCAATCCTGAAGTCTATATTTTTGACGATTCATTTTCCGCTCTTGACTACAAAACAGATCGGGTTTTGCGTAACGTCTTGAAAAAAGAAACCGCCGGCATCACCAGCATGATCGTCGCTCAACGCATCGGCACCATAATGGACGCTGATAAAATCATCGTTCTAGACGAAGGTAATATCGTCGGCGAAGGTACCCACAAAGACCTCCTGCGCACCTGCGCCGTGTACAAAGAGATTGCTACGTCGCAGCTTAGTGAGGAGGAACTTGTATCATGACATGCATGAACAGAGTAGAATCACACATGAAACTCAATGGGGAAAAGCTGCGACAACGCAGCCTTAGTGAGGAGGAACTTGTATCATGACATGCATGAACAGAGTAGAATCACACACGCAACTCAATGGGGAAAAGCTGCGACAACGCAGTCTTAGTGAGGAGGAACTCGTATCATGAGTGAAAACACTTCGAAACAAACCACCGGCAGCGCAGGCGGCAGACCCGGCGGACGCGGTTTCGGCGGTGGTGGACGCGGTTTCGGCGGCGGACACGGCATGGCAGAAAAACCCAAAGATTTCAAAAGAACATGGCTCAAACTCATCCAATATAGCCGTTCCTATATACCTGTCATCATTATCGCCCTTATTATCGCCAGCGCGTCCGCTGTTATGGTAATCGTGGCGCCGGATATCCTGAAACAAATGGCGGAAGGCATTGAGAAAGGGTTGAAACCACAAGTCGACATAACCCAGATGGATCCGGAAATCATGCAGCAACTCTGGTCCGACATTCAAGAAGGCATTGATCCGGCTACGGTCTTTACCAAAATAGATCCCTCCACACTGGACGAAAAGACCTTGCTTGTCCTAAAAGAGATTCAGGACTTACAGGCCAAAGGTATCGATCCTTTCAAAGGCGCTATCGATATGGATTATGTCGTGGGTCTTGCTCTGTTGCTCGTTTTCTTATTCTCTCTATCGGCGGTCTTGAGTTTTTCAGAAAACTTCATCATGGCGACCATATCGGCGAGAATTGCGAAAAAATTGCGCACAGGCATCTCTGACAAAATCAACAAACTGCCTCTGAAATATTTTGACAAAACCAGTTATGGCGACGTTTTGAGCCGCGTGACCAACGATGTTGACGCCATCGGCATGACCCTGAATCAGAGCCTCGATATGGTAGTCAGGGCTGTTACCATGTTTTTTGGCGCCCTCTTCATGATGTTCATTACCAACTGGATTATGGCGCTGACAGCTGTTGTCTCCAGCCTGCTCGGTTTTGGCCTGATGACAGTTATCATGTCCAGATCTCAGAAATATTTTGCCGCCCAACAAAAAGGTCTCGGCGACATCAACGGCCATGTTGAAGAAATCTATTCAGGCCACAACGTTGTCAAAGCTTACAACGGTGGTAAAGAAGCGAAAGCGACCTTTGAGAAAATCAACGCCAACCTTTACGACAGCGCTTGGAAATCCCAATTCTTGTCAGGAATGATGATGCCTATCATGAATTTTGTGGGCAACCTTGGCTATGTAGCTGTCTGTGTTGTCGGCGCGGCCCTCACCATGAGCAACATCATTTCCTTTGGCGTCATCATCGCCTTTATGGCGTATGTACGCCTATTCACCCAACCTCTATCCCAAGTGGCTCAGGCGATGCAGGCTCTCCAAAGAGGCGCTGCCGCCAGCGAGCGGGTCTTCGAATTCTTCGGCGAAGCAGAAATGTCCGACGAAAGTGGTCTCACCCAAACCTTTGGCCAGCTTAACGGCGACGTGGAATTCAAAAACGTTCATTTCGGTTACGATAAAGACAAACCCGTTATCCACAATTTTTCCGCTCAAATCAAAGCCGGCCAGAAAATCGCCATTGTGGGACCCACCGGCGCCGGCAAAACCACCATTGTCAATTTGCTCATGCGCTTTTATGACATTGACAGCGGCGAGATCCTGCTGGACGGTGTTCCCACCCATACCGTCACCCGGGAAACCGTCCATGAACAATTCGGGATGGTGCTTCAGGACACTTGGCTTTTCGAAGGCACGATCAAGGAAAATATCATCTACAGCAAACAAAACATCACTGATGAAGAAGTCGTCGCCGCCTGCAAAGCGGTGGGGCTGCACCACTATATCCGCACATTGCCCAAGGGCTATGACACTCTCCTGGACGACCAGGCCAACATGTCGGCCGGTCAGAGACAGCTTCTCACCATCGCCCGGGCCATGATTCAAAACGCGCCCCTGCTGATCCTCGACGAAGCCACCAGCTCCGTCGACACCCGCACTGAGCGCATCGTTCAGGATGCTATGAACAAACTCTCCACCGGCAGGACCTCTTTCGTCATCGCCCACAGGCTTTCCACCATACGCAACGCCGACTTGATTCTGGTCATCAAAGATGGGGATATCTATGAAAGCGGCAGCCATGAGGCGCTTCTGGAAAAAGGCGGCTTCTATGCGGAACTGTATAACAGCCAGTTTGAGGAAACAGCCTAATACTCCGTCAAGCCAAAAATACTTAATGTCTTGGACCCATTTAAGTGATTGGGCTTGGCGGAGTACTCGTCGTCTGTTCTGATTAAGAATGGAGGATTCCCTATGTTGCTTGAAGGATCACGATTTGAAATCGCCTATTATTCCGGAACCGGCTGCACCGCCATGGTAGCGCGCTGTTTTTGTGACGCTCTCATCCGGGCCGGAGGTCTGGGGGAAGCTTACAACCTGTCTCAAAGAACAGGCTGTTCAGGGCTGCATGACCTGCTTGTGCTGGCTTTTCCTGTTCATGCCTTCAACGCTCCGGAAGGTGTGTATCAGTGGATCAAGACACTTAAACCAGTTGACAACATTCCCGCGGTGGTTATCTCTGTATCGGGAGGCGGCAAAATGATGCCGAACACGGCCAGCCAGGTTAGCAGCATCAAGAGGCTCAAGAAAAAAGGTTACGACATCATCTATGACGACATGCTGGTTATGCCCAGCAATTTTGCGATAGCGACCAAAGAGCTTTTAGCCCTGAAATTGCTGGAAGTTCTTCCTGACAAAGTAGCGGAGATTGTGAAAACCATCGCCTCCGGGGTCCACAGCCAAACCACCCCGGTATGGCTGGACAGATTTTTTTCGAAATTGGGCGAGCTTGAAAAACCCGGGGCGCATTCCTTCGGAAAATATGTCGAAATCACCGAGGCCTGCAACGGCTGCGGATGGTGCGCCAGAAACTGTTCGTCGGGAAACATTTCCATGGATATGAAAAAACCAAAATACGCGAAAAAATGTCATATGTGCTTAAACTGCATCTATGGCTGTCCGATGAAAGCTCTGATGCTCCGCAAGTATAAATTCATGATTATAAAAGAGGGCTTCAGCATCAAACAGTTAGAAAAGAAGCTCCCTTTGACTGAGCCTGTTGATATCGAGGAACTGACAAAGGGGATTTTGTGGATCGGCGTCAAAAGGTATTTACAGAAGTAGGGCGTATGGGTACAAAATGGCTGGCTGGAAGCATCATGAATCCGTCGCTGTTTCGCGGCACGTTTTGCAGGCTTTACTCGCCAACTTACAGTATGAGATACATATTGTGCAAATCTGAAATCTAGTATTCACTAATAACCGACCTGTTGAAACAACTTACCTAAAGGGGTCTCCGCCTGCAATCAAGATAACTTATGCAAGCGGAATTTCCCCCGGCATAATAACCTTATCCTAATCCTCGATTAATGATTGATCCTAATCTCGGTTAAAAACAAGAAGGACCAGTCGGAATAACATAATTAATAATTTGTTAATAGAATATTAAGGCTTTTTTAATAATTATGGTGGTATCCTGTACCTGTTTACAAAGATACCTCGCTTAACGGGCAACTCTCGGAAACCTGTCCGATGAATCGACATGGTCGCGGCAGGATATCGAAGGAAGAAAGAAAGGGGTTGAGATGGTGCTCGAAATCAACAATTTTCTTCCTTTTTCCTTCCATATCATAAGAATGTCTAGAATTTTTTCATGGTTGATAAGATGAGCTGTGCTAAAAGGGAGTAACCGGGTACTGATGCGAGTTAGGTATCCGGATACGATAAAATCAATAATTCTCAGGAGGCGCTCATGAAGAAAAGAGTTGTTTTCGCGATTTTGACGGTGATTTTGTGTATGAGTATGGCAGCTCCTGTATTCGCAAGCCCGGGGCAATCCTTTTATTGGTCCGGAATCTGCTGGTATTACCCAAACGAAAATCAAAGCCTCGTTTCCGGTCCAAAGACAGACACTGGTGTTGCGAACGTGTATACCAATATTGGTTATACGAATGGAACGCAGAAACCTTATAGCCTGTATTGCGCCACAACTTCTTCAGCCTACTATAAAGATGCGTCACAAGGAGGAAGTGTTAGAAGATCAAATGCCAGCAGTACGTACCCATATATACACGACATTTATTACACGGGGAGCGGTTCGTACTACTATGGCCACACAATAACACTTAAGTTTAAGCCTGTATCCCCTGATCTCAACAAAGTGCAAATCATGTTTTATCCCTAAAAGGATCAGTTGACTTTCTTTGATGAAGTCATTGTCACAAATTGGGATCTCTAATCAAATCTGGCATACTCGCTGCCAGATTTTTCTTTTCAGAAACAGGCAGTCATACGGATAAGCCGGCTGATTTCTTTGTCATCCTCCACAACGAGTATGTTTTGCGTATGGCCTTCTTTCCTCCAATTCGAGGGTATTCAGACGGCATATGTAGACTGTTCAATGAGGCACGAGGTAGAGGTTGGGGAACGGGAGAATCCAATTGTATCTCTGCCTGAGGCAGCCCTCGAAGCGCGAAAAAAATCTGCGGGCTTTTGGATACTCCCGTTCCCCAACCTCTACCTCGGGACTGTTGCGACACTACGTTGTATCCCTCTGAAGCCTCCATTCCCCATCAAGTTGTGGACAAAGCCCTGGTGATGTCATACATATTAATCGCCTCTCTACTTCCTACCTCCCACTTCGACTTTCTACTTTCTTTCCTTCGTCAAACTGAAAGCGACAATGAGATCATAACACAGTGCGGCTTTCAGCCGCAACATCACGCAAATCAGGTTCAATATATATAAGAGACGCTTCAGGAACAACCTCGCGCACCCGAATCTCAGCGTCATTGATCGCCTGCGCGATGGAAGCGGCATCGCCTTCAAGAATTTCCACTTTCGCGGCGACCAGCAATTCTTCGGGCCCTATGTGCAGGGTCCGCATATGGATAAGCGAAAGCACCGGCCCACCAACCAAAGCCGCCTCAATGGCTTCAGCAACCTCAGGTGAGGCACCCTCCCCAACCAGCAAGGAACTCATCTTCAGAGCTAAAACCACAGCGATCACCACGAGCAAAAGACCAATACCCGCCGTGCCCGCAGCGTCCCAACGTCCGTCTCCGGTGATCAGGGTGAACCCTACGCCAAACAAAGCGAGCACCAAACCGACGAGAGCGCCCGTGTCTTCTAGCAACACAACAGGCAGTTCCGGAGACTTCGACGCGTGGATGAACCGCCACCAGGACTGACCCCGACGATGGGGCGACGTTTCCCTTACCGCTGTACGCAGAGATACTGACTCCAGGCCAATCGCCACACCCAATACTACCAGCGGCACCCACCACCACTGTCCTGTGATAGGCTGCGGGTCGGCCCACTTATGCCACGCCTCGTAGATGGCAAACAACCCGCCCAGGGAAAACAACACAATTGACACAATAAAAGCATAGAGATAACGTTTTCGCCCATAACCGAACGGATGCCTTGCGTCAGCAGCCTTTTGGGCTCTTTTGCCACCCAGAAGCAGCAGCAGCTGGTTGGCGGAATCGGCAACGGAATGCACCGACTCGGCTAACATCGAGCTGGAATGTGTGACCAGCCAGGCAACAAATTTTGTAGCCGCTATGCCAAGGTTGGCCATCAGGGCCGCGAAGATGGCTCTTGTGCCGGTTTGACTCAAAATTAACCATTCCTTTTTGGAGATTTGCATATCTTTCGTAAAGCTCGTATAATGACACCAATAAAAGGAGAATAAGCAATGATCACAGTCCACAAAGTTTCGAAAACCTTCAATAACAAAGTCGTTCTAAAAAACATATCATTCCATGCCTGCATCGGCGAAATCGTCTGTCTGTTTGGCCCTTCCGGCGCCGGCAAAACCACGCTGCTCAGACTCATGTCCGGCTCCCTGAACGCCGACTCCGGAGAAATCACCATCGGCAAAACCCAAGTCCCCTCCTCGGATCTCTATCATCAGATAGGCTTCATGCCGCAAAACCACGCCCTCTATAACGACCTCACCGGCTTGGAAAACCTAATGTTTTTCGGCAGCATGCACAAAATAGATCGTTCGTATTTAACCCAAAAAGCCCATGACATGCTCCAAATGCTCGGCCTGTTTCCCGACAAAGACAAACTCGTCCGCAAATATTCAGGCGGTATGAAGAAAAGGCTTTCCCTGGCCATTGTCCTGTTACACAATCCCCGTTACCTGTTCCTGGACGAACCCACCGTTGGCATCGATCCCATACTGAGACAATCGGTATGGTTTCAATTGCGACGCCTGCGCGATAGCGGCGTTTCTCTGATCGTCACAACCCACGTTATCGATGAAGCCATTAATTGCGACCGCATAGCCCTGCTAAACCAGGGTACCCTCGTCGCCTTTGATAAAACCGAGAATATCATGAAACGCGCCCCTAAAGGAGACATTGAAGAACTGTTCTTGTAAACCAATGACAGCACCCAAAACAAGCGTCCATAACGTCTGCAAGCTACGACAAACAACAAGCCGCGGACAGATCATAACACTTATAACAAAACGGATTCTCCCCCATCAATCTACCTAAAATTTCTTATATCTTAAAAAACTGGGGATCTCAATATCAGTATTCCCAAACGGAGGCGTCGACATCACATCTTCAACATCTTCTTCGGGTTCCATTTCCATGTTCATTTCTGGATGCTGCGCAATCGCTGCTGCCGGCTGAGGACGCCTGTATTTACCATCAAAACCCGTGGCAATCACCGTAATTTTAATTTTATCGTTCATGCCCTCCTCAAAAATCGCGCCAAAAATGATATTGGCTTCCGGATCGGCGGCCTCGGATATAATCTCCATCGCCTCATGGACTTCGAACATCGTCACATTATGGCCACCGGTAATATTGCAGAGGATGCCCATCGCACCGTTGATAGAAGTCTCCAGCAGCGGGCTGGAAATAGCCTTGTTCGCCGCGTCTTTGGCGCGGCCCTCGCCTTCGGACTCCCCTATACCCATCAGCGCGGAACCGGTACTGGACATAATGGTCTTCACATCGGCAAAATCCACATTAATCATGCCCGGCACAATAATCGCGTCCGAAATCCCCTGAACCCCTTTCAACAAAACATCGTCGGCGATCTGAAAAGCTTCCTGCAGTGTCGTATGCTTATCCACCACCTGCAACAAACGATCATTGGGAATAATAATCAGGGCGTCCACCCGGTCGCGCAGTTCATTGATGCCGCGTTCCGCCTGCATAGCCCTTTTACGCCCCTCGAAAGTAAACGGCCTTGTCACAACGCCGATCGTCAGAGCTCCCAGCTCCTTCGCCACCTCCGCCACAATAGGAGCGGCGCCAGTTCCCGTACCTCCGCCCATACCGGCGGCCACGAAAACCATATCAGAACCCACAAGCTGTCCGCCCAATTCTTCACGACTCTCTTCCGCTGCCCTCAAACCAACCTCCGGATTGGCTCCCGCGCCCAGCCCTTTCGTTAATTTTGCGCCTATTTGAACCTTAATGCTGGCTCGCGACATATTCAGAGCCTGAGCGTCGGTGTTAATGCTCATAAACTCGACACCTCTGAGCCCAGTAGAAATCATCCGGTTGACAGCGTTGCTGCCGCCGCCTCCCACACCAACCACCTTAATCCTTACCAACTGGTTATCGTCGGTATCGAACTCCAACATCTCTTTCCCTGCCTCCCTTTATATTTCTTCCCAAATATTGTCTCTGATCATAACGCCACACAACCGGCAACGACCACACATCACCACGGCATAACAGTGTGCCTGTCCGAAGTCAGATCAACATGACGGGCAGACTGAACCGCCTCATCCTTGATCAGTTCGGCAAGCAACCGTAGTTTTCCTGCATAACTGTCCCTAATCCCCAATCTAACCTCGGCCCGCGTATCCAGATAAAGATTAACGGCGCCCACCGCCTCTACATGAATCTCATTAATGCGTATCTTCAACTCCGGCGGGACATCAGCCAAACATCCTAAAGCTTTGCTGAGAGCCTCATGCTCAATCACCTGCCCCGGTCCAACCGCGCTCTGAATCTGGATTCCGGTCAACACAGGACAAGGTGTGTCCGGCCACATGTCAAAACACCGCAGCACCGTGCCAAGGCTGTCCACCTCAATCAGCTGCTCTCCTGTCAGAATCAACGCCACGGGAGTGCGCTCCACCACTTTGAGGATAAGCGTATGGGGAAGCCGGCGCTCGAACCAAGCCTTATCCACCAGCGGATGAAGCTCAATCTTATGGGCCAAAGCGTTGGTGTCAAGCAAAAACAAGTTTTCACCCTGCACGGCCCCCAACAACACCAATATGTCCCCTTCATCAATAAGTTGCAACCCCTCCGGCCTAACCTCTCGCACCGTAAAAGACCCCGACTGGGTGACAAACAGGATGCCCGCCATAATGAGAACGACCGCAAACACAACACAAAGAAAAGAAGTGTTGTGTAGTAAAGAAGCGGTGTTTTTTTTCACGCCTTTGTCCAACCCTTTTCCCTATCCACTAGCTGCCAACGGACAAATATCAACCGTTAAGCAGACTTTTCCCTCCTAAAGAATTACCATGAACCCGTAGAATAACCTTAATAAATTGTACCTTGTCTTTTCTGTCCTTGCAAGGGGGTTTTTCTAGGAATTTTTTACCTTAGGTTCGATCAGGTATTATATCATCCGCTGAACTTTGGCCCCGACAGCCTGGTACTTTTCCTCAAGTCGCTCATACCCGCGGAAAATATAGTCGATATTGCGCAAAACGCTGGCTTCTTCCGCAGCCAAAGCGGCCAAAAACAAAGCCGCGCCCGCCCGCAAATCGCTGGCCTCAACAAAAGCCCCTTCCAACTTCTTCACTCCGTGAATAATGGCCGAACGGCCCTCAACAATGATTTTGGCACCCATGCGCCGCAATTCGTCCACATGCTGAAAACGGTTTTCAAAAATTGTTTCCGTCATCACGCTGGTTCCATCCGCCAAAGTCATCAACGCTAGGAACTGGGGTTGCATATCCGTTGGGAAACCCGGATAAGACATGGTTTTTATCTCCATCGGCTTAATACCGCCGACATGCCGGACGCGAACAGAATTTCCTTTCACGCTCACCTCGGCGCCGCATTGTTTTATCTTGGCAATCACAGGACTCATATGTTCCGGCACAACATCGTTTATCTCCAAATCGCCTTGGGTCATAACCGCAGCCAGCATATGCGTTCCCGCCTCGATCCGGTCGGGAACAACAGTGTAGGTCGTACCATGCAGCGGCCTTCGGCCGTTAACACGAATCATCGAAGTCCCCGCTCCGGCGATTTGGGCGCCCATTGCATTAAGCATATTCTGCAAATCAACAATTTCCGGCTCCCGGGCGGCGTTGCGCAAAACCGTCGTTCCTTCAGCAGCCACAGCGGCCATCATGAGGTTCTCAGTCGCCCCCACACTTGGTACGTCAAAATAAATATCAGCTCCGCGCATGCCGGCAGATTTAGCCTCAATATAGCCGTGGCGCTCAATAATATCGACCCCAAGAGCCGCCAGGCCTTTGAGGTGTTGATCCATAGGCCTGCTGCCGATGCGGCATCCTCCCGGCAGAGGTATTCTGGCCATCCCCAGCCGTGCCAAAAGCGGCCCGAGGAAAAGATTGGATGCCCTCATCTGGCGCATGCTGTTCTCGGAAATCGACACACCGGTAATGGTTTGGGCCTCGATGGTCAAAGCATCACCGTCAGAATATGTTTTTGCACCGAGACTTTCCAGCACTTCCACCATATGTTGCACGTCGCTGAGCTGAGGGATATTATGCAGAGTGCTCTCGCCCTCGCCAAGCAAACTCGCGGCCAGAAGAGGCAAGGAAGCGTTTTTTGAGCCCCCGACTGTTATGCAGCCTTCCAGTCGCTGCCCTCCGTTGATTAAATACTGGTTCATTGTTTTCCCCCCCCCAACTAAGTCGTTTATCCTCATCTTGCTTACAAACAGGAGTCAGCATAACAGTTTGATAACACAATCAACATAGCTGATCATTGCCATTGGCAATAATCAGGCAGAAGCAGAAACATGGGCATAGGTAGATCGACTGCTGACAGAACCCTTGAGAACCAGAATAAATATGTTATTTAGGTATCAGCTGTTTATATTATGTTCGAACGGCAAAAAAGGTTACGAGCACAGTCCAAAGACTTTGCTGAAAGGAAAACACCACCCCCACAATGCGAAACGCCTCTTTCTTTTCAAACCAATAATTCATTTCTTCCGCTTCTTTTGTGGCGCCTCACCGCCAAGCCGTCTCCAAACAAATCCCCACAATACTCTCCAAAGCATCACGCCGCATCGCCTCCCCGGCCCGCGCCGCCATCTCCTTCAACGCGAAAGCGTTGCCCAATAACCGCTCCACTTCCTGCCATAGCCCCTCCCCCGTCATCTCCTTATCCAAAACCATGCGCGCCGCGCCGCCATCCACCATAGCCCGGGCGTTAAACTCCTGATGATTCTCCGCCGCGTAAGGATAAGGAATCAAGATGCTCGGCAGCCCCGCCGCCGACAGCTCAGCCAACGTTGTTGCTCCGGCCCGGCAGACACACAAATCAGCCACCGCCAGCGCGTGAGGCATCTTCTCGATATAAGCGGCGACATGCCACCCCGGCCTCTGGGGCTCAATCCCCAACCGCCGCAACTCCGCCAAAGAATCCTCATAATCCAAAGTCCCCGTGGCCCAGATCAACTGCACATCTTCACGCTCCCGCAGTTTCTCCGCGATAGAAACCATCGCCCGGTTAATACTGCGGGCGCCACGGCTCCCCCCTGTCACCAGCAGAACCTTCTTTCCCGGCTCCAACCCAAAAAATCCTAACGCTTCCTCCCGGTCAACCCGGCCAACACTAGGCCGCACAGGTTGTCCCACCACCGTCACAGGGCAAGACTCAGGAAAATGGCTGCGTCCGTCGGCAAAAGCCAGCATCACCCTCTTCACCCGACGCGCCAACAATTTATTGGTCATCCCCGGCCACACATTCTGCTCATGCAGCAGCGCCGGCACCCCAAACAACGAAGCCACCAGCAACACCGGACCGGAAACAAATCCCCCCGTCCCCACAACAAGATCGGGATGAAAATCTTTCATAATCTTCTTCGTCTGCCAAAGAGCCTTCAGATTGCTGCCCACAGTCTTCAACAACGTCAAGCTCAAACGGCGCGGCAAACCCCGTCCCGCAATCCCCTGAAAATCCCACCCGGCTTCCGGTACCAGCCGCGCCTCCATACCCTCCTTCAACCCCACATAAAGAATCTCCGCCTGGGGCTGAGCCTTGCGAATACCCTCAGCAATCGCCAAAGCCGGGTAAATATGTCCACCGGTTCCGCCTCCCGTAACAATAACACGCACAAAGAAAACCACCTTTCTGACAATGGACAATGGACAATGACAATGGACAATGGACAATGGACAAGGCTGATATCAATTGTCTTCTGTATCATGTATTCGCCATTTTATCTCCTTACTTCCTGTATTCTATATTCTGTATCCTGTATCCTGTATCCTGTATCCTGTATCACTCTTTGTTTATTATCCCATTCCAATCCTTGGATTAAGCCCCTACCCAACTACATCCTCATTGTCCATTGTCCATTGTCCATTGTCCATTGCCTATGTCCATTGTCCATTGCCTATGTCCATTGCCTAAGTTTCCCGCGAAACATTCAACAGCAACCCCGCGGCAATCATTGTGAAAATCAGTGATGTCCCTCCATAACTCAAAAACGGCAGCGTAATCCCTGTCACCGGCAACAGGCCGGAAACAACGCCTATATTGACCATCGCCTGAACCCCGATCAGCGATGTGAGCCCAGCAGCCAAGAGACTCAAAAACGGGTCGTTTACACGCATGGCCACGCGAAACCCCCGCCAGATGAATAAGAAAAACAAGAGAATGATAAAACAACCGCCGATGAACCCCAGCTCTTCGCCAATCATTGCGAAGATGAAGTCTGTATGATTTTCCGGCAGATAGAGGAATTTTTGCCGGCTCTGTCCCAAACCCAAACCGAATAAACCACCCGGCCCCAAAGCAAGCAGAGCTTGGATGGTCTGATAACCGTTGCCCGAAGGATCGGCCCAGGGATCAATGAAGGCAAAAATCCGCCGCATCCTATACGGCGCCGACAGAATAGCCATTGTCATCAAAGCCGCGCCCGCGCCGCCCAGCATAGCCATATGCTTGACGCGTGCTCCCGCCACCACAAGCATAATACAGACACTGGCCGCAATCACAAGCGTCGTTCCCAAATCCGGCTGCAGCATCACCAAGCCGCAAACCAATCCCATAAGCGCTAAAGTCGGCAGCATACCGCGACGGAACGAGCCAAAATCCCGCGTCTGCGTCAACACTTTGGCAACAATAAGAACCATCGCAATCTTGATCACCTCAGATGGTTGAATCGAAAGAGGCCCCAAACCAATCCAGCGGTTGGCGCCGTTCACACTGCGTCCCAGCCCCGGCACCTTCACCAACAACAGAAGAACCAGTGAAACAATAAATAGCACCTTAGCCCATTGCCAAAGCAGCCGGACATCTACCCTGGCGGCGACAGTCATAGCCACAGATCCCAGAGTCACCCACAGCAACTGCATAAAAAAGAAGTGATACTTGTTATCATAGTAGAGCATTCCCTTAACCGCACTTGAGCTGTACGTCATAACTATGCCAAGCACAACCAACACCGCGATAACAACCAATAGACCCCAATCGATATTAAGGTCGACAAACTTGCTTCTCAGCGTAAACACCCCCAAACGGACAACTCACATGACAATGGGACATAATAGACAGCTGATATCTTTCAGCAGTAAGACGACGCAAGACATTAAATGATTTTGGCTTGGCAGAGTACTGGTGTTCATTGTCATCTATATATGTTTACGCGCGTATTCCTTAAAAATGTTATGTTGAAGCACCATCAAAACCAAAATAAACTTCAGATGGAAAAATATTTTCTAATCGCGACACTTACGCTCAGTAACCCTTAAAACTTGTTCAAAAGGCAATAATTTCATCGAATCCTCTTGTGGAAGAAGGGGAAAATACCAATGAAGCTCACCCGTCTTAGCAAGGTAATTTCCGTTATTTTTACCGCTAGTTAAGACAGTGAGCTTTTATTATTATCACTGAGATTCAGCCGGAAAAATGTTCTCGCACCAGCTCCCGAAAACAAGCCCCTCGTTCCTCATAATTCTTAAACGCATCCCAACTCGTGCACCCCGGTGAAAGCAGCACCACGTCTCCTGCCTCAGCCACGGCAATCGCTGCCTTCACCGCTTCAGCAAAACTGCCCACCGACATCATCCGGGGAATCCCAACCGCCGCAGCCGCGCTCCGGAGCTCATCGGCGGCTTCGCCATAGAACACAACACAACGACAGCAACCTCGCGCCGCCTCCATGAATTGCGTCATATCAAGGCCTTTATTCTTACCGCCCGCCAACAAAACAATAGGCTGGGCATAAGAAGCCAACGCCTTAATAGCCGAATCAGGGTTCGTCGCTTTCGAATCATTAACAAAAAGAACCCCGTCAAAAGTCCCCACAACCTCCTGGCGATGTCGCACCGGCGCGAAACCACTCACAATCCCGGCCAAATCCGCATCCGACAACCTCAACTCCTCCCCCACAGCCAGAGCCGCCATCACATTCTCATAATTATGCGCCCCCTTAAGTTGAAGCTCGTCCACCGCCACCACCGGCTGACTCCTGCCATCACAACGACGCACAATCCATCCCTTTTCCAATCCCCAACCCGTATCCAGCAGCACTGTAGAACTGAAAAAAACCCGGCGAGACTGCGCCTGTTCAGACAAACGCCGGCAAACGGGACAATCCCAATTAATCACACAAAGATCACCGGGCAGCTGATTCCGAAAAATCCGCCCTTTCGCCTCCGCGTACTCTTCAAAAGACCCATGCCAATCCAAATGGTCAGGCGTCACATTAAGCAGCACCGCGATTGGAATCCTCAGTCTATCCAAAAAAGCCAGCTGAAAACTCGACAGCTCGGCCACAACATAATCATACTCAACAGGCGAAAGGCCGGCTAAAGGCAGACCAATATTTCCGGCCACCACCGACCTCTTCCCCGTACTCCCCGCCAAAACCCCAATCAAGCTTGTTGTCGTTGTCTTGCCGTTGCTGCCCGTTACCCCCACAACGACTGCGCCAAGATCCCCCTCACTGTCCCCGGTCAAGGCCAGCTCCACTTCGCTCCAAATCGGAATCCCCTCAGTCAAAGCTTCCTGAACTACCTTCGCCTTCGGCGGCACCCCCGGTGACAACACCATGAGATCAGGCGCCCCCCCCGGCACGTTGGCCAACGTCATTTCCCGACCAAACACCCTCTGCTCCTCCGGCAGAATTAAGTCACGAACAAAAGGAAGCTCCGCCGCCTCCTTTGTATCCATCAAATAAACCAAATCTTCTCTATTATACAGCAAAGCGGCTGCCGCCGCGCCACTCATCCCAGCCCCCACAACCACAACTTTCATATCAGCCCCAACAACTCCTTACTAACTTAATCAATGCTCACAGCAAAAAATTTACGCCAAGAAAAAAACAACCGCCGAAACCGTCGCGGCAACAAAGGAACAACCCCAAAACACCGCCACGACCTTCTGCTCGCTCCAGCCACCTAACTCAAAATGATGATGCAACGGACTCATACGAAAAATCCGTTTACCCCGGGCTTTAAAAGATAAAACCTGTAAAACCACCGAAAGAAGTTCAACGACATAGATAAACCCAACCAGCAAAAAAAGTATCTCTGTGCGTGTCATCACCGCCAGAGCCGCCAAAGCGCCCCCCAAAGCCAAAGAACCGCAATCTCCCATAAAAACCTGAGCCGGATAAGCGTTAAACCGAAGAAAGCCGAAACAAGCTCCCACCAAAGCAGCTGCAAAAATCGCGATCTCCCACGCTTCATTCACACCCCGGGTCCACAGAATGAGAGCAATACAATAGAACGCTGACGCCGAAAAAATTACACTGCCCGAAGCCAGCCCATCCAATCCATCCGTCAAATTAACAGCATTAATCATGCCCACTAGCAGAACAGCCGTAAAAGGATAATAAAGCCAACCCATCTCAAACGAGCCTTGCACAAAAGGCAGCACCATATCCGTCCCGCGACCGGCCCAAGCCGCCAACGCCAAAATAACCCCAACCAAAACAAACTGCCCAAACAGCTTCTGTTTCGCGGTCAGACCTAAATTACGTTTCTTCACAATTTTAATAACATCATCGAGACCGCCCAAAACCCCAAACAAAACAAAAGAAAGCAAACAGATCAGAACCGGCATATTCAAAGGAAAAGCGCAGACCCCAACAGCGACAACCACAGCAATTAAAATAATAATTCCGCCAACAGTAGGCGTTCCCGCTTTACGCAAATGATGCTGCGGGCCATCCAGACGAATATTTTGACCGAACTTCCATTGATGAAGCTTGGGAATCAACAGAGGACCCATAATCAAACTAACCACCAAAGCAATCCCCGTTGACAAAATAAGCATATAAGTCATCGCTGCACCCCCTGTTCGAGGTATTCGATATTCGGTATTCTCGTCACCAACTAACCTCTAACCCCTAATCCCTAACCCCTAGAGAATTGTCAACGATCAAATTGACAATTCTCTCCATTGCCATCCCTCTGGACGCCTTAACCAGAACCCAACATCCCGGCCCAGCCTGGTGAATCAGCTCCTGCGTGCGACGAACCGCTTCCTCATGACTCTGACACTGAAAAACCCGGTCGGCAGAAAACCCGCTCTCAACCGCGCCCCGGGCAATCTGTTCCGCCAGAGAGCCCAGTGTGACCAGATAATCAATACCCAGAAACGCCACCAGCGCCCCCACGACCAGATGCTGGCTCAAGGCCAGTTGTCCCAATTCAAACATATCACCCAGCACGGCAATCGTCGCCCCATCTGCACGCTCCTTAAGCACACCCAATGAGGCTTTCATTGAAGCCGGATTGGCGTTATAGGCGTCATTAATCAGCGTACTGCCGCCAATGCCCGATACAATTTCCAAACGCATTTTGCTAAGACCCGGACTGTTCAAAGCCCGCGCGCCTTCCCGCAAAGGAACATTGAGCGCACGCCCCACCGCCAAAGCCGCCAAAGCATTCAGCACGTTATGGTTTCCGGGCAACGGCAGTTCCACAACAATAGGTTCCAAAGGTTCATGGCTGAGCCGCCGGCGATCCTTGTTCGGGCTCTGACGCCGGTCGATATTCCAGTCCGTCTTCTGTATACCTGCGTCCACAACAGGGTTGCGATCACAAGCGCGCCGTGGAATCACGCTGCGTTCAACCAACTCGCAAGCCACCTTAAAGCGAGTACCCGTTTCCCCGGAAACCTCCACATCATAGGCCCGCACCTGCAAATCCTCATAGCGGCCCTCCATGCCAAAACAAACCTTATGGCAATTCATTCCTCGCAGCTTTGTCATCGCCGCGCTCTCGGCGTCATCAGCATTGAGAATCGCCATTCCCACCTTGGGCAAAGAAGCGATCAGTTCCCACTTCGCCTGAGAAATAGCCTCCTGAGAACCCAGAAGCTCAATATGGGTATTGCCGATATTGGTAACCACCCCAATATCAGGCCGGCAAATCTGACAAAGCTGCGTAATCTGCCCCGGCCCCCGCATACCCATCTCCAGCACAAACACCTCGGTACCCGGCGGCGCCTGCAAAACACTTAAAGGCAGTCCAATTTCCGTATTGAAATTCTCAGGGGTTTTATGTACCTGGAACCCCACGGATAAAACAGCCGCGATCATATCTTTCGTCGTTGTTTTGCCATTGCTTCCCGTTACAGCGACAACCAAGGCGTCCAACTCATCAAGCCAAATATAAGCCAGCTTCTGCAGCGCCGCCAAAGCATCGGGAACCAAAATCAACGTCTTTTCCGGCGGTACCGTAAAATAAATATCCTTATCCGTAAGAGGCGAAATCTGCGCGCAAAAATGGTTTTTATACCCTTCCACACTCGCCACAACGATAGTCGCTCCGGCTTCCCAAGCATGCCGTATAAAGGCATGACCATCCAACCTCTGCCCTGGAATGGCAAAAAACAGCGATCCAGCACTCGCCTGACGGCTATCAACCACACAATTATCAAACGAATTATCCTGGGGCCCAAAAAGCCTGCCGTCAACCAACGCGCTCACTTCAACACTTTTCCACATAACTTACCTCCAACTTCGGTTCACAACTTTGTCTACTTCATCGATTAGCCCATCATCCCTACAAACCCGCAAGAATTTCCGCTGCCACCTCACGGTCGTCAAAATGTATAGAATCCTTTCCGATGATCTGATAATCCTCATGTCCCTTGCCGGCAATCATAACCGTATCTCCGGCACGGGCCATCCGGCACGCAGCCGCAATGGCGCTGTATCGGTCAGGCTCAATCATCCAGGTCACCTCCAAGTCCTGCTCAATCTTATAACTTGAGCCCGGTTCAACCCTACCTTCCGGAGCCAACCCCGGCAAAATATCGTCAATAATAGCCGCCGGATCCTCAGTCCGCGGGTTATCAGAAGTCACAATAACCACATCGCTCAAAGAAGCGGCCGCCCGGCCCATCAGCGGTCTCTTTGTCCGATCCCGATCCCCGCCGCAGCCAAAAACACAAATCAGCCTGCCCGCTGTAATTTCCCGCGCCGTCGTCAAAACATTAATCAACCCATCCGGGGTATGGGCATAATCAACAATGACCTGAAAATCCTGCCCGCAGCGCACGCTCTCAAACCGACCGGGCACCCCGGGAATCCCGGCTAAAACATCGCACACCGCCTCCACATCATAACCGCTTTCCCTGGCCCAAGCAATAACCGCCAGCGCATTATAAACACTAAACCGGCCGGGGGTCTGCACCTGGGCACGGCACACCGGAACACCCTTCTGAGCACTCGACTGAGCGCCCTTCCGGGCACACAGAACATCAAAACCAGCTCCCCCATCCGACATCACAATATTCGCAGCCCGGTAATCCAATTCTAGCGCGTCAATGCCGTAGGTAACGGCGGATCCAGCCTTATCCAGCAAATAAGCGCAGCTGGGATCATCTCCATTCAGAAGAGAAATCCTGTCGTTCTTATAGAAATCCCTGCGGGAAAAAGCCAAAGCCTTCGCCTCCAGATAGTCCGCCATGCTTTTATGATAATCCAAATGATCCTGGGTCAGATTCGTAAAAATCATTGCGTCAAAAGCGCAGCCATTAATCCGGCCCTGATGCAAAGCATGAGATGAAACCTCCATAGCCGCCAACCCCACACCCTCATCCACCATACGGCGGAGGGAAGCCTGAACATCGACCGCTTCTGGCGTTGTATGGCTGCCCGGCGTCAGACACCCATCAATCTCCAAACCGAGAGTCCCAATCATCCCCGCCTTCTTCCCCAAACAAGCGGCAACACGCCCAATCAAACTAACCACAGTCGTCTTGCCATTGGTCCCGGTTACCCCCACCAAGGTCAGCCGCTGCGCCGGCTTATCATAAAGAAAAGCCGCCAAATCCCCCACAACAGCACGAACCTCATCAACCATAACCTGAGGAAAATCACACGGCAAATATCTTTCGACCAACAAGGCCCCGGCTCCTGCTTCAATAGCCACAGGAGCAAAATCATGACCGTCAGCATTCTCTCCCACAACACAAACAAACAGAGAACCCGGCAAAACACGCCGCGAATCCTGACAAACCCCAACAATAGGCGCATTCAGACCTATCCCGTTGGTCTCCGCGCCCAAAAAATCCGCTATCTCCGCAACAGTCTTGCTAACAACTATTTAAACCAACCCCTACTCGAGTATTCGCTTGTTCATAATTCGTAATTCAGAATTCGAAATTCGGGACACCAAGTACGAGGGGCGAGGCTACTGATTACAGAGGCACGCACCTGCCCCTACCTATTATACACAAACCTCAACCAAAAATGAAACAATACAAGCATCTTTTTCCAATCCCCTCACCAATCCCCTCACCAATCCCCTCTCCATTTCCCTTCCCACTGTCGCCACAGGTCAGAGCTCAGCCGGAGGATCAGGAGGACTGAGCCCTGACACCCGCACCTATTATCACTTGCCAAGCGGCTTTCTTCCCGGCAAAGACAATATTGCCTCAATATCAGGATCCTCCGTCTCCCACCAGTCCGACATAGCCGGAGCCGCTGACGCCTCTCCATCCCCCAAATACAGAAGCACCGTACTGCCTTCCTCAACTTTAGCGCTGCCATACGGAATCTGATCCAAAACGACGGAGCCGCTGCCCTCGGTCATAATTTGAAGTTTCGCTTTCTCTAAGGTTGTTGTCGCCTCCTCCAAAGTCTGGCCGACAACATAGGGAACAACAGCTGGAATCTTGACCGGTGGAAAAATCTGATCAGGCAGCGGGGGCGTTGGTGCCAGAGGCGCGTTCACATCCGGCTTGACGTTCATATACTTGAGGGAATCAAGCATAACGCTTTGGACGACGGGACACGCCACAACGCCACCGTAATAGGGCACACCATCAATCACACACAATAGAGCAATCTTGGGATCATTGGCTGGCGCAAAAGCCACGAAGGAAGCCACATACTCCCCTTGAACGTAATGACCATCCCGAACAATTTGAGCGGTTCCCGTTTTCCCCGCCACGCGGTATCCTGGCAAAAAAGCTCTCCGGCCCGTTCCGCAAGTGACAACACTTTCCAGCACCTCGCACTCCAGGCGCGACGCGTCGCTGCTGATAACCCGGCGCACCTCTTGGGGTTTGAAAGCCATCACCGCCGTGCCGCCCGGCGTCACAATTTCCTGAACCAACTGCGGCTTCATCAGCACACCACCGTTAGCCACAGCACAGACAGCTGTCAACAACTGAATCGGTGTCACCGCGTTTGTCTGGCCAATCGACATCGTCGCCAGGTCGAGATCTGTGGCCTTGCCTTTGTTAGCGAGAATCCCCACCGCTTCTCCAGCCATCTCAATGCCTGTTTTTTGACCAAAACCGAAAGCTTCGAGATAATAATAAAAATTATCCTTTTTTAGACGCTGCCCCATTTCAACGAACCCGGGATTGCAAGAATTCTGTACAACCTCCTGCATGGTCTGCTGGCCGTGCCCACCGGCCTTCCAGCAGCGTACCTGCCGCCCCAGGATATCATAAGATCCCTTATCAAAGAACCCATCATTCATATTGACGATGTTTTTGTCCAGCGCCCCAGCCAACGTAATAATTTTAAAAGTCGACCCAGGTTCATAAGCGTTTTGTACGGCGATATTGCGCCGGGTTTCGTTGGGATACTCCTGATAATCGTTAGGATCAAAAGTCGGCGCGGTGGCAATCGCCAGAATGCGGCCGCTTTTGGGCTCCATGGCCAAGATCGAAGCGCTCCTGGGCACACTGCCATTCATGTTGACGCCCTGCCCGGACATCAGCTTGTTCAGTTCTCGCTCGGCAAAAGCCTGAATATTGCGGTCAATGCACAACCGCACCGTATTACCGTTCCTCGGGGGCTGGTAGCGTCTAGCTGCCTCCGGCAGTTTAATACCATCGGCACCGTACTCGCTCTGGGTGCTTCCGGCTTCGCCCACCAACTCCTTATCACGAGAATACTCAATACCTTCCAACCCCTGACCGTCTATGCCGACAAATCCAAGAACATGGGCGGCTAGGCTCCCGTTGGGATAAATGCGCTCGCTGTCTTCCGTAATGCCAACACCGGGAAAATTAGCATTTCTGATCTGTTGGGCCTCTTCCGGCGCGATTTTTTTCTTAATGTATTCGATAGATGTCCGTTTGGTCATTTTCTCATAGACTTTGTCTCGATCCATGTCGAGGATGACCGCCAGGGCCTCCGCGCTGCGCCGAGCCTGCTCATCGCCCGCCTTGCGCACTTCCGCCGGAACGGCGTAAACCGTCTCGGCGCTGATGCTCATGGCCAAAATGTTTCCCGCCGAATCTTCAATATTTCCTCTTTTCGGCGCCACCGGCACGCCTCGGTAATGATAATCGTCGGCAATATCGCTCAAATAATCGCCTTGGCGAAGCTGGACAATGCCCAAACGAACCGTCAGCGCCACCAAAAAAATGGCGCACAGGCAGAACACAACCATAATACGCCTATGCCGAAAGACAGTTTGACCCATAAAAAAACCCGCCTCCCCCTTATGCCGTTGAACCGGCATCACCGTTTTCGATATTGGGAAGACCTTTTGTCAATCCAATCTCGAAGAATCGGTGATACGGGCTCTTCATCAGTGGTAGATTTACCGCGGCAAACCGGAAGCAGATTCTCTTCTATCCATAACTGACAGCCGAGCAACTGACTGTTTACTGGTTGGCAATAACTGTGATCAGCGCGCTGAATACTTTTTCCAACAGACTTCTTTCTCCAGCCGCCTGCGCTTGATCCGCCGCGTTCTTTTCAGACTTGCTGCCCTTCGATTCCGCTTCCACGTCTGCTTCCGCCTGTGAACTCAATAGATTGTTCTCAACGTACAATCTTCCTTCCGGTTCCACCATCCCCATCGCCAGGGCAGCTTGTTCAATATGCTTGACAGAGCTCATAAGGTCAACGTTTCTTTTCAAACCTTCGTTTTCCAGACTCAATTTTTGGATTTCATCAACAAGGATATTAACCTGATTGGCTTTGATGAGGTGAACACCGGCAGCTTTGCCGGCAATAGCGCCAAAAACAACGATGAAAGCAAGCGACGTCACCAGCGCGCGTATAACCATTTTCTGCTGCTTCTGCCGGCGCCTTCTGGCCGCGCTTTTGCTGCGGGTTTTGGTTGTGGGCCGAGGTGCAGGCTCGGCAAAATCATATTCAATTTCCAGCTGCCTAGCTGTGTTCGTGTTATCCGTGGGAAACCAGCCGTCCAACAGATAAACCTCTTTTGACTTACGTTTCTTCTCCATAGATATTCCCTCCGATCCTTTTCTAGACCTTGCTCGACGTCCGGCATTCGCTTTTCTGTGTTCGGTATGCGCTCTTCGATAGTCTTTGCTTCTCATTCGTTCCTTGCCATTCGTTGCTCAAATCCCAAAAGCCGAACTCCGAATCAAGAAACCCATGCTCCGCATCCCAGAAACCAAACTCCGAACTCTCTATAGTCATAGAAACAACAGCATCACTGTCGTTAATGTTGAGAACACTGTCGTCCATAATGGTTATCTTTCTCATAGATCTTCACCCTTTCTTGCAATAACTCTCAGCTTGGCGCTGCGCGACCGGGGATTGCGCTCAATTTCGGCGGCTGAGGGAAGCACCGGTTTGCGTGTCACCACCTCTATGCGCGGCACGTGGCCGCAACGGCACTCGGGTAGCCCGGGAGGACAAGCACAGCGGCCCAGCCACGTGCGGATTTTGCCGGCCAGTATCTTTTCCTCCAAAGAATGGAAGGTGATGACAGCCAGTCGACCTTGGGCTGCCAAACATGTCAAAGCCTGATCCAACGCCGTTTCGAGAACCTCTAACTCTCTGTTGACCGCGATGCGCAACGCCTGAAAAACCCGTTTGGCCGGATGTGGCCCGCTGCGCCGCGCGGCCGCGGGTATGGCCGCTTTGACGATGTCCACCAACTCTTCCGTCGTCGCAATAGGTTGGTGCTGTCGCCGCTGAACGACAAACTGCGCGATACGCGACGCCCAGCGTTCTTCTCCGTATTGAGCGAAAATGGCGGCAAGCTCTTTGACATCGGCAGAATTGAGGATGTCCGCGGCGCTCATGCCTTCCCCCTGGTTCATCCTCATATCCAACAAAGCGTCATGATTGTAGCTGAACCCCCTAGCCCCCTCATCCAACTGCGGCGACGAAACCCCTAAGTCAAACAAAAACCCATTAACCTTATCTATATTCATTTGACACAAGAGTTCGGTTATGTCGGAGAAATTGCTTTGCACCAACGTTACACGCGCATCGTGCCCTAACCGCCTTTCGGCGCAAGCTATGGCGGCGGCGTCCTGGTCAATGCCGATCAGCCGGCCCTCGGGCGCCATCTGTTCCAACAGAAGGCCGGCGTGACCCGCCCCGCCTATGGTACAATCAACATAGATTCCATGGGGATCTGTCAGCAGCAGCGAAATGGTTTCAGCAGGCAAAACGCTGACATGGACAAAATCGCCGGGTTTTTGAGATCCGCTTGTGGGAAATAATGTCGTGGTCATCATATTCAGATCCCAAGATCAGCCATAGTCTGAGCCCTCTCATCACTATTTTCTTCCGCACCCTGCAAGTAGGCCTCCCACAAGCCCTGGGACCAGATTTCCACCCGGTTCATCACACCAACAACGACGGCGTCTTTCTCTAAACGTGCGTGCTGCTTCAAATTACCCGGCAACAGAACTCTGCCCTGTTTGTCAATGTCACATTCAGCGGCACCGGCACAGAAGAAGCGGACAAATTCCCTGGCCTGGGGCTGGGAAATCGGCAAGGTTTTGAGTTTGTTCTGGAAGTTGAGCCATTCAGAGTGAGGAAAGACAAACAGACACTTGTCCAATCCCTTCGTCACCACGAACCGCTCCCCGAGCTCATCGCGAAATTTGGCCGGAATGATGATCCGACCTTTGTCATCGACTGTATGAAGATGCTCGCCCATGAACACGGCTCTTCCCCTCCCACAATGATTCATCGGAAACCCTATTGTACCACATGCCACCACTTTCTACCACTATTCTATCATAACCATAGTGATTCCTGCCGGAATGTTGGGAATATATAAATAAATTCTTTGCGCGGCGCATTTGCCTGAACGCCCAGACTCTTTTATCTTGCGTAACCATAGCGCAACATCAAACTTATTCACTGCAAAATGTATGCATTGACTCAAAAATTGAAAAACTAGTACAGTTATGCTATTTCTGGAAAATACTCCTTATCCTGATCCTTGATGAAGAACGGGATAATTCAAGGTGGTCGAAATTATGCGGGTTCTCCATGTTGTCAACTCATTGGATCGGGGCGGCGTTGAGAATATGATGATGAATGTCTATCGACGCGTCAACCGTTCGCAGCTCCAGTTTGACTTTCTTGTCCAAACCGATCAGGTTGGTGTTTATGAGGAGGAAATTGACTTACTGGGCGGACGGGTTTATCGCGTCCCTTACCAAACAACGTCCAAGTTTACCCTGCCGGGGCAGGCGTATTATGCCAAACTCCGCGGCTTTTTTCATGCTCTGCCCTTGTTTACCTATCCCGTCATCCATTCGCACCTTGACCGTATGTCCGGGCTAGTCCTGGCCGCGGCCGACGACGCCGGCATCCCCATACGCATTGCCCACAGTCACGCCAAAAGAACCACAGGCGCCACCTTAACACGCCTGTACAAATACTCCTGGGGCTGGTTTATCCGGCGCTACGCAACACATTACGCTGCCTGTTCCAAAGAAGGAGCACGTTGGCTGTTCGGCTGGCCACCCCGCAAAGTTCAGGTCATCCCCGACGCCGTAAATGTTCGCGATTTTCTTTTTCGTGATGATTACCGGCAATATCTACGGAAGCGGCACGGATGGGACAACGCTTATGTTATCGGCTATGTCGGGCGGTTGGAAGCCATAAAAAACCCGCAGTTTTTGCTGCGTGTCTTCGCGCGTCTGCACGCGCGCCGGCCCGACGCCCTCCTCGTATTTTTCGGCTGTGGTTCAGAAATAGGCGCCTTGCAGGCCCTCGCTGCTGAACTGCATCTCTTGCCCTATGTCCAGTTCTGGGGCGAACGCGATGACATTTCCCAGCTCCTTAACGCTCTGGATATCCTGGCTGTTCCTTCGCTGGCCGAAGGGTTAGGAACAGCTGTGGTTGAAGCCCAAGCCAACGGGTTGCCCTGTCTCGCTTCCACAGGCGTGCCCCGTTCAGCAGACATGGGCGCGGGACTTGTCCAGTTTCTACCGTTAGCTGAGGAAGTCTGGCAAGACCATTTATGCCGCCCCCCCAAACGGAAGCCAACCGCCTGGCGGTATGTGGTTGCCCGTGGATATGACGCGTTCGATGTCGTTGACAAAATCACAGATTTTTATCTAAAAGCTGTTAAATACGGGTTATGAGGGGAACGACCCTGATCTCGGCTCAACGACATCATTGCAGGTTAACAACACGACATCATCGCAGCAGGTTTACAGGACCGTTAAAAACTGCTATCCTTATTCTGGGTTTGGCTTCATCCCTACAACCCATCATTCAGCTATCCAAGAAAGGTTTGATCTTCCAAATGAATGACGAAACGCTCAACACCCTCGCCAACCTCAACAAGCTGCGTCTCAGTCCTGAGGAAAATCTGGCTCTCTGTGAAGATTTTACCTTGTTGCTAAGCGCTTTGGAACCCTTAGCCAACGCCGAAACAAGTCAGGTAGAACCTATGATCCAGATTAATTCTCTAGGAACAGTCATGCGCGCCGACACCGTCGTCCCCATGGTACACCGCGACGAAATTCTGGCCAACGCTCCCGAACAGGATCAAGGTTGTTTCGTGGCGCCCAAAGTCCTCGAATAGCCTCCTTGGCTAACCCATTCACATAAGAAAGGCTGATCAAACATGCACACCCTCAACGCCCTCACACTCGCGGAAAAAATCCGGCGGCGCGACTTGACGGCCCTTGAAGTCACCAAACATACCCTTGAACGGATCACCACGGACCCCAACAACTGCTTCCTGGACACCACCCCGGAAACCGCCTTGGACGCCGCCACGGCACTAGACGCCCAACTGGAACGCGGGGACTGCCCTTCCCTCCTGGCAGGCGTACCCATCGCCATAGACGACACAATTCTGGTGCGCGGCGACCGCTGCACAGCCGGTTCCCGCATGCTCGACACCTTTAAAGCCCCTTTCAGCGCCACTGTCATCGAAAAAATCCGCGCCGCCGGTCTCATCCCCATCGGCCGCACCAACACCGACGAATTCGGGGTCGGCAACAGCGGCGACACCTGTTGGCACGGTTCCACCCCCAACCCCCGCGATCCCGCCGCCACAACCGGCGGAGCCGCCGCCGCTATCGCCTCGCGGCTTGTCCCACTTGCCCTTTGCAGCGACAGCATCGGCGCTCAACGCAAACATGCCGCCTTAACCGGCACCGTCTTTCTCAAACCCACCTATGGCCGCGTCTCCCGTTTCGGACTTATTGCCTACGTCCCCTCCGCCGAACAAATCGGTGCCGCTGCCGCCAACATTCATGACGCCGCGGCTCTGCTCAACATAATTTCCGGTCATGACCCCCGAGACGGCACAAGCCTCCCCGATACCTCCGAACCTCCCATAACACTCACATCGCGAAACGGCTTGGCAGGAATGCGCGTTGGCATCGCCACAGACTGGTGGACATTGTCACAACAACCTGACACCTTGCGCAGGGTCAGCACCCATCTGTCAGAACTGGACGCCAGAGTTCAGGAATACGCTCTGCCGCCGCGGTACGCAAACCTTGTGAAACTGGGCCCTCTGGCACTCACCGTCATTGCCGCGGCCGAAGGCTGCAACAACTTTTCACGTTATGACGGTCTAAAATTCGGCCATAGACCCCAAACCGGCACCTCCCTCGACGACATTTACTTTGGCTCGCGCAGCGAAGGGTTTGGGTATGAAGTCAAAAAAACGATTCTGCTTGGTTCTTATGTCTTGGCGCAGCAACAATATGAAAAATACTATCTGCAAGCGCTCAAAATACGCCGCCTGATTCACCAACACTTGACTGAAGCCCTGCAGCAGTTCGACTGTCTCTTGCTGCCCGTCTCCCCCACCTTAGACCGGCAAAAAGACGTTACTGCCGGCGCGAAACCCAGTCTGAAGGACATGCTCTGTACAGCACCGGCTTCTCTGGCCGGCCTGCCCGCCGTTGCCGGAACCGCAGGCATCCAACTTGTTGCCGGCAGCCGCGGCGAACAACACTTATACGACGCCTGGGCCGCCCTCTCAGGCTAATAAAAATCTCCTGTATTCGGTGAACACCAAATCACGAGCACCGGACACCGATATTTACCGAACACCGCATCACGAAAAGGAGACACGCCATGCGTTACGAACTGGTCATGGGCCTGGAAGTCCATATTGAAATGGCCACCCAATCCAAACTCTTTTGTACCTGCTCCGCCGCTTTCGGCGCCGACCCCAACGAGAACGTCTGTCCGGCCTGCAGCGGTATGCCTGGACTTCTGCCCGTACTCAACAAAAAAGCTGTTGAACTTGCCATCACCGCCGGCCTGGTCACCAATTGTCATATCAACCCCCGCAGTCTCTTCGATAAGAAAAACTACTACTACCCCGACCTGCCTACATCCTACCAAATTACTCAGTTTTACGCGCCCATCTGCACGGACGGCCACATTGACATCAGCACCGATGTCACTGGCGGCGAAAACAATAACGTTGCAGGCACGACCAAAACCATCCGAATCAAACAGATCCACATCGAAGAAGACGCGGGCAAATTGCTCCACACCCCCAACACCGGCCAAAGCCTCATTGATTATAACCGGGCCGGCGTTCCCCTGATCGAAATCGTCAGCCAACCCGACTTCCGCTCCGCCGAAGAAGCCCTGGCCTATCTGGAAAAACTGCGCTCAATCCTCCGTTGTGCCGGGGTCTCCGACTGCAAAATGGAAGAAGGCTCCATGCGCGCCGATATCAACATCTCCATTCGCGAACCCGGCGCCACAACCCTCGGCACACGCACAGAAATCAAAAATATGAACTCCCTTAGAGCTATCGCCCGGGCCATCACATACGAATACCGCCGTCACGTTGACGCCCTCGAACAGGGAACCGAAGAGCTCGTACAAGAAACCAGGCGCTGGGACGATCTGCAGAACCGCAGCTTTGCCATGCGCACCAAGGAAAACGCTACCGACTACCTCTACTTCCCTAACCCCGACATTCCCCCCCTTGACATCAGCGACGAATGGATCGCCGATCTCCGCGCCGCCCTACCGGAAATGCCCGACGTCAAAAAAGCCAGATACATGGCCGACTACGCCCTTTCCGAATACGACAGCGCCCTCATCGCGGTCAACAAAGACTTGGCTAACCTTTTTGAGGAAACCTGCGCGCTCCATTCCGAACCTAAAGAGATCGCCAATTGGATCATTGGTGAACTCCTCGCCCTGATGAAAAAGGATGAAGCCGATAACGCCACCCGTATTGACGCGCCTCGTTTGGCCCAACTGATCAAAATGGTCGCTGGGGGCAGCGTCAACCGCCTGAACGCCAAAAAAATCTTTGCCGCTATGTACTGGGAAAACGCCGATCCTGCCGCCTACAGCGAAAAGCACAACCTTCTTAATGAAAGCGACGATGCTTTGATTAAACAAGTCGTCAGTGACGTCATCAGCGCTAATGCTAAATCTGTTGAGGATTACAGAAGCGGTAAGATTAAGGCCAAGGATTTTCTCTTTGGCCAGGCTATGCGTACGCTGTGCGGCAACGGCGATCCTGGTACGATCAAGCGGCTTCTTGATGAGGCCCTTTCTTGATACTCATTTGGTCGCGAAACTTATTGGGTCTTGATCCTTGTTAGGTCTTGATCCTTGCTGAGTCTTGATCCTTGCTGAGGAGCGTTTTTTTGTGGGCTCGTGTGCCTTGAGTGGTCACGTTGTGTTGGCAACAGTCCCGATGTGCAGGTTGGGGGGCGGGAGACTCCAAAAGCCCGTGAATTTTTCCGCCCTAAGAAGGATACGTCAGGCAGTGATGCGCTTGGAGTCTCCCGCCCCCCAACCTGCACATCGTGCCTCATTGAATTGAGGACGTTTCCGCTCTTTGAGTTCCCCCGAATCAAAAGCGCCGGATATGCCCGTATCAACAGCCAGACCGGCGTTTTTTCAATTGCTTTTACAAACCTGTTTCCCTAGTACTCTACCACACCCAAATCGCCTAATAGATTGCAAGTATTTCGGCACGAGGCAAGGAAGAACCGACGACGCATACCGGGTGTCTTCTAGGAGGATCTGACGAAGCAGCGTGTACAGCTGATATCTTTCAGCAGTAAGACGATGCAAGACATTAAGTGATTTTGGCTTTGCGGAGTACTAGCCTATTTGGCGGCCTCAACCACCTTGTTCAAATCCGCCACCAACTCGTCCGGATCATGCCCGTGCACTACCGCAGCGCTTTGAACATCCTCCATAACCGCCGACGGACAACCTAGGCAGTGCATGCCCAGGTTAAGGAAAACCTCCGCTGTCTGCGGGTACTGCCTCAACACATCACCAATAACCATGTCTTTTGTAATCATTGTTTATCCTCCTGTACTCTGAAGTTGAGTTTGCCTATAATAATTACACGAAACATCATAGCACTTGTTCTAGACAATGTAAAATCCATCCACACCCAGAATCTAAAATCAAAAATCATCAAGAGCCCTATACGGCGCAAACCCGCTTGTCCGGAATGATAATGTTCAGCACAACATGTATGGCATTCTGCAAGGCGCGTTGTGGTGCAAAGGTTATCCAGGTCATTATATGGGGAGTCCCCTCTGGCCTTGGAACAGTTTTTCAAGAGTTTTTGACGAGACTATTGAGAATTCGGTTAAACAACTGAAAACGGACGCCGGTTTGGTGAATCCCGACGGGGTTGTTACAACCAATTTTATGGCGGCACTTCTTTCGATGGACGCCTTTCAATTGCTGCTCTCTTATGGCGGCAGCGCCGACATCAGAGCTTTTCAGCAAGAAATGAATCGCAAATATGAAGCTTATATCGGCATTATGCCCTGCGACGGCATCTATGGCCGCAACACAAATACCGCGTTCATTTATGCCTTACAAGCGGAAGAAGGGCTTCCTGTCGGTGTCGCCAACGGAAATTTCGGGTCCACTACAAAGAATTGCTGTCCCACAATCCCTTAGGATAAAGGGATCCGAGACATCTCCCATCACTTCATCGGTTCCTGCAACATCACCTGATGACGATTCATCTTGCTGACCAAAAAAAGAACAACCTAACATCAACAAAGATACAGCGAGTATCATCGCATAAAATCTTCTCATCATCCTCAACATCCTATCTTTATCATTTTCTTCAATTTTTCCGACCTGGATCATAACACAAAATATGCACAAAAGCAAACCGCCGCCAACTGTCAACTGTCAACTGCCAACACCTTCCATACATAGATCAGCTCCCGGACATGCACCAGCAAAAACACCGTAACCCCAACGACAATCCCCACCGGCAGAATCCACATGAATCCTCTTTTCACCTGAACCCGGCGGTATGCCTTCCAGCGGGTCGGTAAGCTGACCAGCACCGGCGCCAAATAAAGGGCGAAAGCCACCCACAAAACCCCGCCCCAGCTGGCCCAAACCCAGCCCAAAGCCGCAATCCAGCGCCAGTTGCATCTTTGCTCAATCCAACAAACCATCTTGAGTGCGTCAGGAGAATGCCGGAACCCCGGCGACGCCAAACCCAGCTGCAAAAGCCGCATCCCCACAAAAACCAACCCCAGCGTCAGCCACAACAGGACAAGCGGCATACTTTGCACCCGCTCCACAAAACCCCAAGGATACGCCAGCCACGGATTCCCTCGTCCAGGAATAAGCAAAAAAGCGTGCAGGCATAACGCCGCCGCCACCGCCATACCCCCCGCAAAGGTCATAAACCGCATCCAGCCAACCGCGTCTGTCCAACGTTTCAGATGTTTCTCAGTCATTAAATAGGTATAAGACAATTCGCGTACACGCAAATTTGCCGCCTCTACAAACAAAAGAAAAACAAAACAGAGCGGCGCCGCAACCTTCTCCCAAGTCCATGGGCGGGGTTCGTGGTTCGTGGTTCGTGATTCGTGATCCAGAGACTGCGGCTGCCCCGGGTTCACAGCCTCTTCACTATTGGCCGCCGCCGCTCGGATATCCTCGTCCGCCGCCGCTGTTATCTCTCCCCAGGGTCCTGTTAAGCGATTGGCCGTCACAACAAGCGTACGGAAATCTTGCCGGCCTCCTGAAGCGGCAGCGGAGGCACGATAAGCGATATCATAGGTAAGGCGCGGCACCGCTAGGCGCGCCGCCGCGTCAAGGTATTCAGACGTGCCGTTTCCCGTTTCCCCACCCTTCAGCACCGTCCAAGCCAGCAACGACGGATGCCTGCGCCCCAAACTCAGCATCGCCTCCAGATCCTGATCCCCGGGCAACTTGTCCGATGCCGTCATAGCCACAGGCAACTCGCACCAAAGACCTATCCCTGTCAAATCAGCCGCGTCAAGCCAATATTCATTGATATATTCGATCAAATAAACCACATTGAAGCCTTGCTCCTTTTGGATCCCCAAATAGATTTCAATCGCGTTGGCGCTCTGCAGCACCGCCGCCTGCTCCTGGGTCAGGGCCACACCCCGCACCGCCATAGCTTCACCGTTCAACACCCATCCTCCGTCCCTCGCCAGACCGGGCCGGGCAAACCCCAGCGGCATCTGCAAACTGTCGACAACACCCTGACTGTTTTTGAGAAAAAGCGTCAAATCGTACAGCACCGGCTTCTCAGGACTCCACATTTCAATCTGCTGCCCTTGCAGCGTCAAGGGCAAGGACACACACATACCGCCGCCCTCCCGGCGCACCGGCACGTTTCCTTTGGCCTCGACCGTTCTGCCTCGAATCAGCTCCCCTTCCAACCAGCATTCACCCGGAATATCGCCGACACCGGCTTGTTCCTGAGCACAACTCACCTCCACCGCTAAAACAATCTCCTGGGTCTCCGCCCGGTATTCTGCGCTCATCCCATGGCGGCTCAGACTCCCCTCCGGCAAAGCCTCCAACAGCAAAGCGCCTGTTACACCCAATTGCTCGTGCCGGCCGCCCCAGATCTGCTTGTCCATTGCCGCCGATTGTGTCATATGTATGATGAGAATATTCTCTTGCCCATAAAGAAAACGCGCCGACTCTATCGACAAAGAATACGTTCCGGCACCCTCAACCACGCCAATCTTATGCGCTGCGTCCGCGCCGTTGAGATAAACCTCCGCTCGCCCCCGAATGCCGCCGATGGTCAGCGTCACACGTTTGGCGCTCCACTCACTCTGAATCTGAAAACTTTTCGCGGCCACTGCAAACCCCTCGTCGGAAGGCAAAAGGATCTGCCGCGGCTCAAGCACAAAAGACAGTGAAGGCAATAAACCCTGCGCGTCTCCAGGTTTCCTGCTCTCACGCTGCCAAGCCTCGCTCACACTGGCATAAGACGTCCACAAACCGCTTAAATCGCAGACCGCATGCAAGGGTTGCCTCACAGGATACGACACAAAATACCCCTTGCCTGTGCCCGGCGGCTTATGCCAAAAATAAATCCAGATACCACAGACAAGAAGACTCAGAACAATCAGACCAGCCGTAGCCCGTTTGAACATCACACCCTCGACAGTTGGTAATAATCACGACAATCGAAGAGGAGAAGCCCAAGGCTTCTCCTCTTTTTTTTTACTCTTCAATAATAGCTTCATTTGGACAAGCGCTGACACAAGCACCGCATTCCGCGCAAGCATCAGGATCAATGGTATGCTGTGTATCGCCGGCGCTGATGGCGTCAACAGCGCATTCACTCACGCAGTCTCCACAGTTTGTACACGCGTCCGTGATGATAAACATGACGAATCCCCTCCTTCTTAATGAAAATGATAACAAATTATCCAGCGGAAAACAAGCGCCTTTCTTAACGCAGCTTATTCCATAACCCACCGATGCTATTGAGCATCGCTTGGCGCATTAATCCGTATCATCGTCGTTGGTGTTGCCGGTATCGACCCCTTCAGTAATGCCGAAGTTGCCGGCGCAGAACCGGCACATCCGGGTTTTGCCCTTTTCAAAAGCTTCATCAACATCGGTTTCCGACAGGTTGTCCTCTAGAATCCGTTTCAAAGAAGAACAAGAGCCCCACGTATGGTAAACCTTACTGTTTTTGGACCATTGCACGACGCCTTTGCCAAAATCGCTGGATACTGTGTTGGCCCGCATCTGTTCAAGGTCTTCCAGAGAGATCGGATCGTAGTCGATCGATAAACCGACAGCAACCACCAAGCAGATACCCGCCAAGATGGAAACCCAAGTTTTCACTTTCTTATCCATGTTCTTATCCATCAACAAAATGATCAAAATGGGGAAGAAAGCAATAACGGCAACAATAGCGCCCAATTGGGTCTTAATAAAGAATTCGACCTTGTTCTTTTCGGAAGGAGGATCAATTTTATTGGCCTTCTTCCATAGGAGCGAACCAATAACAACCAAGATCAGATCCAGCACCAGTGCAATCACAATCCATACGATTGGGTTGCTGGGCGGCGTAAATTTCTGCAGAATGATTAATATGCCTGCCGTCTCACAGGCCAGACCGAGAACCCACAGAACCACCGCGATCGCTCTTAAGAGCATGGGGTTGCCTTTGGGTTTCACATACGTTTTGCTTTCGGCCATGATCTCATACCTCCACGATATTATTTTTTGTTTTTATCTGACAGGGATCCCAGAATATTGCTTAAGGTCCCCATCAAATCACTTGACTGCTCTTTCTGTGAATTTTTGGACGAAGTTCTAGATGATGAAGAATTGGACGACGAAGTCTTGGACGATGAAGACTTGGATGAAGACGAAGACTTAGACGAACCGCCGGCGGCCTGTCCGAGTATTACGGAAATAGCCGCACTCATGAGGCTCTGAGAATCCTTTTTCCCGACAGCCTGAGTAATCAGATCACCGATAATGTTTTTGTCTCCCGATTTGGTTTGCTTGCCACTGAGCAGAGAATCAGCCAAGCTGCCCAACAAGCCGCTCCCCTTGTCGGAGCCACTCAGCAAAACATTCAGAATACCACCTGTATCCTTAGCTGTCAGTCCGCTGATCCCGGATATTGTCTCTATCGACTCGTGCGGATGACTCTTGAAACGATCCAGCAAATCTGGGTTGCTTGTCAAGGCCTTGGCAACCGTACCAGCCACCTCATTAATATTGACCATCTCTCTCCCCCATTCTACAATTTGCATCCTTATTTCGAGGATTACGGGCTCATTATATCAAGACACCCGAAGATATGTCAATTGAGATAAACGTTATAAAACTAACCCGAACTCAATAATATAGCCAATACCATGGATTAATTTAAGGCTTTAAACAAGAAAAACTAAGGGGCGACGAGAAGTCATTAGCCAGAACCAGAAATGAGCAGTCAAAAGTCAGAAGCCAGAATAGGGACAGCAGAAGCTTGAGACAACGGTATAATCATCATGCAATTCAATACCGTGTTTCAAAGAATTCTGCCATCTGATTCCTGTTCTGTCTTCTGTCTTCTGATCTCTGGCGCCGCGCGAATGTAAGCCGCGCTATGATATATCCGAAATATTAACCTGGGGCCGATACGGCACCTGATAAAGCCGCCGCAAGCAACACGAACAGTATGGCACCATCCTGTTGCTTACATGATTGCGGCGAAAAACCACACGAGATAAATCATCATGTTCATGTCCGCAAGAACGGCATTTCTCTATCATGGGATCACCATCCTTTGTGTTTTTCCGAACAAAACCATGTTCGTTGTTATGGTGATCATAGTTTGTCCATAAAGTTGAAGGCTTATACAATTCTCTATTGTCAATTGTCAATTGTTATAGCGTATCCGATCCGCTTTTTCCGTTCAAAACTATACACATGCCGGACACCGCAAGAGCGCAGAAGGTTCGCCGCTGCATCAATATTTTCTCCGACCCTGCCGGCTTCGTGGGCATCCGATCCCAGCGTGAAGGCGCTGCCCCGGGAAGCTAGCGCGCTGACCAGCCTGGTTTCCGGATAGAACTCCCTTACAGGCTTGTTCAGGCCGTTTGTGTTGATCTCAACACACAAATCATGATCTGTGATGGCCTGAAGAGCACCGTCAGCCAATTTTAGCACATCGCTGTCCGGGCGCATGCCGTTTATCTTAATCAGGTCAAAATGGCCGATTACTTGAAACAGACCGCTCTGCGCCGCCTGGCGTACAAGGCCAAAATACGCGCGGTATATTTCGTCAAAGGTCAGCGGCTGTTTGTTGTGCTCTTCAACAGAATGGGTGTCCATATCAAAGGCCCATTCGTTTATCTGATGAACAGATCCTATGGCATAATCCGGATCGTATCGCTCAATTATAGCGGCAATGCGCTCTTCCCGCCCCGGAACATAATCGAATTCAATTCCCAAGCGGACACGCAAATCAGGGTATTCGTGAGCTATCCCCCGGATAAGAGCAAAGTCAAAATGGGGCTCATAGTAATCGTGGTCGCTGAATCCAATCTCAAGCAACCCGACAACTCTGGCGCGTTCCAAAAACTCCCGGATATAACCGGCCTGGGTCGGTCTGTCCATGTGGCCCATAATATGCGTATGCAAATCCAGCAAGAGCAACCCCCCTACTTCGATAATTCGATATTCGATGTTCGAGGGTCCCTCTGTATCACGAATCACAGACCAGCGAACCCCAGCCTGAGATTAGGGCTCTGTCCCCGGGCCATTGGAATAAATAATCGTAATCGGCGTTTTCGTGGTTATTTTCGCACCCGCGGCGGGGTTGGTACTAATAATGGCGCCCTTCGGATGATCTTCGGATTCTTGGGGCGAAGACGTAACTTTAAATCCTTGTCCCCTTAACTCCGCTTCAACACCCTTATAGTCTTCGCCTACATAATTCTTCATCACCATTTCGCCAGGGTCGTCCGGATCGTCCGGATCATCCGGCGGCTTCTGCGGCGGCAGATCGTCATCACCATCTTCTACAGGCACCTGATTAATCTCACCAATGACCACTTTGTTCGTGGTAATGCCCTTAAGAAGATTGGCCACCACCTTTTTCGCGGAAGCCTCATCAATCTTCCAAAAACTGATTTTATACTCATCGTTCAAAAAAAAGCCGGGCATTGTCGCCGACACCATATTCTCGCTCTTGAAGTTCTTGGCCATACCAGCCAATTTAAGCAACTCGGCGGTTTTCAAGTTCGTTTCCACTGACTTCAAAACCTGTGGCACCAATTGAGGCAACTTGCCGATGAGCCCTGGTTTCAAAGCTTCTCTAGCCATAGCCATAATAACCTTTTGCTGGCGGCCCGTGCGGGTAATATCGCCTAATGGATCAGAACGAAAACGGGCGTATTGCAAGGCCCTATCTCCGTCTAAACGCTGTTGGCCTTTCTTCAAATCAATAATACCGTCTTCTTCGTCGCCTGTCAGCTTGTACATATCCTTATCAACATAGATATCGATACCGCCCAATATATCGATGATATCCTTGAAGCCGCCAAAGTTGGTCTTGATATAGCCGTCAATTTTGACCCCCGTAATCTCGCTGACAAGGTTAACCATCGTATCCATGCCCCTCGTAGACGGCACTGAGTTAATCTTAACATGCCCCAACACCTCGCTGTCACGGGGTATAGACATTAGCGAAATTATCTTCGTGTCCGGATCGGCGCTGGCCAGAATAATGCTGTCAGCGAGATACCCTTGGTGCTTTTGGTCGGGTCTCTGATCAACCCCAATCAGTAGAAACGTCACCCGGTTGGACAGCTGTTCTGTTGAACCCGGGTCTCCGGTGAAAACCTCTGAACCGCCCGCCACACTGGGAATCATGCCCATATAACTGGCGATGCCCACGCCGGAGCCGAGTATGAGCCCTAATAAAGACACGCCCAACACAATCAGGGACTTCTTGACAATGCTTCCCGTGTTGCCTGCTTTATGTTGCTTGTTTTGGCGCTGCTGCTGCGGAATATGTGGTTGTTTGGATCTGATTGTCGTTTTACTTTCGCTGCCAGACTCATAAAAGGTATCATCAGAATTGCCGTTCATTGTATCAATCTCCTCTCTCCTGCTATCTTTCAATCACATTCTCTATCTTCATTTCTATCTGATTAGCATCCGGCTTGTCTGTTTCCTTTTCTGTTTTATCAGTGTTGCTGTTTGAAGGCTTTCCCTCCTCCCCCATGGTTTTGGAAGTGTCTGTTCCTGGTTTCGGCTTTTGCGGATTCGGCTCTTCTGACTTTGGGTCCATCGGCTCCGGCTCCATTTTGGGCCTAAAATCAACAGACGGGCCTGAAACTACTTTATTGCTCGTAATCCCTTTGAACAGATTCGCCGTTACTTTCTTGGCAACCGTCTCATCAATCCTCCAGAAACTCTGTCCATCCGCTGCTGTGTAAAAAACCCCCGGCAACGTGGCCGACACCATATTCTCACTTCTAAAATTCTTGGCCATGCCTGCCAGTTTAAGCAAATCCGACAGTTTCAGATCCGTTTCGACCGCGTTGTTCACCTGAGGGATAAGCTGGGGCATCTTCAGTATCGTCTCAGCCTGCAAAGCTTTCTGAGCTATCGCCATCAACAATTTCTGCTGGCAAGCGGTGCGGTGTATATCCCCTTGCACATATTCGCGGTAACGGGCGTACTGCAAGGCCTTATCCCCGTCGAGATGCTGCATGCCTTTAACCAAATTGATGTTGTCCGCGCCGCCAAGATTTTTCCTCATGTCAGTTTCAATGTAAATATCGACACCTCCCAGGGTGTCAACAATATCTTTGAAACCATCAAAGTTAGTTTTCACATATCCGTCAATTTTGACCCCTGTTATATCACTGACGACACTGACCAGTTTCACCATATCGTAACCATAGTAGAAAGGTATTGCATTGATTTTAATATTTCCCAGAACCATACTGTCCCGCGGAATAGACAACAAAGAAATAATCTTTGTTTCCGGATCGGCGCTGGCTAGAATAAGGCTGTCTGTACGATAGTGTTTGTCCTCGGGCCTTTGGTCTGTTCCGATCAAAAGAAACGTCACACGCTTCGTTATTTGTTCCGATTCATCCACAGCGTCAGACGCTGTATAAGAACTCTCCGGAACCGGTACATTGGCCGCTAGAGGCGCAAACCTATGCAAAGCCAGCCCCAATTCGGAGCCGAAGCCCACTCCCAGCATCGTGACCCCAACTATGATCAGAAAGCTTCTAAAAGCGTCCAGTCTTTTCTGTGACATCATTTCATGGTTCTCCTTCGTCCCTGTAAGAGCATAAAACCGGAAAGCCGTTGTCTCTCTAAACCCATTTCAGCGAACAATGGCAAGTTTTTCCAATGCGTTTTCACCAATCAAGCATTGGGCATGTTCGCGCAGATAAGCTGAAGTTGTCAAAATCGCGTCGCCGTATTCATCGAGAATGGCCTCAGCCGCTTTCCTTTTGCGCGGACCTTTGATGGGTCCGATAACAAGATAGAACTCTTCATCCAATTCAAAAAGCATAGACGTAACCACCAGATCCGGCAATGCCCAGATCACCCGTAAAACGTCTTCCAAATCCTGGAAGGCATAAACCCACTCCTGATTCGGTGCAAACTTCGAGTCACCCTGCTGAGAAACCCGCGCGCGAACCCGCCTCTCTTCAACTTCTAAGGCGTGATTCTCTTTCTCTCCGAACTCTTCTTGCTTGATGACAGTAATGGCAAATTCATCATCGGAAACGACGGTGGCATGGATACAGAAGGGCTGATCCAGGCTAAAGTCAACTTCCTCGCGCGCCTTGCAGATGAGTTCCCAAAAAAACTGCTCTGTGCGCGCCGTCTTCTGAAAGAAATCCACCAGAGAAATATTCCGGTCGGCTAGTTCCGAAAACGAGATAAAAATCCTGACAGTGTTATCATTGACTTTAAGAATTCGCATTACTCTTCACCCTCCTCTCCTTAACAGACTGGTTAAGGCTCCTTATATTATATCACATTCAGGAAAATTTCCAACGAAAATTTTTCGGACGCCTCTGCGGACATCAGTTCGGGACATCAGTTCGCAGGGCTACCTTATCTGTGTTATCATATCAAAAAGAATCGCTAAAATGCAAATTAATCGACGTTGGTTGCTTGAGGTGTTATCGGTCAGACCGATCAGACCCCAGCCGAAGGGCAGGAGGGGGCGGTGGGACACAGGGTAGAGCCGTTCTTCGTGGCGGCGCGGGGTCTAAGGCCTTTACGCGAAAAGCACAAATAAGGCAGCCTGCGCTTTTTTCCGCTCCAAGGCCTAAGACCCGCTGCCGGCTGGCGGGCATAACTCCTGGAGGGTCTGACAGGCAGTATATACTTGCCTATCAGACCTTCAATATCTGGCGGCAAGATCACAGACGGCGCGAAATTCATTTCTTTTGCGCGCCGGCTGTACCACACAGTCTAAAATATCTTTTGCTGAGCAAATCAAACAACGAAACAACGTGAATCATATTAAATCCTTCTGAGGATTTCCCATTTGGCGGATGGAGGATGCAGAGACCCCCGTGTATACTCAGCTGAAGGATATCAGCTGTTGTCGGTTCTTCCGAGCATCATATTGACCATTGGAATACATGCACTCCATTTAAGTGATTTTGACTTGACAGAGTACTGGTAGCGGATGATAGTTTTATCCTGCTACTGTTTTGTATAGTCTACCCAGATTGTTGCAGGTGCGCTGCTTCTTGCCCCTGTTGTATGGCTGACGAATAGCAAAACAGCGTCGTTGCTTCGCAGAACAACATAAGAATACGTGGGGCCCTCAGCGTATAAATTGACTGGTAGAACTTCATTATTGTTACCGGTTTTGAAAGAGCCACCGGAGGCCACCATCGTATCAACATAGTTTGCTGTGGCAATAAGGTTTTGTTGTGATGTCGCAGCGGCGGCGGCGGTAATGTTGATATTAAAAGTTCGACGGTAGATAGGTTTGCTGTTATATATTCCCCCGGTCGCGGTCTCGGTGGTGGGATAATTTTGAACGCCTGAGCTGCTGGCGCCTGTGGGCCCGGTGGCTCCGGTGGTTCCTGCGGGCCCGGTGGGGCCGGTAGCACCGATGGTTCCGGCAGCTCCGGTGGGACCGGTAGGCCCGGTGGCGCCGGCGATCCCGGCGATACCGGTGGGACCGGCAGGCCCGGTGGAGCCAGGGGTCCCGGCGATTCCGGTGGGCCCGGTGGGTCCGGTGGCCCCGATGGCTCCGGTGGTTCCGGCGGTTCCGGTGGGCCCGGTAGGTCCGGTGGCCCCGACTGTTCCGGTGGTTCCTGTAGGTCCTGTAGGGCCTGTCGCTCCGGTAGTTCCCGCGGGGCCGGCGGGGCCGGTAGAGCCGACGGTTCCGGCGGTTCCGGTGGGGCCGGTTGGTCCGGTGGCCCCGGCGTTTCCGGTGGTTCCGGTGGGGCCCGTGGGACCGGTGGCTCCGACAGGACCCGGCGAGCCTGTGGGGCCGGTGCCTCCGGCTCCTATAGGTCCGGTGGGCCCAGTGGCCCCTGTAGGCCCTGTGGGGCCAGTATCTCCGGATCCTGTGGGCCCGGTGGGCCCTGTAGGTCCGATGGCTCCAACGGCTCCTACGGGCCCGGTGGGGCCGGTGTCTCCGAATCCCGCCGGGCCGGTAGGGCCGGTTGCCCCGGCGATTCCTGTAGGCCCGGTTGGTCCGGTGTCTCCGGAGCCGATGGGACCGGTGGGGCCGACAATACCCTGATTGCCTTGAGGTCCTTGGTCGCCTTGAGGTCCTTGTTCTCCTTGGGGGCCCTGACATCCCATGGGGCCTTCCTGTCCCATGGGACCGGTTGCCCCGGCCGGACCGTCCGGGCCTATGGGCCCCTGGGGGCCGACGGGCCCGCTGGGGCCTGCCGGACCTTCCGGTCCCGCCGGTCCCTGTGCTCCCACGTTACCCGGTTCGCCCCTGGGCCCGATGGGTCCCATAGGGCCGGCGGACCCTTGGGGACCGGGGTTGCCTTTAACGCCTTGTGACCCTTGGCATCCCGGGTCTCCTTGGGGTCCTATGTCACCGCGAACTCCCTGGGCGCCTCGGGCGCCTTGGGATCCCGCCGGTCCTCTGGGGCCGTAGGGACCGGGACTGCCCGGATCACCTTTTTCGCCTCTTTCGCCTCTTGGTCCCACGGGGCCACGCGGCCCTTGAGGTCCGGCGGGCCCTTGGGGCCCCGCCGGGCCGGCAACGCCGGGGTCGCCTTTGGGATATAGATTACAACCGGTATTGGTGTTATTATCATTAGCCATGTGTCTCGCTCCTTGTTGCTTTTTTTAGTTTTCCGATATCAAAATATAAAATATAATTACGTTTTCGTATAGTCTACCCAGATTGTTGCAGGTGCGCTGCTTCTTGCCCCTATTGTTAGGCTGATAAAACGCAAAGAGGCGTCGTTGCTTTGTAGAATTACATAAGAATACGTGGGGCCCTCAGCATATAAATTGACTGGTAGATGTTCATTCAAATATCCGGTGCTGAAAGAGCCACCGGAAGATACGATTGTGTCAATATAATAGGGTGTTAAAATAAGGGTTTGATTATTCGTTGTAGCGGCGGCGGCGGTAATGTTGATATTAAAAGTTCGACGGTAGATAGGTTTGCTGTTGTATGACCCCCCGGTGGCGGTCTCGGTGGTGGGATAATTATGAACGCCAGGGCTGTTCGGGCCTGTGGGACCGGTGGTTCCGGCTGCCCCGGTTGGCCCGGTGAGGCCGGTAGCGCCGACGGTTCCGGTAGCTCCGGTGGGACCGGTAGGCCCGGTGGCGCCGGGGGTCCCGGCGATTCCGGTGGGCCCGGTGGGTCCGGTGGTACCGGGGATCCCGGCGATTCCGGTGGGCCCGGTGGGTCCGGTGGCCCCGGCGGCTCCGGTGGTTCCTGCGGTTCCGGTGGCCCCGGTAGGTCCGGTGGCCCCGACTGTTCCGGTGGTTCCTGTAGGTCCTGTAGGGCCTGTCGCTCCGGCAGTTCCCGCAGGTCCGGTGGGGCCGGTAGAGCCGACAGCTCCGGCGGTTCCGGTGGGGCCGGTTGGTCCGGTGGCCCCGGCGTTTCCGGTGGTTCCGGTGGGGCCCGTGGGACCGGTGGCTCCGACAGGACCCGGCGAGCCTGTGGGGCCGGTAGTTCCGATAGTTCCGGCGGCTCCGGTGGGTCCGGTGGCCCCTGTAGGCCCTGTGGGGCCGGTATCTCCGGATCCTGCGGGCCCTGTGGGCCCTGTAGGTCCGATGGCTCCAACGGCTCCTACGGGCCCGGTGGGGCCGGTGTCTCCGAATCCCGCCGGGCCGGTAGAGCCGGTAGCCCCGGCGATTCCTGTAGGCCCGGTGGGTCCGGTGTCCCCTGAGCCGATGGGACCGGTGGGGCCGACAATGCCCTGATTGCCTTGGGGTCCTTGGTCGCCTTGAGGTCCTTGTTCTCCTTGGGGGCCCTGACATCCCATGGGGCCTTCCGGGCCCATGGGACCGGAAGGCCCGGCCGGACCTTCCGGGCCTATGGGCCCCTGGGGGCCGACGGGCCCGCTGGGGCCTGCCGGACCTTCCGGTCCCGCCGGTCCCTGTGCCCCCACCTTACCCGG
>Ga0082212_10000865_pt1 | contig 44537 bp, 41 predicted proteins | sample TergutNt197P3_FD_71548 | JGI IMG/M metagenome (GOLD analysis project Ga0082212, IMG submission 71548) | Neocapritermes taracua P3 segment gut microbial communities from Petit-Saut dam, French Guiana - Nt197 P3 | ecosystem: Host-associated > Arthropoda: Insects > Digestive system > Gut ... | reverse complement strand
AACAGTTTAGCAAATATGACACCTGTAGAATTTAGTAACCACCATGCAAAAAAAATACCTATTTTTGCTGTCGGATTTTAGGGGTATGTACAATATCTACAAAAATAGATAGGACAATTTATTGATTTCATTTCTTTTATCATTCTGCTAATTGTACTTTTTGATGTATTGAATATTTTCGCTAAATTATCCGGCGATCCTGTTGATCGTAATCTAATTAACATATCTAATCGTTCGTATTGGTCTTTATCGTTTATCAGCCCCATCGCACAAGTATTAGATATTTGATTATAAATTAATTAACTATTTAGTTATCGTCGTGCTTTTCAAAATACAAATAAAAAACTTGTCGTTGTCATTATTTGACATTGACGTATATACTGTGTTATCACTTTATGCAATAAAAAAGCGTGAGATTTTTTATCTGTCATTGAGGTACTACCAATACCGAGAGTACAAATAAGTTTTCTCACGCCGTTCCCGACGCTTTTACTTATTATTCCTGTACTCTCGACAAATTTGGTAGTTTTCAATGACAAGAATAATAAAGCAACCGCTTTATTATTATCTGTTAATATTCAATGTTAAGTCATAAAAATTATTCTTTGTTAATTAATCGGGGCAAAAATAGTAAAGAAATTAATAGATATTTTTTTTGACATTTAAAACCAACTAAAGAATTTAACTTATTTTACAGCACAGTTTAATAAAATAAAAATAGTTATGAAACGAGAGCCATTCTAAAACAATTCCTTCATAACAAATACTTGCAACAGTTATAGTAACAGATATAAAAGTTATAATACTCAGTGTTTTGATTAAATCCTTTATTTTATTGCTCTTATCATCTCAAACTGTTTCACCATAATATCTATATTTTTTGCCTTAAAAAAATGGGTAATAGAAGTTTGTAAAATATCCGTATTCAGAACTTTAACGCTATCAAATTGATTCAATTTTAAGATTTCATTCAGTAATAAAGTGCCCACACCTTTTCTTCTATGTTGTTTATCAACAGCTATTTGGGTAATATCTCCCGAAACAGGCTCAAAAACAGCGTATCCTATCAGTTTGTTTTCGGCAAAAGCGCCCAAGTAAATAAAGTCATTGCTTGCCCTTTGAATCGCCTCAAAACTGTTTTGCCACGAAGGGTGAAAATCCCAAAAATCTGAAAGTGCTATGATTTCTTTAACATCAATTTGTAGAATAGAGTAGGGGAGAGGTGTCTTTTTATTATCTATGGTAACCTCCTCATTTTTCTGTTTAAAGCAGTTAAACTCGCGAGTAGTTTCAAATCCAAGATTTTGATACACGGAAATTGCTTTCGTGTTGTGCTGCAACACTTCCAACAGATATTGTTCAATATTCGCCTCTTTTAAAAACGGAATTGAATATTCAAAAACTTTTGTGGCTAAACCTTGCCCTCTATGCGTTTTCAACGTTCCGGTGCCGGTGTCGTAAGCGGTGGGGATTCCGTTAAAATTGCCAATACCGTTTAAGGTAAACGACACAATTTTATCATCTTCAAAAGCCGCAAACGACAGCTCAGGGTTAAACCCGCGCCGTTTCAGCATCGTTTGAAGTTGTTCTTTGTTTAACTGAATTTCATAATCGGCAAAAGATTGATTAAAGGCTCTGAAGATGGTTTCAAAATTGGTTTGGGCGAGGGAGTTGATTTTCATAATGTTACTATTTAATTAATTTCAAAAATTCATTACCTTTTATTTCCATTTTCGAGAAAGCAAACAGTTTCTTTCCCAAATCTTTTAGAGATGCTCCGATATGATAAACAATACTATCTACAATCAAAAATCTGTCGTGAAAACTATCTGATTCAAAAATATTTATTGGTTCATATTGTGAATTATGTTTTTTCAAATCCAATTGCAGTTGTTGTGAAATTTGTTTGGTATAGATTTTTGCACCAACGTTTGTTTTCCTTTTCGATAATAACAGCAAAACCGTTTCATCTATATAATTATCTATCAAAATAATAGATTTCGTTGCTGATTTTATTAGATCGGATACAAAAATATAGGCATCAAAAATTTGTCCTTCGTAAAAAATTCCTTCTTTAGGTGGGAGTGAAGTTTTAATCAGTAAATCAAATTTTTGATCGTGTTCAATTACTTTATGTTCTAACCTTTCAATTCGCTGAGTTACAGCATACCCTTTTAGTAAATAATTTTTTAACACACGATTTGCCCACTGGCGAAATTGAGTACCTTGTTTTGATTTTACACGATATCCAACGGAAATAATTACATCGAGATTGAAATATTCAATATCCCGTTCTATCATTCTGTCGCCTTCAATTTGAGCTGTTGCAAAATTTGCAACAGTTGCACCCATATAAAGTTCTTCCTCTTCAAAAATATTTTTTATATGTCTGGATATAACAGATTTATCTCTGTTAAACAGTGCTGTCATTTGATTTAACGAAAGCCAAACCGTTTCCTCTTCCAATCGTACTTCTAATTTCAAAGCATTATCCGGCTGATACAGAATTATTTCACCTGTATTCTGAGGTTGGTATAATGTTATTTCATTTTTTTTATCCATAGAGTATTTTAATTTATTTTTCAGATAGAAGTTATTCTATTTCTACTTTTTCTCCCAAAAATTTGGGCTGTTTATTTGTAAAAAAATCTACAAAAACTTTTACTCGTGCAAATTTTTCACGCAGATTTGTTTTGAACCCAGAATATTTATTCACATCACAAGCATTGAATCCGACAGCATTAAGTCCATATCTTTTAGCAAGATATATCGCCCGCTCGTTGTGAAAACGTTTGGTACACCACCTGCTATTAAATCGTCTTTCATTTGCGTTGGCTCATCATAAGTTTTTCGGCTATTATCACCACTAACCACTATATATTTGATTTTACCTGCTTTATATAATGCTGTTGCTGCCTCAATTCTATATTTGTAATACAAATTGATGCGCCCATTTGATAAATATTTTGATGTACCAAGTACAAGCCCAACTTTATTTTCAGGCATTAGCAAAATATCACTATAAAGATAATTTTTACTTGTCAACTTTACTATATTATCAGCCAAAATAGTAGCAAAAATTGGCAAAAGGATAATGATTGTTGCCAAAATTATTATTTTCTTTGTAAAAATCTTTGCTACTTTTGATGACATATTTTTCAGTTTCATTTATTTTTTTATGGAAGCTGTTTTTCTCTCTGCCATTTCTTGTGCAAACGCCTCATACCCTATCTCTTTTATTCTGTTCAAACAGGCATTTCGGTCGCTTCTAAGCAGAAGGCATATTATTTTTGAGATAAATGTATTATACTTTTTACATTTCATCGGTTCGATGGTTGTGCAATCGGCACAACTTAAATAGTTGTTTTCAATACAGCATTGGCGGTTTTTGCACCATGTTGCTTTTTTATTTTCCCTGCAACCCGGACATTTTCCTTTGAGAAAGGAAGGGCAAGCGCCACAGTACAAGCCACAGTAGGCGATTAGGTTTTGATTTGCGATGATTTCTTTCATGTTTTTTCTATTTGAAACGCATCTCATTTGTTAATATTATTTAATCACTTTAATCATAAAAATCATGGTTCAGATTTCGCGCAATAAATAGTTTTCTCCGTTTTCACCACCACCTTCTCATCCGTAAACGCCGGCGTAGCAAATGTTTTTTCTCCTGTTTCAAAAGAATTAACCAAACTAAAATCGCCTTTTGCAGAGAAGATAAACACTTTGCCCTCAGCGCTAATTAAATAGATTTTGCCTTCAACAATGATTGGAGAAGCGTTACATTCACAGTTTAACTCCATAGTTTTCAGCAACTCGCCGGTTTGCGCATCAAAACTTGCTACCACGCCATACGAGGTGGCGATAAACACAAAATCTTGAGTTGCCACCGGACTTGCCACTTCGGGCAAAAACTCGTCGTTTTCCCAAAGTACCGTGCCGTCGGCTGCGTTAATGGCGGTCATTGTAGCGTATTCGGTGGCAACAAAAACAATTCCGTTGGCGCAGGCAGCGCCCGCAACAGGCTCGCCCGACATACACTCCACGCGCCAATATGCTTCGCCGGTGGTTGGATTATAGGAGGTTACGCCCGGATTGCCCACTAAGATGAGTTGCGGTTTGTTGTTCACCATTGCTACTATCGGGCTGCTCCACGAAGGGTGTTTTTCAGCACGCTCTTTTGCCCAGCGCTGGCTACCGGTTTCCAAATCCAAAGCAATCACTTTTTTACTGTTTTGATTGTCGTATTGAATAATCAACGAATTTCCGAAAATAATCAGCGAAGAGGCGTAGCCGTAAGGGTTGTCGGGAACGCCGATGCTTTTTGTCCACAATTGTTTGCCGTTCATATCGGCGCAAATCACATCACCGGTAGCAAAAATGGCGCACACCTGTTTGCCGTTGGTTACCACGGTGGAGGCTGCCCAACCGGTGTCGTCGGTTACTTTCAGCGATGGATTAGGCGCGTTTGAAACTGCCAATTTCCACAGTTGTTTTCCGGAACTCAACTCGTAGCAAAATAGTTCTCTCGCCTCTTCATCTGCGCCCGAAAAAAACAGTTTGTTTCCGTTAATTACCGGTGAGTTATAACCCTTGCGCGGCACGTTCACCTTCCAAAGAATATTTTTTTCCGATGTTAAATCCCAAGAAGTCGGAATATTTTTAGCGCTACTGATGCCAAGCGAATTATTACCCCGAAAACCATTGTGCGTAACTTTCGATATTTCAAGAGTATCTGTTGGAAATATTTCTTGCTCGTTTGTTTCAACTAACGAATCAACAAATTCAATAGTATCACCATAATTATCAATAATATTATCATTATTATCTGTGTCAATCTGCGTAAATCTGTGGACACTTTTCAGAAACGGCGATGTTAGCAATGCAAAAACAACCCCACCTACCGCCAATCCACTTGCAATCCAAACCACATATTTCCTTGTTTTCGATTTTATGAACCAATCGTCAATCGGGTCAATCTCTTTGGCAGGTATATTTTTCTTTTTAGCGTAATAGATTCGCAAAGAAACCACAAACACAGCGCTCATTGCCAATAAAATAGCGATACCTGTTTTAAGCCGGTTGAGGTTGATGAAATAGGCTTTTCGCGCCAGCAAGTCCAACTCCCGAATTTGTTCCTGCAACTGTGGATTTCCGCCCATTTCTTCATTAGCCTGTTTCAAATTTTCAATCATTTCCGAGCGAATCGTATCGGAACTGCTTACCTGAAAATAGTTGGTTATAAGCATTATGGAAAACACCGTCATAAAAACGGCGGATAGGATGGCGATGTTTCGGGAGAGTACTATATTCATCAATAATATTTTATAAGCCAAAACAACATAGATGTTGAGATTAATTATTATATCTACATTCTAACGCTGCGAAAATATAAAAATATATTTCTATCTACGAAGACTTCCTCCTCAATTGTTATTTCATTAATAAGTAATAAATATTTCTAAATTATGATTTTACCGCCTGATTATTCTATACCTCTTGCCCGGCAGTACTTCAATTATTCCGTTTAATTCCAATCCTAATAGCATGGCGGCAATTTTGGAAGGGGTAAAGGTACATAACGCTATAATTTCATCAATTTGAGGCTCTTTCATATTGTTAATAATGGAAACAATTGCCTCTTCATCTTCATTTAATTCGTGAAAAAATTGAGGTTGAATATTCGTGGGTTTTTCTTCATTCCATCCCATCATTTCTATAATATCTTCTCCGGAGGTAACCAATGCGGCTAAATTTTGCCGTATCAGTTCGTGGCAGCCTTCCTGCGAGGGCGCAAACACGCTGCCCGGCACGGCAAAAACATCGCGTTGGTAAGAATGGGCAATGCAAGCCGTTATGATGCTGCCGCCGCGTTTGCCCGTTTCTACCACCAACAGCGCATCTGCCATGCCCGCAATAATGCGGTTGCGTTTGGGAAAGTTTTGCCGGTCGGGCAGCGTATAGTATGAATACTCTGAAACTAAGCTGCTTCCGGTGTCAATCATCTTCTTTGCCAACTTGCTATTGGATGCCGGATAGATATTGCCCAATCCGGAGCCCAAAACACCCACGGTATGCAGACGGTTATCTAAAGCGGCTTCGTGTCCGAATGTGTCAATGCCTAAGGCTAAGCCACTGATAATGGATATGTTTTGCGAAGACAAATCGGAAACTATGCGACGCACCACATCTTTACCGTAAGAGGTGGCGTGGCGCGTGCCCACTATTGCCAGTGTTTTTTCCATATTAAATTGATTACTACCCTTGTACGAAAACATATAGGGTGCATCGTTGCAACGCAGCAAACGTTTCGGGTAATCGTCATCGGTGAAAAAACAATGGTTAATATTGTGTTTCTCTGCCATTTCCATTTCAGTGCGTACTGTTTTTTCTATTTCGCGGGTTAAAAACGGCGCGTTAGGAAAAGTGCGCGTAGTTTTCATTTTCTTACGCACGGAATTGAAATCAAGAAACAGGGCGGAGGCACTTCCGGAAACTTGTAAAAGTTTCTTTATTACAGCATTACCATAACCTTTTTGGTGCGATAATGCAATTTTGTAAAAGAGTTCGTTGAGCATACGGTTGAGTTAAAATGAGGCGGCGAATATAAATAATATTGAAGCAAAAGTCAAGCCTTTTATAAAAATTCTATTTTCGCGCAAATAATTGGTTTGAAAAGAACGCTTGTTTCTTTCTTAATAATGTTTCTTTTAGCTCTTTCTTTTGGATTTAGCTTGTACTTTTTTACTGTTTTAAAATCACCATTTCATAAAAAACAACAGAAAGTTAACCTCTTAATTCCTCAAATTGATATCGAAGATGAGGTGGATAATGTGCGCGCCTTTCTTTTGTTTCATGCCTCCGATTATTTTGTTTACAGAGGATTTCCTATTGGATTTCAATATGAAATGCTTAGAGAATTGGAAAAAGGAATAGGTAGAAATGTAGAAATTAGAGTGGAAACCGAGTCAGGCTATATTTATAAAAAACTGTTTGCAAACGATTATGATATTGTGGTTATGGATATGAATTATAGCGGCTTTTTGCTTCCCATGTTTGAAACTTCTATTCCTCATTCTTATTCGTATCCGGTATTAGTATCGAAAAACAATCTTGATACTGTGTGTTTTAATACCATATTTCTTTCAGAAGATTTTTCAGCCATCATATTTTTTAAGGATGATTCTCCTTATGATAAATTTCCAGTTCAAAGAAGTCATTATTCTACAGAAGAACTTTTTGAAAAAATGGATAATGGCGAAATTTCGTACTTGGTATGCGATTATAATCAAGCCATTACGTTACTGCCCTTTTATTCTAATGTGCAAATTATTGGTAAAGCCGGTCCACAATCCGACCGCCGATGGATTTTAAATAAAAAAAATGTACAACTGAATGAAGACATAAATCATTGGTTGTTAGATTTTAAGAAAACAACAAAATATCGTTGGTTATTAAGAAAATATTTTTCACAGGAATCTTCATTAATTAACGCATCGTTTGCAAACAAACAACAAGGCGACATTTCAAAATATGACGCTGTTATAAAAAAATATGCCCAAAAATATGAATTTGATTGGCGGTTTATTGCGTCAATTATTTGTCAGGAAACCAAATTTGTATCAGGGCTAACCGGCAAAGGCGGAAGTTACGGCTTAATGCAATTGATGCCGGTTACGATGGAATATTACGGAATAACAGAAGCCGACGGTGACGATGCCAACATTCGCGCCGGTGTTCAGCACTTGAATATGCTTCGCAATTCTTTTGAAGATATTGAAAATGAAGAGGAAAAACTTTATTTCATAGCAGCCTCTTACAACGCCGGTCGCGGACATCTTTTCGATGCCCAGCGTTTATGTGCCAAATATGAAGATGATTTTATGAAGTGGGACGACGTTTCTAAATATTTGAAATTAAAGTCTCAACACGAATATGCCACCGATTCTGTGGTAAAATCGGGTTATTATCCTGGTGGGCACGCGGTTCGGTACGCCCAGCAGGTAATGGAACGGTATGCGGCTTACAGGGCGGCGTATCCGTAATGATAATCAATAATCTCTTTGCGCACTTTGCGAAAACTTTGCGTCTTTGCGGTTAAAAATACTTAAAATAAAACTATCAAACAATGCAAAAAGTTACCCCCAAAAAAGCCCTCGGACAACATTTTCTTAACGACGAAACTGTGGCAAAACAAATTGTGCAAAGTATTTCCATAAATAATTCGCATATTTTGGAAATCGGACCCGGTATGGGCGTCTTAACCCAATTTTTGTTACAATATGAAAATAAGGATTTTAAAGTGGTTGAAATAGATACTGAATCGGTGGGTTACTTGCAAAAAAAATATCCTGAACTGCAAATTATTTCCGGCGATTTTCTTAAAATGAATTTAGCTGATTATTATGATGATAAACTCACCATCATTGGCAATTTTCCTTACAATATTTCTTCGCAAATTTTATTTAAAGTATTGGAAAATAAAGATATGGTAACAGAGTTAGTGGGTATGTTTCAAAAAGAAGTGGCGGAACGCATTGCCTCCAAACCCGGCAAAAAGATGTATGGCATTTTAAGCGTTTTGCTGCAAGCCTTTTACGACATCGAGTATTTGTTTACCGTTGATGAACATCTGTTTACGCCGCCTCCGCAAGTAAAATCTGGGGTAATTAGAATGGTGCGCAACCCCGAAAAAAAACTGCGCTGCGAGGAAGCGTTATTTAAAAATGTAGTAAAAACCGCCTTCAACCAACGGCGAAAAACTTTGCGCAACTCGCTGAAAACTTTTTCATTTTCAGAAGAATATATCGGAAATCCTATTTTTGGGCTGCGACCGGAGCAACTATCGGTAGGGGAGTTTGAAGATATTTGTGGAAATATTTTATAATTTTTATTTTAGTGCACTTCTGCAGCGTAGTTAAAAACATAAAAAATATGGTAGCACTATGGGCTCGTTCTGAAAACCGTATATCTAAATAACAGATAGACAATGAAAAATATAACACCGATAAACAAGAAGATAAAGAAAGCATCTGCTCTATTCTCAAAGATTGTTTCGTTAAGGATCGTTTTCTCCATTTTGTCAATCTCTTCATAAACGGCTTTGAGTTTATCGTTGTTGGTGGCGCGGAAATATTTACCGCCGGTTTCCTGAGCAATGGTTTTCAACAAACGCTCATCAATTTCGGTGTTTATCATTTGCGTTCCATAAGGAGTAGGGTAAGGGGCTTGTCCGTTGGTGCCACATCCGATGGTGTAAACTTTGATGTTCATATTTTTGGCAATCTCAGCCGCAGAGTACGGGTCCAAATAGCCGCTATTATTCACGCCATCAGAGAGCAGGATAATGATCTTACTTTTGGCTTCGCTTTCACGCAAGCGGTTAATGGCAGTACCGAGTCCATCGCCAATGGCAGTGCCGTCTTCAATAATATCAAACCGTACTTTTTTCAACAGTCCGAGCAATGTGTTGTGGTCGCTGGTAACGGGGCATTGCGTATAAGCCTCGCCGGCATACACCACCAATCCGATTCGGTCGGTGGGTCTTCCCAGTACAAACTCTTCGGCAACTTTTTTACACGCTTCCATACGGTTCGGACGAAAGTCCATAGCTCGCATAGATCCGGAGATATCTAACGCCAACACAATATCCACCCCTTCCACTTCCACATCACTCAGCCGGAATGAAGTTTGAGGTCTTGCCAATGCAATAATCAATGAAATAAAAGTCAGTACCAGCAAACTGAGCGGCAACCAACGCAAACGGACTTTCCATGTTTTGCTTATTTTTTCAAATGCAACCGCCGTAGGCACTGTAAATGAAGCCTGCATTTTCTTACGAAAAAAATAGAGCCATACCGCCACCGGAATAATGAGCAATAGCAGCAAAAAATAGTATGGATTTGCAAATTGAATGTTTTGGAAAAAAGATGTTATATTGTTCATTATTCATTATTCATTATTCATTATACTTGCGGTGCGTTCTACAAACTCTTTACAATCTTTATAGGCTACATCGTGGTCGGTGGGAAGTGGATTATATTTGGCAAACTTCACAAGGTCGGCAACAGTAAGCGCCTGATAAAGTTTCTTCAACACTTCGCCGTGTATTGCAGTATCTTTCAGCGCTTCCATAATTTCAGAGGTTACCATCTCCATGGCGCCGATTTCCCACTGCCCGTCTATATAGATTCTTACAATATCAATAAGCTCGGAGTAATATTCTTTGGTTCTGCCTTGTTCGCAAAGTTTTTTATGTCGCAGTTTTTCAAGTTCTTTCAATGCGGTGATATGCGGTTTTATTTTGGGTTTTGGCTTAACCACAGGCAGAGGCTTTTGAGCGCGTTTCTTTTTCAAATATCGCCACACCAAATAAATGATTAAACCGATGACCAACCAACCCACCAAAACGAACAGCGCATATTCTTTCGCATACATCCAAAATTCATGAAAAGTGAACGGAATTTTTGATATGTCTTTTATATCTTTAATTGCGGCGGTCGTATCCACGGCAATAGTAGAGACTTCAAAAAACAGAGGGTTGGTTTGCGCCACCATATTCGTATCCATATCAAATATTGGAATTGACGGGAAAACATAGCTGCCCGAATCAAAGGCGGTAATTGTAATGATTTGTTTTAACGTATAATAATCGTTGCTAACAACCGTATCAAACATTGAATTAGCAATCCAATCAAAAGGAGCTTCGGCTTCTTTCAGCGTTTTGTCGTCAAGTTGCGGAATAAATACCGGCTTCCCTTTTGGCGCTGTAACTTCCAGATTTACATTCAGATAATCGCCAATAAGAATGTGCGCGGAATCTAACTTTGCTTTTGCCGAATACTCCTGCGCCAATGATAGAACGCAGAGTGAAACACTGATGATAAAAAAAGTAAATCGTTTACAAAACATATCTTTAATTTATTAGCATTTCAACAAACGCAATCTTTGCTTCAAAATTATTTTTGGGGGTAAAAAAATTATTATTTAGTTATGAGTTACCATGATTTTTGTTAACGAATCGTAGCACTGCCTTTATTTAATCGATAAAAATGACTACTCGTATTGGGTAAATATAAATCAACTTGTTGGTTGTTCCAAAAATATGACTTTAGTATCATCTCTTTATGCGTTGTTATATCAAAGGAAAAATGGAGAAAGCCCTGTTTCTCAGTTAAATTAAATCCATACCAAGAGACAGATTCTTCGGTTTCTTTATCAGTCAATTCTATAACTAATGTAGCGACCTCTTGGGGTAGCGTTGTTTTGTCCTCGATACAAAAATCGAAATAATATTGTCCTGCGCCCGAAAAAGCAATATCTTCCATAATAGGATAGCCATACTCTTGATTTTTAATAATATGATACGACCGATTTTCAAATTGACTGATCATCGTATTGCCGGTGTAATGGTAATAGAGCGTGTCGGGAATGAGCCGGTTGTTGGCACAACAATAGGAATTTAATTTTTTAAAATTCTGCAACAGAGTAAACATCTTTTTTTGCAATGCGGGGTTTTCAATTCTGGTAATACTATCGTTTTCAGAGACTTCAAACAGCGTTTTTTCATTCAAAAGAAAATAGTTTTCGTAAAGCAAATCGACAATTAATCTATTAGTATTCATAAAAGCAATGGGTTGCATATTGCGAAAACAGGTAGCAGTGTCTAATGTTTTTCCAATAAAAGCATTGTGTTTTGGCATTGTAATGTGGTAATTATGATGCAAAAAGGCTAACAAAGCAGGTGCAATATCTAAATGTGAATTAACACTGTGAAATTTTTTTGGTTGTTTCAAGAGATGAGAGTAAATGATAATGGGCACTCGGTAGCGTTGATAACTGTTTTCAATGGGAATTTCAGTCATCGGATGGTCGCCGGTGATGATAAAAATAGTGTTTTGAAACGATTGGTGCTGTTGATACCCTTCAAATAAAAGCCGCAAAGCATCATCGGCAAACAGAAGCGTGCGGAGATATTTTTTATAGGCGAGCATCCATTCTTGTTGTTGTTTGTCTAATTTGGCTTGCAGAATAAGGTTATTAAAGCGTTGGTTATAATAATCTTCCTTATCAATAATAAACGGCGCGTGGGTAGTTCCGGTAAAATAGATGTCCAAACGCGGCGATTCCGGAAGCGAATCATTGATATATTCCTGAGCGTAAGACACTAAATCTTGGTCGTGGTGCCCCCAAAAATAATCATCTACCATAATTCTTGAATATTTTTTCGGAAATTGCTCGCAATCTACAAATTTATCCAATCCATTTCTGTATAAATAGGGACCTTTGTTATGAAACCATTTGGGCTGCCCGTAGAAAAAAGTACTATAATAGTGATATTTGGAAAGCATATTCACCAACGAGAGCGACAAAAGATTTTCGTTTTCAAACGTAAACCCGCGAGTTCCATAAGGAGCAGACGCTAAGAGTGAGGGTACCACACTGTACGACCGCTCCCCAACAGTAAGCGCTTTGTCCCAGTACAAACTTTGGTTTGCTAAACTGTCTAAAAAAGGCATTAGTTTAAGATTATGAAAATCAGGCAAAAAGCGAGATCCCAACCCTTCCATAATAATGATGACGATGTTTGGTGATTGTCCATCTGTGGTGGCATTGAAAAAAGTGCCCAGCACATCTGAAAAATTAGTTTCCGACAACAATGGATAATTTTCCGATACAAAATATTTATCAGGAAAAAGATCATTTTGTGTTGAAAATTTGATGGAAGTGCAGGTGGCGGTGTATGGATGTGTAAGCGCAGAGATGATATTGCGATAAAAGTAATACGATTTGTTTATTCGGATGGAGGCAGGGGCAGTTTCCTGTTCCACTTTATTTAATGAGAGGTTTATTAGAATACTAAAAACAATAGCAACCGCTGAAAAAATAGAAACGGCATAATTTACCGATGCACGAAAACGGCATTTTTTTAATAAGTACCAAGTGCCGATTAGCAATGCGACAGCCGTAAGCAGCACTATTACAAATAAAAAGTAATTGGTTCCGGAGGTGCGAATGGTAAAAAATACTTCATCAATGGTATGTGAAATGAGCATACCACCCAAGGGGGTAGAAGTTTGAATAAAGAACTGAATAATAGCAATATGAAAAACAGATAGCAGTGCCAATAGGCTTCCAGCAAAAATATTGGCTGCCTTTACTGAACTACGAAAAAAAAGATAGAAAACAGGGAATAACAGCGCCAAAAATGCGCTAATGAGCGCTATATCAATACATATTCCAATTAATTCATTTTTAATTAAATGAAAAACAAAATGATGTTGACTCAAGCCCAGCGTTTCAAGCGCTCTGAGAAAAACCATTAATACCCAGCCGGTAACGACCCAGCGGGAATAGGTAGTCCATAGATTTTTTTTTGATTTCACGCTTTATAATAATGTTTTTATTAAAAAAATCTCATTACCTCATCATCTAATCAAAAACAGAGCAATCTCCTTTCCCTTCTCTCACAATTTCAATTTCACCGGAAGTGCAATCCACCACTGTAGAAGCCACGTTATCGCCGTATCCGCCGTCAATCACCATATCTACCAAATCGCCGTATTTTTCGTAAATCAGTTCGGGGTCGGTGGTATATTCCACAATTTCGTCGTCATCTTTCACAGAAGTAGAGAAAATGGGGTGTCCCAATTCTTCTACAATGGCACGAATAATAGTGTTGTCCGGCACACGAATACCCACCGTTTTTTTAGCGCCGTGAATCATTTTAGGCACTTGATTATTAGCATTTAAGATAAAAGTATAAGGACCGGGCAACGCACGTTTCATCGCTTTAAAAATGTGATTCTCAATGGGGGTGGTAAAATCGGACAAATGGCTGAGGTCGTGGCAAATAAAAGAGAGCGCGCTTTTCTTTTTGTCTTCTTCTCCCAGAATAGAGATAATTTTTTCAACGGCTTTGGGTTTAAAAATATCACAGCCCATACCGTAAATAGTATCGGTGGGAAAAATCACAATTCCGCCATTACGCAAGCAATCAGCCACTTGCTGAACGGCTTTCGGGTTTGGGTTTTGCGGATAGATTTTAAGAAACATATTACCTAAAATAAAAAAGGGCAAGCTACTTCTATCGCATCGCTACAACCAATGGACCCTTGCTACATTCCTGTCCTGGGGGAGTTAAAAGGGAGCAGATCGTAGGAGACTTACCCGCGGCAAAAATATACTTTTATGCAAAACATCGGAACAGTTTTTTCTTCAAAATAGTAAAATGTTGTCTATCAGACTAAACGTTCAATTTAAGCGCCAATAATTCTTTGGCTGCACTATGTAAAGCTGTTTCAATTTTAGAAACTTGTTTTTCAGAGATATATTGTCCGGATTTATATTGCCTCATCAAACTGGGTGAAATTTTAGCGGTTTTAGAAAACTGGCTTATATTTATCCAGTTATATTTATTAAAAAATGCAGAGAGGTCGTAATTGTATTCAAATATCAAATTCTCCAACTCTTCAGGGATTGGTTCATTTTTATAAATGAAACTTTGGAGCATCTCATTATAACCAAGTATAAAATCATTTTTTGCTTCTTCTACAGTTGCTCCTGTTCCGATAATGAAATGATTAATGAGTTTTGATGAATAAGCCGAAAAATTTCCATCATTTCCTTTTTCTACTATTACTGTTGTCTTCATACTATTTCCTTTTAAAATCCTATTCGTTTCTTTAATTCGTAATATAATCCTGTTGGTACTTCTTGTGAATCGTGGCGTGGCATAGCAATTTTATCTCCATTTTTAATATACATATCATGTTTTCCACCGTGAGAGTCCAAAATCCATCCATTTTGAATTGCTTTTCTTTTAAGTTCAGACCATTTCATTTTATTTTCTCTTAAAGAATGTGGCTGCAAATATATAACAAAATTGCAATATAATACAAATGGAATTTTTTATTTGTATTTTTGTCCCCAAATTAATTACCATAATAATGAATCAAGAAGATACTCGCCGCTGCGGCTGGTGCAAATCAGATCCCATTTACCTGAAATACCACGATGAAGAATGGGGACGCGAAGTTACCAACGACCATAAAATGTTTGAATTTCTCGTGCTCGAAAGCGCTCAAGCCGGTTTAAGCTGGATAACCATCCTTAAAAGGCGCGATGCCTATAAAGAGGCTTTCGCTAATTACGATGCCGAAAAAGTTTCAAAAATGACCGAAAAAGATGTGGAACGCTTGTTGCAAAACAGCGGTATTATTCGCAACAAAAATAAAATATGGGCAACCATTACCAATGCTCAGCATTTTTTGGAGTTGCAAAAAGAGTTCGGCAGCTTCTGCAACTATTTGAGAACTTTTTTGCCGGACGGGAAACCGATCATCAATCACTGGACTTCGTTAAGCGAAATACCGCCCTCCACACCATTATCCGATGCTATTAGCAAGGATATGAAAAAACGTGGCTTCAAATTTTTTGGAACCACGATTTGTTACGCGCATTTACAAGCGGTAGGGTATGTGAATGATCATTTGGAAGGGTGCCCGTTTAAGTATGAGCGGTATAGCAAATAATTTATTTTCGCCACAGCAATGCAAAAAATAAACCTGCTTTTATCTTTAAAAAAATAATTTTACTTTTGTCCTCAAATAAGTTAATAACAAAATTATAACAATATGACCTAAAAACAACGTGCGGAATAGCACAAAAAAAAAGACATATAAAATAGCGTTGCTATATTCTTGTTACTGAAATGTGAGAAGTTTCTAAAGTTACTTAAAGAATAAATGTAAACGCTCGTAAAAAAACGGGCTTTTTTATTCATAGTAACAGGTAATTCTCACAACCTCAGTAGCGGATGATTAAGTCCGTTTTTTTTATTCTCTTTTTTTAACCAAAAAATATAACAAAACATTATAAAACCAATTTATTAACAATAATCTTTAATTTACATAAAATCTCAATGATTTTAAAACGAAGCACACCCACCGTACTGAATATTTTCCACCCCCTTTGTTCCCCGCCGGCGGGGGAGAATAAGCGCAATCTCATAACGCCGAAGGCGATTTGCCGAAAATGAACCTGATAGTACCTATTTATCAAATTTTAAATGAAATGAAACCCTAAAAAAATAAAAAAAACCTCTTTAAATCAATTTAATAACCCCTACAATCAATAATTATGAAAAAAATTACAATTTTTAAGTTACGAGTTACGAGTTACAAGTTACAAGTTTTGCTTGCCGCTTTCGTGCTTTCTGCTTTTTGCTTCCTGCCTTTTAGCGTGTTTGCGCAAGATTGCGATTACTCCGGCACTACCGGACCACTTGAATGGTGCTTAAAAGACGGTATCCTTACCATTAGCGGCGAAGGAGAGATGCCGGATTATAGTATTTTCGGTGCACCATGGTATCCGTATCAAGCATCTATTTATACCGTTATCATGGGAAACAGCGTTACAAGTATTGGAACTTTTGCTTTTTGCGGATGCTCAAGTTTAGATTCAGTAACTATTCCAATAGGCGTTACATCTATAGGAAATGATGCTTTTTATGGCTGCAGTAGTTTATTGTCAGTAAACATTCCAACAGGCGTGACAACTATTAGAGGTGGAACTTTTTATAATTGTACTAGTTTAACTTCAGTAATCATTCCAAACGGCGTGACAATTATTGGAGATCAGGCTTTTGATGGCTGCCATAGTTTATCTTCAGTAAACATTCCTAATAGCGTTACAATTATTGAATATTCTGCTTTTGCTTATTGCCATAGTTTAGATTCAGTAACCATTCCAAGTAGCGTTACAACTATTGAAAGTGAAGTTTTTTATGGGTGCAATTTGGCTTCCATAAACAGCAATGCCATAATTCCTCCCGAATTGGGGGATAAGACTTTTTTTGGTACCTCTACGAGTATCTCGGTAAAAATTCCCTGCTTAACTTATGACAGCTATAGTAATGCTCCCGGATGGAATATTTTTACCAATTATGTTCCGGATGGCACAGTAAGCCCTCCAACTTATTATTCCGCAAAATGTTATTTCCCTTATGGCGATAACAATTTTACAGGGTTAAACAGTGCGGGTATCTATAGAATTACTTTGGAAAACAGCGTAGGTTGCGACAGTGCTGTCTTTTTAACACTTATAGAGAAACCACAACCTCAACTTTGTATGATTTCTGTAGATGTAAATAATCATAATGAGATTGTTTGGAAATTTATGGAAGAAGTAAGCGCCTATAATATCTATCGTGAAGGAACTCAAACTGGACAATTTGATTTATTGGCAACGATTAATCCTAATGATCCCAACATTTGGGTGGATACGGAGAGCAATGCCAAAATGCGCTCCTACCGTTACAAAATTTCCGCAAAAGATACTTGGAATACGGAGTCTGAATTAAGCATCAACCACAAAACGATGCATTTAACTATCAATGCAGGACAAAACAACTCATGGAATCTAATATGGACAGCATACGAGGGCGCGGAGTATTCGACCTATAATATTTATCGTGCATTGGGAGAAACACCCGGCGAGTTTACTTTAATTGGCACCATACCCGCCGGCAATACCTCTTTTAGCGATTTTGATGCTCCCATCGGTTATGTTTACTATATTGTGGAAATTATGCTTAACGAAACCTGCAACATAGGCAAGGGTTCTGCAATTAAATCGAACATGGCCACCAATAATCCAAATATCGGCGTGGCAGAATTACCAATTACGATTTACGATTTGCAGGTGTATCCGAACCCAACGACAGGCGAATTGAGAATGGAGGTTGCGGGTCAAGCCCGCAATGACGTAGTAAATGTTGAAATTTTTGATGTATTCGGCAGATTATTAAAATCTAAAATCGTAAATCTAAAATTGAAATTGATATTTCGCACCTTCCCGCCGGGGTTTACTTTGTAAAAATTCGCACGGAAGCAGGGGAAGTAGTAAGGAAAGTGGTAAAAGAGTAGTTTTTTTGGTTAAGTTTTTTTTGAGGTGCTATTTTTTGCTCAAGATTCCTCACTTGCTACGCTACGTTCGGAATGACGCCTTTGCTTTATCAGAGGAGTGCGGCGGCGGTTGATACAACCCTTACGCACTGCCGTTGTGCCGCCGCGCTCACGGTCGTTCTGTGTGCATGGCGTGTGTCATTCCGACCGAAGGGAGGAATCTCGAACAAATCCACAATCGTTGATTAATATTTCCATGTTTGCAAGGTGTATTTAAAAAAATAGTACCTCCAAAAAAACCTTAACCGTTTTTTTCTCATTTTTCTGCAATTTTTGTAACAAATTTTGCATTTCTTAAACTTTTCTACTTCTTTTTCGATTTTTTTAACATTCTGATTTATAGAAAAATAATTTTCATAAACCGATGGTTGGAATTGAAAATAATTTATTTTCGCCGCACGTTAAATTTAATCAGAGAACATAATGAATGATCAAGAAAAAAAAATTTGGACAGAACTACAAGCGAAGTCTTATGAAACCGATGAAAGGTTTAATGAAATGCACGAAAGGCTCAATGAAATTGCGGACTTTCTTAATGAAAAATTTTTTCACACAGAAAAAATGATTGCTGATAGCAACCGGCGCATTGAAGGAATTTCAAAAAGCAACGGCGAGTTTTGCGAAGAGTATTTCATCAATTGTTTTAAAGAAAACCCAACATTTATGGAGGAAAGGTACGACCGTGTTCTTGAATATCTTAGACCTGACCCCGCTGTGATTGACGATGAATACGATTTGGTATTGCGAAATGGCAGGAGTATTGTGCTTATTGAAATGAAGTACAAAGCGCGCTTGAACGATGTTGGAAAAATGTTTTCCAAATTACATTCCTATCGCGCCAATTATCCTATGTTTAAAGATTATAAAATATATCTCTGTCTGGCATCGTTTCGTTTTTCTAAAAATATTAGAGAAAAAGCCGATGAAGAAGGAGTTGTGCTTATTCAACAAAAAGGCGATAAAAATGAGGTGATTAGCAAAAACATAAGAACTTGGTAGTGATTAGGTGATGTGATGATGAGATGATGTGATGATAGAAAAAATGTATTTTTACGGCGGTATTATGTCAAAAAAAATGTAATTATTAACCATAAAACTTAAATATTATGACAAAGAAAATCATTTTTTCACTGTTTATTTTTGCAGCATTTATATGCGCTTCTTTTTCAAACAATTCAAAAAATACCTGGGATATTTTATACACCTACAAAGCAAGTCAAATGGGGGCGTATGGGTGTTTCTATTGGGATGAAAAAGTGTATGTTGCCGGTTTTGACCCCATCATACCCGGAAATGAAATGGGCAAAATTTGGCGCTTTACTATCAATGGAAATACACTGGAACCCGATGGCTTTGTGGTTGTTCCCGGACTTACAGGCTACTACAATTTTGAGGGCTTTACCACCGATGGAACCTATATTTACGGAGTGAATGAAAGCAACTATATGTACAAAATTGACCCCAATACATGGACGATTGTAGATGAAATATTTGTATCCGTTGGAATCCCTGCCGGCATTGCTTACGATAGGTCAACCGGAGGCTTTTGGCTCAGCCCGCATGGAGGTTATATGGCTCGCCATGTTTCGGCAACCGGAGAACTTGGTCAGGTGCTCAATAATGGCGGCGCGTATGTGGGCATTATGGGAATAGCGTATGACGACTTTACCGATGGCGGTCCCTATTTAGTTACTGCCAACGGCGCTTCAAGTAGTTTCAATATGGCAACTTTGGGCAGATGGAATATTGCAACCGGAGTATATGAGGAGTTTATTTACGACCTTTCTACTTTGCCCGGCGGCGTACCCAATAATAATATAATGGGCAATATCGGTACCTATATGAAAGACGGAAAACTGATTTTATTAGGCACTTCTCAGCAGGCAGAATTGGTTTTTGCAGTGGAACTCGCTACATCTTACAGTATAGAAGCGCCCGCACCTGTTTCCAATTTGACGATTACCCCTAATCCGCAATGTGAATTATCCGCACTGCTCGAATGGAAAAATCCAACTTTAACTGTTAGCGGAGCGCCGCTTACCGAATTAACCGCCATTAATATTTATCAAGATGATGAAATAATGCCTATCCATACGATTTCAAACCCTGTGATGGGTGCAGATGTAAATTACACTGTTACAGTTGCCACGCCTGCTCACTACTCATTTTCTGTTTCTGCCGTTAATTCCGCCGGTGAAAGCGACAAAGAGCAGGTGTCGGCTTGGATTGGCGAAGATGTTCCCAAAGCCCCGCAAAATATTCGACTTGACCAACTTATTCCATTGAAAAATGACAATATGGTTGCTTTACTTTCTTGGGCTGCCCCAACAGAAGGAGTGAACAACGAATGCTTTTCAGGAACAGATTTAAAGTATGATGTGTTTCGTTTTCCTGAAGATCTTTTAGTCTCTGAAAATCAAACAGATTTATTTTTTACTGAAACGCTTACGGAAGAAGGCGAATATTGGTATCGCGTACTTGCCAAAAACAATGCAGGCATTGGCGAAGCAGATACCTCAAATACTCTCTTGTTTACATTTTATGATAATATCTTCTCTTATAAAGAAAATATTACATTCAATATCTATCCAAATCCTGTAAACAACATTTTAACAATTAGTTATGAAAACGCCGACAAAGCCCGTGTTGAAATTTTCAACTCGTTAGGCAAAATGATACAATCGTTTGAATTAAACCAATCTGAAACCAAAATTAATCTATCTAATTTTTCTTCGGGAATCTATTTAATTAGATTATATGATGAATATCAAAACTGTGGTATCCAACGTTTTATTAAAGAATAGTGATTAACAAAAATATTTTTATTATGAATGATTTAAAACAATACATCGAAACGAACAAAGAGCGTTTTTTAGAGGAACTTTTTTCCCTATTACGCATTCCGTCCATTAGTTCCATATCTGAGCATAAACCGGATATGCTTAAATGCGCAGAACGCTGGAAAGAGTTGCTGCTGGCTGCCGGTTGCACCGTTGCCGAAATTTACCCCACCGAAGGGTATCCGGTGGTGTATGGCGAAAAGATAGTGGATAAAAACGCTCCCACCGTTTTAGTATATGGACATTACGATGTAATGCCGGTGGAACCCTTAGAGGTATGGAAAACCCCACCTTTTGAGCCTACTATTATTGACGGCAGAATTTATTGCCGCGGCGCCAACGATGATAAAGGACAATCGTTTATGCACGCCAAAGCCTTTGAATATCTGCTCAAAACCAATCAATTAACTTGCAATGTGAAATTTATGTTGGAAGGCGAAGAAGAGATTGGCAGCAAAAATTTGTATAAATTTTGTGAGGATAACAAAGAAAAGCTGAAAACCGATGTGATTTTGGTTTCCGATACGAGTATGATTGATTCTGAAACGCCCTCTATCACCGTTGGATTGAGAGGTTTAACCTATCTTGAAGTGGAAGTTACCGGTTCTAACCGCGATTTACATTCCGGACTTTTCGGGGGCGCGGTAGCAAATCCTATCAACATATTATGCAAAATGATAGCCTCTATAACCAACGAAAAGAACTACATTACCATTCCTCATTTTTATGATGATGTTTTAACGATTTCTGCCGAAGAACGCGCCCTAATGGCAAAAGCGCCCTTTGATGAAAAAGCCTATAAAGCCGCCATTGATGTGGAAGAACTGCTTGGCGAAGAAGGCTTTACACCGATAGAACATGTGGGCATCCGTCCTTCTTTTGATTTGTGCGGAATTTGGGGCGGTTACACCGGCGAAGGCACTAAAACCGTACTGCCTTCAAAGGCATACGCCAAATTATCTATGCGCATCGTCCCGAATCAAGACCCCGATAAGATCAGCGCGTTGTTTCAAAAACATTTTGAATCTATTGCGCCGAAATGCGTGAAAGTAAAAGTTACCCCGCATCATGGCGGCAATGCCTACGTTTCGCCAATTGACATGCCGGCATACAAAGCTGCGGAAAAAGCATTTGAAACTACCTATGGCAAAATCCCAATCCCTACCCGAAGCGGCGGCAGCATTCCCATCATCGCCGGTTTTGACAAAATTCTCGGCACAAAATCCATATTGCTTGGCTTCGGATTAGAAGCAGACGCGATTCACTCTCCCAACGAAAGTTACAGATTAGACCATCTCTTCAAAGGAATTGAAACGATACCCTATTTTTACAAGTATTTTGGAGAGGTGGTATAAAGTATGGTTGGTAAAAACAGATAACAACTCAAAAATATTGCAAAATATTGTTTTTTAATTTTTTAAGTTCTTCAATATCTTGATTTTTCCTCTTGAAATAATAGCGCCATGAGTGCCAAAGTTTCAAAAGGATTACTCTGTACCTATAATACACAAATAATGAAAGAAATGCCAAAATCGTATAAGAAATACCTATAATTATGCTGTGAAAAATGAGAGAGGTAGCAATGCAAATCCCCAAGTAATAAAAGGGAAATAACATAAACCCAAGAAACAACCGGATTGAGCCGACAAAAACCCTATCTTTCATTTTTCCGGTAATGTAATTGGTAAGAGCGCAAGGAAGCCCATTGTTGAGGCATCCAAAAAGAAAAAAAGGTAATAATAAAATCATAAGCAAACATTTTGCTATCAGTCCGATACCCGTTATTTTATGATTTACCAACCAATCTCTAAAATTAAGTTTTTTTAACGCTGTTAAATAGCTTTTGGTTTCGGTCATTAAATTTCCAAATTTTTCAGGAAAATTTGCTTTCAGGTGGTCTATTTCTTCAATAACACTCTTTTCCTCTTTAAACTCATCATAGTAGTTGTATGTTTTATAGTTCCGGCAGATTCTATTGTACCTGATTACTTCGCGCAAGAGATTGTATTCTTCGTAATGTTCAGCATCTTCAATATCCAACACCATTGATTTAAGTACGCTTCTTGCTTTTTGGTTAAATTGTAAGTATGCGTCATTGGGATTGTTTTTATAGGTTTCAAGTAACTCATTGATTTCAAAAGGTTTTCCAATTTCAATCAACGCTTTTTGCCTAAATTGTTGAATGTGCGAATAATGTAAATTTACAGGTAACACTTGCAGATGGAGTTGAAAGTCGGCAGATTCTTCGGCAGCAAAACACACGCGTGGCACTCCTTTTTTAAAAGCACCTAAGATTCGCCTTTGCTGGTGCATGGCTTCCGGAAACATCATGATGGCGCCTCCGTTTTTTAAGATATTACTCGCTATTTCAAAAGTTTCAATGTTTTTCCTAATATCTGCCTTATTTCCGTCGCTCGCACGGTAAGTAGGCATTACGCGCCAAAAACGGAAAAATTTTGCCAGCACATTATTGTTAAAAAAGTCGCCCCGAGCTAATGAAACCGGTTGCCGGTAATCCTTAAACATACATACCATAGTCAAGCCGTCATTTAGGCTGTTTTGATGGTTTGCGGCAATAAAAATGGGCGTTCCGGGCGGCGGAATATTTTCTTGCCCTACAATAACGCACTCTTTATAAAAAACATCGCGTACAGCAAATCGATAATATGGCATAATGATATCCCACGGGTATGAATGTTTTCCAATATTTTTATAGTTAATCATATCATCTGTTTTACAGGAGTATTATGTTCTTTTTTCATACAATTATTTTTCCAAAAAAATAATTGCTGCAAAAGTAGTTTTTTTTCTTAACTTTTATTAACGTTTAATACCTAAACCTGCTTCCCCCCACAAATTCTCTCAAAATTGAGGTGCCGGGAATCATCTCCTCTTTGATAGGTTTGAAAAATTGTAAAAAATTGATGAGCCGGATGGCTTCGGCATACTCGGTCTCATATTCGGGTACGGCGGTCAAAATGGGCATGGCGTAAGGGCGCAATACTGACAATTCGTAAATCAATGAGGTATTGAACATTACATCGGCATTTTCCTGATAGGGAAATATGTTTTTCTCTTCGCCATCCCGCACACTTTGCCAACGCTTCAACGTGTCTAACGCAGAATATCCGCGATAATTAAAATCACGAATAATTCTTCTAATTAATCGGGTATCGGTAGTTGGAATGGGGTTTTGACTGTCCACAGAAAGCGAGGTCAATGCGGAAACAAAGATTTTGTATTTAATATCTTCCGAAATGGAAGCGGTAAGTTTGGGGTTTAAACAGTGAATTCCTTCTATTACTAAGATTGAGTTCTTTTGCATCACAATTTTCTTGCCTTTCCACTCTTTTTTCCCAATATGGAAATTAAAAACAGGGAGTTCCACTTCATTACCCGCCAACAGCCCATCTAATGTATTATTAAACAGTTCTATGTCAATGGCTTCTAAAGATTCAAAATCATAATCTCCGTTTTTATCACGCGGGGTCTGTTCGCGCTCCATAAAAAAGTCATCTACAGAAATTTGTACCGGAGTGTAGCCCAATACGCTCAATTGCACGGAGAGGCGTTTGCACGACGTTGTTTTTCCGGAACTTGACGGACCGCTAATGAGTACCATTCTGGCTCCCTTCTCTTTAATCTCATCTGCCACTCTTGCCCACTCTTTCTCTTGAAGCGCTTCGGTAGTAAGAATGAGGTCTCCCACCTCATCAGCATCAATTTTTTTATTCAAATGATAAAGATAGGGAACCCCTAATTGGTTGCCCCATGCTTTAAACTGGTGATATACATTAAACAATTTGGGCATTTTTTTGGTACTCGGAATGGTTTCAGGACGTTTACGATTGGGAATTTTTAACAATAACCCGTGTTCATATAATTCTAATCCATACAGGGTAACGTAGCCGGTAGAAGGAAGCAAAGTGCCGTAGTAGTAATTTACCACATCATCTAATTGATAAATGGAGAGATACATCTTTTTTGTTTCGGAAAAAATAGATTTCTCTTTTTCAATGCCTTGTTTTTTAAAAAGTTCAATGGCTTCCTGAGCGTGAACCTCCTTTCGCACAAAAGGAAGATTGGCAGCAATAATCTCATCCATTTTATTTTTTATCACGCCCAAAACCGATTCGTCTAATGAAGGTTTCAAATTTTCAAATTCACAATATTTTCCCCCTGAAATAGAGTGCAGGATATTGAGTTTTGCTTCTGGAAAAATAGTTTTCACTGCTTTATATAAAATAAAATAGAGCGAACGGTTATACATGGCGTTTCCATACGATGAAGTGATGTCAAAAAAATCGATACGGCAAGGTTTGTGAATTTGGTAATTCAGCCAGCGCACCTGATTGTTTACTAACGCGCCCAAAACAGGATAGGGAAGCTCTATTTGTTCTTTCTGAACCACTTCTAAAAGCGAAGTTCCATATTCTACCGCAATGGTTTTGTTCCGATTTTTGATTTCAACTTGCATAATATTTAGTTTTTAATTATTGGCGAAAATATGAAAAACAATAAGCGCAGATTGATGATTTATTGCACCACCATCTTTTGCGTAAGCGCAGCGCCATCTTTAATATACCCAATAGTGAGCATTTCTTCCCAATGCACCATATAAAACAGGTCTTCCGGCATCTAAGTTGGTTCTTAAATAGTCTATTCAATCGTTACTCTGGTTTAACGGCTGCATTTCTCGCTTCTATTTCACTTACTTGTTGTTATTTTTGTAATCCCTATTATGCACAAACTAATTAAAAAACTTATTATTTTCATAAGTTAATCTCCTTATTTTTATTATAACACAATTTTAAAAAATATATCCAAACGAAATGCCAAACCAACAATAACCTAACATTCCCATTCTAAATATTGGCGTATAGGCTATGCGAAAAAGGAAACCGCCTTTTTGTGGCTGATAGCGGTATCCGATGCGTCCACCTGGAGCAAAAAGGAATTCTTTGCTGACAATTACGTTCATAAACGCGGTTCCCGTCTCAAAGTAATGGTTTTTTTTCCCAAATAAAAAATTTATTTCGGGTGTGAAATAAAGCCATGTGCTTCTCATTTTTTTAAGTCCCCCTACATCATCATAGAGATATGTATAAGAAAAACAACCTGTTCCTGCACCGACAGCCAATTTAATATTATCTTTATAAATTCTGAATAAATAATCATAATTTACAGAATAAAATGTAGAGCTGCCAAAGAATTCTGCATAAATAGAATGGTGTTTAAAAGCAGAAACCGAATGTGTTGTATCTTGTCTCGCTTCTTCTTTACTTACTTGCTGTTGTGCATTAGAGATTTTTGCAATCCCTATTATGCACAAAACCATTAAAAAACTTATTTTTTTCATGTTTTCTACTTTTTTACGTTATTTTAAAAAAATATATCCTATTTTAATCTCTACTCCGCCAAAATAATTTCCGTTATTCAAAGATTTTATAAAAATTCCATCATTCAACGACTTTATAAGAATTCCTAAGTTAAAAGAAAGCGATTTATGCCTAAATCCACCGGCAATAGTACTATATAATCCATACTCTCTCCAATCCCAAGCACAAAATCGTGCACCAAGAGCAACGTTAATGAATGGTTTCAAATTTGTTTTACTTGGAAAATTGTGACGATAGTTCACAAAAATCGGAATTGTTGGCATAATCACTAGGTAAAACGCATCGCAACCAACGCCTATCCCTATCATATCTTGTTTTTTGTTAAAACAAATGCTATTTACAAAAATTCCGGTAATTTCTACGAATGGAGGATGGTACTCGCCCAAACATGTGCCGGCACTTAAACCATATTCAGTAAAGAATGAGTATGATACTTTTTTTTCACTTATCTGCTCCTCTTGCGCATTTACTATTCCCGCAACGCCTAAAATGCACATAAGCAATAAAAATTGTATTTTTTTCATCACTCTCCTCCTTTCTTGTTTTCAATTTCGGCGAGGCGTTTTTGCAAATCTTCAATTAATTTTTGTTGTTCAATAGTATAAAGTGTCAGTTCTTCAATTTTCATTAACAGTTTTCCTTGCATATCTCCCAAATCAAGTCCATGCTCCTGTATTTCTTTAGCAGAGGGTATTTCCGGTAAATGATAATTTTGTTTAATATAGTGTTCCAATTCCGACAAAGGGCGGAGTTGGTAATCAGGATAAAAAACATGGTCGTACCATGAATTATTTAAAGCATCTAAAGTTATTTCTATTTTTTCTGTAAATATTTTTTTAGTACTTAAAACGCCATTGCCGCCAATAACCATACGGTTACTACTGTTGCCATTAGATGCTATAGTGTTAAATTTTAATCCATAATTATCTGAATATATATCCCAATAGTACGCATCCTTGCCAAGAGGGTCATTGGTAGTGGCGAATTTGAACCGTAAACTGCTTGCCGTTTCTGCGGTTCTGTCTATAAGCAAGTTACCTACTACATGCACCATCTTTTCCGGTTCATCGGTGCCAATGCCAAGGTAGCCCTTTGTGGCGCCGGCAGGTTTATGTATGGTTAACGAGGAAAACTCGTTTACCCCAAACATAATGCTGTTGTTTATGTCGTTAAGTAATTGAGACGAACTCGAAGCCGCCCCAAAGGTTATTGAATTGGCACCACTACCCGTAACATATTGCCCAAAAACAATACTGTTTAAAGCGTAAGATTTAGCACGATCACCAATGGCAATACCGCCCGAATGAGTTACCTTAGAATTGTCTCCAAAGGCAAAACCATTTTCAGCTGTTACAATTGATTCATTTCCTCCTGCAAAGGAGTTATTGCCGGTTGCGGCGGAGTTGCCTATGGAAAAGGCTTTGGTGATGGAGTCGCAATTAAAACAATTGTTTTGTGCATAAATTTGTGTAATTCCAATAACTATCAGAATTACGATAGCATAAATTTTTTTCATTTGATTTAATTTTGATTAATAATATAAGGTTTAAATTTGGTTTTATGCACGCAGATGACACAGATTTTAATAGATTCACGCAGATTTATCTCCCCCGCCGGCGGGGGACTAAGGGGGTGGAGGTTTAATGGTTAATAGGTTCAAAGTTTAAAGTTTAAAGTTTAAAGTTTAAAGTTCAAAGTTCTTTTAATTCCTAATTTCCTAATTCTTAATTCTTAGTGGTTGATGATGATTTTCTTTTGAATGGTGTTGCCTGCTGAAATTTCAACAGAGAGTAGATATATTCCGTTTGTTAATTTTGATACATTTATTTCGGTTGTATTGTATTCATTTAAAATTAATTGCCCTATGTTGTTATATACTTTCACTGCCAAAACCCTATCGCCGGATATGGTAATTAAATTTGTTGCGGGGTTGGGATAAATTGTAATATTATCTTTATAATTTATAATACCTACATTTATTTTTATTTCAAAACACTCCTCATCTAAATCACATGCAACAGGATAAACAGGCACCACACAATATTTATAATTTCCATTTTCTAACGCTTCAGTATTATCAATATAAGAAACCGTAGAAGGAGGCAGGCTATCTATTAAAACATCATTTCTAAATATATCAAAACCTGTTAAATCCGTACTTTCCGGTGCACTCCAACTGAGATTTACCTGATTTGTTTCCGAAATATAGGCTCCTTCAAAATCAATTAAGGGTAAACATTCAATACATTCATTTTGATAAATCTTAAATAATTCATCGGGAAGATATTTATCACTCTTAAAAATCATTGAGTCTAAGGAATTATAGATTTCAAAACAGTGGCTTCCAAAATCAAATATACCCAGCCATTTGAATTGCACTTCTCCGGAGGGCAATTTTCTTATCTCTTCTGCGTAACCTCCGCCGCCCCAGGGCAAAGTAACAATTCCATAATCCACGCCATCCACTGTAATTTGTATGCCATTAGATGACGACCATCCCCAGTTTGCAGGGTCTTCTAAGAGAAATGTGAAATTGCACCCTTCTTCCAAATGGGCATTGCGGTAAGATTTTTGTCCATCATAACGTATAGTTTTAGCAGTTGGTTTCAAGGTATTACTTGCCACAGGGCTACCTAATATTTCACAAAAAGGGTTTTGCGCGTACATATTTACGCAACTCATTATCAGCATTACGCTGAATAAAAAGAAAATAATTTTTTTCATTTTGTAAAGTTTCAAGTTAATAATAACTTGATAAGTGCAAAACTAAAAAAAATAACTACATCACAAGTTTTTCTTTTGTTAAAGGAAAAAATAGAGTGCAATAAAAATACTTTTAAATACGTTTCATATTTTTGTTATTCATTTGTAACAAACGTTTTTATTTATGAACTATTTTATTTATATCTCTTATGCGGCTCTTTTGTTTTGTGTAACAATGTGCTTCATTCATTTCTTGCGTATTATTCAGTTAGGTGCTCCCAAAGACTTATCGGAAAAAAGCGGAGATGTTACCGCCGGAGTTATCTATTCCAATACCCAGGCGATGTTGCCGCAGCAAAAAGAATCGGCGTACAAACACCTGCCTACCTATACTGCCGGAATATTGTTTCATTTGGGTTCTTTTTTAGCGTTGCTATTATTTTTGCTACTCATGTTTGATGCAGTATGGATTTTTTTCTTCAAATATCATATATTTTCCGCACTTATGGCTATGTTTTTATGGTTCAGTTCGTGTTGTGGTATGGGGTTAATAATTAAACGATTAATATCAAAAAAACTTCGCCCGATTTCTAATGCAGATGATTATCTTTCTGTTGGTTTTGTTACATTATTTCACTTATTTTCTGCCTTGTTGTTTACAATTTTTGCTATTCATGATTTTTTTCATCAATTTTTTACACATAATATGCATGAATATGTAATTTGTGCTTATTTTCTTTCGGCGTCATTGCTATTTTTCTATTTACCTTTTGGAAAATTAAAACACGCGGTGTATTATTTTGCAGCGCGTTATCATCTTGGATTTTTCTATGGCAGGCGCGGCACCTGGCCCCCTAAAAAAGTAAAATAAATAATTTTATTTTTGCAAGTTTAAATTCAAAAAGCGAGAAAATAATACCATGTTTGATATAGATAAATTTCAGGAAATTTGGCACACTATTTCTCGAAATAAAACGCGCAGCTTTCTCACCGCGTTCGGCGTGTTTTGGGGGATGTTCATGTTTATCGGAATGTTGGGAATTGGGCAGGGGTTTCAGCATGGATTGAACAGTAAACTGAGCAATGTTGCCACCAACTCCATGTTTGTGATGGCACAACCTACTTCCATTGAATACAAAGGCTTTAATGCAGGACGTTATTGGAATATGACCATAGATGATATTGAACTGTTGAAAAAACATATCCCTGAAATAGAATCTATTTCCGGCACTGTTTGGGCAGGCAGTCCAAAAGCAGTATTGAAAGATAAAACCGCAGATGTTACCCTGCAAGGGATTGACCATGTGTTTTACGAAATGGATAATCAAGATATTGTTTCGGGAAGACGAATCAGTTATTTGGATGTGGCAGATAAACGCAAAGTATGCGTGTTGGGAAATGAGGCGGCAGACCAACTTTTTACGGAAGGCGAGGAGCGCGTGGGGCAAATGGTAAAAGTGGGCGCGGTATATTATACCATTATCGGCATTGTGAAACCTCGCGGAAATATTAGTTTGGGAGGAAATCCGGGTACTACCGTTTATATTCCCTCCTCTACCGCACAACAACTGAGAGGCGGCAATACCATAGATTTTATTGCCATTGCGGTGGGCGACAATGTGAAAATAAAACACATAGAAGACAAAGTAAAAGACCTCTTACGCAGCAAACACCTTATCTCGCCGATGGATAATAATGCGCTGATGGTTTTCAACCTGCAAGATATGTTCTTAATGTTTCACTATCTGTTTCTTGGTATTGCCATATTAATATGGATTGTGGGGATGGGAACGCTGTTTGCCGGCGTGGTAGGCATCAGTAACATCATGCTGGTAACTGTGAAAGAACGAACCAACGAAATTGGAATTAAACGTGCACTGGGCGCAAAACCGAAAGTGATTACACGGCAAATTATGATGGAAAGCGTATTGATTACTTTTATAGCAGGATTTTTGGGGATGTTTTTTGGCATTTTAGTGTTGGTACTCGTTGAACAAGCCACGCAAAATCCGGAGAGTATGTTTTCCAATCCTACGATTTCATTTACCATGGCAATAGTGGGAATTGTAATCATCGTTTTATCCGGCTTAATTGCCGGTATTATTCCCGCCAAAAATGCCATGAGGATAAAAGCGATAGACGCGCTGAGAGATGAATAGATTTGAGATTGTAACGTGTAAATAAAAACTATAAAACTATGATAAAAATTAACCTTCTGGGAACAGAAAATTCACTTTTTAATCAATTTATTGCAGAGATTAGAAACATTGATATTCAAATTGATGCCATGCGTTTCAGGAGAAATTTGGAGCGCATCGGCGAAATTTTGGCTTATGAAATCAGTAAAACATTACCTTACGAAAAGCAGAAAATTACCACTCCATTGGGAGAAGTAGAGATGAATGTCATTAAACAACAGCCGGTGCTGGCTACTATTTTAAGAGCCGGACTCCCTCTGCATCAAGGATTGTTGAATTATTTTGACAGAGCCGATAACGCCTTTATTTCTGCTTATCGAAAACATGACTTGGAGGGGAATTTTGAAATTCAGATTGATTATATGTCATCGCCGATATTGAAAAACAAAACCTTGATTATTGTAGATCCGATGTTGGCTACAGGAAAATCAATGGTATTGGCTTACAGAGAATTGCTTACCATGGGAATCCCAAAACATATTCATATTGTTTCGGTTATCGCTTCAGTAGATGGAATTGATTATATTCAAAAACACCTGCCTGCTGCTAAAACTACTTTATGGTTGGGTGCTGTTGACCAGGAACTTACCGCTCAATCGTACATTGTTCCCGGATTAGGTGATGCCGGCGACTTGGCGTATGGCTCAAAATTACAGGAGTAAATTAATCACTATTTTTATATTTTCGCAGGCTAAAATTATGACCGAATGTTACATATTCAAACCCTGCGAGAAAACCCCGACTTTGTTATTGAAAAACTTAAAGTAAAAAACTTTGAGGCTACACAAATTGTACACGACATCTTGACTTTAGATGTTGAAATAAGAAACTCCAAAAAATGGTTAGACGACAATTTGATGTTACAAAACAAGCATTCTAAAGAGATCGGGATGTTATATAAAGATGGAAAAATAGAAGAAGCCAACAAGGCAAAAGAGACTATTTCGCGTTTAAAAACAGAAGAAAAAGAAACACAGGAAACTTTAACAACAAAAGAAGATGCCATCCATCAACTGCTGGTACTCCTGCCCAATTTGCCACACGCAAGTGTCCCTACCGGAAAAAGCGCAGAAGATAATGAAGTAGTATATACCGAAGGAGCCGCCACACCATTGGAAGATGTTTTGCCTCACTGGGATTTGGCTAAAAAGTTTGATATCATTGATTTTGATTTGGGTACAAAAATCACTGGCGCAGGATTTCCGGTATATAAAGGAAAAGGGGCGCGGCTGCAACGAGCGCTTGTTAACTTTTTCTTGGATGCTGCCGCCCAACAGCATTACACCGAAATTCAACCGCCTTATTTGGTAAACAAAGATTCGGCGTATGCCACCGGACAACTGCCTGATAAAGATGCGCAAATGTATCATGTAACTTTGGATGATTTCTATTTAATACCCACAGCAGAAGTTCCGGTTACCAATATTTACCGAGATGTAATTTTAAAAGAATCCGATTTTCCGATAAAAAATTGTGCCTACTCTGCCTGCTTTCGCCGCGAAGCCGGTTCTTACGGAAAAGATGTGCGCGGCTTAAATCGCTTGCATCAATTTGATAAAGTAGAAATTGTGCAAATTCAACATCCCGATAAATCGTATCCGGCGCTGGAAGAGATGAAAACGTATGTCATGTCGCTCTTACAGAAATTGGAATTGCCTTTTAGAGTACTGAAACTCTGCGGCGGCGACTTGAGTTTCACGTCCGCATTAACTTACGATATGGAAGTGTTTTCCAAAGCGCAACAACGTTGGTTGGAAGTAAGTTCTGTCTCCAATTTTGAAGCCTTTCAGACCCATCGTATGAAATTGCGTTTTAAAGATGAGAACGGAAAAACCCGTTTAGCCCATACACTAAACGGCAGTGCATTGGCATTACCCCGCATCATGGCAGCACTATTAGAAAATAACCAAACCGACGCCGGAATCCGCATCCCAAAAGCGTTGCAAGGCTATACAGGCTTTGAGATGATTGATTAAATTTTCGTATGTTTGTCCGTCAAAAATAAAAGAAATTGAAACTCAAAATAAACAACAAAGAAATCGAAGTTTCTGAAGGCGAAACATTGATTGAAGGTGCACTGCGCAACGGTATTGAGATTCCGGCGTTGTGTTACATAGCCGGATACAAACACCAACCTTCCTGTATGGTTTGTGTGGTAAAAAACTGCGAAACCGGACAAATTATCTCCGCTTGTTCCACTTTTATTGCAGAAGGTATGAATATTGACAGTGAAAGCGATGAGGTAATTGCCCTCCGTCGCCAATCGTTGGAACTGCTGCTAAGCGACCATGTTGCCGCATGTAAACCTCCTTGTGATATAAAGAAATGTAAACTTCGACAATATGCCAACAAATATCGCGCAAAATGGAATAGATACCCACGCTATTCGGCAATAAAAGAAACACAACCTCAACATGTTAAAGATAATTTGTGGTTTGATGTTACCAAATGTATCAAATGTGGTTTGTGCGTTTACAACAGCATTGATGGCTTTACTTTCAAAGACAGAGGTTTTGGTATGCAGGTGGTATTGCCGGAAGATAGTGTGAATAATGTGAATGAAAAGTTGTGGGATATTTGCCCAACGGGAAGTCTTAACTATGATTCTTATAAAATATCTAAGATGAACAAGATTAAAAATAATGAAAAAAAAGATTAACCAAAATGCTCACAACTATACTCATAGTAATCAAGCAAATCTTCTAATAATCTTGGTTTTGACCTTATTTGCCTGCACCTCCCAAACAAACAGCAGTAATAACCCAAACGACAATTGGAGTATTTTTCGCGGCAATCCGGCTCTTACAGCATACACTAATGTATCGTTACCGAAAAACCCTGTACTCTTGTGGGAATTTAAAAGCGACGTTTCTACCAAATCTTCGCCTATTGTGTATAATCGGGTGGCATACTGGTGCAGCAAACGCGGACATATTTTCGGCATAAACATTGAAGGCAAACAAGTTTTCGATTATACAATGGAAACGGCTGTGGATGCCACACCAATGATTTATGATTCTATACTTTACATCGGAAGAATTGACGGTTTTTTGTATGCCATATCATTACAAAAACAAGATACTTTGTGGAGTTTTGAAACGTGGGGGCAAATTACTGCATCGCCAAACCGGATTAGTTTTGAGGGCAAAGATGCCATTATCGTAGGCTGTTATGATAACTATCTGTATTGCATTGACAGTAAAACCGGTAAAAAAATCAATCGTTTTGAATCGGGTTATTACATCAACGGCGCGGTAGCGCAGAACGACAACTATGTGGTGTATGGCGGCTGCGACGGTTGGATAAGAATTGTGGATTGCATTTCCGGTACACAAACAGACTCTTTGGATATTGAAACCTACATTCCTGCATCGCCTGCCATTAGCAATAACCTGTGTTATTTTGCCGACCATTCCGGAAATGTTTACGAAATTGAATTGGAAAAAGGCAAAATCGTTTCATCAAAAAAAATAATTGAATCGAAAGATGAAAACCACGCATTGCTTTCTGTTCCTGCAGTTTCAGATAAGATGATTTATATGGCATACGATGACCGGCATCTTTACGCCATTAATCGTAAAGATGGTTCAATCGTATGGAAATACATGCTAAAAGGCGATGTTGGCGAGAGTTCTCCGGTAATCTGCAAAGATAAATTGCTGGTTTGTACTAAAACAGGAATTGTTTCTATACACAATGCAACAACAGGCGAATTGCTATGGGAATACGATACAGGCGAGCAGATTACGGCTTCGCCGGCGGTAATAAATGGGTATTTTTATGTATTGACGATGAAAGGGAGGTTATTTTGCTTTGGGAAAGCCTGAGCCTTGATTTTATAAAATTTGTTTTGCACCAATAATGATTTGTTTGTTCAAAATTTGTTCAAATAAAACAAAAAACAGTTACAAAATTTTTGTAACTGTTTGATTTTCATCGTCGGGATAGCAAGATTCGAACTTGCGACCTCCTGCTCCCAAAGCAGGCGCGATAACCGGACTACGCTATATCCCGAAAGTGGCGGCGAAAATACACTTTTTTACTAATGTTTATATGCTTTCAACGTATTTTTTAGCAAACAAGCCATCGTAACCGAACCAACTCCGCCGGGTACAGGCGTTATGGCTTTGCATTTTTTAGACACTTCGTCAAACTTAACATCTCCGCAAATTTTATAGCCTTTTTCTGTTGTTTTGTCTTCTATACGATGGATACCCACATCAATTACCACTGCATCTTTTTTCACATATTCAGCGGTAATAAATTCGGGTTTTCCAATGGCTACCAATAAGACATCGGCTTGGGCGCAAACTTCTTTCAAATTTTGGGTTTTGCTGTGGCAAATAGTAACGGTAGCATCTGCGTGAGGTGCGTTTTGCACTAAGAGTAATGCCAATGGTTTCCCTACAATATTGCTCCTGCCTACAACTACGCAATTTTTTTCGGAAGTTTCTATTTCATAGCGTTTTAATAGTTCCATAACAGCATGGGGCGTTGCCGGTAAAAAACAGTCCTCTCCCAACACCAATTTCCCCATATTTTCCGGATGGAAGCAATCCACATCTTTTTTGGGGTTTATTGTTTGGATGACCTTCTGTTTATCAATATGCTTGGGGAGCGGAAGTTGCACAATACAGCCATCAATTTCATCATCATTATTAATAAAATCAATCGCATTCAACAGTTCTTGCTCACTTATGGACTCCGGAAACTGATAGGAAGAGCAAAGCATACCCACCTCTTTAGTGTTTTTCTTTATGCTTTCCACATAAGTTAACGATGCGCCGTCATTGCCCACAATAACTACTGCCAAATGTGGCACATTTTTACTGTTATCAATGAGAGAAGCCACCATTTCGGCTATCTCTTTTTTCATTTCTTGTGCTAATAATTTGCCGTCAATGAGAGTCATAATATTTTTTTTTGTAATTTATTAATCATTGTCTTAAATTAAAAAAAGGAACTAACCTCTAAGCCAGCCCCTTTATCTAAAATAACTCGTAACTTAGTAATTATCCGTTAAAAACGGTATCCAGCCCTACTCCGCGCACTTGTGCCACGCTGTAGGCATCGCGCATTTGCGCTAATGCGTTGATAGTGGCTTTTACTACGCTGTGCGGGTTTGACGAGCCTTTCGATTTTGCCAATACGTTGTGAATCCCAACGGTTTCAAAAACGGCACGCATAGCGCCACCGGCGATTACTCCGGTACCGGGCGCTGCGGGTTTCATAAATACCAACGAACCGCAATATTTGCCTTCGGCAGCGTGCGGAATGGTTCCTTTATACACAGGCACACGGATGATGTTTTTCTTCGCATCGTCAATCCCTTTGGAGATAGCGGCGGAAACTTCCTTCGCTTTGCCCAAACCGAATCCTACGATTCCATTTTCATTACCTACCACTACAATAGCAGAGAAACTGAATGTACGTCCCCCTTTGGTAACTTTGGTTACTCTGTTCACTGCAACTAAACGATCTTTTAATTCAATATCGGTTGCTTTTATTCTTTTGATTTTTAAACTTGACATATCTGTTTCTCTTTAAATTAGAAAATTAAACCACCTTCTCTCGCGGCATCCGCTAAAGATTTTACTCTACCATGATATAAATAGCCGTTTCTATCGAAAACAACGGTATTAATTCCGGCTTCTTTTGCTTTTTCGGCAACTAATTTACCTACCATTGCAGATTTTTCAACTTTTGTGCCTTGGGCGTTGCGAATATCCGCAATAGCCGATGAGGCAGATACGATGGTAACGCCTGCATTGTCGTCTATTAATTGCACATAAATATCGCGATTACTTCTATAAACCGACATTCTGGGGCGGTCGGAGGAGCCGTGAACCACTTTACGGACTCTCATTTTAATTCTGTTTCGTCTAAATGTTTTTCTGTTAAATGCCATAATGTTCTAAACTTTATGATTATATGAATAATGATTTTATTTTTCAGCAGATTTACCGGCTTTTTTACGAACGATTTCACCTGCAAAGCGAATACCTTTTCCTTTATAAGGTTCGGGTTTACGATACGAGCGGATTTTATTGGCTACTTGTCCCAATAATTGTTTGTCGATACCGCGTAAAATAATGATCGGGTTTTTCCCTTTTTCACTAATGGTTTCCACAGTTACTTCGGGGCAAAGGGCAAAGAGCAGATTGTGCGAGTATCCTAAACTCATTTCTAACATATTGCCGGGTTTTGCTTCGGCTTTGTATCCCACGCCCACTAATTCCTGTTTAATTTCGAAGCCTTCCGAAACGCCTTTTATCATATTGGCTAACAACGCTCTGTAAAGACCGTGCATTGCTCTGTGGCGTTTTTGTTCGGTTGGACGGGCGAGGGTCAGTTTTCCATCTTCAATAGAAAAAGTGATATCGCCATCTACATATTGTTTCAGTTCGCCTTTCGCACCTTTTACGGTAACAATTTGGCTTTTTTCATCTCTGGTAATCTCTACGCCTTTGGGTAGCGTAATGGGTAATTTTCCAATTCTTGACATAATATTTTCCTCCTATTAACTAATGTAACAAATAACTTCGCCGCCCACATTTTTTGTTTTGGCTTCTTTATCGGTCATCATACCGCTTGAGGTGGAAACGATGGCGATGCCCAAACCGTTCAACACGGATGGCATTTCGTCAACGCCCACATACTTGCGAAGTCCGGGACGACTTACTCGTTTTAAAGTATGTATTGCCGACTGTTTGGTACTTGGATGATATTTCAACGCAATTTTAATGATACCGGGGTGAACGTCATCTTCAAATTTATAATTTAAGATGTATCCTTTATCGAACAATATTTTGGTAATTTCTCTTTTGGTTTTCGAGGTAGGGATCTCCACTACCTTATGATTTGCCGCAATTGCATTCCGCACACGGGTCAAATAATCTGAAATCGGGTCTGTATTCATCTCTACTAAGGTTTTTTATTTGATTTTTTTTAATTTTTATTAATATGAATAAGGTTTTTTTTGAAAATTAAATCTTTTAATTCTTAATTTTTAATTCTTAATTCTTAATTCTTAATTGATTACCAGCTTGCTTTTTTAACTCCGGGGATCAATCCTTGATTTGCCATTTCTCTGAAATTGATACGAGAGATGCCGAATTGGCGGATGTAACCTTTGGGGCGACCGGTAAGTTTGCAGCGGTTGTGCAAACGAATAGGATTAGAGTTGGGTGGTAATTTTTGCAATGCGATGATAGCGGCTTCTTTAGCCTCATAATCATTGCCGTTAATAATTTTCTTCAACTCTGCACGTTTGGCAGCGTATTTGGCAATTAATTTTGCTCTCTTAACTTCTTTTGCTTTTAATGATTCTTTTGCCATAACCTATTTTTGATTTTTAAATGGTAATCCAAATTGTTTTAATAATGCTAAACACTCTTTATCGTTTCGGGCGGTGGTTACGAAAGTGATATCCATACCGTTTATTTTAGCCACTTTATCAATATCAATTTCGGGGAAAATGATTTGTTCGGGCACGCCGAGCGTATAGTTTCCTCTGCCGTCGAACCCTTTATCGCTGATGCCTCTAAAGTCGCGGATACGTGGAATAGAAACCGAAATCAGTCTGTCTAAAAACTCATACATTCTGTCTCCGCGAAGCGTAACGCGCACGCCGATAGGCATTCCTCTACGCAATTTGAAGTTAGAAACGTCTTTCTTTGATTTGGTAGGAACTGCTTTTTGACCGGCGATCAATGTCATTTCATTTGCGCCGATATCAATCAATTTTTTGTCGGCGATACCGAACTTACCAAGTCCTTGGTTTAAGCAAATCTTTTTTAATTTAGGTACTCTCATTACGGATTGAAATCCGAATTGTTCCTTTATAGCCGGAACGACCTCTTGTTGGTATTTTTCTTTAAATCTTGGCGTGTACATTATTTGATCTCCTCTCCTGTTTTTTTAGAATAACGAACTAATTTTGCTTTTTCCCCCGCTTTTTTGGGTTCGCTTAATCTACGTCCGATGCGCGTAGCGTTTCCTTTGTTATCTACCACCATAAGGTTTGAGATGTGGATAGGAGCCTCTTTTTTCACAATGCCTCCCTTTGGGTTTTTGGCATTGGCTTTTGTGTGCTTCGACACCAAGTTTGTGCCTTCAACTAATGCGCGGTACTTGTCGGTGATGACTTCGAGCACTTTTCCTTGCTGCCCTTTCGAATCGCCGGCAATTACCTTTACATTGTCGCCTTTTTTAATGTGAATTTTCATTTTTTGTTTTGTTTTTTTTGTTAATAATCAATTGGTCTTTGTCAATTGTACAATAAAATAACCCCCATTTTTTGGGGGTGCAAAAATATAAAAATTTCAATATGAAAAATTAAGAGCGTTTTTTAGGTTAAAAAAAAATTAACTTAGCACTATAATAATCTCAAATTCTATGGAAAAATCATAAGATGACTGTTCGGTTGAAATAGTTTTTTTGATGCGATATTTACCTGCTTTAAAATCGTACATAGTCTGGGTAAATAATACCAGGTTTTTTGTTTCATTAGATTTCAAAACAAAGATAATGTCTTCGAAATTAATACCTAAATGAATCGTTTCCCATTGTCCTGCTTTATAAAATTCTAAAACAAAAGAAGAATCAAACAGGATATCTTGTTTGGTATTGTTTTCAATTACCATTTGTGCTGACAGCGTTTTAGAATCTTTTTCAGGCTGTACACACATTTTAATAAATTCATTATAACTTATTTCTACTGACACACATTCAGTAGATTTAATTTGATATTCCTCCTTTTTACATCCTGTTAACCCTGTTACAATAAAAACAGCAAATAGTAAGAGAGCGGTTATTTTAAAAATGGATATTGAAAGATGAACTGCTTTAAAGCTGTTTAAAAATAGAGTGGGTGTATTCATAATCATATAATTAAGTTTTTTTAATTTTTATTTTTTATTTTTTTTAATTAAAAAAATTTTGCAAAAATAAGATTTATTTTTATTGTCAAACAAAAAATTTCTATATTTGTCGCCCTAAATAAAGAATATTTAATAACCAATAAATTATAATTTTATGAAAAAAATTTTATCTTTTTTTATGATGATGTTCCTCGTTGGAATCATTAATGCACAATCTGGAACCGTATTTTTTGAGAATATGGGAACCGGCGCCTCAGGCAATCCACCTTGTAGTACTTATACAGGATTTCAGAATTATGAGACTCTTACTTTTACAGGAACAGCCGATGTGAGAAGTACTTCTAATTCTTCCGGTTATCCGGATGCTTCTGGCGGAAATAATGTGTATTTCGCAAGTACTATCGATAGGTATTTTACTATATCCGGAATAAATACAGCCAATTATACCGATTTGGGTTTGTCGTTTGGTTTTTGGAAATCCGGTAGCGCCACATCAACTATTTCAGACGAACAATTTGTGGTTGAAGTGGCAACAAATTACGATCCTGCTACCAATACGGGAACGTTTACGTCTTTATCTTTTCCTACCGTTACTACCGGATCTTCTTGGATTTTAGTAACCATTTCCGGCGGAACAATCCCTTCTTCTCCTACGTTGGCTATCAGATTCAGACAAAACCAAACAGGGCAACAGATTAGAATTGATGATGTAAAATTAACCGGAATATCATCAACGCCCCAAGTGCTCTCGCCTTACTTTACTCCTGCCGGAGGCGAATATACAACACCTCAAAGCATCACCATTAAAAGTGACACAGAAGATGCTATTATCTATTACACCGATGATGGCACAACTCCAACTACTTCTTCAACATTATACACCGGTCCCATTGAGTTAAATACAACTGGTACTTACTCATATAGAGCTATTGGAATTAAAGCAGGTATGGATCCGAGTACTGTTTCATCTGCTACTTATATGATTTACATCTATGAACCTCTTGATTGTGATTTTTTGGAAGATTTTGAAAATTTAATATCAGGAAATGGATCTTACAGCGGCGCTGATGTTACTTTTACTTCCGGAATATGGCACATAGTGGGTTATACTACAATGGATGTTGCTAGTGATAGATACAACGGAACAAGAAGTGTTCGCTTACGTGGTAATAACAATGATAGTTGTTATGTTGCTATGAAGTTTAACAAACCTAACGGCATTGGCAAATTAACTTTCAGATACGGTTCTTTCGGTACTCATTCCGAAGGACAGATTTCTTCTTATTATTCTACAGATAATGGCGCTACTTGGAATTTTATAGCTTCACTTAATTCACCTGCTTGGAATGGTTTACAAACAGCAGAGTACGAATTAAATATTCCCGGTGATGTAAGAATAAAAATTGCGAGAGATGGCACAACATCAGGTAACTCTTCTGTAAATATTGATGATATATGTATATCCGACTACGAAAGCACAACCCCTACTGTTGCCACCCCCACTTTCTCTCCTGCCGGTGGTACGTTTTACATACCACAAACCGTTGAAATTGATTGCACTACTGACGATGCAATTATTTATTACACGGACGATAATACAGAACCCACAACAAGTTCATACATTTATAGTACTCCTATCACTATCACATCTACTACTACTCTAAAGGCTATGGCAATCGCTTCAGGCATGAATCCCAGTGGTGTTAGAACGGAAGTTTATACAATCGTAATTACTCCCGGTATTGATTTGCCATTTCAATCCGATTTTTCTGCCGTACCCGGTGCATCAACCTCAGCAACTGTTGGTATGCCTATACTAACAGCGGCTAACATGCCTGATGGCTTTTTATTTCCCCTTTGCGAGAGAATTTATGGAGGTGGAGGCAAATTAAAATTTGGCGCTTCTAATACAGCAGGTATTTTAGCAACCGATGTAATTAATACGAACGGCGCTACTAAAATTGAAGTTAAATTTAATGCTCTTGCATGGCCTCAAGCATCAACGGCAAAAACGGCAAAAGTTATTTTGTCTTATGGATCACAAACTGAGGAAATTATAATAACAGGTGCGGGACCGGAAGGCTGGCCCGTTACCAACGACGATTTAATTGAATATTCGTGTCTATTTACAGCAATAGCTACGCCAACTGTGTTATATATTAAAACTACAACTGAGAACTCTTCTATAAATGAATATCGTATCTTTTTAGACAATGTTCGCATTGCAGAACCAATCGACTGCAACCCGCCCACCAACCTCGCAGTGGAATACTCCAATGATTGCGCAACAGCAACATTAACTTGGGATGCGCCGATAGGGAAAGGGAAAAGCGCATACATGATGCCTCCTGCTGAACAACAAGCATTGGAAAACAGTGTATATTTACAACAATCCATTTCCACGATGGTGAAAAAAAGAACATTGTCAGGAGATAACTCCGGTTTGCCTTTCTCAAAAAACAATATAGCGTATGGATGGATAGAAGGCTGGCTCTATGCAGGTTTCCCGCTGGGCGATATGGATGACTTTGATTTTATTACATTAATTGACGATGAAGATGAAATGATACAAGCAGGAGCATACTATGACGGAAAAGTGTATGCTTATACTTATACTTATAATCCTTCGTGGACGGAGATTATTGCTAAAACATTTTACATTTTCGACCACAATACAGGAGCAATGCTCTATTCAGCGCCATTTACACAAGACCATAATATCATGGGCATGGCGTATGACTATACGACAAATACCATGTATGTAGTAGGGCAACTTGATCAAGATCCCGTATTTACTTATACGTTATATACCGCTAATCTAACCAACGGCGTTATAACAGTTGCAGCAAGCATTACCGGTTTGGTAGTTTGGCCAAGCGCTTTGGCAATAGATGTGGACGGCAATGCCTACATTATTGAGGCTTTTTACCCGGGTTATACTACTGCTGCAAAATTTTATTCTCTGAATAAAACTTCAGGCACTGCTTCCTTGGTTGCCACCCTCACCGGAAAATCGGCTTATTATTCCGACCAAAGTATGGCTTTCGATTTGAATACCGGTAAACTTTATTATAGTTTCTTTAATGGTATTAATGGTTATACACCCTCTGTTGTACCTGAGTTTGTAGAAATTAACCCAACAAACGGAGCATTAACCGTAGTAGAAGCAAATCCTCCAACAAGTGTTGTTGGTTTAACTTTTGAATACGAACCCAGCACCCCTCCCGTTGGCGATTTTGCCTACAACGTTTATCGCGGCACAACCCTCTTAACTCCAACACCCATCACTACCAATACTTTCACCGACGTAACATTTGACCCCACCGAAGGTTATACATGGTCGGTTACAGTAGCTTGCGACAACGGTAACGAATCAGATGCCGTAGAAGCTACAAAAGAAGCTTGCGGCGAAAGCGACGGCGACGAATGTCTCCCTCCAACCAACTTTGAAGTGGAATACTCTTACGATTGTGCAACAGCAGCATTGACTTGGGGTAAACCGGGAGCAGGAAAAGGTATGATTGCAGGAATGACACAAGAGCCAAAAGTATTTACAGAAGCTCAAAAACAAAGAACGAACCCCAATAGCGTAGATTTACCGCTTAAAGACGATCCGTTCGTATCAAAAATACTCAGCAGCGAAATTTACTATGGAGCAAGTAACAGTGTTCGAAAAGGAACTATTGAGAATCCATTCCCCGGAACCGCGCTTACTAATGGCACTACGAATCCGCAGGCATTCGAATATATTAATGGCGAACTCTATATATCAAGATGGAGTTCCGGCGCTCAATTTGGTAAAATTAATATGACAACAGGAGCCTTTACATCCATAGGAAGCAACATCCCCGATTACGATGCCGTTTCTCTATGCTACAATCCCGTTGACGGATTAACTTACGTCTTTCCGTGGACAGGAGAAGACTCCGATGGCACCAGATGGGGAACCATTGATCTTACCACAGGAACTTTCACCAGCAAAGGCACTTATCCAATGGATGGCGAACATACCTACTTTGCCGCAATAGATAATGACGGTACCTGCTATGCTGTACGTAATTTATCAGGCGACTTTGGAACCATCAATTTGGAAACAGGCGTTTTCAGTGTAATAGCTACTATGCCATATAACATTAATTACATACAGGATATAAGTTTTGACCTTGAATTGGGAGAACTATACTGGATGGCTCAAACCGTTCAAACAGGTACCGGTAGCGTGTTCTTTAAACTCAATAAAGCTACAGGTGCAACTACACAAACAGGACCTCAATCAACCGCATTCCCCGTTTTTGCCGTTATTACCGAACCGGGGCTTATTGAAATGTGCGACGCAATAACTAACTTAGAAACCAGTGTATCAGGCAGCAATGTAATCTTAACATGGACAGCAGCCGCAGGCGCTACCGGATATGAAATTTTCCGCGATGGAACTTCCTTAACCACCGTTACCGCAACAACCTACACCGACAACGGCGTATCCAACGGAAACCATACTTACGGCGTAAAAGCGCTCTTCGATAGCGGTTGTTACGAAAAAACCGTTGACGCA
>Ga0082212_10000864_pt1 | contig 44587 bp, 36 predicted proteins | sample TergutNt197P3_FD_71548 | JGI IMG/M metagenome (GOLD analysis project Ga0082212, IMG submission 71548) | Neocapritermes taracua P3 segment gut microbial communities from Petit-Saut dam, French Guiana - Nt197 P3 | ecosystem: Host-associated > Arthropoda: Insects > Digestive system > Gut ... | reverse complement strand
GATTAGTGTTAATGAATTTGAAAAAAAGCAACTGGTGTTTGTATTTATTAACGCTGGAGAGAAGCTCTCTTTTTCAAATGACAACATTGTTGTCAAAGACAAAGAGGGCAAAATCAAACATCAGTCTACCTGCTATCGGATTTTTGCTCTATTTGTTATTGGCAATTTCACTATCACTTCTGGTGTAATAAGTCGTGCGAGAAAGTTCTGTTTTCCTATTCTTTTAATGACAGGGTCATTAAAGATTATCGGTGCATTTGGATTTCAAGCCGAAGGGAATACACTGCTGCGGTCGGTTCAGTACGACTATGAGGGGCTCGATATTGCAAAACGGATAACAGAAAACAAAATAAGAAACCAAAGAACTATGCTTGGGCATCAGCGTTCCAAAAGTGAGGCTTTGAAGGAAGCAATTTCTTTACTAAAACAATATGAAAACAAAACACATGAGGCACAGAACATAAATGAGCTTATGGGGATTGAAGGGGTGGCAGCAAAAGTCTATTTTGCTCAGCATTTTAATAACTGCCTGTGGCATGGGCGCAAACCTAGAGCCAAGCTTGACTACGTCAACGTAACGCTCGACATTGGGTACAACCTTCTCTTTAATTATATTGAGAGCATGTTGCACCTTTATGGGTTTGACGTTTATGTTGGGGTGTTGCACAGGAGGTTTTATATGCGAAAGTCCTTGGTTTGCGATTTAATTGAGCCTTTTCGTCCCCTAATCGAGGGCAAGGTAAGAAAAGCAATTTCACTCGGTCAGTGCAAAGAAGAAGACTTTGAATGCAGAAATGGTACTTATTATCTGCAGGGTGAAAAGAATAAAGACTATATACTCTTTCTGTTGGAGCCCATCCTTGATAACAAGCGTGATATTTTTCTGTATATTCAGGGATATTATCGGGCGTTTGTACGGGAGTGTGCTATTGACAGTTATCCTTTCTACGAAATGAGATAAAATGATACTAATTAGCTATGATATTGCGGATAACAAACTCAGAACCAAATTTTCGAAATACATTCAGCGATTCGGACACAGGCTACAATACTCCGTCTACGAAATTGATAACGGACCACGGATTCTTGATAGCATTATGTCTGATATCGAGAACACCTGGGAGAAACGTTTTTCTGAAACTGATAGTGTTTTGATTTTTCATACCTCAAAAACTTGTAAGATGGTAAAATATGGCTATGCAAAGCATGACGATGAATCTGTGATTGTCGTCTGATACAAACCTTAGTCTTTACGTGTTGGTTTTCAAGAAAAAGCGAGTGATTATGCTTATTTGGTCAATATGTTGTAGAGATGCAAAGCTTTCGACAACAAGATGAGCAATCAGGCGTCTAGACTAGGTACAAAATTTCTACTTCTGTAGATTAAAAGTACCGCAACGACCACCAAGGTGGTGTCTAGACTAGGTACAAAATTTCTACTTCTGTAGATGAAAAGTACCACAATAGCCCAACGGGGCTGTCTAGACTAGGTACAAAATTTCTACTTCTGTAGATGCCATTATAGGGGTCTATTTTAGAACTAGTCTAGACTAGGTACAAAATTTCTACTTCTGTAGATTCAACGTGCCAGCACACTAGCACCCCAAGTCTAGACTAGGTACAAAATTTCTACTTCTGTAGATCCATGGCAAAGACTGGACAGGCTATGTCAGTCTAGACTAGGTACAAAATTTCTACTTCTGTAGATATTAACACGTATTTTTAGAAAAATACGGTCTAGACTAGGTACAAAATTTCTACTTCTGTAGATCATGAACCCCATGCGTTGTTGTAGTAGTGTCTAGACTAGGTACAAAATTTCTACTTCTGTAGATACAGAAAACAGTAAAAGCCCTGCATAATGGTCTAGACTAGGTACAAAATTTCTACTTCTGTAGATTTGATTCAATCAGAGCTTCGTCATTCGGTCTAGACTAGGTACAAAATTTCTACTTCTGTAGATAGCCTATATATGGACTATAATCACAACCATGTCTAGACTAGGTACAAAATTTCTACTTCTGTAGATTTGCAACCCCTATATAAAAGAGTTATACGTCTAGACTAGGTACAAAATTTCTACTTCTGTAGATGATTATGAGTATTTTTGATACAAACATTAGTCTAGACTAGGTACAAAATTTCTACTTCTGTAGATGTGGATAGGTTCCAACTATCCACGCTACGGTCTAGACTAGGTACAAAATTTCTACTTCTGTAGATGAGAAAGTGTAGCTGCGCTTCTGTTGCGCGTCTAGACTAGGTACAAAATTTCTACTTCTGTAGATGATGGCTTCACCATCGCAAGAGTCGCAACGTCTAGACTAGGTACAAAATTTCTACTTCTGTAGATCGGTTGCTACATTCTCTTTGAAGTTGCAGTCTAGACTAGGTACAAAATTTCTACTTCTGTAGATACTGTGGAAATAGACGGTTCAAAATAGTGTCTAGACTAGGTACAAAATTTCTACTTCTGTAGATCTGAATGGCTACCATTTGGAACCCATTCGTCTAGACTAGGTACAAAATTTCTACTTCTGTAGATATTTTAAGGTGGCGTGCTTAACGGACAGTCTAGACTAGGTACAAAATTTCTACTTCTGTAGATATGAACAGGTCTTTGCTAACAATGATGTTGTCTAGACTAGGTACAAAATTTCTACTTCTGTAGATTTGACAGCATTTACAATGTTAAGTACGAGGTCTAGACTAGGTACAAAATTTCTACTTCTGTAGATTTTCTGTCTGTGCAGCCTTGTCCTCAGCTGTCTAGACTAGGTACAAAATTTCTACTTCTGTAGATTTTATACTATTTATATATTAAGTATTGGTCTAGACTAGGTACAAAATTTCTACTTCTGTAGATTTGACAACACTATCCTCAAGGACAACGCTGTCTAGACTAGGTACAAAATTTCTACTTCTGTAGATAGGGAAAACGAGCAAGGAGGCGCATAGATGTCTAGACTAGGTACAAAATTTCTACTTCTGTAGATTAAAGACATAGAAACTCTTGAGCGTATGTCTAGACTAGGTACAAAATTTCTACTTCTGTAGATCCTATGTAGGCGCCACAACCATCATCAAGTCTAGACTAGGTACAAAATTTCTACTTCTGTAGATATGTCAAGATGGTTTTTGCCCAAAGGCAGTCTAGACTAGGTACAAAATTTCTACTTCTGTAGATAATGTTCGCCTTTTTTGCTCCTTGTAGGTCTAGACTAGGTACAAAATTTCTACTTCTGTAGATCAAGAGCTTTAGCGCGGTCGATGTATTCGGTCTAGACTAGGTACAAAATTTCTACTTCTGTAGATTCATCGCCTCCGAGATACACCTTTGAGTGTCTAGACTAGGTACAAAATTTCTACTTCTGTAGATATAGCGGTCAAAGTAGCTCATTATCCAGTCTAGACTAGGTACAAAATTTCTACTTCTGTAGATATTGACGGTAAGGAACCTTGTTTAATCGGTCTAGACTAGGTACAAAATTTCTACTTCTGTAGATTCGCTGAGTAACGCACGCATACCATCTTGTCTAGACTAGGTACAAAATTTCTACTTCTGTAGATGCATACCTTTGCCAAGCGTGCTAGCTTGGTCTAGACTAGGTACAAAATTTCTACTTCTGTAGATTATCTCGACCTTTTGGGTGTGCTTTTTGTCTAGACTAGGTACAAAATTTCTACTTCTGTAGATGTGTATATACAAAGTTACGACTCTTGCGGTCTAGACTAGGTACAAAATTTCTACTTCTGTAGATACGCAGTGGATCACCTAAGTAAAGATGCGGTCTAGACTAGGTACAAAATTTCTACTTCTGTAGATACCCTGAACACTGCACTTCTCAAGTCAATGTCTAGACTAGGTACAAAATTTCTACTTCTGTAGATTTCTTAAGACTTTCGAGTGTGTTAACAAGGTCTAGACTAGGTACAAAATTTCTACTTCTGTAGATTGAGTGGGTACCAGCCTTTGTGCCAATGTCTAGACTAGGTACAAAATTTCTACTTCTGTAGATAGTTTGTGGAAGGTTGATGGCGTCATTGTCGTCTAGACTAGGTACAAAATTTCTACTTCTGTAGATGGCGATAGGGACTTGGAGATATTCGAAAGGTCTAGACTAGGTACAAAATTTCTACTTCTGTAGATGATAACGATTTCAATCGCTGTCACTATGTCTAGACTAGGTACAAAATTTCTACTTCTGTAGATATCATTGGTACGATGTTGACGTTGCCGGGGTCTAGACTAGGTACAAAATTTCTACTTCTGTAGATTTTGAAGCATTTATCCACTGGCAAGGTTGTCTAGACTAGGTACAAAATTTCTACTTCTGTAGATTGCATGAACGCTCTCGGAGTTGGTAGCATGTCTAGACTAGGTACAAAATTTCTACTTCTGTAGATATCAACAAGTACCGTTGCCTCGTTGGTGTCTAGACTAGGTACAAAATTTCTACTTCTGTAGATAGTTTGGTCTAAGATAAGCAACTGGCTGTCTAGACTAGGTACAAAATCTCTACTTCTGTAGATAAACGAGCGAGTACGTGCCACCGTGTGGTCTAGACTAGGTACAAAATTTCTACTTCTGTAGATGTTTGGGACGGATATATCCCACAAATGTCTAGACTAGGTACAAAATTTCTACTTCTGTAGATTTTGCAAAGATGGAACAATACTCAAAGATATTCGTTTTGGAGCAGTGACATTCTGACTGGTAATCAAACTTGTAGATTGATGGTTAATAGTTATGCTTTGTTTTGGAGCAGTGACATTCTGACTGGTAATCAAACCAGGCTTACGCTGGCTCTCAGCGAAAGTAAGTTTTGGAGCAGTGACATTCTGACTGGTAATCAAACAGCTTCGTATCCACCTAGCCTCGCAAGGTACTACATGCTGAAAGAACCAGGTTATGTTAAGATGGTTTTTGGCAACAGCATCCTACTGTTTGAAGGATTGAGCGAGATATACGCCGATGGTGGAGCCGAGAAAAACAAAGAGGCCGGTGAGTGAGATGATTTATGATCTTGCTCTTTCGTTTGGTGTGGAAGCCCAAAAACTCCACCCCAGAAGCTATGTGTATCTTTTTGGCTCACACGCCAAGGGGAAGGCTCGTTCTAACTCAGACGTTGATGTTGCTGTTATTGTCGAAAGAATTGACGAGCCAGCTAACTCTTTAGACGAGAGCGTTATCCTCACTCTTCTTGCAGAGGATTTCTACCCTGTTGAAGCGCATCTTATCGAAGCCGCCGAATGCACAAGTGGGTTTCTTGGGACTATTCTTGATACAGGGATTAAGCTTTTAGGCCCAGCGGAAACCCAGAGAACAGCTCTGGGAGATGAGCCAGCTAATCGTCTGTTGCACCCCGCATAAGGGGGCACTTTTCCCCTGTTGGGGCTTTCATAACCTAGATGCACCTAGGACAAGTTTATTGTGGCTTGTCTGGTGCATCAGACAAGCCTTCTTTTTAGGAGGCAGTTATGATAAAAAATGAAGTTGCATACGACGACAAAGGACAAGACACTTGGAATGAGTGGGAAGTCCAATGTGATAGTTGTGGCGAATATGCCAGCAGTGAAATGTCTGCATCTTATCAACAGGCAATAAGTCTTGCGACTGAGAACGGCTACCAGTGGGTCAAGTCTGATAACGGTCTTGGCAAAGAACTGCGCTGCCAAACATGCGTTTTGGAGCAGTGACATTCTGACTGGTAATCAAACCCCTTGTCCGTCGGTGCTTGTCCGAACCTTGTTTTGGAGCAGTGACATTCTGACTGGTAATCAAACTAGCAGCCATTAGCGCACTGCTGGACAGTGGTTTTGGAGCAGTGACATTCTGACTGGTAATCAAACTCGTTTTCGGTGGTGGCCTCATTGTCATCGTTTTGGAGCAGTGACATTCTGACTGGTAATCAAACCAGCTGCCGAACTTAACACCTCTGCTCCCGTTTTGGAGCAGTGACATTCTGACTGGTAATCAAACGGGAGAGACCCCTACAAGGGCTGGGCACAAAACGACAGACAGAACCGAAAAGGGAGTAAAAGATGGACGTTAAAATCTATTATAAGAGCGGAAGCATTCAAACCTTTAAGTCATCGTACCTACCTTATCCAGACGGCTTTTTAACAGAAGAAGATTTTTTACATCTTTATATAGAAGAAGTCTTGGAAAATGGTCTTGTTTTAGACCGGCTTGCATTTGAGGCAGAAGAACTTGTTGGTGAAGAAGAAAAAGAATTTGTTTCAGGAGTTTTGCAAACTAAAAATGTTTTGGTCCCGAAAGAAAAAATAGACGATGTGTTAATGGTTGTAGTAGATGGTATACTAGTTATTCAAAGAACGGGAGACCATCTGACAAACCTCATTCTTAATCCTCCTCCAAAAAAAGGCAAACAAACATGATGAAAAATGTAACTTTCGCAGAACAAACAGTTATAAGGTCTGATGAAGTCTTACTACGCTCTCGCGCCAGAAACTTCCTTGAGCTTGCACGACTGCTTGAGCTGGGTGAAAAATTCAGTATTGTGTGTAGCGACTTTATGGACGAGTTTTATCACGCTGATAAGAAAGACCGACAAAGCTTCATAGATTTTGAACCACCAGAAATAATAAGCAGCCTTATTAAAGATGTTGATGTTGTTTTGATTGCTGGAATGGCCGAGCGTTTTGCCCATCTTTATGGGCTTAAAGTTCCTGCTTGGGTAGAAAACTCGAAATATTTCAATCCTATACCCGATTATTGTGGCTGGGGTGAAGAACAATTATCAGACGATCATAAAAGGGCATTTCAAAATCACACCCCAGACGAATTCTCGCGGCGTAATTTATATGTTTCTGAAAACTGCTTGTCGAGGTACTAAAAAACTATGTACAGTTTTGGAGCAGTGACATTCTGACTGGTAATCAAACTCAAGCGGTATCATTTATTGCAAAAGACGTCATACAAAAAGCGGCACTTATAGAAAGGAGTACGTTTAATGACTACTACATTAGAAAAGGACAAGTTGACAGAGGGGCAGAAGAAGTTGCTGCAAGAGGCAAGACAAGCCGTGATAGAGGCGATCTTGAGCCAGCCCTACCAAACGTATCACCAGCGCAAGGAGTGGGTCGACGCATTTTGGATTGGCGAGAGCCCCAACCCGCAGCAAAACTCGATGCATTGGGAACAACTTCTGACGGACTACGCTCAGACGATGGGAGTTACCAAAGAGAAGATACTTTCAAACGAAGAACAAAAGAAGTTTTTTCAGCTGTGGGCAAAGGAAGACTACCTTTATCAGATGGAGACGATAGGGTATTGGGCTCAGGCGAGGCTTCATTATCTGATGGACTTTCAAGAAGAGAAGTTTCAAAACCTGCTTACCAACAAGAGCTTGGAGAAACATCTGCTCTCAACCCAAGAACAAGCCCAACAACAAATGGAAACGGCCGTGAAAAAGAGCATGGACAAGCAAGGTCTTACCCAAGCTCAAGTCGAGAGCCAGCCGGAGTATTACCAACCAATTCTGAGAGTTTGGCGCGCGCAAACAAAAGAACAGATAGACAAAGAGTTGATTTATCCGGAGGCGCAAGAACAGAATTAACAACCTATGACCGTTTTGGAGCAGTGACATTCTGACTGGTAATCAAACTGCTTGCTAGCCTGTGCGTCGTGACAGATGCGTTTTGGAGCAGTGACATTCTGACTGGTAATCAAACAACCACATAATCCCTGCATACATCCCATGGTTTTGGAGCAGTGACATTCTGACTGGTAATCAAACTTGTTATATTACGCCATTGTTACGCCATGGTTTTGGAGCAGTGACATTCTGACTGGTAATCAAACGAAAGTGAGGAATATTATGGCTAGGAATATGTTTTGGAGCAGTGACATTCTGACTGGTAATCAAACATCAAGACAGTGCGTGTAAGGGTGCAGCGATTGTACCTACGAGCTTAAAGCCGTGCAATATCTGCACTAACCGAGCTGCCAGAGGTTACCACCGCATAGACGCTAACGACTTCAAGGGTTTTCATGATAACTGTACCTGCATTGCAATAGCTATCTTTGGTGCTGGCGGAATAGAGGGATATAGCCCAAAGCTCTATGAGCAAGACGCAGCACGCAGGAAATGGTAAACTATTCTTTAACAAAAATGATAGCTGGCTCGACACAGAAACGATAATGTCTAGAGCTTATGTTGGATGTTGTGTAAACAACGTAACTGGGTCAATCGTAAAGACAAAGCTATTGAAAGTTCATTACAGCAAAGGAGGTTTCCATGCAGTGCCAGACTACCCGAGCAGGGCAGATGTTTTCCGAAGTCGTTGAAGGTTGTCTTGATAAAATCGTCTACGTTACTATGTCAGATGGCAAGGTGTTTCATGGGCTTTTTTCTGGTCTTGAACTTAGCGATGACTATGAACAGCTTATAGACATTGAACCAGTCGGAGAAACATACGGCTATACTCTTGAGTTGTCCGATATAGAAAAAATCGAACTTGCCAAAAAGTAAATGCAAAACACAAGTTGTCTACAAGCCGTCCATTCGGGCGGCTTGTTTCATTTATGGAGGCACACCAGCTAAGGCATTCAAGCCGTCCAACAGGGCGGCTTTTTTGTTGCCCTGAACCGTGCGGGGCATATTAAAACACGGGATTTAACGCATTAAGCGGAAAGGAGTTAGAAATGTCCGATGAAACAAAGACGGATAAACCTCAAGACGAGGGAACGGGCTTTAAGCCTATCACAACGCAAGAGGAGTTTGACAAGGTAACCGCAGGTATTCGCTATGCAGAGTTTTGGAGCAGTGACATTCTGACTGGTAATCAAACAAGATACTCAATCAAAAAATCTCGTTGATAGTTTTGGAGCAGTGACATTCTGACTGGTAATCAAACAATAATAATTACTTATGAGCTATATCGTTTGTTTTGGAGGAGTGACATTCTGACTGGTAATCAAACAGCCTATCGCCAAGCGAGCGAGATTGTTGTTGTAACTGAGGCTTTAGAGCTAAATCTTCTGTTTTATAGATATATTGATCTTCATAGCGATAGCTTGCGTCAATACCCTTCATGTACATTTCCCTGTCATTGATTTTGTTAGTTAAAGCATCTTTAAGTAGGGCTTTAATTTCCACATCTTTAACAGGACTGCGCTGCATTGCGAGCAAGTAATCTTCTTTGTCAACCTTACTCCAATCAACGACTTGTCCTAACTCATTTTTCAAAATTGAATCAAGCCATATTCGTGTACTACGACCATTGCCTTCACGAAATGGGTGCGCCACATTCATGTTTACATATTTTTCAATAATTTCATCAAAATTTGACTGAGGCATTTTAGAAACATAGTCGAGAGAAGCGTCAAGGTACATAAGAGGTGCAAATTGAAAATCATTTTTTGCAATATTTTTATCGCGTATTTTGCCAGCAAATGAATAAACTTCACCAAACAAGTGTTTATGAATACTTGCAAGTCCCACAAAAGTTCCTACTTCAAAAGTATCAAGCAAGCCTGATTCAAATAATTCGAGTGCTTTTATTTTACTTATTCTTTCTTCAACTCGTGCAAGTTCAGAAGAATCAGTTAAGTCCAATTTGTTTTCTAAAACCATAAACCCTCACTAGTTTTCATTATTGTGTTTTTTAATTATACCTCATTTACCAGCAAAGGTGTCGCCTGTTAGCTCGGGGCGCGTGAGCTTTGGGCGACACCTTTTTTGGCAGCACTGAGGCTTATGCCTTAGTGCTTGTTCAAACACTAATTAGCGTTTGGCTACCTTGGCAGGAGCTTGTGGTGTGTTGCTTTTTTGCGAATTGCTTTATTCGGTAGTAGGTTTAGCAGTGGTATCTGTCTACAAAAAAACTGACAGCCTTCGTGCGGTGCCAGTCAGTTGATTGTTGGTCGCGGGGATAGGATTTGAACCTATGACCTCCGGGTTATGAGCCCGGCGAGCTACCAGACTGCTCCACCCCGCACTCTACACATTCCTATTGGAAAAGCGCGAGAGAACAGCGTACAACGATTACGCCAAGATTGCAAGGGTATTTGGCTATTTTGGGCTAGAAACTTAAAGAAATCTTCGGAAACTATAAGCCAAGACGGGCTTCGATGGCCTCGTTGATAGTTGTAAGGGCTTTGATGCGAGCGTAAAGTTTATTGTCGCTTTCGAGAACAATCCATGGGGCATACTCGGTTGAAGTCAAACGAAACATATCATCAACCGCTTCTTTGTATTGGGGATATTTTTCACGATTGCGCCAGTCCTCGTCGGTGATTTTCCAATACTTGCTTGGGTTTTGCGCACGTGCTTCAAAACGCTCAAGTTGTTCATCGGGGCTTACGTTTACCCAAAACTTGAGCATAAGAGCGCCCCATTGCTGCATATCACGTTCAAACTCGTTAATCTCACCGAAGGCACGCATCCACTCATCAGGCGTAGCAAAACCCTCAACACGTTCCACCAACACACGTCCGTACCAGCTGCGGTCATACAGGCAAACGTGACCAGCCTTGGGCACCTGTGTCCAATAGCGCCATAAAAACGGATGCAATAGCTCGTCTTTGGTAGGCACGCCACTGGGCACAATCACGTATGAGCGAGCGTCGAGAGCCTGCGCCACGCGCTTAATGTTGCCGCCTTTTCCAGCGGCATCCCAGCCCTCATACACCAACATCAACGGAATACGCTTTTGGAAAAGCTGCTGCTGCAGCCCATAGAGACGTTTTTGTTCCTTTTTGAGCTGTGCCCTATACTGCTCTCGGCCAAGGCTAAGCTCGGAGCTTATGGCATCAACGGTGGGTGGTGTTTTAACGAGCGCAAATGAGCTTTCCAAAGAAGCACGAGGGGAGGCAATAATAGGCGAGGCAATAGTAGGGGAAGCCGCCGCATTCGTGCTGGCGGACTCAGCAAGGGCAGACTCAGCAAGAGCAGACTCAGCAAGGACAGACGAAACAAGCGCACCCTCAGCACCCTCAGTGCCCTTAGTGCCAGCAGCCTCGGATTTCCTCTCGGCCTCAGCCTTCTCCGCAAGCTTCTTTTCCAGCGCCTCGACCATACCTTGGGCAATAGTGAGATTTGCGCTCCAACGGTCTTCTCCGTTTACTAACGTCCACGGACAAAAGTCAAAGTCGTTTTGCTCTAGTAGGGCATCATAAATAGGGAAGAACTCGTCGTAGTGGGTCGCATGCTGAAACTTCTCCTCGCTCACTCGCCAGGTGGTATCAGGGTTGTTGTGCAACCGCTTGATACGAGCCTCTTGCGCATCTTTAGAAATGTGAACAAAAAACTTGAGCACAATGTAGCCGTCGTCAACGAGCTGACGCTCAAAACTTTCAATACTTTGCGAGAAACCAACGGTAGCAAGTGCATTGGCAGGAGCGGCGTCATTGTTCCCTGAAACACCTTCAGAAAAATGCGAAGCATACGAACCATGGAAACAATGAACTAAGCCCTTTGAACTCTGTTCATAAAGGTAGTCAACTGCATTGGTATACCAGCCTCGATCAAAAAAGGTGATGTTTCCGCGCACGCTCAGCGCGTCCCAAAACTGTTTCATGGCAGGATAATAACCGCTCACGCAGGAGTTAAGCGCAGCAAAATGCTCAATGTCAGCTTCGGTAGGATTGGTAGTTACGTGTACCTTAGTAGCACGAGCGTCCAAGGTGTGTACTAAATCAGAAATGCGGCTTCCTTTGCCAGCGCCGTCCCACCCCTCAAAAAGCACCACCAAACCAAGCTCTTGCGAGCGTGCCTGTTGCTGCAACACAACAAGTCGCTCAACAAGAGCCTTAGATTCTTTCTTGTAGTCCTTCTCCGCAAAAGCCTCAGCGGAAAAATCAAAACCCTCTAACATAAGCCGTTATTTTTTCTTAGGCTCTTCCTGCGAGGACTTAAACAGCTCGCCCACGCCACCAACCACATTTGCCAAGCCTTGCATTTCAAGCGGCATAAAAATCTTGGTTGCATTGCCGTTGGCAACATACTTGAGCGTTTCAAGATAACGAACAGAGAGCAAATCGTCGGTGGGATTACCATCATGGATAGCACCAAAGACGTTGCGAATAGCCTGCGCCTCACCGTCGGCGATAAGGATTTTCTGGGCTTTCTCGGCGTCAGCGATTTCTTTGATGGCGGTCGCACGACCCTCTGCTTCAAGAATGGCAGACTGCTTAGTACCCTCGGCACGAGCAATGGCAGCGGCACGGTCGCCCTCAGCCTCAAGAATCATTGCACGGCGGTCGCGCTCGGCTTTCATCTGACGGTGCATAGCCTGAGTTACGTCTGCTGGTGGCTCAATGCGTTGCAGCTCAACGCGTACCACGCGCACGCCCCATTTGTCCGTTGCGTCATCAAGAATGTTGCGCAAAGTAATGTTAATTTTTTCGCGGCTGGTAAGACTCTCGTCAAGCTGCATTTCGCCCACTACGTTACGCAGGTTAGTTTGCGCAAGTTTTGTGGCGGCAAGATAAAAATTAGTTACGTTGTAAATGAGCTTAAAGGGGTCGGTTGCCTCGTAATACACAACCGCATCAACGGTCACAGCAACGTTATCTTTAGTGATAACCTCTTGTGGCGGCACGTCTACAACGTTCTCGCGCATATCAACTTTAGTTACCCGGTCGATAAACGGCACGAGCAAATGCAACCCAGGCTCCCAGGTGCGCTGATACTTACCAAGACGTTCAACAACGCCTTTCTCGTACGGGCGGATGATGCGAATTGCGCGAATGGCAAAAACCAGAATTACAATAATGATTATAAGTCCGAGAACTACCGCTCCGCTTAACAAACCGTCTAAACTACTCAACTCATTCATGTTATGCCCTTTCTATTGTTCTTTACTACGATAATTACGTACTGTTAAATAAAACCTTATTGCTGAACCCATGGTTGCACAACAAGACGTGTGCCGTCGATAGCCACCACCTGCATGGGTGCGCCCACAGCTGGCTTGCTGCCATCAACAACATTTGCGTTCCACTCCTCACGGTCAACGCGCACGCGAATCAGTCCGCCGGGGGCTTCTCCGTCAATAACTTCGCCCACTAAGCCCACGAGGCGCTCCGCACCACTACGAACACCAGTGTTTTTGGTAATGCGCCTAGCCAGCGGGCGCAAGGCAAACAGGGCGATGACAGAAACAACAATAAAAATGAGCCACTGAGCAAAGAGGGGAACGCCCAAGACGGCAGCAAGGGCCGCAACAATAGCTCCCACGCCAAACGGCAGCAGGAAAAATGAAGCGGTGAGCATCTCGCCAACGCAAAGGAGCGCCGCAAGAATAACCCAAATCCAAAACCACGGTAATGCTTCCATAAAAACCTCCTTGTATGCGGCGTATGATGCCAAATGATGCCGGTAGACGATGTGCATTGCGCCCTAGGCGGCGCACATAGCATACTCAATCGATGCGCATTGCGTGCCCAAGTAGCGCACATAACGTATCCAAGTTGCACGCGTAACGTATCCAAGCAACGCACATAGCGTATCCAAGCAACGTACATAACGTGCCTTAAACATTCTTAGTAGTATCATACGCTATAATCCCTCTTTATGGAATAACAGAAAGGGAGGAAAATCCCTCTTTGTGAGCTTCTGTGCAAAATATCAGAAAGAGAGCAAAATCTCTCTTTGCAAAATATTAGAAAGGGAGCAAATCGCTCATGCGTTATCATGTCGAAACTATTGTACGCTCGGCTATTCAAGAGGCAGCTGATGCTGGAGAGTTGGCGTTAACTACTGAGGCGTTTACCGAGGTGCTTAATGCGGCGGTTGAGCGTCCGCGCGACGCAAGCCACGGAGATTGGGCTACCACGATTGCCCTGCGCCTTGCCAAGGAGTTAGGACAAGCGCCCCGTGCCATTGCCGAAATAATTGCTTCTCACTTGCAAAGCGATGAACTTATTGCTGCCGTTGAGGTTGCGGGGCCGGGCTTTATCAACTTACGGTTGTCTGAGCGAGCCCTGCAGCAGATGGTGCGCGACGCGCGCGAGCAGGGGAGTAACTATGGTCGTGTGGCGGTAGGCGGAATGGCTGGTGGAACGGTGAGTGACACGGCGAGCGGCTCTCTCAAAACCATCAATGTTGAGTTTATTTCTGCTAATCCAACCGGTCCTATGCACGTGGGGCATGGTAGGTGGGCGGCGTTGGGCAATGCACTTTGCAACGTGCTTGAGCACGCAGGCTGGCAGGTAACCCGCGAGTTTTACATCAACGACGCTGGCGTGCAAATGGACTTGTTTGGTGCGTCTATTGTGGTGCGTTATTTGCAGCTGTGCGGTCTTGAGGTCAAGCTTGCCGACGACCACTACGCAGGCTCTTATATTACCGCTCTTGCACAAGAGATTTTTGATGCGGAAGGCACACGGTGGCTTGAGCCGACCGCAGAGAGTGACGAAAATTGGGAAACCGTACGCCTCGAGTATTTTAGAGAGTTTGGCTACCAACGCATGCTCGAGAACATGAAAAACATCTGTGCCTCCCTTAATGTGCCGTTTGATGTCTGGTTTAGCGAGCGCAGTTTGTATGAGCCAGCTGAGCCAACAGGCGGCGACCAAAATAATGCTTCAGGTTGTCGCACCGGGCTTGACCCGGTGTCTAGCGGGAGGGTCGTAGACAAACTACGGTTGTCGTCCAAAAAATCAACAGGTTCTCAAACCTCAGGAGGCGGCAGCCCCCTTAGCCACACGCTTGCTGTACTCAAAGAGGGCGGCTATCTCTACGAAAAAGACGATGCAACCTGGTTTAGAACTACCGACTTTGGCGATGATAAAGACCGTGTTCTCATAAAAGCAGACGGTAGCTACACTTACTTTGCTCCTGATATTGCTTATCACAATAGCAAATTAGAACGAGGCAGTGCACAACTCATAAACATCTGGGGTGCCGATCACCATGGTTATATCAAGCGCATGCAGGCTGCCTGTACTGCACTCGGACACGAGGGTCAGCCTCAGGTGGTGCTGGGGCAGCTCGTCAATTTGTTTAGAGGTGGCGAGGCAGTGCGTATGTCTAAGCGCACGGGCGAGATGGTAACTTTTGAGGAGCTTATTGAAGAAGTTGGCGCAGATGCAACCAAGTATCTCATGCTTGCGCGCTCCAGCGACCAGCCCATCGACTTTGATATTGAGGTTGCCAAAAAGCAGGACTCCTCAAATCCTGTTTATTATGTTCAATATGCCCACGCACGCATCTGCTCGCTTTTGCGTAAGGCGGCAGAACAGTATGGGTTTGAGGACGGAGCAGAGGCAACCCTGCTTGACACTGCCGACCTCAGCTTGCTCGTACACCCCTCAGAGCTTGCGCTTGCGCGCGTTTTGTCACGTCTTTCTGAAGTTGTAGTAGGCTGCGCCAGCGACCTAGCACCCTTTAGGCTTACCCATTATGCGGAGGAGTTGGCAACTGCCTTCCATCGTTTTTATACGGATTGTCAAGTTGTTGGCTCAGACGAGGAGCAAAGTAAAGCGCGTCTCTACCTTGCCGATGCAACTCGCAACGTGCTAGCCGTGACTCTCGGCCTGCTTGGCGTGAGTGCGCCACAGCGTATGTAAACGCCACACCAACTCTCACGTCATTGCGGGCCTGACCCGCAATCTTTATGTCACCCCGCACTTGACGGTATGTCACCCCACGCTTGACGGTATGTCGCACCGCACTTGACGGTATGTCGCACCGCACTTGATGCGGGGTCTAGTGGGAGAGCTGTAGATTAGTTACGTGTGTTGTCCTGAAAGCTTGTGCACGTATTTTCTGGGCAACACACTGCCCAATACACAAGCGCAACCCTAGGCACCGTGTCAAGCACGGTGCGACAAACTACAAGCTCGGTGCGACATACGAGAAACACGACTCAACAAGCTGAACGTAGCCTTGGGATATGCAACAAGAACACTCCGTTCCTTCTGCGTTTATTTGCATCAAACAATACGGTATGATAGAATTGTTGTACGTACAACAAGTACAAAATACCTGCAGAAACCTGGAGCAAACATGGACGCAATGGTAACAGCCCGTATGCCGCAGGGCAAAAAGGAAGTGGGAAACCACATTCTCCATGAGCTAGGAACAAGCCCCTCCCAGCTTATAAATGAGGTGTATGACTACGTAATAAAACACAAGCAGCTCCCTTTGCATGAGGAGGCTTGCTCCTTGTCGAGCAGGAGCATACAAGAAGCGCTTGCGTTTGTGGACAGCATTCCACTGCTCGCTTCAACGAGATTTTCCACAATGACCGATGATGAGATAAAGCAGGAGCGCCTTACCGCAAAAGGTCTTGTGCCAGAAGGGCACTTTGAATGAGGCTTGTGCTTGACACCAATGTTGCGCTTGATTTTATGCTTGCAAGGCAGGAACACTTTGCAAACGCCCGCAAACTTATGTTGCTCGGATACGTCAAGGAGCTAGAACTTTGGGTTAGCGGAGCGCAGATGAACGACCTACTTTACTTGCTCACAAAAGGCGGCAAGCCACGTTATAACGAGGACGCAAAACAGGCACTCAAAAAGCTGCGTAAATGTGTGCGTGTTTTTAAGTCAGGTGAGCAAGAGATTGACGCTGCCCTCGAATCAACGTGGACAGATTTGGAGGACGCCTGTTTGTACCAAGCAGCACTGAGCCTAAAAGCTGACTTTATTATTACCAGAAACCAGCAAGACTTTTCTTTATCGTCTATAAGGGCGCTCAATGCAGACGAGTTTTTTGAATACTTGGCAGAGCACAAGAATCTTAGCTATGAGGCGTTTGACTTTTTGGAAAAGTGACCAAAAAGTGATACAATAAGCGTGCGATGTCCGTCAGTTTGGCTTTGTGGAGCCTGACGGGTTCGCCTGAGGTTTTTGAAGCGCCTACTTACGTGGGCGCTTCTTGCTCCTCTGGCGTTCTCGCCAGAACTTGAAAACGACCTCACCGACCGCTGCCAAGGCTATGAGCATGCTCGTTGCCACTGCCAGTATCGTTTGAGTGTCCATAAAGTTCACCCCCTTTCTGCATAACAGATAGAGGCGAACCCGTCCTGACTAACATCACACTTGTATTACTATACTAGCATAAGAGCCAAAAAGCAATCTTAAGTTTTAGAAGTTCAACCTTGTTTTGTTAGGCTTGACCCGCACTCTTTTTCTTTGCCACTCGCCGTCTGTTGCGCTTACGGTTTTGAGCAACTTGAGGTAAGATAAAAGAACCTACAAAACATACGGGTTGAGCGCACTGTGCAGCAAACACACCCGCTATCCAAAGAACAGAAGCAAAATTAACAGGAGGAAACATGGCTCATCTTGCACACGACCCTAATAAAGAACCCGACGGACGCACCACCCTTGAGTTGGGTGCGGTGCTTCCGCAAACAGCTGCCGTTAACAAAAGTGGTAACCTGTGCGTTGGTGGTGTTGACCTCGTAGAGCTTGCTCGTAAAAACGGCACAGCGGCTTACGTTATGGATGAGGATCACGTGCGCTCACAACTGCGCAGCTATCGCACGGCCTTTGCGCAAAGCGACATTGAGGCTGAGGTAGTTTTTGCGGGCAAGGCCTTTCTTGCGCGTGCTATGGCTAAGCTCGTCAATGGGGAAAAATGCTGGCTCGACGTGAGCAGCGGGGGAGAACTCCATGTAGCGCTCGCAGCGGGATTTCCAGCAGAGAACATCATTGCCCACGGTAGCAACAAAACGCCGAGTGAGCTTGTTGAGGCACTGGCAGCTGGTGTGGGGCGCATTGCCGTTGATTCTTTTGAGGAGCTTGAGCGCGTTAACAATCTGGCAGCCGAGCGCAATGTAGTACAAAACATTTTTCTGCGGATAAAACCAGGCATTGTGGCTGACACGCATGAGTTTATTGTCACAGGTGCCGAGGATTCAAAGTTTGGCTTTGGCATAACCGATGGTGCGGCTAAAAAGGCAGTTTTGCGGGCGATGGAACTTGCGAATGTTGAGCTCAAAGGCTTGCACGTTCACATTGGCTCACAGATTTTCTCGCTCACTTCTTTTGAAAGCACCATTGACGTTATGATGAAGTTTATGGCTGAGCTGTATGATGAACACGGCATTGAGCTTGAGGAGTTTGACTTGGGCGGCGGACTTGGCATTGCTTATGCGCCCGAGGACGAACCCGCAAGCATTGAGGATTTTGTTGCCTGCATTACCACGGCACTCAAAGAGCATTGCAAGATACGAGGCTTGAGTTTGCCCCGCCTGTTTGTTGAGCCGGGTCGTTCGGTGGTGGCAAATGCGGGAGTTACCCTCTACACAGTGGGCAACATCAAGGATTTGCCCGAGATTCGCACCTACGTTGCCATTGACGGAGGCATGACTGACAACATTCGTACGGCTTTGTATGATGCCCATTACGAGGCAGTGGTTGCCAACAAGGCAAATGAGCCACGCGATTGTGTGGTTACCTTGGCAGGCAAGCATTGTGAGAGTGGCGACGTGGTTGCCATTGACACTTCGCTTCAAACCCCTGAGGTGGGCGACGTTGTTTGTGTTCTTGGCACGGGTGCGTATTGCTATACTATGGCAAGCAACTACAATAAGCAGGTGCGTCCGGCGGTGTACTTTGTGCGTGATGGGAGCGAGCGTTTGGTAGTGCGTCGGGAAACCTACGATGATTTACTAAATTGTGATATTTTTTAGCACTTTATGGATAGAGAGCAAGATTGCGGGATATACAGAGGGCAGGTCATTGCGGACTTGATCCGCAATCCTAAAGCCCGTTACTCGCAATGAAGCACGGTAAGATTGCGGGTCAAGCTCGCAATGACGTAAGGTGAGGCCCGCAATGACGTAAGGTGAGGCCCGCAATGACGTAAGGTGAGGCCCGCAATGACGGCACCAGGGAACAGAAGCAAGAGAAAGGACTGCTATGTCACAGCAGATAGAAATTAAGCCAGTTAAGGTTGGCATTATTGGTTTAGGTACGGTCGGCGGCGGCGTGGTTAAGATTCTGCAAGAACACCACGATGACTTCCTGCGCGACCAAGGCGTTGATATCCAGCTCATCGCCGCCGCCTCAAGCGATCCTGCAGAAGCTGAGCGGCTCGGCATAACCGACATTTTCTCAACCGACGGATACAACGTCATTAACAACCCTGACGTTGATATCATCATTGAGCTGGTGGGCGGCACGGGCATTGCCAAAGAGTTCATTTTTGCTGCTGTTGAGGCAGGCAAACGTGTGGTTACTGCCAACAAGGCAATTATGGCTACGAGCGGCCATGAGCTTTTAGCGCTAGCAGGCTCAAAGGGGCTTGAGGTTGCTTTTGAGGCTTCGGTTGGCGGTGGCATTCCCATCATTGGTGCGCTCCGCAACTCGCTTATTGGCAATCGCATAGAAAGCGTTATGGGCATTGTCAACGGCACCACTAACTATATGCTCACTCGTATGGGAGAAAGCGGGCTTGACTACGACACCGCACTCAAAGAGGCGCAGGATAAAGGCTTTGCCGAGGCAAACCCCTCTGCCGATGTTGAGGGCGCAGATGCGGCGGCAAAAATCGCCATTCTCACCACGCTTGCTTACAATACTGAGGTTATTCTTGACCAAGTGCCCACCGAGGGCATTACGGAGCTTTCGCCCGTTGACCTCGAAAACGCCAAGGCCATGGGCAAGGTTATCAAGCTGCTCGGCATTGCAAACCGCACGCCTGAGGGTATAGACATGCGCGTTCACCCCACTATGCTGCCCGCAGACCATGCGTTGGCATCGGTCAATGGGGTTATGAACGCTATTTTTGTGGTGGGAGATGCCGTGGGCGACACCATGTTCTACGGTGCAGGTGCAGGCTCAGGTCCAGCTGCCTCTGCGGTGGTGGGTGACCTTATCGAGGTTGCGCAGCGTTTGACCTATGACATTACGCGTCCCTTCATTCGTTTTGGTACAGAAGACGCTCCGCTTAAACCGCTTGATGACGTTGTGTGTGGCTATTATCTGCGTCTGCCGGTGCCCGACAAAGCAGGTGTGGTTGCAGCAACGGCACAGGTTTTTGCTGATAACAATGTTTCCATTAAATCTATGGTGCAAGATGACGCTCAGGATGGCACTGCTCAGTTGATTTACGTAACGCACCCCACGCGCGAGAAAGATATTCAGGCAACGCTTGCGGGCATTGAGGCTGCAGGCGTGCTCGCGAGCGCTCCGGTGTTTATCCGTATTGAGGATTAAACGAGCTGGACAGCTGGCAAAAAATGAGTATGAGCTAAGGAGTTTTAGGTGTAGCTTAAGCAGGCGGCGCTTCCAAAGGAAGCGCCGCCTGCTGCTTAAAGCTTTTAATGCTAGCTAGTTTTTTGAGGTACGTTGCTGCCACGTTTCGATGAGCCATTGCTCAAAAACTGGCTGAATATCAGCGGCGGTGGGTTCTTTGGCATCTCCTGCCTTGTGCCCACCACTGTTGCTTTTGTAAACGCAATTTGCTCGCATGTGCTCCCACTGCTCAGAGGTAGTAAAGTCAGATACATCAAACAGATTGTTTTGAACACGATACCAAACCGCCTGCATGAGCAAAGACAGGTGTTCAAGCTCTGCTTCGTCAACGGTAAAGAACTGCGGCTCGACTACCGTATTGTCCTGTTTTTTAGACGGCTCAACAAAAAGGTCTGCGCCACCAAGTACCGTCCAACCCTTAAAGTCAGACGAGTTCTCGATAAGAAGTTTATAGAACTGAAGCTGCCGGTGATATCCTGCTCCAAAATCAGCGTTATCTGGGTTGCCTGTTTTGTAGTCAAAAATCTTGATAGTGCGCGTTGCCTCGTCGCAAATAAGTACGTCACATTTGCCCACGAGCGGTATGTTTTCAACCAGTGCCTTTACCCACAACTCGGTTTTAATTGCAGAAGCAGCATCTCTGGAACCTTCCAGCCCAGAACCCTCGCCAAACCCCATAAACGCAAGCATTTTGGGCAAAAACTCTGTTACAACACCCTCAAAACGCTCGTGCATGTGTGCCTTATCGGACTCCTCAAAATCAAGCCAGTCAATTTCTGCACGATACCTTGCAACTAACTCCTCAACCGTGGTGCTTTGTGCCCGCACCACCTCGGCAAGATACTTCTCTAAAAAGTCGTGAACCAAGGTTCCAAACTCAAGGGCAGAGCTGGGTGGAGAAGGCAAGCCGAGAATGCGATCTCTAAAAAACGCACCCCCGCTACCCTCATCGGCTTCGGCATTTTTCCAATTAACAAAACTATTGAGAAACGACGCAGACATTTTTTGACGAGCGCGCAAGGGCTCTGCAAGCGCAATAAGCCCCTCATTTTGAGGATAGTAATCGTCCTCCCAGTGGTGTTGCGATTGTTCGGCAACTACAAAAGCATCGGGCTCACATTCGTCAAGTTCGACCTCTCCAATAAGCTCACGAACGGGCTCGGCGGCACTGTAAGAAAGCTCAAGGTAGGAGCGCGCACGTGTAGCAGCAACAAACAAAAGGCGACGGTCGTCGTCAAGGTCGCCAGACTCGGCAAAGAGCATATTTTGACTCAAAAACTTGCTTTCTAAACTTCTTGTGTGCCAAGTTTTATCGTCAGCATCTATCAAATAAACGAGGTCATATTCCAAACCCTTTGAGCTGTGTGCCGTGGTAAGCGTAATGGCATCGGGTCGACCAACGGGAACTTTGACGTTAATGTCTGCTCTAAAACGCTGCGTTTCGTCAAAAAGCTCCACCACCTCGGCAAGACGCAGGGGAGCATTGGTGAGCGTGCGCGAAGCCTCCTGCTCACCTTCCACAAAATCAAGCAAAGCACGCACGCCATAATTGAACTCGATAACGCTAAAAAGGTTCTCATCAGTTTGCTGCTCATAATAGGAGCGCAGAGGTTTTATCAGTTCAAAAAGAGCCGTACGAGCCGAGCTGTTTATTGAGTGCTGAGATACCTCGCAAAGCCACGCATAAAAGTTGTTGAGTTGCTTATTGGAATGGGCCTTAAGAGCTTCAAGCCAGCCCAAATGTTTTTCGCGCACCTCAACGGCAAAGGCAAAATAGGTTTCTGGCTTAAGCCCAAACTCAGGTGCAGCAAGCAGGGCAGGCACACAGGCCTCAGCATGTTCAAACAAACCAGCTCCATGCGCAGCACAAAAACGCATGAGCACAAGCAGTGTTTGCAGGGATTCAATTTGCGCCACCGAGGCAGAGATTTCGTAGCTATAGGGCACATCAAAGTGCTTGAGATAGGGGATAAGCCCTCGCAGGCCGCGATGGTTGCGGGCGATAACGGCGATTTCCTCGCCGGGGTGGGCCGATGCCGCCATAAAACCAGCGTCAATGCGTTCACGAATAGCGCGAGCAACGTCAAAATACTGAAGCTCAGGGTTGGGATAAGCCCGCGCCGTAAAGCTGAGCTGCTCCCCTTCATCGCTGTGAGCGGTGAGCTGTTTTTCGTATACGCTTGCCGAGGAACGATTTTCAATTTGCGTAGCGAGTTTTTGTCCGAGCTTTACAAGCGTTGGCGTTGAGCGATAGTTCGTTTTAAGCACAATGCGCTTGGTGTTTTGATAATGCTTCTCAAACGCATTAAGGTATTCAACGCTGGCACCCTGAAAACGATAGATGGCTTGGTCATCATCGCCAACAACAAGGATATTGGGTGCCTCGACCTCTCCTTGCCCCACCAACAAATCAAGAAGCCGCATCTGCGCTCCGTTGGTATCTTGAAATTCATCAACGAGCACATACTGATATTGCTCCTGAAGAGTCGCGCGCAGCTCGTCGTGTTGCTCAAGAGCTGCTATGGCATCTAAAATCATGTCGTCAAAATCATACAAGCCGTTCTCGGCAAGGTGCTCTCGATAGGCTTGGTAGATGCAAAGGGCAGAAAGCAGACGTTCGCAGCGAACACGGTCTTTGAACACGCGAGGGCCTGTTTTGCCGCCTGCCGTAAAGAGCTTGTCGCGCAGCTCAGAAAAATTAGTTGTTTTGCCGTCAGCATCATAAAGTTCAGCGCGAGCAAATACCGAAGCAAGATAGCGTGCGTAGCTTATGTAGATGCCTGGGGTTTCAATCAGAGGTGCTGTAAGCTCCACTGGTGCGCCGTCAACTATCCGAGCGATTGCTCCAGACAATTCGTCGAGTTTGCGATACTTGTCTTTGCCACCCTGCAAGGCATCGCTCATTAGCTCAATGAGCTCACCTTGTTGCTCAATGTAGTCAAAAAAGGCAAGGTTTTGCTCAGCGATGGCACGGAGCTCATCGGGCGTAAGTCCAGATTTTTTTATCGTTGATATAAGCGTATGTACGTCGTCTAAGTTTCCCGGCACGCCAGCCAAGGGCCGTTGATATAAAGGGTCGCGCTCGGGGAGATTTTTAAGCAAATCACACAGCAGCATCTTTGCCTGAAGATTAGTCAAGGCAGCGTCAAGATTGCCCCGCCCAAAGTATTCGGGAAAACGCTGAGCAAGCTCTGTTGCAAAGCTATGAAAGGTTGCCACTTGCACGCCAAGGGCATCGCGCCCAATAAGACGGGTGAGGCGTTTGGTCATGGCCTCTGCGCCCGCGCTGGTAAACGTAAGACATAAAATGTTGCGCGGGCTTACGTCGCGCTGTTGCAAGATATTGGCAACCCGCAAACTTAAGAGCTGCGTTTTACCCGTGCCGGGACCAGCCACCACCAAGACTGGTCCGTCGATGGTTTCAATAGCTTCGCGCTGTTCTTCATTTGGCAAGTTGTCGAGTTCAAGCCCAAGATAGGTTGCCAAAATGCCTAGAGCTCCTCAAATTGTTCGACACCAACACCACATTGTGGACAGGTCCACTCCTCGGGCAAATCCTCAAATGCTGTGCCCGCAGGAATGCCGTTTTCTGGGTCGCCTACCTCAGGATCGTACACATAATCGCACAGAACACATACATAACTCATAGTAAGCTCCAATCGTTTCCACACTAGACGTTCATTTTAACCAAATCTTACCTATTTCTCGCTCTACCCGATAATTTGCTACAAAACCCTCTATTTCAAAAACAAGTATAGAAAAAAACATTCTATTCCATTATAATAATATCCCTTTATTTGTTAAGAGAAGCGAGAACGCTTTTTTTATAGAAAAAACTTGCGGGCGCTAGGAAAGGCCCAAAAACGATAGAGAAGACGAGAGAACGTCTTAGTGTCCAAAGGTGCTGTGGTCTAGCCCCGCGCAAAGGTGCTGTGGCCTAGCCACACAAAGGCAAACGAGATGAGGTGAGTCGGCAAAGTATGCGTACACTAGTTATATGGTTCGTTACGGCGATTGCAGTAGCAGTTGCTGTGTGGATTGTGCCTGACGTCAATATGATTGGCCCTGAATCAACACAGCTTGTTTCATATATTTTGTTTGCAGGCATTCTTGCCCTGCTTAATGCGTTCCTCAAACCCTTGCTACATACCATTGCCTTGCCTATCTCATGCCTTACCCTCGGGCTCTTTGCGCTCGTTGTTAATACTGCCGTATTCTATCTTGCGACTTGGTTGGGCAACAATTTGTTTAACGTTGGCATACACATTGAACCTGGTCTTGGCGGATTCATTAGCGCATTGCTCGCCTCGATCATTGTTAGCATCGTTAGTGCAGTTTTGAACTCGCTTATCGGCGTTAAGGATAAGGGTTCAAAATAATGAATAAGGAACAGATGAAACCAAAGCTTCCAACAAACACATCGCACAGGGCACGAGCATTGCGCTCGATAAACATGTCGCGTATGGCACGCCTTTTATTTGCGAGTGTTCTGGTGTTCGCGCTTGCCTTGCCTCAAGTTTTTGAGCCGACGCAGGCATACGGTATCACTACCGAGATTGATGCCGCTCCCGATGAACTTCAGCAGCGCATCGAAAAATCGGCGGCAGACTATGATACTGCCCTAAAAAATGTTGCGAGCATTGAAAAGAAAATCAAAAAGAATGAGAAAAAAATAAAGGAGCTTGAGGAACTGTTGCCTATTCAGCGCGAGCGAAGCGCAGAGGCAGTAAGTGAGTACTACCGCATGTCCTCAACGGGCAACGTATTTCTTGAGCTTTTATTTGGCTCGCAGTCTTTGAGCGATTTGCTTGCAAATTATGAATATGCCTCTCGCTTGCAGAGCAAGTTTTTGGGTGAAGTTGAACGCACCAAGAATATGGCTGCCGAACTCAACGATACGCACGACGCACTTAAGGCAGACCGCAAAGGAGCGGTAGAAGAAGCAAAGCGCGCCGAGATAGCTCTTACTCAGGCAAAAGCTGCGCGCGAGGAAGCTCAGCGCAAAGCACGTGAGGCTGCTGAGAAAGCGGCAAAAGAAGCTGCCGCAAAAAAGGCTGCTAAGAAAAAGAAAAATGAAGCCTCCCAAAACAATAATCAAGGCGAACCAACGGGTACTCCCAGCGAAGTGGATTGGTCAGACGACAAGGTGGCTTTTGTAAAAGAGTGGAAAAAGCGCATCAACAAGTACCTAAAGGGTTCACCCATGGAGGGTTGCGGTGAGACGTTTGCAGAAGCCGCTTGGGACAACGGTGTTGACCCACGTTGGTCGCCTGCTATTTCTTATACGGAAAGTTCCAGAGGCCTGTATTGTTTCCTACCCTATAATGCGTGGGGCTGGGGCAACGTGAGTTGGCCTGATTGGGATACGGCGATTAGGGATCATGTCCAAGGGCTCAAACGTGGCTACGGTTATACCATTAGCATTGAGGCTGCCAAAAAGTATTGTCCTCCTAACTGGCAGCACTGGTATGATGTGACGCTTGCTCAAATGGAGACTATATAATGTTTTCCGCGAGCGCAAACAAAGCTGCTCGCAAACCTTCTGTTATACGACGCACCTTACACTATTATTGGGCGGTAACGGCCAAGCAAATGCCTATTTTCATTTTGGCGGTTGCGTCCACGCTTGCTTTCATAATCTTTCTTACCTTTGTAACCCCTTTTGTTGTTGGACTTATTGTTGACCGCATTAGTGCTGGTGAGCCTGTGTTGCCGGGCGAGGTGTTCTCTACCTTTGGTTGGCATATTCTTATTTTTGTGGGAGCTAATATCTTGGGGCAGGTGGGAAGCAAACTTCAAGACTACAGCGTTTGGAAACTTGAGATAAAGGCAAATTACGAGCTCGCCACCTATGCCTTTGACACGCTTTCCAACCAGTCAATGACCTTTCACTCCGACCGCTTTGCTGGCTCGCTGGTAAGTCAAACGCAAAAGTTCATTGCGGGCTATTCAATTTTGCTCGAAGTTCTTATTTATGCTCTCTTTCCCATTGTGCTTACGGCGGTGTTCACCATTGCCATTCTTGCCGGACTTTTGCCCCTGTACGTGGCGGTGCTGAGTGCGCTGCTTGTTGTGTATGTTATTGTTGCGTGGATTATGTATCGGCGGGTCTTGCCGCTCAGCTCAAAGGCTGCCGCTGCCCAAAGTGCGCTTTCTGGCGAGTTGAGCGATAGTATCACCAATATTCTTGCGGTTAAAAGCTATGGGCGTGAGAGTTTTGAGCGAGGCATTTTTGATGATGTCAACCGCGATGTGGTGCGTGCGGACTCTCGCCGTATGCGTGCCTCAACACTGCGTGGCGCGATGACCAGTTTTATTATCGTGGTGATTATGGCAGTTGCGGCGTTGTTTATAGTAGGGGCAAACTCGTGGTTTGGGATAAGTGCCGGCGTGCTTGTCATGGCCTTTACCTACACATACTCTTTAACTATGCAATTTAATCGCATTAGCATGATGTTCCAGCATATAAATCGCGGATTTGGCGAAGCAAACGATATGACGCGCATTCTTGATGAACCCTTGCTGGTAGCCGACCGCGAAAATGCGGGCGATTTAACCGTAAGCTCAGGCGATATAACTTTTGAGGACGTGAGCTTTGGCTATCTGGAAGAAAAGGCCCTGCTTGCGCATGAAGCTACCCCAGCTTTGCGTGTGTTTAGCGATTTTAGCTTGCATATTCCTGGTGGTCAGCGCATTGGCTTGGTGGGGCGTTCTGGCTCAGGCAAAACAACACTCACCACGCTGCTGCTGCGTCTTTCCAATTTGCAGGAGGGTCGCATTCTCATTGACGGGCAAGACATAGCAGAGCTTACCCAAGTGAGCCTGCGCCAGCAGATTGCCTACGTGCCGCAAGAGCCGTTGTTGTTCCACCGTTCTATTCGAGAAAACATTGCCTACGGGCGTCCGAGCGCAACAGAAACAGAAATACGAGAGGCGGCCGTTAAGGCAAACGCACTTGAGTTTATTGAACAGCTGCCGCATGGCTTTGAAACACTTACCGGCGAGCGCGGTGTTAAGCTTTCTGGCGGGCAGCGTCAGCGCATTGCCATTGCACGCGCCATTCTTGCTAACAAGCCCCTTTTGGTACTTGACGAGGCAACCTCGGCGCTTGACTCTGAAAGCGAAAAACTTATTCAAGACGCACTGCACAATCTTATGCACGGTCGCACGTCGATTGTAATAGCGCACCGCCTTTCAACGGTGGCAAGCCTTGATAGGATTATTGTGTTGCGCGATGGGGCCATTGTCGAGGACGGAACGCATGCATCTTTGGTTGATGGGGGTGGCGAATATGCGCGCCTTTGGAACCGCCAATCGGGTATGTTCTTGGGAGATGAGTAGCGTGGCGTTGGGGGCTTTGTTGAGCGTGGCGTTGGGTGCATTATTGAGTGTGGCGCTGGGGGCGCTATTGAGCGTGATGTCGTGCGTGCATGATGTACCGTTTCAAAGGCGAGAAACATGGAACTAGTTTTAGCCTCTGCCTCGCCGCGCCGCCGCGAGATTTTAGAAGCACATGGCATTGCTTGTCAGGTGCTTGCGCCCGTTGTTGATGAGGAAGCTCTTGTCGCTGCCTGGGAGCGCACAGACGGTAAGGACGTGGGAGCATTGGTAACAAGCCTTGCTCTCGCCAAGGCACGGGAAGCTCAAAAACAAGTTGAGAGCATTGTGGGGCGTTTTGAACGGGAACAGCATGAGGCGCTTGAAGAGCTTGAGATATTTATGCCTCCTATGGGGCTGGATAGAAGCCGGCCGTCATTTGCAGCACGTGAGATGCCTACAGAGTTTGCGCGACAACAAAAGATGTCTTTTAGATACATTCTTGCCGCTGATACGCTGGTATACAACGGACACATTTTAGGTAAGCCCTACTCACCAGAGAGGGCAATTGCTATGCTTATGGAACTCAGTGGGTGCTCGCATGAGGTATACACAGGCGTAGCTTTTCTTGATAGGCTCAAAAGCACCAAAACACTTCTTTTTGACGTATCAACCGTCACTTTTCAAAACTACGATGAAGAAGCTGCTCGTGCGTACGTTGTTACAGGGGAGCCGCTTGACAAGGCGGGCGCGTATGCCATTCAAGGTTTGTGGGGTATGCAGGTAGCTTCCATCGAAGGCGACTTTGAAAACATCGTTGGTTTGCCTTGGCACAAAATAGAGCCATTGCTGGTGGCCCAGCAGGGCGTCTAACAAACACTTCTTTATGCGCTCAAGCTCAGCCAAGCCTCACAAACGAAGCCTTGTTGATGGCAGCGTTCGGAATAATGACCGTGTTGCTATCAGCGGTGCGCAGCGTTACGTGCCGCCACGTTATGTCCTCGACAATGCCCTCGTCAGTACCAACCCTGATTTTGTCGCCCGGCTGAACAAGCTTAGTAATACTTACCTGCAAGCCTCCAACCAAGTTGGCTATGGTGTCTTGCAAGCCCAGCGACAGCGCGATACCACCAACACCCAAAGCCGCAATAAGCCCCGTTACGTTGATGCCAAAACAGGTGTCGAGTATAACGCAGGCAGCGAGCACCCAAATGGCAGCATGGGTGAGGTTAACAAAAATTGAACTGGCAGGAAAATTGTTTTTATCGTGCCCCAAAAAATGTTTAAGCAGGCGCACCACCACATAAGCAACAATAGCTGCCACTAGAAGTATCAAAAGTGCGAGCAATATCTTTTTTACATACTCATTTTCGAGAAAGGCATCCATAGAGCTTAGCTCCGCTCATCATCGGCTTCGGCAGAAATTTCCACCTCAACCTCGCTTGCCTCTTGCTTAATCTCTACGTTTGGCACGGGCAGTGGTTCGAGCTCAGGCACATCTGTTGTAGAACTAGTTTCCTGCATAGCAGCCCCAGCTGTCAAAGCTGCGTCACGCTCGCGAGAGTCCGTTACCTTTCGAGCGCTGATATAGAACAAGGCTCCAACAACACCAACTGCGGTAGCGATGGTGTCAATAATCCAGTCCATAGGGTCTGCGTTGCGCCCGTCCACAAAGAGCTGATGTACTTCGTCGCTTGCTCCGTATAAGGAGCCAAGAATAAAAGCGACAATGGCAACTTGCCACAAGGGCAAACGAGATTGGCTTACGGCAACCGTAAGCAATACGCCCAAAACGAGATAAAGACAAAAGTGAGCAACAACATTAAGGCTCTCATGATGGGGTGGGTACTCTGAGCCCGGTATGGACGAAAGCACAAAAATAAGGGCCGCCCAAAAAACAACCAGCGCCCACGCAAGAATACGAGGCAACAATTTTGGTTTTTCACGAAGATCAGAAGCGCACATAGAACTCTCCTTACTCGTCTTAAGGTTTCACTTGCATGACGATACTGCTATTTGGCAAAGTTGCTAAAACTACTAGGACTAATTATACCCATAGTTACTTTTTTATGGTTGCCGAGGAGCGCTTGCTGTCTGCCTCGCGCAACAAGAAACCAACGCCAATCGCTTTACCTGCCACGCAAAAACGGAGCTGAGAGTGTTATTCAGCATAGAGAGCCCATACGCGGGCGACTTCTTCTTCCCAAAACTGACGACAACTGGCACGGTTGCTTGGGTCGAGCTGACGGTTGAGGCACTCTTGGGCAAAGACAAAATAGCCGTCACCAGGAATACCACTGTCTGCTCGCACCACCACCGCACCCAGCGAGATGCCTCGGTCGGCATCTTCAAGTGTGCAAACCTCTTCAAGCATTTGTGCCAGCGCACTTGAGCGTGCAGAGAAGCGGCGGGCAAAGATAATCTCCGAAATCTCACCATAGGTAATGGTCGCCCGTGAGGCGGCAACGCCAACAAGCAGCTCTCGCATACGTTCGCGCTGTCTCTCCCACTCGTCTTTCGACATTCCCCACGTACATTCAAAGGCTCGTTTAACCATGTTGTACCTGCCTCACACTGAACCTTGCGGCGCACGCCATGCTATGCGCCACGCTACACGCCACACTACAACGCCATACTACACTCCTTGCCAAGCACCCAAGAGCACCCAAGCACCTAAGCACCAAGGGCGCGCAAGAGATTAACGGTTTCAAGCGCACTTACCGCACAATCAAAGCCCTTGTTGCCCGCCTTTGAGCCAGCGCGCTCAATGGCTTGCTCAAGATTATCCGTGGTGAGAATGCCAAAGAGTACGGGAAGTCCCGTTTCAAGCGACACTGCTGCAATTCCTTTTGAGACCTCGTTGCACACATGGTCGTAGTGGCTCGTAGCTCCTCGAATAACTGCGCCAAGGCAAATAACGGCATCATACGTGCCACTTTTTGCCATTGCTGAGGCCACAAGCGGTATCTCAAAAGCACCGGGCGTCCACGCAACTGCGACGTCCTTTTCGTCTACGCCGTGGCGCGTAAGTCCGTCCAAAGCTCCGCTCAAAAGCTTGCTTGTAATAAACTCATTAAAACGTGACGCAACAATGCCTACCTTGATACCTTCGTTAACCAGTTTTCCCTCATACGTTTTCATCTTTTCTCCTTTTCTTTGGCAGGTTGCCCGTTTTCCTTTGTGGCAAGCCTGCGTTTTCCTTTACCAATAGTTCTTGTTCATAAATCCTTATGTCAAATACTTATGCAAACCCTTATTTCAAATCCAGCAAATGACCCATTTTTTCTTGCTTTGTTTTGAGATAACGATAATCATGCTCATTGGCTGGCATCTCAAGGGGGATTCTCTCAACAATTTCGAGCCCAAAACCAGAAAGACCGTAGAGCTTGTCAGGGTTATTGGTCAGCAGTCTAAAAGACTTGACTCCCAAATCCCGCAGTATTTGTGCACCGATATAGTAGTCGCGCAAATCCTCCTCAAAACCAAGAGAGAGGTTAGCCTCAACGGTGTCCATACCCTTATCTTGCAAAGCGTATGCCTTAAGTTTGTTAACGAGTCCAATGCCGCGTCCTTCTTGGCGCATATAGAGCATGATTCCTCTGCCCTCGCGCTCAATTTGCTGCATGGCAGCGGAGAATTGGTCGCCACAATCACAGCGCAGCGAACCAAAGGCATCGCCGGTAAGGCACTCGGAATGTACGCGCGCAAGCACGTTTTTGCCCTCACCAAGGTCGCCCTTAACCAACGCCAAGTGATGCTCACCATTGAGCTTATTGACGTATCCATAGGCAATAAAATCGCCATATTTAGTGGGCATAGTTACCTCAGCAACACGCTCAACCAGCTTGTCGTGCGTTTTGCGATAATCCTCTAACTCTTTTATCGAGATAATGTTGAGCTTGTGCTGCTCGGCAAACTCAGTGAGCTCCTCGGCACGCATCATCGTACCGTCCTCACGCATAATTTCGCAGCACAACCCACATTCCTTAAGGCCTGCCAAGCGCATGAGGTCAACGGTTGCCTCGGTGTGTCCGTTGCGCCCGAGCACTCCGTTTTCCTTGGCTAAAAGGGGAAACATATGTCCCGGCCGACGAAAATCCTCAGGCCTAACATCTTTCTCAACGCATTTGCGCGCAGTAAGGGCGCGCTCGGCAGCGGATATGCCGGTGGTGGTGTCAACGTGGTCAATCGAAACCGTAAAGGCAGTTTCATGATTATCAGTGTTGACGCTTACCATCTGCGGAATTTGCAGACGCTCAATAAACTCTGCGCTCATGGGCATGCAGATAAGCCCCTTGGCATGTGTCGCCATAAAGTTGACCATCTCTGTGGTGGTAAGCTCCGCAGCACAAACAAGGTCGCCCTCATTCTCACGATTTTGGTCGTCGATTACGAGCACCATTTCGCCACGCTTAAGTGCCGCCAGAGCCGCCTCGATGCTGCTGAATTGTTGCGTGCGTTCTTGCACCGTGCTTCCTTGTTGCGCGCGCTCTTGCGCCGTGCCCTCTGGTGCCGCCTGCTCGATGCGCTCTTGTGTTGTGCGCTCTTGCGCCGTGCTTCCTTGCACCGTGCGCCCTAGTTCTGTACGTTCCGTTGTTTTACTCATAGTTCTCACGCTCCTTACGTAGCCCCTCAAGCTCTGCCGAGCCTTCGCCAATACCTTTCCTAAAACCCCTGCCGAGCCAAAAACTCGGCTGTTATAGTGCTGCCTGCTGCTTGCTGGTGCTTCTCACTTCTCTCCCCATGGTTTGCCTCGCTCTTAGCCCTTCCGTTTGCTTCAAAAGTTTTACCACCGTCCAGCTCCAAAAGACGCTCAACGTATTTGCCAATAAGATCGACCTCGAGATTGACCGCATCACCCACTTTTTTCTGAGAAAGGGTAGTGGTAGCAGCCGTATGCGGAATAAGAGAAACGCTCAAGCCCTGCTCGGTTACGCTCGCAACAGTAAGGCTGATACCGTCGAGGGCAATCGAACCCTTCTGAATTATGTACCGCAAAAGGTCTTTGCTTGTTTCTATGGTGTACCAAAGGGCAGTGTCGTCTTTGGTAATTGCGCGGATAGTGCCCCGCCCGTCGATATGACCCGATACAATGTGTCCACCAAAACGTCCGTTGGCAGGCAGTGCACGTTCAAGATTTACCGCAGTGTTTGGCTTGAGTTCGCCCAGCGTGCTGCGCTTGAGGGTTTCGTGCATAACGTCGGCGCTAAAACTCGTTTTAGTGAGCTGCGTTACGGTAAGGCACACGCCATCAACGGCGATGGAATCTCCCAAGTGGGTGTTTTCAAGCACCGCCTTGCCGGTAACCGTAAGCGTTGAGGAAGCTTGCCCCCGCCTAACCGAAGCAATCGAGCCTATCTCTTCCACAATTCCCGTAAACATTTAGCCCTCCTCACGTTTTGTGTTGAAGTTCATATCGAAGCTGTTTGCTGCTCGGGTGCTTTGTGCGGCGATCTCTCCTTCAATACAGTAGTCATCGCCGATTTTTATAACAGAGGTGTTACTGAGCTGCATCGCCTTTTCTGGTACGTCTACACCACGCCCGCTAAGGGGGGAGGGGGCACCAAGACCACCAAAGAGCTTGGGAGCAATATAGCAACGCACTTTATTGACGATACCCGCTTCAAGGGCTGCGGCGTTGAGTGTTGCACCTCCCTCAATAAGTACGCTGTCAATATCACGTTTGCCGAGTAGCTGCATGAGCGCAACAAGGTCAACGGATTTTTTAGGTGAGCCAGTGGTTGTGCTCTCACTCGTTTTCGCACTCATTTTGTTCGCCCCGTTTGAGCTTGCGCTCCCGATGTCTTCAATGCTTCCTGAGCCACCACCCACAACCACAACCTCGCAACCACAAGCTTCAAGCTGTGCAGTTTTCTCTGTATCAGTGCAAGCTGTTGCAATAAGCGTTGGATATTTGGTGGCAGTTTGCACGAGCTGTGAATCAAGCGGAATGCGCAAGTGCGTATCGCAGACAATGCGCAAGGGATTGTGCCCGCCGTCAAGGCGACAGTTGAGGAGGGGATTATCGGCCAAAACCGTACCAATGCCCACCATAATGCCCCCGTAGCGCCCACGCAGTTGGTGAACCTCTGCACGTGCAGCCTCACCAGTAATCCACTTTGAAGCACCTGTGTGGGTTGCGATTTTTCCGTCAAGGGTCATGGCGTATTTAAGCAACACATAAGGAGTTTTTGTTTTGATGTAGTGAAAAAATATCTGATTGAGCTCGTCGCACTCTGCCTGTAAAAAGCCGCTTACCACCTCGATGCCTGCGTCTTTAAGAAGTCTAATTCCCTTGCCTGCAACTTGCGGATTAGGGTCAACAGAGCCGATAACCACCTTTGAAATCCCGTGCTCGATGAGAGCCTCGGTGCAAGCGGGTGTTTTTCCGTGATAGCAGCACGGCTCAAGAGTGACGTACAGGGTGCTGCCCGCAAGCAGCGTTGCTGAGTTAGTTGCCTCATCGGTAGAACTGCTTGCCCCTTCGCCAGCGCTGCGTTCAAGAATTCGCTGCTGAGCATTTTTGATGGCATTGCGCTCAGCATGAGGCTTGCCAAAACATTCGTGATACCCCTCGCCAATAATCTGTCCGTCTTTTACAAACACAGCGCCAACCTGCGGATTAGGATTAACCCAGCCTCCGCCTTGCTTTGCAAGCTCAATCGCACGCTGCATAAAACGCACGTCGTCAGACAAAATATCAGTGTTTGAAAAACTCGTCATCGCTCTGTCCCCTTCATTACGTTCAAAACGCAGTTCAGGGCAGACCTTGACGTAAGAAATGGCTTCTCGGCAGCTCAAGCACAAAACGAGGCGCTCAAAGGCTGCGCAGCCATACATCTTCTTTCATCCAGACTATACTGTCGGCTTCGGAATCACACCGAATCTGCCTTGCGGCTCGTGGGCTCTAACCACCGGTAGGGACTTTCACCCTGCCCTGAAGATGCTTTTATTATAGCAGCCTCCTCGGTTTTTGCAAAGGTTGTAGCATAGCCGCTCCGTCCTCGTAACGTAGCCGAGCGCCCTCCTAGGGTATACTTTGATAAGAAGCTTCAAGAAAGGAAGCACCTATGAATAAAAAAATCGCTCGAAAATCCTTACGCCTTGCGCCCGTCTTGCTCAGCCTTGCGCTTTGTTTTACGTTGCTGCCGGGTTGTTCACTGGACTATTTGATGACGGACGCCCGTTTTGATTACGAGCTCGACAGTTATGACGAGTTTAGCGAAGACGAATACGCAAGCTCTGAGTTTGCAGAGCCCGACAATTATGGCTCATGGGGTCAGATTAGCGAACCGGTAGTGCGAGCCGAAAACTGGCAGCTGTTCGTACATAACAGCCCCTTCAAACTCGGAGAGCCCTTTCCTTACAATTTTCCCTATGAAGAGGAAGAATATATGGAGAGCAAGTATTTCGTCGTTAACTATGGCAGCTACCCAAGCCTTGATGGCTCAACCGTTGTTGTGCCCATGGCAGCTGAGTTCGCACGCCAGCACCTTGGCTTTAATGACCCAGACGCGAATGACTTTGCCAGTTTCTCTACAACAGCCAGCGCCTATCGTAATCTTATACTTAAAACCCCAAACAATGAAACCAATATTGAGTCAAAATCAATTATGTGTCATGAGAGCCACCCCGTTGACCTCGTTATCGCTACTGAGCCTTCAAAGAGAGAGTTGAAGCTTGCCGAGCAGCGCGGAGTTACCCTGGTTACCAAGCCCGTTTGCTACGATGCTTTTGTCTTTATCACGCACAAAGATAACCCCGTTGATAGCCTTACCCTTGATGAGGTGCGCGGCATTTACTCGGGCAAAATTACCAACTGGAAAGAGCTGGGCGGCGAGGACAAGAAGATTCTTGCCTACCAGCGCGAAGAGGGTTCTGGAAGCCAAACGGGTATGGTAAACCTGGTAATGGGCGACCTGCCTTTTGCTGACTCAGAAACCGTTAAGACCGTAGAGGGCATGAGCGGCCTTGTTAAGGTAGTAACAACCTATAAAAACGAGGCAACGAGCATTGGATACACCTACAAATACTACATAGACAACCTTTTTAAGAATGACGACCTCAAGGTGATTGCAGTAGAAAGCGTTGCGCCAACGAGCGAAAATATCCGTGCTCAGGAGTATTCGCTTGCGGTTAATTACTATGGCGTTATTCGTGGCGGCGAGGAAACAGCGGTAGGTGGACGTTTCTTAGATTGGATGCTTTCTGAGGAAGGTCAGCGGAGCATTAAGCAGGCTGGTTACATTCCTCTTACTGATTATGATGCGAAGTAAGTGAGCGAACAATGGCGTGTAGTGCAAGCGAACAATGGCGTGTAGTGCAAGCGAGCAACGGCGTGTAGTGCAAACGAGCAACGGCGTGTAGTGCAAGCGAACAACTTCGCCTTAGACGATGGGAGCGAGTATGGCAAACAAAAATGCCCCTCTTGCAAAACTTGAGCAAGTACGCAAGGATTTTGGCAAGCAAAATGTGCTGCGTGGCATTGACCTTGAGCTTTCGGCAGGTTCCATTACAGGACTTGTAGGGCCAAGCGGCAGCGGCAAAACTACCATCGTCAATATGATAGTTGGCACGCACAACGCCACCGACGGCTCAATTACCGTACTCGGTGAGCAGCCACCGTTTAAGACCATGCGTCAGCGTTTGGGCTATATGCCGCAAAGCGAGGCGTTATACAGCGATCTTACGGCAAACGAAAACCTGCGTTTTTTTGGGGCACTGTACGGTATGAGTCGCCATGAGCTTAATAAAGAAATCCCGCGGGTGCTTGAGCTCGTGCATCTTGCCGACCAAGGACGCAAGGTGGTTACTGATTTTTCTGGTGGCATGAAGCGTCGCCTCTCGCTGGCAATTGCCCTTTTGCATGGCCCCGATCTTCTTGTTTTGGACGAACCAACCGTGGGGCTTGACCCTTTGCATCGTGTTGAGCTGTGGCGCACCTTTAGAGAGCGGGCAGATGCGGGCGCGGCACTTTTGGTAACCACGCACGTTATGGACGAGGCAGCTTCGTGCGATCGCATTGTTATGATTCACGATGGGCTTATTATTGCCGACGGTACAGACGCTGAACTCATGGCAGCCACCAAAACCGACACGCTCGAGGACGCATTTCTCGCTTTTGAGGAACGCTCGCTCAGAGATGAGCTCGAAGGTCGAGAAAACTTGCCGAGCGAAACCTCAGCAACAGAAACCTCAACCAAAGAAGGAGGCAACAATGCGTAATGCTGTTGCGCTTGCTAAGCGTATCCTTCAACAATTTGCTCACGACCCTCGCACCATTGTTATGTTTATCGTGGGCCCCATTCTCATACTGTGGCTTTTTAGCGTCTTGCTCAATACGGGCGACTATCAGCCAAAACTTGCTACCGTGGAGCTTCCTTCCAAGCTTAACGAAGCTCTCTCAGAGGAGGGAGCAGACTGCACCTCCTACAAGACGGCCGACGAAGCCAATGAGCTTTTGCAACAGGGCAAAATTGACGCAGTTCTCACCCTTAAAGACGAAACCTTGACCATACAGGTGGAGGGTTCAAATCCTTCAAAAACGGGCTCGGTGGTTCAGACGGTGCAGTCTGCGGTTAAAACCTACGCTGCCTATCAGCGAGAAACAATCCAGTCTGATTTAGAAGCACGTTTTTCCGACATTAAAACCAAGCTCGAAGGGTTTAAGACCGACGTCACCGACTTTTTTGCTTCGCTGCCTCCGGTTACCGCCATTGGTGATGCTCTCAGCATGCTGCCTGGCGTCAACACGCCAAAGCCGCAGCCAGAGTTTCCGAGCATCGAGTTACCAGACATTGAAACCATAATTTTAGGCCCACACGGCCCCGTAAGCGATGTTTCTGTTACGTATTTGCACGGCGACGAGAGTTGGGGAACCTTTGATTTCTTTGGGCCGGTATTTATTGGCATCTTTATCTTTATTTTTGTGTTTATTACCAGTGGAATGTCGCTGGTTACCGAGCGCATGGGCGGCACAATGGAGCGCCTTTTGGTTACGCCGATAAAACCGTGGGAGCTGGTACTCGGTTTTTGCCTCGGATTTGGGCTCGTTACTATTGTGCAGGCCTCCCTTGTTTTGTGGGCGTGCGTGACTCTTATCGGATTTCCTAACGAGGGCTCGCTGGCACTGGTTGCCTTCATAGCGTTTTCGATGGCATTGGTGTCCTTGACGCTGGGATTAGTGGTGAGCGCAGTTGCAAAAACGCCGTTTCAGGTTATTCAGTTTATGTTGATTTTGGTTATTCCTCAGGTGTTGCTCTCAGGAGTTTTTGATTTGTCGCAAGCACCCACGTGGATGAAAATGCTGAGCGTGTGTTTTCCCATTACGCACGGGGCCGATGCCTTGCGCGATGTCATGTTAAGAGGCGCAGGTTTTGCCGATATTGCTCTTAACCTCACGATACTTTGGGGCTTTATTGTGGCGCTCTTTGTGCTGGCAACCTCAAGTTTCCAGCGCCGCAAGACAAGCTAAAAGGAGGTCGTTGCGGTTATGGTAATTATTTCGATGTTTATTTTCCTTGCTATTGCCGTTGTTGTTATTGCAGCGATTATTATGGTTGGTTTTATAGGCGTTGGTTCAGTGGCGGCGGCGGCAGGAGGGCTTGCGGGCGTCTTTACTATCAATGATAAATATACCAAAACACTTGCGCTGCTGCTTTGCCTTTCAATTTTCTTTTTTGCGGTGTGCTGTCTTGCTTTAGTAGGTGGATTTATCTGGGGTAGAGCTCTTGTGGGATTTGCCATTATTGGGTGTGTTTCTGCCATGGCTGCCCTCATTTTGGGCATTCTGTCGCTCAAGATGTCACTTAAAATTGAAAAGACCTCTACCAAAGCCTTGCTCATTGTTTTATCGGTGCTGGCAACGCTTCTTGGCGTCGCTGCATTGATTGTACATTCCCTTATTGCCGTTTTGGTGATAATGGTGCCCATTATGACTTGAGCTAACCGCCATTGCGGACCTGACCCGCAATCTTAGGCTGTCGCACCGGGCTTGACGGTTTGTCGCCCCGCACTTGACGGTTTGTCGCCCCGCACTTGATGCGGGGCCTAGTGGGAGAGTGATAGGTTAGTAACGGTTGTCGCCCAAAAAAGCCGTTTAACCCGACAATTCTTCAAAAACGCTTGAAAAATGCGCTTGAGGGGCGTATAGTGTGTGCGGTATATAAGGGTGGCGGCTTATGAGCCACAATTAAAAGAAAGGAATGTTCCCATGTTTGGTAAGTTTCAAACCAAAAAGTCCTCTCTCTCTCTCTCTCTCTCTCTGCACCTAAAGTAAGCACTCCCTCGAAAACTCAGCAAGCCGCACCTCCAGCGCTTTCAAAGCGTCTGCTTGCTATGCTCCTTGCACTGGCTTTGGTGTGCTCGAGTTTTACTGCATTTCCCACAGCGGCTTTTGCTGATGAGATGGCACCCAACGAGGTAGCAGCTGTTGAGGAGGCAGACGAGGCTGCAAGCGAGGAAGTCGCAGAGGTTGAGCCTGCAACCGAGGAGGAAGCAGACGAAGCGTCAATTACAGAACCTCAAGAAGAGCTAGAAGCAGTTGAGCCTGAAGCGGATGAAACAATAGAAGCTGAGGACGCTGACGAGAAAATTGAGCCCCTAGCGAGCAGCGTAGAGGTTGCGACCTACCAAGAACTTCTCGATGCCATTAACGATGCGCCAGACAACGAAAACTGCGTTATTGTTTTAACGGATGACATTGCTGTTGACTACTCTTCTTATGACTGCATATACATTCCTGCCAACAAAGACATTACGCTGCAAAATGGCGTTTCTGGCAGCACGCCTGCTACGCTAAAACGTGATGGTTGGCATTGGGCCGACCTTATTAGAATAGAAATGGATGCAAAGCTTACGCTTGATGGCATTATACTTACCACGCAGAACACGGGCGCAAGTGTATTCAACTGCGGAACTTTTGTCATGGAGAGCGGCGAGATTGTTGATTGCTCTAATAGTGGCGTTCAAAATCATGGCACCTTTACTATGAATGATGGTCTTATCTCAGACAACGAGGGCGAATGGGGCACTGGTGGTGGTGTTTCCAACTATGGTAGCTTTACTATGAACGACGGCACCATTTCAAATAACACAAGCGGCGACGGCGGCGGTGTATACAACGCCGGTACGTTTACTATGAACGACGGCGTCATCACAAACAACGAAGCTACTGCCGATGGCGGCGGCGTGTATTGTATGTGGAGTAGTGAAAGCACTGCAATAAATGGCGGTGTTATTTCAGGCAACAAAGCTAGTTGGGACGGAGGCGGTATCTATACTTACCACTACGATGATTTGCATGTGGGCGCAAGTGTAGTATTCTCTGGCAATAGCGCACGGGCAGCCTATAATCGTGATAGAGACCTCAATACCGTCTACAATCTCCGGATAAAAGGCACGAATTGGACATCTCCCTACACGCAGGGCTACAATAACTACGACATCAATCAAAGTGAAGGCACGGCTCTCAGTGGGACTACCAAAGAGCTTATCTCTTTTGTGCTCGCTGGTGCTTCAGCTTCTTTTGGGACTTCGCCATCATACAACTACATAGATGTTGCTGTGCCTGAGGGCACAAACCTCTCTTCTCTCACTCCAGTTATACAACACAATGGTGCGAGTGTAACCCCCACAGGAGCTCAAAACTTCAACAACGAGATTTACTATACGGTAATGGCACAAGACGGTACGACCAAATCGTATCGAGTTAAAACTCGCTTTTGGCCTCAAGCAGCTGATGCTTATATTTCTTTTACTGCCCCGTGGAGAATACAAGAAAACTCCTACTCGATTTATTCAGAGCAGCACGGTGGCTATCTTAAAGATTTATCCTCAGTAAAACTTGTTCTCAGTGGTTATCCGGTTGACACCCAATGGCCCGATGCGTATGAGTCAGGATATTTAGGTGACGCTTCTTTTCACAGCCCTGGACACTTCTCCTATGACGCAGACGAGAACATACCTTTTAAGCCCCTAGTCTCCGAGGTTTCTGGCGGAAGCAAAACCTTTACCCTTGAGCTTGATTTGGCAGCGGTTGCCTCGTCCATTAGAGCTGATTCTATATTTACTATACACGCTCGTATGCCACGCTTTGAAGGTGCTACGATAACGGCAACCCTGCTCATCGACGGAGTGGCAGTTGCATCAGAGGAAAGAACCAAAGGTTATTCTACCATTAGCTATCCAAATGATTCTGGCGCTAGTTCCCTTGTGCATATTAAGGAAAGCGGCATTGACGGAGTGGTAGAAATTAATCCTTCTGAAGCTATTTTTAACAATGAACAAAGGTATACATCGCCAGAGGGCTGGTATGGATATGGTGCCATTTTGGGAACACCAGCTGCTATTAGCAATTTTGAATACACACACAGTGAAGACTATTACTACGAAAACAACACAGTCGATGGGTCGTACTGGACTATTGTTGATGGCTACGGCTCTGTCGCTACCAACGATTCGTGGACGCAAGTAACGCTCGATAAAACATTCCTCGATACTCTTGATGAGGGCTTGTATACGCTCAGAGTTCATTTTGGTGACCCTTGGAACAGTAATGCGCATGACTGGGTCGACGTTCCTGTAGAAATACTTGAGGAACCCCAAAGTGCCAAAAGCATCTCGACCTTTACCCTCAGTGATGGCTCAAGCAGCTTTGTGGGTAAAATCCAAGGAACAAATATTACCGTTACCGTGCCTGAGGGCACGAACGTAACGTCTCTTACGCCGAGCATCACACACACGGGCGCAAGCATTTCTCCAGCCTCGGGTGTTGCAAAAGACTTTACTAACCCGGTTGCCTACACGGTAACTGCGCTCAACAACAGCACCAAAACCTACACGGTTCAAGTTCTTGCGGTGCAGCCCAACACTTCAATTGTCTCAACAGCAGGGCAGCTACGTGCTGCAATTGACGGCGCGCCCTACAACGAGCAATACACCATTGTCTTGGCCAATTCTATCGACCTTGATGGTGAAGGGCTGTACATTCCCGATAATAAAGACATAGTTCTTACGAGTGCTCCCACCTCAGGCGCACCTTTTACCTTGAGCAACTATGACGGGCACGTCATATATATTGATGACTACGCTACATTCACGCTTGATGATGTTATTCTCACGGGCGATGATCAAGGTGTAAGCAACTATGGCACCTTTATTATGGAGGATGGTGTTATTACAGGCTTTTACGATGGTGGCGTGTACAACAGTGGCACCTTTACCATGAACGGCGGTGCAATTATCGATAACGATTGTGGTTACGATGGCGGTGGCGTATTCAACTGGGGCATCTTTACCATGAATGACGGTGTTATTTCTGGCAACCATGCCTCTGACTGTGGTGGTGGCGTACTTAATTATGACAGCTTTACCATGACGGGTGGCACTATCTCCAACAACACCTCTGACAATGAGGGTGGCGGGGTTTGGAGCTGGGGTGAGGTCACCATAATGGGTGGTATCATTTCTGACAACTCTGCCAACAACAGCGGCGGCGGTGTCTATACCTGTGACTACTACGAATTGTTTGTAGGTGCTGGGGCAGCATTTAGCGGTAATTCTGCGGGCGCGGCATATAACCGCCGTTCAAATCATGATTCTGTTTACAGTTCTCATATATCTTGCACGAGCTGGTCATACGGACACACGCAGGGTTATAACAACTACGACATTAACTACACGAGCGGGCAACCCTTGGCAGAAAGCAGAAAAGACATTACTTCGTTTGAGCTTGCAGGCGTGTCTGGAAACCTTGATTATAATGGCTCCATCTATGTACACTTGTTCGAAGACACAGATCTTTCTGCAGTTACTCCGGTTATCGAGCATACGGGCGTAAGCATTACGCCCACGGGAGCGCAAGATTTTACCGATGAGGTTATCTATACGGTAACGGCAGCGGACGGCACTACAAAAACGTACTCGGTATATGTTTATGTCGACTTTTGGGATGCAGACCCAAGTGTTGAGTTTTGGTCCTATGGCATCAGTGACCTTCGTGAAAATGCTTACAACTTAGATATTGAACAGACTGGTGGCTTCATCAATGAGGTAGAAAAGGTTGAGGTAAAACTCGAAGGGTATCCGCAACAAACTGTTTGGCCTGCGGCTACCGGGTCATGGTGGGGAGATGCCGGAAACGCAAGCTTTGGCTCGCGTACCTCTTGGGTGAGCAATGCGCCACTCACGCATAAAAAGGTAGGCTCTGCCTTTATTATTGAGTTTGATGTGGCAGCGTACGCTTCAGACTTTGATGAATACACAACGTTTTATATGGAAACCCGCATACCGCGCTTTACGGGCACGATAACTGCGACCGTTTTGTTTGATGGTGTGGTAGTGGACAGCAGGGAGTTTACCAACGATGCTGCAACCGTTACCTATCCGAGCCAGCCAGGTGCCAGTGGCGCATCTTATGCTAAGGGCAGCAACACCAATGTAAGGGCAGATATTGAGCTACCTGAGGATACTTTTATGTGGCAAGACTGGGACTTTGAGTATGCGCCTTACCATGGTGGTACTATTCTTGGAACTCCAGCTGCCATTAGCAATTTTGACTATTACGGAACGGCTGAAAACGCGAGCACGTTTTGGGTTATTGACCGTGAGGCTGGGGTAAAAATATACGACCCCTATGACGATTACTGGGAATGGGACTGGAGCACAACAGAACCCGTTGGTGTTACTCGTGGTTCTATCTCACAGAACGGTCAACAAATACAGGTTACCGTCAATGCTTCATTCCTTGAAACTTTGCCTGCAGGAAGCTACACGCTGCGCGTACACTACGGACCAGATTATGATGATCCTTATGAATGGGTTGATATACCTCTTACCATTACGGGTGGCGGTGGCCCAGCGCTGCAGGCTCCCACTATTGCTGGCGATTCTACCATTAGCCTAACGGAAGGTTACGTGGCCTTTAACAAGAACTATGCCATTACGGGCAACCCCGCACCTACGGTATCTTTGGTTGGTGCGCCAGCAGGTGCGAGCATCAGCGCAAGCGGTGTTTTGAGCATTCCAGCAGGGCTAAGCCCCGGCACGTACTCCTTTACTATTAAGGCAGCAAACTCAGAAGGAGAGGCAACACAGGCGGTTACCATTGAGGTAGCGTCGCTTGGTATTGCTCCCATTATTTTGGGCGAAGGCATTATTTCCTTAACTGAGGGATATGCAGCTACTACCGTGAGTTATGCCATAACGGGCACACCTACGCCCAGCCTATCTGTGGAGGGCGCACCAGCAGGGGTAAGCATTACCTCTGACGGTGTTTTGGCTATTCCAGCGAACTTGCCATGGGGAAGCTACAGCTTTACCATCAAAGCGTCAAATGTGGCAGGTACTTCTACCTATCCCGTGGTACTCAACATAGCTTCTGTTGCAAACCAAGCCCCGGTGTTCTCGGGCGATACGGAAATCTCTCTTACAGAGGGCTACACAGCAACTACAAGGAGTTATGGCGTTACGGGAACTCCCGTGCCAGTTTTATCTTTAGATGGCGCTCCAGCAGGTATCAGCATTGCTCAAGATGGCGTACTGACCATAGGAGCAGGGCTGAGTGTTGGAACCTATACTTTTGATATCGTGGCAGAGAATTTGGTTGCTACGTCAACGTATACTGTTGCCATCACGGTTGTTGAGGCACCGCCTGTTGGTGTTGCTCCTACTATTGCCGGGGATGCTGCTATCGCTCTTACAGAAGGCTATGTGGCCTTTAGTAAGAACTACGTTATTGCTGGTACACCTGCACCTACGGTTTCTTTGGTAGGGGCTCCGGCTGGCTTGAGCATTACGGCTGCTGGTGTCTTGACCATACCTGCCGGTCTTAAGGTAGGGAGCTACAGCTTTACGATTAAAGCTGAGAATACGGCAGGAACAGCAACGAGGGCGGTAACGATTACGGTTGCTCAAGCTTCGCTTGTTGGTGTTGCTCCGAAAATTACGGGTGACGCTACTATTACTCTTACCGAAGGTTATGCCAAGCTCACCAAGAACTACACCATTGCAGGCACACCTGCACCTACGGTTTCTTTGGTAGGGGCTCCGGCTGGCTTGAGCATTACGGCTGCTGGTGCTTTAACGATA
>Ga0082212_10000863_pt1 | contig 44588 bp, 42 predicted proteins | sample TergutNt197P3_FD_71548 | JGI IMG/M metagenome (GOLD analysis project Ga0082212, IMG submission 71548) | Neocapritermes taracua P3 segment gut microbial communities from Petit-Saut dam, French Guiana - Nt197 P3 | ecosystem: Host-associated > Arthropoda: Insects > Digestive system > Gut ... | reverse complement strand
ATTAGAGCAGCTCCCCCGCTATTTCTTACTGGCATACACTCAGCTCTTTCGCTCTCAGACGCGTCGCCGCGCCCTTCGCTCGCTAAGTGCTTCTCGGTTACGTTATTTACTTGACAAGGTGCGGTTTTCTGTCGTTTCGCGCCGCCTCTTTTGGAGAGACGCTTGATTAGTATAGCAAAGCGCGAAGCCCATGTCAACACTTTTTTGTAAAAAAATCGAATAAATTTATCAAGCCCGCCAATCCGTTGCCGCCCGGGCGTTTCAGCTGTCAATCGTCTTCATCATATTGTCCGCGATGCGGGCGGTATACCCGAAAATCGCAACTCCGACGATGAGGCAGGCCGCCGCCGCAACCGCCCCGGCCGCCCAGACCGGGAGGAAGAGCTGCAGCGCATATGCCGCCGCGGCAATGGCAATGGCGACCCCAAAACCAATCAGCATGGCCAATATGGAGTTGAAATTCTGTTTGATGGCTTCCGACTCGCTGTTCCATTTGCGTTTGGGTTTCAGCGTATCAGGGATGACGGCGGCGGTCAAAATCGGAAAGGCGGCGCACAACCCCGCGATCAAACCAAACACCGCTTGCGGGACGGAAAAGCCCAAAAAAACCACCAGCATCGCCATCGACAGCAAAGCGCCGGCCGCCGTCAGCGCAAACCCAACCAGCAGCCTTCCCGCCAACTGTGTGCGTGCCGGAACCGGAACGGTTTGCGAAACCCACAGCATCTTGCCCTCGCGGGAGAAGGTGGTCGAAACGCAGACCGAGCCCATCACCGCCGTCAGCATGACAATACCGCCCGCCAGCAGATATAATACGTCTCCCTGCCCTTCCCCGGTCACATTTTCGATCATTTCAGCGAGCTGCCCCGACGCTCCGCCGCCCGGGATAAACGATAAAGCGGCAAACATGACCGGGAAGATCACCACGCCTGTTAGAATATTCATCGCGTAGACCGGGGTGCGGAGGATGGTTTTCATTTCTTTGAAAAAGAAAGCCCCCAGCGCGCTCCCCATTTTAACAGCGTCCTGCCGGAACCCCTTTTTCTTTCCCCGGGGGGCTTCCAACTGAGCCAAAACTCCCTTATAATAGAGGCGGCGGCTCAGCAAGAGGCAGAAAGCCCCCCCGGCGGCGGCCGAAGCTGTCATGCCGAGGAACCCCATCCCCGCTTTGGCCGCGTTTTCTTCCGCCAACGCCTGTGAGCACCACATGGAAGGAGGGAAGGCGCGGGTGACGGCTTCGAGCGTCGCGCTGCTGTCGCTGAGCAATTCGGTCAGCTGCTCTTCATTTTCCAACACCGGCATAAACCGCCCCATCAAAAAGGACTGCCCGACCACCAACCCGAAAACCAACACCATCCCAAAGACCATCAACAGGGTATCCCGCCGTTTGGTCAACGCCATCAGACGGGTAAACAGCATCGAGATCAACGCCGCCAAAGCCATCGGAGCCATCGGCAGCAGCAGCCAAACCGGGACGGCGCGGAGGGCGAGGAGGATAAACTCCATCGCGGCCAATTCGGATACAATGCCGTATATAACGATAGCCGGCCACAGGAAGAGAGCCGTGATCCCCATCTCAATGCCGTAGGCCATGGTAAACTTGGCGGCGAAAACCGATTGCTCCCGCAGCGGCAGAGCCGCGTATGCTTCGGCATCCCGCGCCCCAAAGACGAGCGTCAGCAGCGTTAATGTCCCGAATACCATGACAAGGATCATGCAGATCAGGACGATGGTTCCCATCGCCAGTATCTGAAGTCCGGCTTCCGCCATGCCGCGCAAGAAGGGGAAGAGGACGAGGCTGTAAACGAGCAGGATGGCTCCGACGGCATAAAGGATGATCAGGCCGAACCCGATCATTTTGGCCGTTTGTTTCCCTGACCGTTTAACCCCTTTCCCGCCGAGCGCGGACAGGGAGAGCCGCATCCTGATATGCAAGCCTAAAAGCCGCCAATATTCCTGAAACGCGCTCATATGGCGGCCTCCGGTTCGGTCAGCTCAAAGAAAATCTGCTCCAGCGTCGCGTCTTTTTCGCCCGAACGCAAATTTTCCATCGTCCCGACGGCGGCCAGTTTTCCTTGATAGATGATACCGATGCGGTCGCACAGCCGCTCGGCCACCTCTAAAATGTGGGTCGAGAAAAAGACTGTGTTTCCTTCTTCGCAGTGTTCGCGCATAGAACCCTTTAAGGCCAGCGCGCTCTTGGGGTCCAGTCCGGTCAGCGGCTCGTCGAGCAGCCAAAGCGGCGGTTTGTGCAGCAAAGCCCCGGTCAGAACGATTTTTTGCTTCATGCCGTGGCTGTAGGAGCGGATCAGCTCCCCGGCCGCGTCGGTAATCTCAAACATGGCTAGGTATTTTTCGATGCGTTCGCGGCGTTCCTTCTCCGGCACGCCGTATACGTCGCCGATGAAGTTGAGGTATTCAATCCCTTTGAGCCGATCGAAGACGTCGTGGCTGTCCGGCACGTAACCGATCAGCCGTTTGGCCTCGACCGGGGCGGCCGTCATATCGATCCCGCCGATGCGGACGCTGCCCGAATCCGGGGTCAGTATCCCGGTCAGCATTTTGATGGTGGTGGTCTTCCCCGCGCCGTTGGGGCCGATGAAGCCGAATATCTCGCCGCGCTCCACCGTCAGGCTGAGGTCGTCCACCGCCCTCACTTTACCGCGCGCGTAGCTTTTGGTCACGTTTTTACACTCGATCACGCTGGCACGTCCCTTCTGTTGGATGGTGATTGTTGTTTACGCTCGTGAATTACAGTTACATTATACCATATCTCAAACGTCATTTCAAGGGGGATTTTTCCGCTTTTGGCAAAACAATCCTTTTGCCGTTCATATAATTTTCAAGAGGTAAACCGGACGCAAATCCCGAAATAAGCAAGTTATGCACATTATCCACAGGGTTATGCACAGCCTTTATGTTAACCTCGCCAAATTTTTACAAAAACTTCATCAATTCGACCCCGTTTTGCTGGTATAATGAAAAGGTCACGAAAACCCAAAAAACAGAAATTCGCCGACCGGCGGCCGGAGGGATAAAGATGGTACAAAAAACCGTTCTCATCATCGAAGACGACAAACACATCGCCGAACTGCTCCGTATGTATATGGAAAAAGACGGTTATCATGTAAGGGCGGCGGGCAACGGGCGGGACGGCCTCAAGCTGTTCGCCGAGGAAGAGCCTTCCATTGTCCTGCTCGACTTGATGCTGCCCGGGCTGGACGGCTGGGAGGTCTGCAAAGAAATCCGGGCGCAAGGGAAAACCCCCATCATCATGATCACGGCCAAGACCGAAGTCTTTGATAAAGTGCAGGGTCTGGAGATGGGCGCCGACGACTACATCGGCAAACCCTTCGACATGAAAGAAGTCTTAGCCCGCGTCCACGCCGTTCTGCGCCGCGTAAACGGGGAGGATAAACCCCGCCGCCTCTCTTTCGACAAACTGGTCGTCGACATGGATTCCTTTCAGCTGACCGTGAACGATCAGGCGGTGGACACGCCGCCCAAGGAGATGGAGCTGTTGTTTTTCCTCGCCTCCTCACCCAACCGCGTCTTCACCCGCAACCAGCTGCTCGACGAAGTGTGGGGATTCGATTACTTCGGCGATTCCCGCACGGTGGACGTCCATGTCAAACGCCTGCGGGAAAAGCTGGAGGGCGTTTCCGGCGAATGGACGCTGAAAACGGTTTGGGGCGTGGGGTATAAGTTTGAGTCCCATGCGTAAAACCATTTTTGTCCGGTATTTTCTCCGCTCGGTTTTGTTGCTGACCGTTAGTATGCTGGCGTTGTCGGCCGCCTTCATGGTGGGCGCGTCGCGTATCCTTTCGGCGCAGCAAGACACGAAAATGGCTGCCGCGGCCGAACAGATAAAGAGATATATCTCCACCCAGATAACCTATTACGGGCTGAAGGTCGACCTTTCCTCGGAAATACAAAACGTTCTGCCACTGATGGCCGACCTCGGCGATATGCACATCCGCATCCTCGATAATGAGGGCAAGATCAGGGCAGAATCCGGGGCTCCCCGCCCGGGGCACATGAAAACCGTTTCCTCCCCCATCGTCTTCATTTACCAAACCCCTTTCGGGATCGAAGAGACGGAAGTCGGGACGGTACGGATCGGTTCGTACCCCAACACGCGGCTCATCCGCCAATTTTTACAAAACTGCGCCTTTATGAGCGTCATCATTGTCCTCCTCTCCGGCGTCACGGCCTATTTCTCCGCCCGCCGCCAAACCCGCCCCCTGCGCCAAATGGCGGCCTGCGCCCGCAGTTTTGAGCTGGGCGACTATTGTACACGCGCCGAAACCGGGGATTATCAAGACGGGGAGATTTACGAGCTGGCGCAGGCGTTCAACAGCATGGCGCAAACCCTTCAGCGCGGCGAGGAACTGCGGCGGGGCTTCATCGCCAACGTTTCGCATGAACTGAAAACACCCATGACCACCATCTCGGGGTTCATCGGCGGCGTCCTCGACGGCACCATCCCGGAGGAGCGGCACTCGGAAACCCTCTCGATCGTGCGGGACGAAGTGATGCGCCTCTCCCGGCTGGTGGAAAGTGCCGCCAACCTCTCCCGGTTGCAGACAGGGCAGCTCGAACTCCATCCCCGCCCGTTCGACATCGCTGAAATCTCCTTACGCATCCTGCTGGGGTTTGAACCGCGTGTCGAAGAGAAGGGGCTTTCGGTTCATTTGGATGTGCCCGAGCCGGAGGAGCTCTATGTCCACGCCGACCCGGATTCTATCACGCAGGTGCTAACCAACTTATTGGATAACGCGATAAAGTTTTCGCAGCCGGGCGGGGAACTGGGTTTTTCGATCACCCCGCGCGCCGGGAAGGTTTTTGTTTCGGTCGTCAACCACGGGCAAACCATTCCGCCCGAAGACCTGCCCTATGTCTTCGACCGCTTTTACAAAGCCGACCGCTCCCGCAGCGCCGACCGGACGGGGCTTGGGCTGGGTTTGTTTTTGGTGCGCAGCATCCTCAACGCCCATTATGAGGATATTCACGTTTTCAGCCAAGACGGGCGGACGGAGTTCCGCTTTTCCCTGCCCGAAGCAAAAAGGGGGTAAAACCATGATCGAAGTCCGCAATGTTTCCAAAGGGTTTCCGAAAAACCCGGGCGTCATCAAAAACCTGACCCTAACGGTCGGCGCGGGCGAAATCGTCTGCCTGCTCGGGCCGTCCGGCGCCGGAAAAACCACCTTGATCCGGCTCATCACCGGCGCGTTAAAGGCCGACGGCGGCGAGATCGTCATCAACGGCATCAAAGTGCCGTCGATGAAGCTGTATGCTCAAATGGGCTTTATGCCGCAGAGCGACGCCCTCTACCCCGACGTCACCGGGCTGGACAATCTCCTCTTTTTCGGCGGGCTATACGGCATAAAGGGAAAAGCCCTTTATGAAAAATCCTTAGAAGCACTGGAGCTGGTTGACCTCGCGCCTGATCAGAACAAACTGGTGTCCAACTACTCCGGCGGCATGAAGAAGCGGCTCTCGCTGGCCGCCGCCCTCCTGCACAAACCGTCGTTTATGCTTCTCGACGAGCCGACGGTGGGGATCGACCCTATCCTGCGGCGGACGATATGGGATCGGTTCCACAAACTGCGGGATGAAGGAGCCGCGCTGATCGTTTCCACCCACGTCATGGACGAAGCCGCCAAATGCGACCGCACCGCCCTCATCTACAACGGCGCGCTGGTCGCCGACGACACGACCGAAAACCTGCTCAAACGGACGGAACACGGCAACATCGAGGAACTGTTTTTCATGGCAAAGGGGGCGGAGTTATGAGCGTTGTAGCGATGCGCATCATCAAGCAGATCGTGCATGACAAACGCTCGGTCGCCATGATTCTGATCGTGCCGATCGTCCTGCTCACCCTGCTCTACCTCCTGCTCAGCCCAAGCGGCTATACACCGCATGTGCTGGTGTATGCCCCGCAAGCGTTCGCGGACGCATTGACGGAATCGGATCGGATCACGGTAGCCCACACGCCGTTGGACAAAGGGGAATTGTCATTCAGCTCATCACGCCCGGGAATTCCCGTATCGGAACTGCTGGAGGGCGGGGAAGCCGACGCGGTTTTGCTCATCCCCTCCTTTGCCGACGGCATCTTTATCTACATGCTGGAGCCGGATTCTGTCAAACTCGCCGCCATTACCGAAGCCGTCAAAGAGGCTTCGGCGTCGCTCAGTCCGCAAAGCCAAATGACGGTCAAGTTCCTCCGCGGCGATGCGGGGGCAAGTACCTTTGACAGCTATGGCTTTCTGCTGCTGGCCGTTATGTCGTTTTTCCTGATCTTTATCTTTTCCGGCGTCTCCTTCGTGCGCGAACGCACCGCCGATACGGTCGAGCGGCTGATGCTCACCCCGGTCAAAACGGCTTCGGTGGTCGGCGGTTATGTGCTGGGGTTCGGCTTGTTCGCCGTCGTTCAGAGCGCGCTGATGATCCTCTTCGCCAAAACGGTTCTGAACATGACGTTCACCGGGGCTTGGCCGCTCGCGCTGCTGATCATGCTGCTGGTCGCCGTCTTGGCGGTGGTCTTGGGCGTTTTGATCTCGGCTCTCGCCAAAAACGAGTTTCAGGTCATGCAGTTCATCCCCGTGATCATCATCCCGCAAGTCTTTTTCTCCGGGCTGATCCCGGTCGATACTCTGCCGTATGGGTTGAACCATCTGTCCAAGACCATGCCGCTCTATTACGGCAGCCAGGCGATGAAAGGAGTCTTGGTCTACGGATACGGCTTGGTTGAGATTCTGCCGCAAATCGCCGTTTTGACCGGCATCATCGCCCTCCTGTTTGCCTGCAATATCCTCGCCGTCAGGCGGTACAGGGCGGTTTGAAAAAAGGGGTGGTTCTCAGTGAAACAGATTGAGGTATAATACATAATTCCCAAACCATACTCTATGCCTCGACAATGTAAATAACAATTAAGGAGAATTACCCATGAAAATGAAAAGATTGATCGTTTATTTACTCGTCACCGCTTTGTGTTTTACTGTTGCACCGTTCGGAACAGCTCAAAGCGACATTTGCAATCCTTCTCAAAATAACATTGGTGTTCTTAAAGGGACAAACGCTAACAATCCTGATGTGGTTGAGTTTACATTTTATGTAACAGAAGATGCGTGAGCATATCATGAAAGACCTGAACCTTCCGCAAGAGGCTATAGATGAGGTTGCCGTTCTGATTGCCGAAGTGATCGGCGGGTGGGATACTAACACCTTGACCAGTCAGGTCGCCGACCGGATCAGAGTTCCGGGGAATCCCGTTCACGATTATCTGCACCACGCCATCCTGATCTCCGAGAGCGGCTGCGACCCCGAAACGACGGATACGATGCTGGAAATCGCGCAGCGCAAGGTCGAAATAGAACAATCGCCGTCGTTCCCGCAGATTGCGCAGATGACGCTGTTAAGGATGGTCATCCCCTTTATCCAAAAACGCCCAAGCATGGAACGGATACCGGAAATCTTCAATCAGCTCTGTTCTTGGGAAGCCTTCTGTTTGGTTGAGAAAGCGGTCAAAAAGCACTCCCGATGACTTGAAAAACGAAGTTGTAAAAATTTTTCTTGACAAAGGGCAAATCCCTATGCTATACTGCAAAACAACGCCGAATAAAACAGGAGGCCGAGATGAAAACAACCCGCCTTGCCAACATTATTATTATCAGGGAGATTTTTGTGATCTCTCTGTTAAAGGTGTTTGGCAAACCGCGGATGCTTGGCTCTTTGTAAACGATAACGTTTGCAGACCGCCGCAATCTTCGGATTGCGGCGGTCTTTCCGTTGTCAGCTTAAACCCGGCGTAATATAGAAGGAGGGTCAACCCCTATGGAAAACCTGAAAGAAGTCAAAGTCTCGGCCAAGGAATGGTCAAACCCCACCCCGGCCGGGCTGGTCGCGCTGTCGGTCGCCTGTTTCTGCTTCTTCGCGCTGCTCAACGGCTTTGTCGATCCGTCGGCCATGAAGCTGGTCGGCTGTTGGCTGATCGGCGGTTTCGTGGTACAATGTATCGTCGGGCTGCTCGACTTGAAAGGCGGCAACCACACCGGGGGCAACACCTTTTTATTCTTCAGCGCGTTCTTCATGCTGGCCGGCGGATTGGAAATGTCCGTCAAGTATAACGCCATCATGTCCGGCGTTCCGGCCGACACCCGCATCGACGGCTATGCCTGGGCGGCTCTGACGCTGGCCGTCCTCCTTTGGACGCCCGCCTTTTGCAGGCCGTTCGGCCTCCTCTCCCTCATCGTGCTGGCTCTCGACGTCGCCCTGCCGTTTATCACCTTGATCGACTTAGGGGTGCTGTCCTCAGACTTTGCGAAAATCCCTGCATATGCCCTGCTCGCCGCCGCCCTGGCCGCCATCTATTTCAGCGCGGCCATCATCGTCAACGCGGCGTACGGCAAAACGGTGTATCCTATCATTAAACGAAAATAAGGAGATGAAACCATGACAGACCAATTGCGTGAAATCGGGAACAGGCTGGCCGCCCTCAGGGACATCGAAGGCATTGCAAAGGAGGCTCTTGCCTCCCAATGCGACGTCACGGCGGCGCAGCTCGAGGAATACGAGCGGGGCGAACGGGATTTTTCCTTCTCATTCCTCTACAACGCCGCCCAAGCTCTCGGCGTTGACGTGGTCGACCTGATGAGCGGCGAATCGCCCAAATTGTCCGGCTGCTGTCTCACCCGCGCCGGACAGGGCTATGACATTCAGCGTCAGGCGGCGTATAATTACAAGCATTTGGCGTTCACCTTCCGCAACAAGCTGGCCGAACCGTTCATGGTCACCGTCGAGCCGAAGGACGACACCGTTGCTCCCGAGCAGCATTCGCACACGGGGCAGGAGTTCAATCTCTTAATCGAAGGGCGTCTGCGGATCTATTTCGGCAGCCTGACCTACGACCTCAACCCGGGCGACAGCATCTTCTTTGACGCGTCCGTCGACCACGCCGCCCGCCCGCTGGACGGTAAACCCGCGCGATTTTTAGCGATCGTAATGCAGGATAAGGGGGATTAAAGCCATGCCGTTATACGAAACATTTACAGGCCGCCACCGTGACGATTACGCCACGCTGGAAGACCTGCAAAAAAACTATAAGCTAACCATCCCGGACGATTTCAACTTTGCCTTCGATTGCCTTGACGCGATCGCCGCCCAGACGCCGGACGCGCTCGCCCTCCTGTGGTTGTCCAACGAGGGGGAGGAGAAGCGGTTCACCTTTGAAGACATCCGCCGCCTCTCGGTCAAAGCCGCCAATTACTTCCTTTCATTGGGGATCGGAAAGGGCGACATGGTCATGCTCACCATGTCCCGCGACTGGCGGTATTGGCCTGTTCTGATGGCTCTGCACCGCATGGGTGCCGTCGCCGTCCCGGCCACCTACCTGCTGACGGCCAAGGACTTCGTCTACCGCTGCAACGCCGCGTCGATCAAGATGCTGCTCACCACGCCGCGCTTCGGCGTCATGAAGGCCATTGAGGAAGCCCGGCCGGAATGCCCGACGCTGCAAATCGTGATGGATTTCGACGAGTTCGACAAAGGCTGGGAGGCCGCGCCCGAAACGCCGGTTGCCCGAAACAGCGTCAAGTCCGACATGATGCTGATGGCCTTCTCCTCCGGCACAACCGGCTATCCCAAAATGGTTTGGCACGACTACACCTACCCGCTCGGGCATATCATGACCGGGTGCTTTTGGCACCGCTGCGAAGAGGACGGCCTGCACTTCACCATTTCCGACACAGGCTGGCTCAAAAGCCTGTGGGGCAAGATGTACAGCCAATGGCTGGCCGGAAGCGCGGTCTTTACCTATGATTTCGACAAATTCTCCGCCCCCGACATCCTCGAAAAGATCGCAAAATACAAAGTCACCACCTTCTGCGCCCCGCCGACGATGTACCGCTTCCTGATCAAAGAGGAACTGAAAAAATACGATCTTTCATCATTAAAACACTGCGCAACGGCGGGCGAAGCCCTCAACCCCGAGGTGTTCAAAGTCTGGCTGGAAGGAACCGGGCTGAAAATCTTCGAGGGGTTCGGCCAGACCGAAACCACCCTATGCTGCTGGACAGGGTTTCCGTGGATGCAGCCCCGGCTCGGCTCGATGGGTCTCCCCGCGCCCAGCTACCGCATCATCGTCGCCGACGAAAACGGAGAGGAAACCGGCCCCGGTGTAACAGGAGAAATCTGTATCCGCACCGACGAAGCGGGCGGAGGGAAACCTTATGGTATGTTCTCGGGCTACTTCCGCGACGACGAAATGACCAAAAGCGTTTGGCATGACGACCTTTACCACACCGGCGACACGGCCTACAAAGATGAAATGGGTTTCCTGTGGTATGTCGGCCGCACCGACGACGTCATCAAATCCTCGGGCTACCGCATCGGCCCCTTTGAGGTCGAGAGCGTGCTGATGGAGCATCCCGCCGTCACCGAATGCGCCGTTACCGGCGTCCCCGACCCCGAACGCGGCTTCGCCGTCAAGGCCACCGTCATCCTCTCAAAGGGCTACCAAGGGTCGCCCGAGCTGACCAAAGAGCTGCAAAACCATGTCAAAAAGCTCACCGCGCCGTATAAATACCCCCGCGTCATCGAGTATGTGGACGCCCTGCCCAAAACCATCTCGGGCAAGATACGCCGGGTGGAGATCAGGGAGAACGACGGCGCGAAAGGGTGAGGCCGCGTGTTCAAGATCGTAGCACCCCGCGAAGCGGCGGATCTGATCAAAGACGGGGATTGCATCGCCGTCAACGCCTTTTTGGCGTTGGCCAACCCCGAAGCCCTGCATGACGCCTTGTTTGAGCGGTTTAACGAAACCGGCTCCCCCAAAGAGCTGCGGCTGTTTTGCGCGGCCGGGTTCGGCATGTGGGACGAAAACCGCTGCGCCGACCGCTATATCAAGGCGGGCGCGGTGCGTGAGATCATCGCGGGGCATTACAACAGTATGCCCGCCGCCATTCAAATGGCTCTTGCGGGCAAGATCGAGGCCTACTGCCTCCCGCTGGGCGTTCTGTCCCATACCATACGCGCCGCGGCCGCCGGAAGAGATTGGCACTTGAGCGAAGTCGGGGTCGGCATTTACGCCGACCCCCGCGTGGACACCTGCGCGTTAAACGCCGTCTCCCAAAAAGAGCTTGTCTCCGTTTTTGAAATGGAGGGCAAGGAGTACCTTACATATCGTACGCCGAAAATCGACATTGCTTTCATCAAAGGCACCACCGTTGACCCGAACGGCAACATATCGTTCGAGAAGGAATACCTGACGGTGGACGCTTTGGCGATCGCTCAGACCACAAAACGCAACGGCGGCAAGGTGATCGTTCAGGTCGAGCGGGTGAGCCATGAGTTTTCCCGCCCGCGCAACGTCATCGTCCCGGGAATCTTGGTGGACGCGGTGGTTGTCGTGGAAAACACGACCGAAACAGGGGAGTATAACCCCGCCCTATCCGGCGACATTCATGTCCCGGCGACGCATATGGACTATTTCGTCAACAAACTCTCCACCACCAAGAGGAGAAAAACCGAACCCGGCGACCAAACCGCCGGCATCATCGGCGAACGCGCCGCCAAAGAACTGCGCTCCGGCCAAATTGTCAATATCGGGATCGGCATCCCCGAAATGGTGGGCATATCCGCGTCCAAACAAGGCATTTTGCAGGATATACACATCACGGTGGAAGCCGGGGGTGTGGGCGGGCTTCCCGCGCCGGGCGTGGCATTCGGCGCGGCCATCGGTGCCGATATGATCTGCGACATGGCGACGCAGTTCGACTTCTACGACGGCGGCGGGCTGGACATCTGCTTCTTAGGCGGCCTGGAAGCCGACGCGCACGGCAATGTGAACGCGCACAAACTGCCCGGCGGCTACGCCGGGATCGGCGGGTTTGCCAACATCACCCATGCCACCAAAACCATCGTGTTCTGCATGAGTTTCAATACAAAAGGGCTTGTCGCTCTGAACGAAAACGGGAGCATCCGCATAGTACAGGAAGGTTCCGTGTCAAAATTCAAAAAGGAGATTTCCGCCGTCAGTTTTTCCGGTCAAAACGCGCTCAAACGCGGCCAGCGGGTGTTATATGTGACCGAACGCTGCGTCTTTGAGCTGACGGAAAAGGGTTTGGCGTTGAAAGAAGTCTATCCCGGGATCGACGAGGCGCGGCAAATCCGGGGGATGATCGATTTTGAATGCTGAATCAGGCAGGCAGCGTTCAAATCGCCTTTCGCGCAAAGATCGGCCTGTTCAACGCGTAGACTGCGCAGGCCAGCAGCAGGCAGAATGAAATCTGCACGGCGGCATATTGGTGGAAAATGACCATGTTGAAGAACCAAATCAGTACCGGCCGGAGCGCGGGGATAGGGATAAAGACGGCAATAACCGCCACGATGACAATATCCGCCGCCCAGCCGTACCATTTGCCCTGGGCGGCGGTCAGGGTATGGATGACAACGGCCAGCAGGAGCAGGAAGGCGAATTGCTGGAAGAAAGCGACCACCGAGCCGTTCCCGATCCATCCGAACCAGTAGACGACGTCAAGCGTCCCGCCGCCGTATAACGCTGAAATCATAAACTTGTCGGCCGTGTGGTACAGGATGATGCTGATAAGCGATATGGCGGCGGCCATAATGGCGTGGTTTATGGCGCACCCCTTGAAAAAGTCGGCTCGTTTGCCGCCTAAATTCATCATCTTGTGAAAGTTCCGGGAGGGGATGAAGATCGCGCTAAAAACCAACAGCAGGAAAAAATAGTTCCCGAAACTGATCGTCGCGTTTTCCGGGCCGTTGGGATTGATGTCAAACATTTTTAAGATTAAAAAAACAATATCCTGTACCATCATACAGCCGACGGTGACCGCCGTGATCAGATAAGCCGCCCCGATATTACGCAGGTTGAGTTTGGCGGCGACAAGAGATTTACCCATTGCTTTTCCCTCCCACAAGGTTGATAAAGAAGTCCTGCAAGCTGAGGCGGCCGATGGATACCCCGCCGGGCGGGGTGATCCTTTTATCGTAAATATGCGCCGCCATCACGCTGCCCGCCGTTGTCTTTCCAATGCAGTTCAGCCCGCCGAGCAGCGGTTCGATGACGCTCGCAGAGCCGGATAGGGTGTAGGCTTTCTCGTCGATCTCCCCGATCCCGGCTTGGGTCAAAACCCTTCCGTTGTCGATGATGATCAGCCGTTCGATCACTTTGGCGATCTCGTCGATCAAGTGCGTGGACACGACGATCAAACGGGGGCGGGCTTGATAGCTCTCCAGCAGCAGGGTGTTGAACTGGTCGCGCATAATGGCGTCAAACCCCAGCGTCGGCTCGTCCAGCAGGATGACTTTCGCGTTGCTGGCGAGGGTCAGGATGGTCGTCAGCATGGTCTTCATGCCGAAGGAGAGCTGTTTGTACTTCTTACGGGTGTTCAGCTCGAACCGTTTGACCATTTCCCGGGCAAAGCCGCGGTCAAAGTCCCCTTGCAGTTCGGCGGCCGCGTCGATCAAGGCCGACGCCCTCATGTTAAACTGCGCCGAGCCGCTTTCAATGTAGTTGACGCTCTCCGGCATCCTGCCTGTCGATACCTTCTGCCCGTCCACGGCGATGCCCCCTTCATTGGCGGCGATATGCCCGGCGGCCAGTTTCATCAACGTCGTCTTCCCCGCGCCGTTTCTTCCAAGCAGGCAATAGATACCGCGCTCGGGAAGATTCAGCGTGAGACGGTCGATGGCCGTCGTGTCTTTGTAGATTTTTGAAACATTGGAAAATTCAATCATCGTTCGTTTCTCCCTCCTTGCTTTTGATAACACCGATCAATTCGTCGGTCGGGATGCCCAAAGTTTTCGCTTCCGCTAAAAGCCTGCCTATCGTCTGATTCAGGAAAACCTCCCGCCGCCGTTTGGTGATTTGCTCCCGCGCGCCTTCGGCCACGCACATGCCGATCCCCCGTTTCTTATAAAGGATGCCCGCGTCGGTCAGCTTGCTGACCGCCTTGACCGCCGTCGTCGGGTTGACGGCGTAGACTTTGGAGATTTGCGTTGTTGAGATGATCAATTCGTCTGTTTGGTAAACCCCGGTGATGATGTCGCTCTCAATGGTCTCGATGATTTGCTGGAATACCGGCAGACTGTCGTTCAAACGCTCACCTTCTCTCGTTACGACGTTAATGATTCAACCCACTAACCATAAGATAGCATAGCTTCCTCCCCTTGTCAACAGGGAATTGATAAATATTTTTACAAATATTTTTACAATGCTAAGATTTCATGTCCTTAATACTTTCCAAATTCCCCGCCGTCAGGCGTATACGCCGTTTTGCTCGGCATATTGATCTGCCGTCCGGCGACCGGGGGCAATGCCGCGCTTTGCGCGGGACGCCTGATGCCGCGTGTGCCGTCTTTGAGCTTGAATTGGGCAACCAAGTCTTCCAATGTCGCCGACTGGCCGCTCATTTCTTCGCTGGCGGCCGCGCTCTGCTCGGCCGTCGCGCTGTTCTGCTGGACGACGCTTGCCACTTGGTCGATGCCGGTGTTAATCTGCGCGATCCCTGCCGACTGTTCGTCGCTCGATTGCGCAATTTCGGTGACGATTTGGCTGCTCTCGTTGATGCCCTGAACGATCTCGGCGAGGCTGGCGGCTGTTTCGCCCGCAATACGGCTCCCCAGCTCGGCTTTCTCCATCGAGTCTTCGATCATGGAACTGGTCTCTTTGGCCGCATCCGCACTCTTGGTTGCCAAATTCCGTACTTCTTCGGCTACGACGGCAAACCCTTTGCCGTGCTGTCCGGCGCGCGCGGCTTCGACGGCGGCGTTGAGGGCGAGGATGTTGGTTTGGAAAGCGATGTCGTCGATGGTTTTGATGACCTTGCTGATGCTTTGACTGGCCGAGTTGATGTCCCTGACGGCTTCTATCATTTCCTCCATCTGCTGGCTGCCTGTTTCGGCATTTTGTTTGATGGTATTGGCAAGGATAGCCGCTTTCCCCGCCATATCCGCGTTGTCTTTCGTCTTCTGTGCGATTTCGGTGATGGAGGCGGATAACTGCTCGATGGAAGAGGCCTGCTCGGTCGAACCCTGCGCCAGCGATTGGGCTCCGTCGGCGATCTGTTTGGAGCCGGAGGATACCTGCGCGGTAGATTGATTGATTTCCCCGAACATACGGTTCAGGCTGTTCACCATATCCACCAACGCCTTGCCCATCACGTCCTGCCCGGAAAGCAATTCGATCTCGATGGTCAGGTCGCCGCCCGCGACGGTTTCCAATTCCTCGGCAATGTGCGTTATATGCTTGATAAACCCGGCGCAGCCTTCGGTCAGTATCCCTATTTCGTCTTTTGAGCGGTTCCTCTCTATATCGGCGGCGTCTTCAGGACGGAGGGTAATATCGCCCGTTGACCCGGCCTTTTGCATAAACGCGGTAATGCTGCTCAGCCGTTTTGTAATATTCCGGGTAAGGACAAGAGCGATGGCCACGCTGAAAACGAGAGCAACAAGCGCGAGGGATATGGCGACGATCTGCGAGGTCAACCCGGTTGCTTTTGCTTTAACAAGCTCCCCCGCGACCGCCCCGGAGACTTCGGTGTTCACCGCCGCGGCCGAAGCCGTCGTCGCTTCCGATTTGGCTTTGAGTGTGTTCATCAATCTGTATTTACTGTCCACTTCGGATATGAAGTTGTCCGTCAAATTGATATACTCGGTGATTTCCGCTTTGACCGCTTCGCCGATGTCTTTGTCTTTTTGCTGGGAACTGTCGTCGATATACTTGTCCAGCGACGCTAAAATCGCGTAGGCTGCTTCCATCGACTGCGGCACGGCCGATAGATCATCGTAGGCAATCAAATCGGTAAAGGATTTCTCCATCGCGGCAATCTGCATGGTGATGTCGGCTCCGTGCTGTACCCGCCCCTTGCGCCTAAGCATGGCGGCGTCATCCTTGCCGTCGGCTATATCCGCCTCCAAATTTTCCAGCTGCGCGTTGTATATCTCCATCGCTATCCGGGTGGCTGCTTCCCCTTTTTCGCTGAAGTGCCCCCGCATTTCCAACAGCGATTTGTTTGACGTGTTCAGCTGCTCAACTAAGCTCATCCATTCATCCAGTTCTCCGGCGAGGCGTTCAAACTCCCCGGTAAACTTTGACAGCCCGGGCGCGTCATTTGCCTGTAAAATAAGCGCGGCCAGCCATTCCTTAGCCGTGTTGTAATGCTTGCCCGCGCCTTGATACGCGGCGGCGTCATCCCCGGCATACAGGGAAGTCGCCTCAACGCTCGCGTTGCCGAAACTTTCGATGAACTCAACGGTGTCTCCCTGAAAAACCGACATGGTTTCGATGGTGGACAGATAGTTGCTGGAAGACTGATTGGTGATAAACACCGTTACGGCAAGGACGGCAACCAGCAGGATGACGATCCCGAAGCTCAAAAAGAATTTCGCGCCAATCTTCATATTTGTGAACCACTTCATCATTATATCCTCCAGATCGTTGAGTTGCGCGTTTTGTAAAGACAAAGACGCCCGCTTTTAACACAGGCGTCTTTTATCTTTATGATCCTTAATACTTTCCAAATTCCCCGCCGGTGGGTGTATACGCCGTCTTGCTCGGCATATTGATCTGCCGGTTGCCGGACGGCGGCAATGCCGCGCTTTGCGCGGGACGCCTGATGCCGCGTGTGCCGTCTTTGAGTTTGAACTGGGCGACCAAATCCTCCAGCGTTGCCGATTGGCCGCTCATTTCTTCCGCCGCGGCCGCGCTTTCTTCCGCCGTCGCGCTGTTTTGCTGGACGACTTGCGCCACCTGATCGATGCCGCTGTTGATCTGCGCGATGCCGGCCGACTGCGATTCGGAGGAAGAGGCGATCTGATTGACGATTTGGCTGCTCTCGTTGATGCCCGCCACGATCTCGGTCAGGCTGGCCGATGTGCTTTCGGCGATGCGCGTTCCCAGCTCGGCTTTCTCGACCGAGTTTTGGATCATAACGCCTGTCTCTTTGGCCGCATCGGCACTCTTGCTGGCCAGGTTGCGCACCTCTTCAGCCACAACGGCAAAGCCTTTGCCGTGCTGTCCGGCTCTAGCGGCTTCCACGGCGGCGTTGAGGGCGAGGATGTTGGTTTGGAAGGCGATGTCGTCGATGGCTTTGATGACTTTGCTGATGCTTTGGCTGGCCTGATTGATGTCTCTGACGGCTTCCATCATTTCATCCATTTGACGGCTGCCTGTTTCGGCTTTGGCTTTGATGGTGTTGCCCAACCCGGCGGCCTTGTTGGCCATCTCGGAATTTTGCTGTGTCTGTTCGGCGATCTGCTTGACTTCCGAGGAGAGCTCTTCCACGGCGGAGGCCTGCTGTGTGGAGCCTTGCGCCAAAATCTGCGCCCCGTCGGCGATCTGCTTGGAGCCGCTGGATACCTGAGATGTGGAGGAGTTGATTTCCCCGAACAGCTTATTCAAGTTATCGACCATGTGCTGGAGAGCCATACCCATGACGTCTTCGTTGGAGAGGAACTCGACCTGCGTCGTCAAATCGCCTTTGGCGACCAGTTCCAGCTCTCCCGAAATATGCGAGACGTGCGCGATGAGCTTTGAAATGGCGCCGATACACTGCCCGATCTCGTCTCTTTTGTGTTTCTGCTGTTCGATGGTGGCAAGCTCATCCTGTGTAAAATTGATGGCTCCGGTCGAGCCGGCCCGGTTCATATAGTTGGTCAGTTTGATCAGCGGCTTGGATATGGAAGTTGCCAGCGCCAAGGCGATGATAACGGAAATGATCAAGATCACAACGGCGATCGCGGCCACGATGAGTTCGGTGGTCGAGGCTTTTTCCGTAGCGGCAACTTTTTGGCTGTCCCTCGAATCGGTGACCGCTTTCAGCATCGCTTCGCCGGCTTCCGCAAGCTCTCCCATCGTCGCCGCGCCGTTCAGCATGATCGTAATCGTTCCCTGATGATCCCCGCCGCGCGCAGCATTTGTGACCGGTATAATTGTTTCGTCCCAATATTTTTTGAACAGGTTGCGCAATTCTTTGGTCTGATTGAGCCTGCTTTCCCTTCCCGCCTGATCCAAGTTGGGGTTGGCGTGAACAAGGTCGTCATAGGCTTTCAGCGCGTCCTCGCCTCTTGCGAAAGCCTCAACCGCTTGAGTGTAGTATCCGTCTATCCTCGAATTTTCGGTTGTGGGCGCGAAGGTGGATATGGTCGACCCCAAACGCCGGACGTCATTGGTCGCGGTTGTGAACTCATAGATCGCTTCCTTTGCCATAACAGGCAGTTCAAGAACATTGGTATACGCCGTATCCACGCTTCTCAGCTGAATGACCGCGAACACCGCGAGAAATGCCGCCAAAGCGATAACGATCCCGAAGCACAGAATCATTTTTGCCTTGATCTTCATGTTTCCCATTGCATACCCCTCCAATATCGCTGTATATAGGTTTAGTGTATCACGGGCAATCTTCCTGTGTCAAGCATTATTCGGACATTATTGCAGGATATTTAAGTCAATCCTTATCTATTGTCCAACATTTTTCCATAATCGGCCAGCACCGACTCAAACCGCACCCCCATACGCGGCCCCGTCCCGTCGGCCGCCGTCAGCTGAATGGCCGCGCAGGTAAAGTCAACAGCCACCCTTACCGCTTGGGCAAGGTTGATCCCGCGCAGCAAAGCACCGAGCAGGAAGGAGCCGAAGACGTCTCCTGTGCCGTGGTACATCCCCTCGACCCGTTTGTCCATGATATAATTGATTTGACCCGTCCCCGCGTGATAACAGGCCGCGCCCAAGTCATCGCCGCCGAAATGCACGCCTGTCAAAACCACCTGCCCGGCTCCCAGCCCGGCCAGGGCGCGGAGGAGACTGTTGACTTCTTCTTCGGTCATCGAGCCTTCTTTGTACTCTTGCCCCAGCATAAAGGCGGCTTCGGTGCGGTTGGGGATGATGACGTCGGCCTTGCCGCAGAGTTTGGCCATCCCTTTGACATGATCCATCGTGAAAAGGGGATACAATTTGCCGTTGTCGGCCATGACCGGGTCAACCATCACCAGTGTTTCCGGCCCGCGGAACATCTCAATGACGTCCTCCACGATGCCGATTTGGCTCAGCGAGCCCAAATAGCCGCTGTAAAAGGCGTCAAACGCAATGTTTTCTTTTTTCCAGTGTTCGGCCATCGGACGCATGTCGTCGGTCAGGTCGCGGAAGGTGAATCCGGCAAACCCCCCGGTATGCGTTGAAAGCACCGCCGTCGGCATGACCGCGCATTCCACTCCGGCCGCCGAAATGATGGGCAAAGCCACCGTCAGCGAGCATTTGCCCACGCCTGATATATCATGGATGGCCGCCACCCGTTTCATCGGTTTCATCATAAAACCCCCGACCACATGACGTTGTAAAGCCTCCCGTTGCAGTCGTTGTTCCAGTCGTCCGGCCCCCACGGGTAGACGCAGGAACAGACCATCTCCTCGGCCGGGTCGACAATCAGCACGCTATGCCCCGCGCCTTCATGGAAATACGTCCCGTGAGAGGTGAGCGACCCGGGATAGCGGCGCATATCAACGCCCAGCCCGTAGCTTCGGTCGTTTTCCGCCGAACCCCAGCAGCGGTCGGGAACGTCAAACAGCCGGTGCTCGGTCATGCTCTCCACAGCCTTGCGCCCGAGGATGCGGGTATCGCCCAGCCGCCCCCAGTTTTGCAGCATCGAGCCGAACTTGATCAGGTCGGCGGTGTTAGAGAAGAGGCCGCCCGCAACAGGCGGGATCAACGACCACATTCCCATCTCGCGCTCTTCGCCTTTTTCCACCTTTTCGATTGTTTTCTCATTCCATTCTCCAAAGACAACGGCATTGCGCGCCATTTCCTTGGTCATGGCAAACGTCGTTCCTGTCATACCCAGCGGTTTGACGATACGGCCGAGGATAAAATCCTCGCTCTTCACGCCCGTTACCTTTTCAATGACCGCGCCCAATACCGCGATGCCGAACGAGCAGTATTGCCACTCGGTTCCGGGCGGGCGGCGCAGCCCCGAACTCAGCCCGGCGGCGATCCAATCGGTCTCCATGCCGTCTTTTTCAAACTGCCGCTCGATCTGCCCGAACGCGTTGATATGATGCTTGTCGGGAATGCTGCCTTCGGGATACAGCCCGGAGGTATGCGTCAGCAGGTGGATCAGCGTGATTTCATCATACGGCGCGCCGCCGAATTGCGGGATATATTTGGCAACCCTGTCCTCCACCGAAACCAGCCCGTCTTCGACCAGCATCTGGATGGCCACAGCCGGAAAGAGTTTGGTTTGCGACGCGATGGAAAAGCCGGAATCCGGCTGCATCAGAACGTCCGGCTTTTTATAATGGCGGCTGCCCAGCGCGGCGGCGGCAAACGTCTTCCCCCGGCGCGCCAAACGGTAGGATACGCCGAAGATGATCCCTTGCTCGATCATGCGGGCGAAAAACGCGTCCACGGCGTCCAGCCGCGAGCCGTCGTACCCGACGTCGGCGGGCGAACAATCAACGATCCCTTTTCTGACTTCCATGATTTTCCCTCCTTCATAACTGTGATACTATATCACAAACAGCAAACCGCCGCAAGAAAAAACTTGCAATGTTCAATTTCCGTGTTGTATACTGTACAAGGAAATTTGAAGGAGGACGGATTTATGAAAAAGAGATTGATCGTTTGTTTTGACGTCATCGGGGGCAACGTCACCAAGGCTAAGAAGTTTCAGGATAACATCTACGTCGCGCCCGCCGCCGAAATGGCCAAGCGGATGGCCGAAGAGGGGATCGACGAAGTCATCTTCTTCGACGTGACGGCGTCGGCCGAACGCCGCATGATCGATTTGGATACCGTCCGCGCCGTGAAAGAACATACCACGGTTCCGTTCATCGTCGGCGGCGGTCTGCGGAATCTGGACGATATGAAAGCGGCCATCGAAGCGGGAGCCGATAAAGTCAGCGTCGATTCGATGGCGGTGCGCAACCCCGACATCATCGCCGAGGGAGCGAAGGAACTCGGGTCGGCGCGGATCGTTTTGAGTATGCAAGTCCAGCGGGTGGAAAAGACCGAAAAAATCCCGAGCGGGTATGAGATCGCCATCGACGGGGCGCGTACCTTCACCGGGATGGACGCGCTCGAATGGGCCAAACGGGGCGCGGAACTGGGCGCGGGCGAAATCTGCGTCAACAGCATCGACAACGACGGCGGCTGCGAGGGGTTTGACCTCGAGATCACCAAAGCCGTTGCCGACGCGGTCAATATCCCGGTCATCGCGTCGGGCGGGGCCGGGCTGCCCTGCCACATCATCGACGCCTTCACCAAAGCGAACGCCGACGCCGCCATCATCAGCTCGATGCTCTATTCGCCAAGACTGGAGAAGAATTTCACCGTGCCGGAGATCAGGGAGGCGTTGCGGGCGGCTGGGGTTTAATTGCTTTAAGCATATTATAACAAAACAAAAAGCCCTCCTCTTTCAACTAACCGCTGAACGGAGGGCTTTGCCATATCACAGCCCTTGAACTTGACTACTGCTGCGGAGGATGCTGCGGGTACTGCGGCTGGGGCGCACAGTTATTCGGGCAGCCACCGATATTCGCGTTGTATTTGGTTCCGCAGAACTGGCAAAAAACGATGTTCTCAGGGACATTCGGCGTTTCCGATTCCTTCCCGGGTTTGCTTTCAAGCTTTGTATTGATGGCGATGGTGTTCTTAACAAGGAGAACGAACAGCATCATAGCCTCATAGGCAAGCCTCACGGCAATAGGCCCTAAAACCATCGTGAGTAACCCTTCCAGCGCAGCGGACTCAAAACCGCCGCCGTACCAGCTATAGCGTCTATACCCGGAGAACAACATGAAGAACCCGGCAAAAATGACAAAAAATGTGGAAAAGACATACAGCGCGCGGAGAATGGATTCGAGCAGGAGATGCTTGAAGGTAAATACGTTGCGTACAAATGTAAAGAATTTGTTCAGGTTGGCCTTCCTTTTTTCAGGGATGAGCAATATGTAAGAAACGATTGTACCGGCGAGCGCAAGAACTCCTCCGATAATCAGTGCCGCTTCAATAGGCATAATGAACCCTCCTACTTTTTTATTAATAGCAATATAACACGTCATAATGCGACTGTCAATCATCATAGCAAAAGCCATATCAGCGCGATTGAGCTGGGGAAAGTCGGCGTTTCGTTTGACTTGATCTTCAAAATGAGCGAGGTGCTGCGGGTAAAGCCGAAGGAACTGTTTGATTTCAGGGATTGAGGGCGCATTTTTCTATACTTGACAACACCCCGCCCCATCCTGTATACTAACCCCCGTAAAGTGGGGTGCTGCCGTCAGGCGGCTGAGAGGGCGCGAAACGCCGCGCTAAACCCTTAGAACCGGATGCGGATAATGCCGCCGTCGGGAAATAGGGAAGCGTTCTGTCGGCTCACAGGGAGGATAAGGCGCGGAAGCGTTTGCCAAACCGAAGGCCGCGCGTAGCGGGACTGTTTGGCATAAGCATGAACGGCTTATCCGACCGTCCGTGAGACGCGCACAGAACGTGACAATCCGTAAGACACCCCCATTTTAGGCGGGAAGCGCCGCGCTTTGCGAGGCGTGACACGCAAAATATGGAGGTGCGTTTTTATGGAAAAACGATCAAACAACCGCAAAAATCTGCTCATCATCTGTGTGGTCATGCTTTGTTTGGGACTGGTAGGCTCATTGGTCACCCTGCTCAGCATCAGCGCGTCCGAGCGGGTGTACACAACCGCTAAGGCGGAGTACGATCAGCTATCGGAAACCCTTTGGGAGACCGACCCGGACGCCGCCGCGCTGCTCGTGAAGCCCTCGAGGGAGTACGCCGCGCCTCTGTCGGCCAAAGCGATCACCATGCTTTTTGCATTGGCCGGTTCCGTTCTTCTCTTCTTCATCGGCGGCGGCTTGCTGATCACAAAAGCCGTACATATCCATAAGCTGGAACGTATCCAGCAGAGCCGTATCTCGCTCCTCACCTTCTCCGCCCTCTGTATCGCGCTGGCCGTTGTTCTGTCTCAAATCAGGCTCTACCGAATGCCGCAGGGCGGTTCGGTCACGGCGTTCAGTATGCTGCCCATTGTGTTGGTAGGGTACTGGTACGGCGTGAGGGCAGGTTTGTTTGCCGGTGCCACATACGGCGTATTGCGGCTGTTGTTGGGAGCTTATGTGGCTCATCCGATTCAATTTATTTTAGATTATCCATTGGCTTACGCCGCGCTGGGTTGTTTCTGCTTATTTCGGGGCAGACGTTTTGGGTTGCAGATCAGTTATCTTGCCGGGGCAACGGGACGCTTCTTGTGCAGCTTTGCCGCCGGAATTGTATTTTTCAGTGAAAACGCGCCTGAAGGGCAGAATGTGCTGGCATACTCCGCCATATATCAGCTGTCTTACCTTGGGCCGGAGATCATTGTAACACTGATTGTCATATCCATGCCGACGGTTGCCAATGCCATCGAGCAGCTAAGGCTGGCGCGTGTAAGAGGAAAGGTTTGATTCTTTGGGCATTTTCGACGGCGTACTGCTCGCAACCGACATTGACGGGACATTGCTCAACCGCAAGCATGAGCTGACCCCGCCCGTTTTGGCCGCGCTGGAGTCGTTCACCGCCCGGGGCGGGCTGTTTACCGTGGCGACGGGGCGCAGCTTGACCGGGTTTGCCGCCCTGCGCCCGGAAGTCCCCCTGTCCGCACCCGTCATTCTGTCCAACGGGGCGTATATTTACGACTATCAAACAGAGCGCGCACTGCATACGCAATGGCTGACCGGGTCTTTTGAAGAAGTGTTGGCGGACATCCGCGCCCGTTTCCCCGGTCTCGGTGCCGAGCTGCATTGGCCGACCCGGGTCGCCATTATGGACTACAACCGCTGGCACGAGCTGCATATGACCACCGTTAAATGCAGCTATACAATCATCGAAAACCCCGCCGAAACGCCGCCGCCCTGGATCAAAATCCTCTTTGCGGACGAGCCGGAGCTGCTGAAGGAAGTCGCCGGATACGCCCGGCAGGCCTACGGGGAGGATTTTTCGTTCTTCTTCTCGGCCAAATGCCTCTTGGAGATGCAGAATGTCGGGGTCGATAAGGCCGTTGGCGTGCGGACGCTGGCCGACATGCTGTCGCTGGATTTGAAAAACGTTTACACCGCAGGCGACGCGGGGAATGATATAGGCATGTTGGAAACCTTTGAATCATTCGCGCCCGCGTCCGGGACAGCCGAAGCCCGCGCCGCCGCAAATCACATCATCCCGCATTGCGACGAAAACGCGATGGTTGCCGTCGTGCGGTTTTTGGAAGAAAGGTATGGGTGAAAAACAGGAGGGGATCAGAGTGCAGATTCACAGGTTAATCCCGTGTGTTCGCCCTCCAAACCTCACGAAACGCCCTCATCGAATCAAACCTGTTCGCCCTGTCCCGTTCAACGGCTTTTAACGTGACTTGATACAAAGATTCGCTTAATTCCCATGTTTCATATCGGCATGGGAAGAAAGCGTTTTTTTGATACATCACGGAAATCTCAGCATCCGTATACCCGCCGAAAAAGTGACATAGCAATGCGCCCAATGTGAACACATTGGTAACGGTATCGATCCTCGCGCCTTTACGATATTCTTCCGGGGCTTTGAAGCGTTTCGTTCCCCAGTAATCCTCTCCTGCGTCATTGAAATAGGGAGTTTTACTGAAGAAATCTATGTCGCAAATCGTAACAACGTCCCGCTGGAAATCATACAAAATACTGCCGTCGTAGAAGTCAACGGCAACATAACCTTTTGCCTCTGTGAACGTCAAAAAGTCAAAGATGGCGTCAACGGCGCGGAGCCTTTTTTCACGCGGCAGCTTTTTGAACCGCTCCCCCGGTGAAAGCTCGGCGTTTGCTTTATAAGTCTCAAAGTTCCAATGATCGAACAAGCAATCTCCGTCCGCCCATTTGAATACCGCAACGTATAACCCGTCAGCCGCGAAATGCTCAACAAGCTGGATCAAGTTCGGATACGCTAACTCGGTGTAAACCGGGACAGCCTCTTTCAATGTTTCGGCCGCTTGCCGCGGATCGGCGCATGATTGTGCGGTTTTAGCCCCCGCGACCTTGATAAAGTGTTTTTCTTTGCCGTTGTCCACCCCAAAACTGATGTTTCCCGAATCATTTTGATCGAATACACAGAAAACTTGCCCGTATCTTTGCAGAAAAGAAAAATCTCGCGCTTCTTTCATCTGAAAGGAAACGCCGTTGATCGTTTGGGAAACCATTGTTTTCTCCTTCACTCCGCCAGCAAAACCTTAAACGGTTTATTTGTGCGGATACAGGTCATAATAACATTCAGTGAGCCGCGTGAAACGCCGTCCCAAACAATCAAGGTGAAATCGCTTTCCGCGACGATTTGGCTGTTGCGGATCAACGGAGCCTGCCGATCATACGTTTTATAGTCAGGACGGATGATGGTTGCCGGAAGCCCGTTTTCCCGCGCGTACCGCTCGGCAAGGGTATCGACGCCGGCCGCGCCGCCGCTGATGATTTCGCTCGCGCCCGGCGGCATATGTTCCGCCAAAGCGTTATAACAGCGGTCGTCCAGCGACCGTGAACCGACAACGGCAACCCGCATGGCATATCACTTCCTTATTTGGAAACTATAACATAATACGAACAGTTTTTCCAGCACTGTTTTTCCCACAGCAAATGCCGCATGGGAATGGTACGGATGAAGAAATTGCCATTTCCTGTCCTGCCTGCATCAACCTGTTTCAAATGATTTCGAGCGTGGCATAGTAGACTCATTCCTATCTTTGAGGTGGCATCATGCGAAAAATTTGCATTTTCATCCTTTGTCTCGGGATCCTTTTGCCGGCTCCGGCCGCCGCCGCGCAGGATTCCGGGCTTCCCGATACGGTCATTCCCGGCGGGCATACGCTGGGCGTCAAACTTCAAACCGACGGTCTGCTGGTGGTTGGCATGGCTCCGGTTCAAACCGACGGCGGGACGATTTCACCCGCGCAGGACGCCGGGTTGATGAGCGGCGATATGATTACTCATATTCAAAACAAACCCGTTTCCACCATCCCCGAGCTGCAAGCCCTGACCGCCGGGCTGCGCGGCGAGGCGACACAAATCTCCTTCCTCCGCAACGGGCGGATGCTGTCCACCACCCTCCTCCCGGCCAAAGCCGCCGGAGACGGGCAATACCGCATCGGCGTTTGGGTGCGTGACAGCATGGCGGGCATCGGCACCATCACCTTCTACGACCCGGAGTCCGGCCTGTTCGGCGCGCTGGGTCATGGGATCAACGAAGCCGAAACAGGGCAGCTCCTCCCGATGGGTTCGGGGCATGTTCTCTACAGCGAAGTGGAGTCAGTCCGCGCAGGGCAGCCCGGCTCTCCGGGGGAATTAAAAGGCACGTTCCGAAACGATAAGCAATACGGCTATCTCCTCCGCAACACCGATACAGGTCTTTACGGAACCCTTCCCAGCCCCGAAGCTCTTGGCCCCGAACTTCAAAAACCCGTCCCGCTGGCACGGGGGAACGAGGTGCGGGAAGGCGCGGCCGTCATCCTCTCCAACATCAGCGGCGATCAAGTCGAACGGTTTCACGTTGAAATCATCAAGGTTTTCCCGGGTGATAACGAAACACGCAATTTCATGCTCCGCGTCACCGACGAACGGCTGCTCTCCGTCACGGGCGGCATCGTGCAGGGCATGAGCGGCAGCCCGGTGCTGCAAGACGGCAAACTGATCGGCGCGGTGACCCATGTGCTGATCAACGACCCGAAACGCGGCTACGGCATCTTCGCCGAATCCATGCTGCGCGACGGCATGACGGCTTTGGAAGCCCAAACGCTGGGATTGGCCGCGTAAACCATTAGGGTTCGCTATAAAGCGCGCCCTGTACATAGTGAGGAGCCTCCTTTACAGCCATAAAGCAGCTCTTGCTAAACGGAATTTTTCAAATCTATATTTGACTATTCCCCACTTTATGCTATAATTACGTATATATGGAGCAAAGGTTCGATATTCGGTATTAGGGAGATAATGTCATGGGGTGGACTGTTACAAAGATATATGAGAAAGAAAAAACTGCGGAAAACAGGACATTTTCCGCCTTAAGTCTTTTTTGCGGAGCGGGTGGGCTTGATTTAGGGTTTGAAAAAGCAGGATTTTCAACAATTTGGGCAAACGATTATGATAAAAATGCTTGTGCCACTCATCATAGATGGAGTGAAGCTGAGGTGGTATGTGGTGATATTACCAAAATAGATGCTTCGTCAATGCCCAAAACAGACATAATACTAGGTGGGTTCCCCTGTCAGGGATTCAGCCTCAGCGGACCTCGCAAGGTCAATGACGTGAGGAACAGGTTGTATAGAGAGTATGTCCGTATTGTTAATGTAATAAAGCCAGCTGTTTTTATCGGTGAAAACGTAAAAGGTTTGTTGACTATGGCTGATGGAGAGATCATTAAAACAATCGTGAAGGATTTTAGCGATTGCGGTTATAAAGTCTTTTGTGAACCTGTCAATGCTAAGGATTTTGGGGTTCCACAAGACCGCGAACGTGTAATTATTGTCGGCTTTAATGAAGACCTAGAAATTGAGGATTTTTCATTAACGCCATATAAGGGTGCTAAAGCAACAATGTCAGATGCATTGATGAACTTGCCTGCTGCAGAGCGAGATGAAGTCTGTGATGCCCCTTTCTCTTCGCGTTATATGTCGCGCAACCGGAAACGTAATTGGACTGATGTCTCATATACCATCCCTGCAATGGCCAAGCAAGTAACTTTGCATCCTGATTCACCTGATATGCTAAAAATTGATGTAGATTTATGGCGTTTCGGAGATGGAGGAATAACACGCAGGTTAAGCTGGAGGGAATGCGCCGCAATTCAAACATTTCCTTCATCTATTGATTTCCAAGGCGACTTGACAAGTATATATAGGCAAATTGGGAATGCTGTCCCTGTTACTCTTGCAAATCACATCGCTCACGATATTTACTCGATATTGGAGGAAAGAATATGAGCGGCATACATACAAAAAACGGGAAAGCCTTTGAATATGCGTGTTTAATGGCTTTATACAACACTCTTTCCACGAAACAGAAAGTACACATAGAACATACACAGTCTTATAAAACCGCACAAGACTATTTTAACAATATCTCCTCAGCCTTAAAAGGCAAACTTGATAAAGCCGCAAATGCAGCGGCAAGAGCGGTTATACGGCTCGAACCTCAACTAGAATATCCTAACGGCAATATTCCGCTCTGTTTATCTATACAAACGGACGCCAAGGGGATGGACGGAGATGTCCGTGATGTTCTTTGCATCCGCGCGCAGAACGGCTGGGAAATTGGATTGTCGTGCAAGCACAATCACCATGCGGTAAAACACCCGCGCCTTTCGTCAACGATAGATTTTGGTGAAAAATGGTTCGGTATACCTTGCACTCATTCTTATTTCTCATCAATCAATCCTTTATTTATTGAGTTGCGTCAGATTAAAGATCATTCAAAAGCACTTTGGTCAACTATAAAGGATAAAGAAGAACGTTTTTATCTGCCTGTACTTGACGCTTTTATGTCTGAATTGATGAAACTTAATAATGCTAATCCCGGCAAAATCCCTGAACGTTTGATTCAATACTTAATCGGTAAGAATGATTTTTATAAGGTTATAACCGACGATAACCATCAAACAACCCGTGTAGAAGGGGTCAATATTTCAGGAACGCTTAACCGCCCTTCGGGTGCGCATAATTCTATAGTGAATGTTGCGCGGTTAAAGCTGCCGTCGCAATTTTATCAAATAGGCATTATGAACAACTCCCGCACCACTGTTGAGGTTGTGTGCAATGAAGGGTGGTCGGTATCAATGCGTATTCACAACGCAAGTTCCCGTGTTGAACCATCGCTGAAATTTGATGTAAACCTTATTTCACTGCCGTCATCTATCCACGCACAGGTAGAACCTTGGTAAACATAATGGGTTGCGTCTCCTTTTCTCTCGGAGAGGTGAACAATCGCACATTTTGGCTGGAGATGCGGGTTAAACCCCTGTTGACACATTGAACCCGGAGTGATATACTGATGGCGATCTGTATATCGGAAAGGGGTTATGTAAGAATGTTTTGCCAAAAGTGCGGCAATCCGGTTGAGGCCGGGAGTTTTTGCGGCAAATGCGGGCAGCAGGCCGCCGGGAACCCAGTCCCGCCGCCGCCTCAGCCGCAGTTTCAGCAGCCGCAGTACGCGCCGCAGCCGCAATACGCGGGAGGGTACGCGCCGCCGCCCAAGATGCCGAAAGTCCATTACGCGCCGGGCAGTTACATGGAAAAGTTCCACAGCTTCGGAGGCTCGGTTCTCTTCCTCGTGGCCATATGCCTGTTCACGGCGGGGACGCTGATCAACAGCATATTGGAAATCATTCCGGTTTCGGGGTATGGCGATATGCCGGGCTATACTTTGTCAAAAATTCTGATCGGCTCGTTTGCCCTGCTGATCGCGGCTCTGCCCATCATCGGATTTTGGCTGATTTTCGTCGCTTCAAAATCTCCCAAATTCCCGGAAAAATCCGTTCCGGCCATCCAGCTCATTTTTGGCTTCATCATCGCCAACTTCATCGCCAAAATGCTTCTCTCCGTCTTCTATATCCTTCTCGGCGTGAGCGCGTTTATGGCCGCGGCGGGTGACTCATGGTACAACGTGAGTACGGGCGGGGTCATCTTTTGGGGGATCATTGCCATCCTGATTGCCGGCGGCATCATCACCTTTATGACCCTCTATTTCCAAAAATCCATGAAAATCGTAAACGCCTTAAAGCAGAATGTCACCCGCAATTCCGCGGCGCCCCTTCCCGGGCTGAAACAATTTACCCTCTTCGCTTATATCGCCGTTGGGTTCAATGTTGTCAACGCGATCTTCCTTTTGGTGACAAGGAGCATGTTAAACTTTTCTTGGATGAGCGGCCCCTCCTCTTTGTATTATGCCATTGGTAAGATGCCCCTTGTGGAAGATTTGACCGGCGGGCTTTCCTACGCCATCCTGCACGGCGGTTTGGTGTCTCTTGTCTTCAACCTCATCCTCAACCTTGTCATCGGCGTGGGCGTGATCTTCGCGCTGATCCAGCTCAATAAATTCAATGTCACCCTCTTCGGCAGACCGCAGCCGCAATATCCCCCGCAGTACCCGCCCCAGCCCCCGCAATACCAGCCGCAATATCAGCAACCCCCGCAACAGTAATGTTCAAGGGCTGTACCATTTAGGTGCAGCCCTTATTTATTCCCCTCTAGGGGGGGTGGCACCGCTGTGCCTGGGTGGTCACTCCGAAGCCGCCAGCAACACTGCGTTGCAGAAAATCTCCATCGCCGTTTTCAGTTCCTCCGGCGGCGGGAAAGTCGGGGCGATGCGGATGTTGCTGTCTTTGGGGTCATGGCCGCCGGGGAAGGTCGCCCCGGCCGGGGTGAGGGCGACGCCCGCCTCTTTGCACAAGGCCACAACACGCTTTGCTTTGCCCTCGGGCGTGTCGAAACTCACAAAATAGCCGCCCTCCGGTTTTGTCCAGCCGCATCCGTTTACCGTTGAAAGGTTCTCGCTGAGGATTTTCTCAACCAAAGCAAACTTGGGGCGCAGGATTTCCGCGTGTTTTGCCATGTGCTTGTAAACACCTTCAACCCCGCCGAAGAAGCGGACGTGCATCAGCTGCCGGAGTTTGTCCGGGCCGATGGTTTGCGCCGTCAGGCGTTTTTTGATGTATTCGCAGTTCTCCTCACTGGACGCGATGCAGGTGACCGCCGCGCCCGGAAAACTCACTTTGGAAAAGGAAGTGAACACCATCGGCATATGAGGGTTGCCCGCCTTTTCGCATTCGCGCACGATGTTGGGGATGGCGCGTTTCTCCCCTTGCAGCTGATGGATGGCGTAGGCGTTGTCCCAGTAAATGCGGAAGTCATGCGCCGCCGGTTTCAGGTTGGCGAAGCGTTTGATGGTTTCATCGGAGTAGATGATGCCGGTGGGATTGGAAAAGACGGGGACGCACCAAATGCCTTTGATCATCGGGTCGGAGGAAACGAGCCGTTCGATCTCGTCCATATCCGGCCCATCCGCCTTCATGGAAACCGGGATCATTTCAATGTGAAAATAGTCGCAGATGGTGAAGTGGCGGTCATACCCCGGCGAGGGACAGAGGAACTTCACATGACCCTGCGCCGCCCACGGCTGGTCTTCCCGCACCCCGCGCGACATATTGGACGCCACATTGTCAAACATCAACGCCAGCGAGGAGTTGCCGCCCACGACGATCTCGCCGGGCGTTAAGTTTAGAATATCGGCAAATATGCGTTTCATCTCAGGCAGGCCGTCTAAAATGCCGTAATTACGGCAGTCGGCTCCGGCTTCCGAGAGATAATCCTCATCGCCTAAGCAGGTCAGCAGCCCTTTGGAGAGGTCGAGCTGTGCTTTGGACGGGATGCCGCGCATCATATTCAGTTTGAGGCCTCGCTTTTTGAATTCCTCATGTTTGGCCGCATATGGGTTCATGTTTTCCACTCCTACACTCTAATTGATCTATTATACGGAACTGTCATGGGATAATCAAGGTTTATTCAAATATTTAGGGGTAGGATAGTAGCTGATATATACCTTACCTAATATGTTCTCTCTCGGCACATATTTGTTTCTCCAGTTCTTTGAGTCGTGAGAGTTGTTGCGGTTGTCCCCCAACACAAAATAGCTGTTTTCCGGCACGGTAAACGGGCCGTAATTCCCGCGGGCGGCTTCCTGTATAAACGAATCCTCTAGGGGGATGCCGGAATCGTTTATATAAACCTTCCCATTCTTGATTTCCACCGTTTCGTTGGGAAGCCCGATGATCCTTTTCAGGTAAGGAATCTCCGTCTCCCCGTCCGGGGCCTGGAACAAAATGATGTCAAACCGTTCCGGCTCGCAAAAACGGTAGGTGATCCTTGAGCCGATGATCCGGCTCCCCGTCATGACCGTGCTCTCCATAGACGGCGAGATGACCACCGCGTGGACGATCAATACATTCTGAATGACCAGCACGCAAATAAAGGTCAACGCCAGCGTCCTCACCCAGCCGAGAATCCCAATGATTATTTTTTGCCTCTTCATCACAAACCTCCCTTCATTACATTGCGAAATATTTTTTCAAAAGTTTCAAATCGGTTATATGACGTATCGTAATACGGCAGCCCATATTGTTTGCATTGCGATTTTATCAGATGACTCTGTTCCACAATGTAGTCTGCACCTTCACGCAATTCCTCGTCGGTTTTGTAAAATGTGTAATCACGTTCGGTATCGAATTGCTTTTGAATCGTAAAACGCTCATCTGGCGTAACATCCGATGAACCGAGGCAGATGATTTTTACGTCGTATGAATCCATCTTGATTTCGCTTTTTTGCGGCTTGATGTGCTTAACACAATCGCAAGGAAGAAGCTGATAAACGTCAAACACCGCACCAAAACCGTGTTCTCCGTATTCACCCGAACTCATCATCGCATTGATAAATGGAGCAATCTTTTCTGAAATTGTAATCAGGGTATCAAGAGAGGACATTCCGGCATAGGTATTTATCCCCGTTTCGGGGAAAACCTTTTCAAATCCCGCGATAATTGAATCCATGCTGATGTGTGTGAAACCGTGCTTTGTCAGCATACGACTTAACGTAGACTTCCCGGCGCGGGGTACTCCAGCGACGATTATATTACGCTTCATAGGTTTGCCGTCCTCGTTATTTCTATGATTTCCTTTATAAACGCGCCTTTCGCTTCGGTATAGCCGTCTCTGTTATGTTCGTTATCCTTAAACAATCTGCGTTTGAAATCACTTTAATCCTCCCGCTTTCCCCCTACTTATGAAACAGCTTTTTTGTCTGATAGGCCGGTTCGCAGGTGAGATTGATCCCCAGCCGCTGGAGGGTGTGCTGGTCTACCCGCGAGAGCAGAACGGTCGAGTGGGCTTCGCAGTCTTTCAGTTTTCCCAGCTGCTCCATCGCCTTTTCGGCTTCCGGGCTGTTCTTGGCGCAGATGGTCAGGGCGATCAGCACTTCGTCGGTGTGCAGGCGCGGGTTGCTGTTGCCCATATGGCTGATCTTCAAATGGGAGATCGGCTCGATGATGTCCGGGGAAATAAGCGCGATTTCATCGGGGATGCCCCCCAGTTCTTTCAGCGCGTTGAGCAGGGCGGCCGAAGCCGACCCCAGCAAGCCGGAGGTTTTCCCGGTGACAATACGCCCGTCGGGCAGCCCGATCGCCATCGCGGGTTCGCCGTCGGTCTGCTCGGAGCGTTTCAAAGCCGCCGCCACGACGGGGCGGTCTTCAACCGTCACCCCGACAGTGTTCATCAGAAGTTTCAGTTTGTCAACCGCTTCCTGTTCACCAAACCCTTGCCTCCGTTCGCAAAGGGCTTCGTAATACCGGCGGATGATCTCCCGCACCGACGCTTGGCGCACCGCCCCGTCGTCGGTGATGCACGGCTCGATCATGTTCACGCCCATATCGGTCGGACTGCCGTAGGGGGAAGCCCCCTGAATCCGCTCGAAGATGGTGCGTAAGATGGGGAAAACCTCGACGTCGCGGTTGTAGCTGACGGCCGTCTTGCCGTATTTCTCCAAATGATAGGGATCGATCATTAAAACATCGCTCAGGTCGGCGGTGGCGGCTTCATAGGCGACATTGACCGGATGCTGTAAAGGAAGATTCCATACAGGGAATGTCTCATATTTCGCGTACCCCGCTTTCCGCCCCCGTTTGTTTTCATGGTAGAGCTGCGACAGGCAGACGGCCATCTTCCCGCTGCCGCCGCCGGGCGCGGTAACCACCACGATGCGGCGTTCTGTTTCGATATATTCGTTTTTGCCGAACCCGTCCTCGCTGAGGATGAGCGGCACATTGTGCGGGTAGTTTTCGATCAAATAATGCTTGTATGTCCTGATATTGGCAAGCCTTTTGATAAACTGCGCGGCGGCTTCCTGCCCGCCGTAGCGGGTAACAACGACCGAACCGACATACAGCCCGGCGGCACGGAAGGCGTCGATCAGCCGCAGGGCTTCCTGATCGTATGTAATGCCGAGGTCGCCCCGGCGTTTGCTCTGTTCAATATCCCCGGCGTTGATGACAATGACGATCTCCGCTTCGTCTTTGAGCTGTTTGAGCATGGCCACCTTGCTGTCCGGCTCAAACCCCGGCAGGACGCGGCAGGCGTGGGTGTCGTCAAAGAGTTTGCCGCCGAACTCCAAATAGAGGGTTCCGCCAAGCTCTTCCATCCGCTTGGTGATCTCGCCCGACTGCAATTTGAGGTATTTCCTTGCGTTAAACCCCAACCCTTTCATAAACCCCTCCTGCCTAAAAGGGAGAGATTGCGCTCGATCAAGTCAACCCTCTGCTTCACGCAGTCAACCGAGCGCAGGGCGTCGGGCGGGGTGGTGAAAACGTAGTCAACTAAGCGGTCGATGGTGGTCGAAGCGACGTGCATCCGGGTGTCGGAGGATGCGTAGTAGATGTAAACCTGCCCGTCCCCGTCGTCAATGGCTCCATTGGTGAAGACCACGTTGCTCACATCGCCCACCCGCTCGCCGCCCATCGGGGCGATCAGGTAGCCGCCCGGTTCGGCAATGACCTTCCACGGCTCGTCCAGGCTTGTCGCAAAGGCATAAATCACATAGCGCAGCCCGGCGGCGGTGTTACGCACCCCATGCGCGATGTGTATCCAACCCCGCGCTGTGCGGATGGGGACGGCTCCCGCGCCGTTCTTTTCCTCGGTGATGGTATGGTAACGCCGTGTACTTGTAATGATTTCCTCATGGATAACAGCATGTTTTATATCCTCGCAAGTCCCAAACCCGATGCCGCCGCCGCTGCCCGTGTCGATGAAACTATCCATCGGGCGGGTGTAGAAGGCGTATTGCCCATTGACAAAGCGCGGGAGCAGCACGACATTCCGCTGCTGCGGCGAACGGGTTGTCACAAGATTGGGCAGCCGCTCCCAGTGTTTGAGGTCTTTGGTGCGGACGATCCCGGCGGCGGCCGTCGCGGCCGACAGATTTTGGCTTTCCCTGTCCTTGCTCTCCGAGCAGAAGACGCCGTAAATCCAGCCGTCCTGATGTTTGGTCAGGCGCATGTCGTAGACATTGGTTTCGTCCGGCTCGGTGTCGGGCAGGACGACCGGTTTGTCCCAAAAGCGGAATCCCTCGGTGGGGCGGCTGCTTTCGGCAATGGCGAAGAAGGATTTCCGATCGCTCCCCTCCACCCGGGCGCAGAGAACATATTTGCCGTTGAGTTTTAACGCACCCGCGTTAAGCACAGCGTTTATGCCCAGCCGCTCCATCAGGAAGGGGTTGGACTCCAGCTTGACGTCCAGCGTCCAAAAGGGCGGGATGTGCCGCGCCGTCAGCACAGGGTGCCGCCAGCGGGTGAAAACCCCGTTGCTGTCGGGAGCCGGGGTGTTGATCCGGCGGAGCAGCCGCTCATACCGACGGTTGATTTTCTCGTATTCGGGATGGATCATGGTTGTTCCCTCCGTAGGATTTCTAGGCACATACGCCCGTTGTGATAAGGGCATTTCCACGGCTCGACAATGGGGGCGTCATATGGCTCCCAAGAGAGCGGTTGCCCTGCCTCTTCATTGCCGCAGCCTGATTCGGACTTTCGCTGCGGCGCGACGCCGCTTAACCACTCCGAGCCGGGGCGTTTGTCGATGATCTTGTCTTCGATGAAGGCTAGAATCTCTTCCGCTTCCTTGCGGTATCCGGCGTTGAGGAACCCGACGACGGCTTCTGCCTGCACCCACCAAATCCGCCGCTCGTCTTCAACCCCCCGCTCGCATTCGTTGCGCAGGGAGTGTTCCCGATAGGCTTTATCGCGTACATTCTCCGCCAGTGCGCGGCAAATGGGGGAGACGCGCGTCTCGCCGATCAAAGAGGCTCCCCATTCGGTCAGCCAGGAGGATTCGATGTCGTGGCCATAGGAGGTCAGGTCGATCAGGCTTTTCCAGTCCGCGTCGAAAAAGACTTCCTGTCGTTTTAACGCCGGGTTATACAGTTTAGTTTCAAATACATCAAGTATATTCCGCATCTTCTCCGCCACGGCAGGGTTTTTCGTTGCGCGGAAAAGTCCGCTGTAGGCCTCGAAGACATGCAGCAGGGTGTTCATCGTCCGATGGGCTTCCACGCCGTTTTCGGAGAGTTTTTCGTTCCCGATGGGGCAAAACGCGCGGTCGAAGGCTTCGAGGTAGCCGCCTTCGTCGGCGCATTTTTCCTCGATTAGGGCGAACAGCTCTTCTGCCAGCTCCAATGCTTCTTTGTCGCCGCTTGCTTCGTAATAGGCCGACAGGGCGTAGACGGCAAAGGCTTGGTTGTAGGTGTGCTTGGTGGTATCCAGCGGTTTGCCGTCGTAGGAGATTGACCAAAACACCCCGCCGTGTTCCCTGTCAAGGCAATGCCTTGTCAGGAAGTCGTAAGCGTGCCGTGCGTCGTCGATCAAGCCGTCCCGCTTCAACGTCATGCCGGCCTCAGAAAAGAACCACAGGATGCGGCTGTTCAGGATACATCCTTTTTCGGCTTGCTTATCCAAGTTGAGGTCAATGTCCATAAATCCGTAGAAACCGCCGTGTTCTTCGTCGCGCAGGTTCTGCCAAAAGGAAAGTATATCCTCCAGCATCCGCAAAGCAGTCACCCGCATGTCAAGCTCCGCTCTTCTTTCATTCATCGGATGCCGATCTCCGTATCTTCTTCGGTTACCGAGCTGTGCTCTTTGATGTAAGCTACCGTTTCGTCGAGCTTGCAGAAGGCCAGCCCGACATAGGAATCGGCCGCGCCGTAGTAGACGGCGATGCGCCCGGTGGCCGCGTCGTGGAGGGTGGCGCAGGGGAAGATGACATTGGGGACAAAGCCGCGCTCCTCATACCATTCCTCGGGCGTGAGCAGGAAGCGGCGGCAGCGGTATTTCACCATGCTGGGATTGTCGATGTCCAGTATCGCGCCGCCGATGCTGTAAACAAAGCCGTTGCAGGTGCCGGAAACGCCGTGGTAGAACATCAGCCAGCCTTCGTTTGTTTCGATGGGGGCCGCCCCGCCGCCGATCTTGACCGATTCCCACCAGGCCTGACCCCGCCCCATGACGTGGCGGTGCTTGCCCCAGTAGACCATGTCGGGGCTTTCGCTGACGAAGATGTCGCCGAACGGGGTGTGGCCGCTGTCGCTCGGGCGGGAAAGCAGCACAAAGTTGCCGTTGATTTTCCTCGGGAATAAAACGGCATTGCGGTTATAAGGGATAAACGGGTTTTCGAGGCGGGTAAAAGTTTTGAAATCGGTCGTCTTGGCCATGCCGATCGAGGCACCGTAGAAATCCTGGCACCAAATGGCGTAATATGTATCCTCCACCTTGATGAAGCGCGGGTCGTAGGCATAGCGCGGTAAAAACGGTTCGCCTTTTTCATCGGTAAAGGGGATGCGTTCGTTGGAAATGTCCCATTGGATGCCGTCCCCGCTCTCGCCCCAATAGATATGCGGTACGCCGTCGGTCTGTTCGCCGCGGAAGACGCCCGCGAATTTGCCGCCGACCGGCAGCACCGCGCTGTTGAAGATGCGCGCCACGCCCGGCGCGGGGTTGCGCCCGATGACCGGGTTTTCGCTGTAACGCCACAGCGGGCCGGCCTGAGGGGTTGAGGGTTTATCCTGCCAAGGCATGTTGGGGACGTCCGGGCCGATGATTTTCACGCTCATAATCGCGCACCTCTCTCTGCTTATCATTGAGAGGTATTATAGCACAGAGGAGGGTAAGTGGCAACCGCTTCTTACTGTTCGCGGAATGATAATAAAACGGTAAAAGTCGTTGTTTTGTCCTTATTTTCGGCGGTGATCGAGCCGCCGTGCGCCTCAATGATATTTTTGGCGATGGCCAGCCCCAGCCCGCTGCCCCCCGTTTCACTTTGCCGCGCTTCCTCGCCCCGGTAGAATTTTTCAAAGAACCGGGCAAGTTTTTCGGGCGGGATTTCCGTGCCGGTATTGGAAACCATTATACGGGCAAAGTGCTCCGCTTTGTCCAGCGTGACCGTAACGCGCCCCCCCGGCGGCGTGTAAAACGCCGCGTTGTGCAGGATATTGTCCAGCGAACGCGCCATTTTCTCCGGGTCTATGAAGGCCGGGAGTGTTTCTTCAAGGCTTACCTCCGTTTTGATCCCGCGCTGTTCAAAGACAGGGCGCATTTCCTCCAGCAGCTGCGCCAGCATCATGCTCAGATTGACTTCGGTTTTCTCCAGCTCGATCTGCGTGACGGAATAGCGGGTGATCTCGAAAAGCTCTTCGACCAGCGACCCCATCCGCTTGGCTTTGCGCAGCGCGGAATCGGTGTATTTTCTGCGCTGCGCCTCCGGCAAATCCTCTTGTTCCGTCAGCAATTCCAAATATCCCAGCACCGAGGTCAATGGGGTGCGGATGTCATGGGCCAGGCAGACGACCAAATCGTCTTTGCGCTGTTCCGCCTCTTTGGCGGCGTATTGCGAGCGTTTCAGCTCCTCGTTCATATCGGCGTACCGTTTCAGAAACGGCTGGATGATCCAGCCGATGGCCGGTACGAATATAATGATACAGCCTATGGTTAAAAACAAAGAACGGTTCTGGCTGATTGTATAGAAAACCTTGAACCAAAACGATGAATCGCTTTGTCTGTATAGATTATCAATCAATCTGCTGATTATTGGGCCTAACATGACGCCAAAAACGGCGGTTACGGCGGCCACAATACCGCCGCGCCACAACACGCCCGGATGCAGCCAAAAGAATCTAGTCTTCAATCTTATACCCCACTCCCCATACCGTTTGGATATAGTCTTTCTTCTTTTTCGTATCCCCCAGCTTTTTCCGCAGTTTTTGGATATGCACCATCACCGTGTTGTTGTCGCCGTAATAGTCCTCGCCCCACACCGATTCAAATATCCTCTCGCTGCTGATGACCCTCCCTTTGTTTTGGCAGAGCAAAAGCAGGATGGAAAACTCCGTTGGGGTCAGGATGACTTCCTTTCCGTATAAATGGCAAGTGTGCGCCCCGGTATCGACGCACAGCCCTCTGATTTCCAAACGGTCAGGGTTGCCGCTTTCGGACGCGGACAGCATCCGCGCCCTGCGGAGCTGGGCGTTGATACGCGCCAGCAGCTCGAGCGGGTTGAACGGCTTGACCATATAATCGTCCGCGCCCAGCGACAGCCCGTTTATTTTATCGGCGTCCTGATCCTTGGCGGTCAGCATGATGATGGGGAAGGTGCGGCTCTCCCTGATTTTCCGGCAGAGTGTCAAGCCGTCCATTCCCGGCATCATTATATCAAGGATGGCCAACTCAGCCGGTGGGCCGCCGGAGGTGATGGACGACAGGGCGTCAAACGGATCAGAAAACGTGAAAACCGTATGGCCGCCGCCTATTAAGTAGGCCTCGATCAATTCAAGGATTTCTGCCTCGTCGTCCACGATCATGATGTTTGCCATACGTCAACTCTTTTCCAAATATTCTTCCAGTGTGACCTTTTGGTCACGGATGGCCTGCGAGTGGGGCAGCCCGACATAGCGGTAATGCCACGGCTCATAGGGGATGCCTGTGATATGTTCCTTTCCTTTGGGGTAACGCAGGATAAACCCGTAATCCCAGCAATGTTCATATAGCCATGCAAACTGTGGCGTTGTGTCGAAAACCCCTTCACTTCCCATGACCGTCACATCCATCGCCAGCCCGGTTTCATGTTCGCTTTGGCCGGGGCGAGCCGCCGTACCGTCCTTTTGGTTGTTGTAAAGCTCTTCCTGCTTTTCCCTGCTTCGGTAGCCGCTGGTGATGATGATCCCGTCAATGCCGTCTTGTTTCGCTGCGGCAAACATGGCGTCCGCCGCTTCGTACACAGCCTTATCCAACCGAATATCGCTCCTCGCAAGGTCGAAACTCCTGTCTTTGAAGTCAAACAGCGTGACCAGCTCCCCAGCGGTAAAATCATCCGGCAACGGGTTCCACGCGTTGACAATGAGCGGCTTGACGCCGCCCTCACCGGCGGCTGAGGCCGCGGGAACAGGAGATTCAACATCCTCCGCATACGGCATTTGCGGCGGATAGAAGGACGGCGGATTGGTTTCGGGCGGGTCGCTTGCTTGCCCGCCGTTTTCGGGCAGGACGATTGTGAGTGCCAAAATGACGACAGCCGCGATGGCCGCGACGGATAGCTTGCGCATGATACGTTCCCTCCGTTTGTTTTCTTACCATCAAGCTATCACAGAAACCTTAAAAACAAGGGCGGGAATTTCTAAAGATTTCCTTAATCCTCCCCGCGCTGGATTCCGCCGGGCGGGCTTTACTGTCTGTATGCAATTATATCATCGTCTACAGGGTTCGTCGAGGGGATTATTCTCACTTGACACAGAGCCTCAAAACACCGTATAATCAGAATGGGAGATAAGATCGTAAGGAGACGGTTGTTATGAAAAAATTCCTGTGTTTTTTCTTAGCCTTCATTTTTATCCTGCCGGGGACGATGGTTCCGGCGGCGGCGAAGGCAGATGTCTTAAGCGAAGCCGAAGCCTTTGAGCGTGATTTGGCGGCTCTGCGTGAAGATTTTTACGACAGCGTGGCTCCCGAGGCCATGAACCTGGAAACCATCTACATACAAGACAACCTGCCTCACCGGGAGCCGATATACACAGAACCTGACCCGGCGACAGAGGGCGAACTTATCACCGCGATGTATGACGTCGCCCCTCCCGGCGGCATCGGCAGCACGCGGAATATGTATTTCAACGATACGCCCACCACAGCAACCCCTTGCAAGCTGATCGCGCAGAGCGACTATACCAACATTTGGGTGCGCACGACCAAAAATTTAGACTCCACGCAAATGATAGACGCGCAAAACTTAGCCATTGGGTTTGACGCGATTTACAAACGGATGACCGGGGAAGGCGGCGACACGGACGGCTTCGCCGCGCACAAAGGCGTCGTCATCACGACAGGCGGCGTCAATAGCAATATGCCCGTGATTGGCGACGTAGACGGAGACGACAGGATCAATTATTTCTTCTATGAGATGAGCGCGGGCGGTTTCTTCTCCAACGGGGACTTCTTTAATACTAGAAATCAGCTGGATATGGTCAATATCAATGTAATGTATTTAGACAATTATTTAAGCAACCCCTCTTCGTCTTCCTATAAATACGGCATATACGGCGTCATGGCGCACGAATTTCAGCATTTGCTCTTTTACATGTATTTCGGCGTTTATGCCGACAACAGCAACCGGCAGTTCTCCTGGATCAACGAAGCCATGAGCGCGCTGGTGCAAACGCTCTATCTCGAGCCCAACGCTATCGTATACCCGACCGCCGCCGTTCAAAACTCAAGACTTAGTTCTTCGGTTGTCAACAGCTATCAAGACAGCGGCTACGGGGATTTCCTGAGATTTAACAACAGCTCCAAAAACTACGGCATCGTCCAAATGTTTTCGGTGCTGATGTTCCGCAAATACGGCATAGAGTACGCGCAGGGCATATATGACAACATGCGCAGCGAATATCCCATGGCGACAAGTTCCGACGCTAGGTCGGCAAACCAAATAAAGTTGACTAAATACGGGCATGACGTGGCTGTCAGCAAGTTCTTACACGGAGGAACGGGCGTCGGCGACGGGGAGAATACGCTGCAACTGTTGTATACCTTGTTTATGGAAAATTTTGCCGCCGACGGCGGCACACTGCATACCGACCCCGCGGCGGGAACCACCAAATTCCTCACCGCGACGGATACCAACAGCAATATGTGGAGCCGCCGCGCCGCTACAACCTATCCCACGCTCAACTCAGGCGGAACCGTTTCTCTCGCCGGTTACGGCACTCAGCCGTCCGGCACAAAGGCGACGCATGAGATGCTGTACAAACTCGCCGGCGGCAGTGTTTCCGCGCCCATACTGACCATCACCGCCCCGGCCGACGGCAACCCAACCACCCTTTACTATGTGGCGATCCCCAGAGCGTCTGCGGCGGACGGTGCCGACGTCTACCCGCTGACCAAAGGAATTTTAGCCGCCATCAACACCGCCGGACGAGACGCCTATCTGTTTGTATCGACCTTCCATCAGAACGTCGGCGTCCCCGGCCCGGTGTATGCGTGGCGGGGGGCTTCCGACGCCGAGGCGGTTGAGGGGGATATTGACTGGCTGACATGGAATGTGATCAAAAACCAAAATATCGTGCAGAATACCGTGCGAACCGATCTGACCCTCCCCGCATCCGGGCCGCTCGGCTCAACCATCACGTGGGCGTCCGGCACTCCGGCCGTTATCACAACCGCGGGCGCGGTGGATCGTTCCTCTCTCGCCGCCAACCAAGCCGTCACACTGACCGCGACGGTTGCCAAAAATTCTGGTGCCGGTTCGGCGGCAAGCAAGGATAAGGGTTTTAGCCTGACCGTTTGGCGGCACTTGACCGCCGCTCAAGCCGTTGCCGAGACCAAAGACGAATGGCTGACCTGGGATGTGATCAAAGGCGGCAATGCCGTGCCGGATAACGTCACCGTAAACCTTGTGCTGCCCGCTCAAGGGCCGGAAGCGAATATTGCGTGGTCGTCCGGCAACCAAAGCGTCATCTCGGCGAACGGATGGGTGAATCCTCCCGGCATCGGTGAAGATGACGCCGTTGTCACCCTGACGGCAACCATCACCAAGACTTTCGGCGGCGACAGCGCATCGGAAACAAAGGAGTTTACCCTGACCGTCAAAGCCAAGACCGGCGGGGTGGTTGTCCCTTCGCTCAACAGCGCGCTGGACATAGACCTGGCCTCCGAATCCATCAACCTCAGGGGCTATCAGGTCAAAGCATACAGTCTCAACGGCGGCAAGAAGTGGAAAAAAGGGTCTTTGCCCGAAGGCGATAAATTTGCCAAACTGCTTAACAAAGAGCTGGAGCTTTGGCTGAGTGACGTTTGGATCGACAAAGTGAGCAAGGCGCAAAAGCAGGCCGGGGTTAAAAAAGGCGTCCCGGAGGAGCATCCCGCCATCGTAAAATTCCCCGTCATCAGCAAACGCCCGACACAGGATAAGCTGGTGGCGTATTTCCCCCAGCAGCGTTTCAACAGTTTTTACATGGTGAAAAAAGGCAGCGACGAACAGGTGACCGCAGGGTATGAATTTGCCAACACTGCCAACGGCAAGACCCCCAATGAGGACGGATGGACGCCTTTAGGCAGTTTTATGGTGGAAAGCGGCAAAGCGAAGAAAGTCCTCCTTTTGCGCGCAGCACCCGTTGCTTCCGGCGGCATATATATCCCCGCGGGCAAACCGTTTAAGGTCAAACCGGCCACGTTCGGGAAGGTGCCGAAGGCCAAAGCCGACAACAAAAAGAAAATCATCAACCTGAAAAAAGGCGAAGCCTATTCCACCGTCAGCCCGTACGGATCGTACACCTTCCTTTCCTCAAAAACAACCTTACAGCTCTCCGAACTCGGCGCACCGGGGTCAACCGTCAATCTATATGTGATGAAAGCCCCGACCGGCAAGAAACCGCGCACCGAGATTCAAACCCTTTCGGTGAAGATCCCGGAAGAAGCAGACAGTTAACGCATATGGTAAGGGGCGGAAATCCGCCCCTTTGCCGTGTTTATTTCTTTCCGCCCTTTTTCGTTTGGCCGCCGTCGCGTTTGCCGGTTTGGTTTTTGCTCTGATCCCCTTGCGGTCTCGGGTTGCTTGTGCTGTTTTTGGGTTCCATGTTTTTCACCTCGTGACTATTATTGTCTGCCGAGGGAACCTTTATGCACACGGTCAGAGTTCGGTTGGCAGGTTGACCCATAGGCTGTCAAGGGTATCATGACTTGTCAGGGAACGCAGCACCGAAGGCACGGGGTTTGCGTAGTTCACATCGAAATCCTTCTCCCCCATTTCAGGGCGGATGGGGAATGCGAGATGTTCTTCCGTCAATGAAAACTGCGCGTTGACGCCGGGTTTGTTCCCCCGGGCGTCCAGCCTGACCCACTGCCCGTTGAGATATACGGCATTCAGCCCATGCAGGGTCAAGACACCCGGATCGTCGTCCGAGAGAACCAGCTTTTGGTAGCAAAACCCGGCCGGAACCCCGCCGCAGCGCAGGATGGCCGCCAGCAGATGCGCCTTGGCAAAGCAGATGCCTTCCCTATAATGCAGCACATCCGAGGCTCTGCATGTCACAACCGTTCCCTTTATATCGGCGGAATGGCTGATCTCGTCGCGCACATATTCAAAGGCGGCTTTGGCGTATTCGGGCGGGGTGAGGTAGTCACGCCGCAGCTCCGCCGACAGCGCGGTAATCCCGGGGTCGGTGTAGTCGATCACATTGGTCGCCGTTAAGTAATGATCCATGGGATGGGTCTGTAAGGTAAAACGCAAGGTTAATCGCCTCGTTTGAAAATAGTATCAAGGGGTTGCTGATATGCCAACGCAATTCTTCCCGCCGCTGGTCGGCGACAATCCGCGCACTTTGATCCTCGGAACCTTCCCCAGCCCCCTGTCCCGGGAGAGGGGGGAATACTACGGCAACCCGCGCAACCAGTTTTGGCGTCTGCTGTTCGGGGCGTTTGGCGCGCCATTTGATTGCCCGGACTACCAAAAGAAGAA
>Ga0082212_10000862_pt1 | contig 44632 bp, 33 predicted proteins | sample TergutNt197P3_FD_71548 | JGI IMG/M metagenome (GOLD analysis project Ga0082212, IMG submission 71548) | Neocapritermes taracua P3 segment gut microbial communities from Petit-Saut dam, French Guiana - Nt197 P3 | ecosystem: Host-associated > Arthropoda: Insects > Digestive system > Gut ... | reverse complement strand
CTCAACTCGCAGAAGAGAAGCATCAAGCGCTTTCCGTCCAGGTTTTTTTCTGCTATATGCTTTTACTTCGGAAACAGCTTCCTCTTCCGGTGCTGCTGAAACTTCGGTTCCCTCAGCTTCAACGTTGCCATTTCACCCGATGACTGGGAAAAACTTCTTCCCTGGAACATTTTTAACCCTTAATTTGACGGATACGACATTACGGGGGCAAAATATTCTGAATATACAAAAATTATAACAGAAAAATATTTTTGTCCAAGTTCAACTGAAAAAGAGCGAGAGGAAGCGTTAGAAAATGATTTTTTGCCAAGGGAAAATTATATTTATCAATAATATCCAAAAAAACTGCGCATAACAGGTCTGTTAGCGCTACGCCGCCTTTTCAGCGGCTCGGGTTCAGAAAAATCGCAGTCGGCGTTTAGCGCCTTTGTGCGGTTTTGTCCTCGCCAGATTTTAGGTGCCCTGGAAACGCAAAGGCGGATAGAATGGATTACCTTTGCGTTTCCTTATTCAGGCACCTAAAACCTTGCCAACAGCCGGAAAGTTATGTGCCATGCCAAAAATTACCTAAATTTAAGAAAAATATAAATCATGGGAATTAGACAGGGCAACCGCATTATAAATTGTTTTTTGAATAAATTTGAAGAAAACAAGAAAAACATAGTAACCATAAGGTGAGAACAAAAAAGAAAATCAGGGGGCTGGCAGTCAAAATGGCTTAATAGTCATTTATTATTAGAGTTTTGTATTATCGGCATGTTTATTGAAATACTTCATAAGGCGGTTGCACTGAGGAATTAGTCGGAAGTACCGCACTTGACAATATTATGTATTTACATTTAGAGTGGATGTAATGTATTCTTAACAAAAAAGGAGAAACAAAATGGCTGTTACTAGTTATAGTAAACCAACAATAATTGTTCTCGACGAGATGCAGGTAATGTTAGACACTGTCGCTGAAATGCTCGAAAATTATTATCATGTAATAGGTGTAACCAATTTCGGCACTTTGTTGAAGACAATAACTAGTTGCAACCCCTCATTGTTTTTATTGGATACGGAAATATCCAGACCCTCATTTTATTCAGCTGGAAATGTGGAAATTTCAAGCGGTTTTGACGTGGCACGGCAGATTCGCAAAATGCCCAAATTCGCTAAAACTCAAATTTTATTTATGACGGCGACAGCGAAAGTAGAGACAATTACAAACGCGATTAAATGCGGCGGCGGTGGTGTTATCGTTAAACCTCCAAGTAAGGTTGTCTTGCTGGGAAAGATTAATTACTTACTGTCGCCTGTAACGGTAACAATTGAGCAAACAGAAAAGATTTTAACAACAGACACAAAATTTTCCAAACTGGCATTTTCCATGCTCGTTACACGAATGAAAACGCTCTATGCCAAATACCATACAAAAGAAACCCTGCAAACTTTTGCCGAGGAAATTACCGGGTTTATAGAAAAGTCAAAAGTGCTTATGGCAGCAGATTATGAAACTATCGGGCAATTATAAGGAGAAAAAACGATGTTAATATCTTATGAAAAAGCAGCACAAATGATTGAGGAAGGGAGGCTTCTTCATATCGCGGGAACAGAGGCTCTTCTTAAAAAACTTCCCAAAGGGAAATGGATAGGCGGCTCCACCGAGTATTTCATGGAAAAAGAGGGCGGAAAAGTTTCCAGTGATTTATTATTTGTAACGGATTTTTCTAAAACAAAATCCGTCTATGAAAAATTTAAGATGCAATCTTATGACGAAAAGAATATCAGTAAAGTTTCAGTTGACGCTTATGAAAACGGTTTTTCAATCCTTATTGTGCCTTTTGACAGTGCGGTTCATAAGGAATACGCGCAAAACGCCGCCGGATATGAAAATATGTTTATGCGTCACATTACCGGATGGATCGCCGGACTTAATCTTGAGAAAGAAGGACAAACTCCAATAGCGGTTAACGGGTTTACAGGGGAAGTATTTTCCGACAAAGCGGTTGCGCTTCATTTGCAAACCAAAGAAGACAAGACCATATCCGTCAACATAATCAATATTTTTGAACAAGATACCTCATCCCCTGTAATAGAATTTTCCGAAGAAGGGTTTCATGTTAATAAATGCCTCGTAAACGGAAAAGAGGTTGTTTTTGCCGACTATATATCTAAAAACAAAATAGACACAAAACTACCGATTGTCGGAGATTATTCAGGAAACGGTGTCAATATTTCATTCAAATCAATTGAGGGTGATATTGTTAATTTTTACGCGCCTGTATTTCATGGAATAAAGTATAGGATCGCCAAACCCGTATCCGACTATGTGGAGTTGTTTAACAGGCATATATTGGAACATACCGATGATTCATCTGCGTTTTCCTGTAACTGTATTTTGAATTTCCTCTACGGCGATCTTGAGCATAACAAAATTGAAGCGTTTGCCGGACCAATTACATTCGGCGAGATTGCCTATCAGCTTGTGAACCAAACTTTGGTGTATGTAACTGTTATGTGATAAGGAGAAAAATAATATCTCAAATGGCAAACATAAAATAACAATTACGCTTGTACAATCAAGAATAATTAAAATTTAATCATTTTTCCCGTGATTGAAAATAAATAATCCAATTATATATCCCAATACCAATATGTCAGTACTTAGGTTAAAATAAAATTGATGGTTATTGAGTTTATAATTATTATATCTATAACCCAATTCTAAATTCAAAAACTGAAAGCCAAATGGAGCGAATATTTCTCCCCATAAAACCGTATAGTCAATCATTCCCAGTCCTTTAAAACCAATATTGATTTGTATGTTATTTGGATCAAATGAATAATTATTTCCTAAACTTAAATAGTTTAATGAGACAAAAGGTCCTATTAAAAAATAATTGGAACCTTTTCTATGCCAATCTATATCATAATCAATTAAATTATAAATTATTTTGTCAATAAAATTATAATATAGCCTAATGTTGAAAAAACTTGTAAGATAATTTGGACAGCTATAATCTGCCCAAATATTTACTGGACTAATTTCAATCCCTATATTACTTTTTTTATGTTCAACGTATAAATTTAAAAAATTAAATGTCATATCTCCGTTTTTTGTATCTTTTGGTATATTCATACCCCATCCAAAATTTCCAATATTAAAGGCAAAATCTAAATTTTGGGCATACAAATTACATACAGAAACAGAGAAAATGAGTATGAAAACCAATTTAATCTTATTCATGTTTTTATTGCACAATAATATTCTTTAATTTTCAAATGAATTGGATTTATCATTATTCGAGAAAAACTACCATAACGATGAAAGAGGCGCGGCCGCTTATCCAGCGTCATATCAAGAGAATAGAAGCCAGGCTGCAAAAGATTAAACGGTTTTTATCAGCATCTGAAGTAAAACTCGATCCATCTGGTCAGGAAGTACAGAGCAATATCACTGACGCAGAATTATAAGATAAAACTATATCGATCCCTCGTACACAACCAGCTGTTTTGAGTCGATGGTTATCGCCAGCCCTGATTCAAGCGCCTCCACCGCGTGCCTGATGTGGCTGAGCCATACAAGATTGGGGTTGATGTCGTGCAGCATTTTATCGCTTATTTCCGAGACTTCCTCGCAGATAACCCCTTTTACGATGCGGATAATGGGAGTGTAATCTTTGGTAAGTACCCTGCATACCAGTATTTCGCCGTTGAGCAAAATGAGTTTGTCGCGCGCATCGTTTGGCGATGTGGCGTGAATTATCTTGCCCTGAACGCGCGTAATGGCGGGGTTGGCGCTGCCGCCGGAACTGGCATGGGCGAGTATTGTTCCGAGTATAAGAACGCGGACGGTGTTGACAATGTGCGGACTGTTCAGCGGCAGGCCTGCAATCAGCATGATTTTGTCCGATATGCCCGCCATTCCCGTGTCGGACGCGATCTTCATGGCGTTTTGAATCATGCTTTCCGTTTCGACGACGATGGGTGAATGACAGGCGTAAACGCCCCAATACAACTGCATCGCGCGTTCGGCATGTTCGCTGGGCGTTACGGCAAGCACGGGTTCTTCCGGCCTGAATACGCTTAACAGCCGCGCCGTGTTGCCCGTCAGTGTCGGTGTGACAATGGCCTTGGCCTTAACCGCCGCTGCGATTTCCACACCCGACCGTGACATGATTATGCCCAAATTTTCCTTGGGGTTGTGATCCTCGGAAAAACATTCTTCGTGAAATTCTTTCATGCGGGCGCGGAATTCTTCCGACTGTTCGACCGTGCGGGCGATTTTATCCATCATCCTGACGGCTTCTACCGGATACGCGCCCGCCGCTGTTTCTCCCGAAAGCATAACGGCGTCTGTTCCGTCAAAAATGGCATTTGCTACGTCGGTCAGTTCCGCGCGCGTGGGGCGGGGGTTGACGATCATCGATTCGAGCATCTGTGTCGCGGTGATGACGGGCTTTCCCACCCTGCGGCATACGTCGATAATGTGCTTTTGGGCAAGGGGAATCTGTTCGGTGGGAAGCTGTACGCCAAGGTCTCCCCGCGCTACCATCACGCCGTCGGCAAGATGGGCAATTTTCATGATGTTTTCAAGCCCTTCGCCGTTTTCAATTTTTGCAATAACCTTCATCTTTGAATCAAGACCTTCAAGGTATTTTTTTATCTCAACGATCTCGTGAGGGAAACTCAAAAAACTGGCGGCGATAAAATCAACGTCCATTTCCACGCCAAAGGCGATGTCCTTTTTATCCTGCCCGCTCATGATGGGAAGATGCGCATGTACGCCGATAAGGTTAACGTTCTTTTTGCTGCCGATTGAGGCGGTATTGTTTGCGCGGCAGTTGATAATTCCTTCTTCTATGCCAAGCACTTCGAGATCGAGTAGGCCGTCCGCCACCAGAATATGGTGGCCGTGCTGCAGTTTTGACGCCGCTTCTTCCCATGAAATTGAAATGCGCGCGGGGGTTTTTCCCTTTGCCGCCGTGGTCAGACAGTCATCGGTGGTTACCGCGACGCTGTCATCCTTGTTAATCGTCACCTTGCCGTCTTTTTCCACCATGCCGGTGCGGATCTCCGGCCCCTTGGTGTCCAGCAAAATGGCAACGGAAACACCCAGCTTGTCGGATATACGCCTGACCTGTTCTATCGCGGCGCGGTGCGTTTCGTGTGTTCCGTGGGAAAAATTGAGGCGGGCAACGTTCATTCCCGAGAGAATAAGGTCGCGCACAACCTCGTCTGAACCGGACGATGGGCCCAGCGAACAAACAATTTTTGTTTTTCTTTTTTGCATAATGTACTCCTTCTCCTATACCGGCAGTGTCTGCGGCTCAACGCCAAGTGTTTTGGCTGCCTGTTCCGCGCCGTTCATTCCGGCAATGATCACCCTGCCGGCGGGATTTTGCTCCGATAAGTTTTTCAGTGCGGCACTAATATCTTCCGCTGAAATATTGATAAGCCGCTGCAGTTTTCTTCTGCGGCAGTTATCGTCGATATTATAAAGATAGCGGATAAAATCAATAAAGTTCTTTTCCGATGGCGAATGGGGGCGGGTCTCGCGGGAGTAGCAGCCGATAATCATTTTTTCCAGTTCTCCTGCCCCGACAGAACCGACGGCGCGGTTTTTCAGTATGGCGGAAAATGCATCCAGCGAGCGCAGGGGATTGGGATCGCGGTAGGTGGAAAGCGAGAAATTGCGCTCGATGCCATCGCTGGAGGCCGATGCCCCGTAAGCGCCGCCCTTCATGCGTATATCTTCCCACAGCGCGCCCGTTGAAAGCTGGTGCGCCAGTACCGTTTCGGCAGTCTGCGCCAAAGTGTCGTAGGGCGCGGCGCTCAGCGACATTGCGGCAAAGCCCACCTGCAGCGAGGGCGAAGCAAACACTTCAGCAGTTGCGCCTAACGCCGGTTTCATATGAAAGGTGTCAGGCACCAGCTTTGGCAGCTTTGGCGGGCCGAAACGGCAGAATTTTTCCGCGACCAGCGCGCCGCCCGCAGTAAGCGCTTCGGCGGAACCGGCAAGGCTGGCGATAAGGCCGCCCGATGCAATCGTATCACGCAGGCGCTGCAGTCTGGCGGCGGTTTCGGCGGTGTCAAATTCGGCAAGGCGGTGGACAAAGTTAAGCTGGCTCAGGCCGTTCCATATTTCCCTCGTTTGGCTGGACGGCGAGGCAAAGCGGCCTGCCCTGCATGACGCATAACTATGGCCGAGCGGGGCAAGGCTGGATCGCGCCTCGTTTTTCATTTCCAGAACCAAATCCCTGATCCGCCTTGTGTCGGAAAAATCGGCTTCGTGTATCAACCTCAGGGCAAGATCAAGGGCGGGTGTGGCTTTTTCGTCAAGGCATTTGAGACGGTAGATGATCCAGTCGCGGCCGACAAGGTCAGAATTGCCGCCGCCGTTTTCAACCGGCGCTGCCGACCCGGTGTGCAGCATGGCGGTAAAGCCGCCGACTGTCTGCGCCAGCAGGCTGGACACCTCGGCGTAATTTTTGCCGGGAAGCCCCACGGAGATTACTGCCCGCGCGAAAAAAGGAAGCCAGGGATAATCTTCAGCCGCCAGAATGTCCAGCGGAAATGCAAGGTCAAAATAGGAAATGCCGTTGGTGTACAGATCGTGGCAGAGCGCGGGAATACCCCGCAGATCTTCATGGCGGCGGCTGATCAGTTCCGGTTCACCGGAAAGATCGCCGCGGGAAAGGTGCGGAATTGCGGCAAGCGCCTCGGGACTGTCGGCTTCGTTTTGCATTTTTTCCAGGGCTGCGGATTTTTCCGCAATGGATTCTTTGTCCGCCGCACTCAGGCTCCGGCTGGTTTTTTCCAGCGCCCCGGCAAACTCTGCTTCTTTTTTCGGGAGAAAATCTTCCTGCGGCTGCACCGTCACCAGCGCGCGATGGGGATTGTCCAAAAAATATTTGTGTATCAGACCCTCAAAAAAGCGGCTGTCTTCGCCAAGGCGTTTTTTAAGGTTTGCCATCGCCGGAGCCAGCAGCATACTTTCCCAGGGTTTGCTGCCGTGCAGCCATGCACGCAGGGCGCGCTGCATCCACACCAGCGAATAGGGTCCGCCCGAACGCTTCACTTCCCGCTGGGAAAATTCCATAAACAACAGCGCCGCTTCAATTTCTTCTGTGGGGATTCCTTCGGTGGCAAGCCGCCTGAGTTCGCCCAGAATAAGGTCTTCCACCTGCTTTTCGCCGCCTTCAGCGCAGCCGCCCACTCCGCGCAGTCCGGCGACAAACAAGGTCTGGCCGAGATCCCACTCAAAGCCGGAAACAGGTGTAATGTCTTCGCCAAGGGCGGACTCCACGAGAGTGCGTGTCAGAGGGGAGCCGTCGTGGCCCATGAGAATTTCAGTTAACGCGATGAGGGCGATGTTCTCGCCGGTGTCGGTGCAGTCGGCGCAGAGCCATGAAAGAAACACCGTCGCCTTGGTGTCGCCGCCGGCAGGGCAGGGGATGCGGTACTCTTTCGGCGCGTCCCACCGGCGCTGCCTGGCAACCGGCGGCAGGGCAGAGCCGGCTTCCATTGACGAAAAGAATTTATCGTTAAGGAAGGCAAGCTGTTTTTCCGTGGGAATGTTTCCCGCAAGGAAGATGCGGCAGTTTGCCGGAGAATAGCGGCTGCGGTGAAATTCCTTTAGGCCTTCCCAGCTTAACTCGGGAATATGATCCGGGTCGCCGCCGGATTCAAAACTATACGGGGTGTCCGGCAGCGCTGCCTTTACCGACCAATGGCTGGCGTAACTGTCCAGCGACGAGTACGCTCCCTTCATTTCATTGTACACCACGCCGGTAATGGAAAGCCCGCTGCCGTCTGCGCCGAATTCATAGCGGTGGCCTTCCTGCATAAAAGTCCACTCGGCAAGCAGGGGGCGGAACACCGCATCGCCGTACACCGACATCAGGTTAAAATAATCGCGCTCGTTTACGGAGCTGGCGGGGTAGACGGTTTTGTCGGGGAAGGTCCATGCGTTCAGAAAGGTTTGCAGGCTGCCCTGGGCAAGAACCAGAAAAGCGTCTTTCAGCGGGTAGTGCTGTGAGCCGCAAAGCACCGAATGTTCAAGAATATGCGCCGCGCCGGTACTGTCCTGCGGCGTGGTGGCAAAGGCAAATGCAAAAAGATTTTCGCTGTCGTCGTTCAGGACGTGGAAAACCTCCACGCCGCATTGTTCATGCCGCGCCCAAATCCCCACGGCCTTCATCTCGGCAAGATCGACAATGTCGGTGATGACAAAGCCCGAGTCCAGCGTTTGCCCCTTACGCAGATTCATTCGACCCAGTCCTCGTCGCTTGCAAGAATCAACTCGCCCTTTTCACGCGCCTGCCTGAACCACGCGAGAAATTCATTTGCCGCTTCGTCACATTCCCGTCTGGGAACCGGGCCGAGAATTTCCCACTCTTCCTGAATCAAACTTCTGCGCGCCGTGGTAACATTTGAAAGAATTTTCTCGCGGAATTCGACACTCCTGCCTTTCAATAAAATCGCAATGGCGCGGTCGTTCATTGTCGCAAGTTTTTCCGCAAGGGGGCGGTCAAACACATCAAGCACATCATCCAGCGTGTACAGGCGGTTTTTCAGATCGCTGCCGATAATGGGATTCTCCGATTCCAGTTCGTTTATGATACGGTCACCGAAGGAATAATCCCCCTGTTTGAGAATCGCGGCAAGAGTCTGCATGCCGTCAATCGGAATGTCGTCCGATTTACCCGAACCAAGGTAGCGCGCCTTTTCCCGCATCGCGCCGGCGACGCTCTCCAATACCTCGGGCGACACTTCATTTTGACGGGCAATGCGCCTGAGAATCTCCGGCTTGAGCGCGGGGGGAAATTTTGCCAGCGTTTCCGCGGAAGCCTTTGCCGGAAGCCGCGCCAGCACAAGCGCTGCAGCGGCGGGGCTTTCATCCTTCAGCAGAAAGACAAGCTGCTCCGCTTTAAATTCCTCCAGAAAGCTGAAAAGATTTTCTTTTGAATCGGGAACGGTTCGGTTGAGCAGCTCCTCGCCTTTTTCCGGACCGTACGCCGCATACAGTATGCGCCGCGCCGCCTCAATCCCGCCCGAAGAAGACCCTGAATAGCCCGGCGCGCTCAACAGCGATTTGAACTCGGCCAGTACACCGGCAGCTTCCTCGCTGCCAATCCCCCTGATTGACGCAATCTCCCGCGATATTTCCTCAACCTGCTCTGGATCAAGCTCGGCAAGTATCTTCGCCGCCTGCTCTGATCCGGCAAGGATAAGAAATTTCGCCACGCGCCTGGCCTTTGACTCCTCGGGAATCGTTTCCTTGAGGAGTCCTTGCCGCTTTGATGGCGGCCTGGCGGCGGGAGGGGCTTTACCGGCCGGCAGCGGTTGTGCTCCGGATTTTTGCGGCGGTGCAGGTTCGCCGGAGGGCGCTTTTTTTGGCTGCGGGCTCATCGTTTGTTTGTATGCGTCGATTCCCCGCTTCAGGATATCTGCCATTGAGGGAATTATAGTGGAATAGGGGCAGATATTGAAGCACATTTGCCGATAATTAACATATGATAAGAAGGATTCTACCCATTTTCCTCCTTTTCGCCGTTTTTGCGGTATATGCCCAGGAGCACGATCCGGGATACTACCCCGAAGCAATCCGCGGAGAGGTGTGGGTAGACCTTGAGCCGATTTACGGTAACAGGGTCGACATCGAATACCCTCTGAGCCAGGAAACAGCAGCGCAGTGGGCGCTGCAGGAAGCGGCGCTGTATTATTCGGCGATGATCTACGGCTGGTCTTTTCATTACGACATCGGGGAGCGGGCACGGCGTATTGCCGAAGATTTTGACGTTTTGGAACCGATGGGCGAGGTACCCTGGGGCGATTCCAACATGACCATCACCGAGGTTGAAAGACGTGATATGAAGCTGCGGATATGGACCGAATACAACCTCAGCGAAGATCAGCAAAAGCGGATGCAAACCTGGCGGACGGGAATGATCCGCAACGCTCAGGGTGTCGGCCGTTGCTCGATCGAAGGCCCCACGCCCGATTCCCGCTGGCTGGAAATCCGCGGCGCCGTTCTGAAAGACGCCGCCCGGGACGCGGTGCGCCAAATGCTCCGTGCCAGCGAGCGCAACCGCCCCAAGGAAGCCGCTGGTTTTATCAGCCTTGCCTCCTTCCCCCGCTTTTTTTTGCATTCAGGCCGCTGGACGGCCATTGCCCGTTTTTATGTGCAGATAAACGAGATAGTACCGTTCGCCGTGTATTAAGCCGGATATATGAGGCGGCATTGGCCGTATGCGGATAGCCGGCTATTCTACCTTAAAATTTGAAACCGCCGCAGCCAGATCCTTGATAATTTCCCTGTTCTGCTCGGTGATATTGCTTACCTCGTTCACCGCGACATTTATCTGGTCTGCGCCATGCGTCATTTCACTCATCCCGCCGGTGATTTCTTCGGTAACTTTTTCCAGGTTCTCGCTTTCGCCGATAATCTCCCTTGAACCCTCAAGCATCTCGCCGGAACTGTCCTTTACCTGACGGGTAATATCGGTAAGCTGGCTGATGGCGTCAAGTACCTGCTTGCTCCCTTCTCCCTGTTCTTCCATCGCGTTACGGATGTTTTCTTCCTGATCCGCCACGGTCTTCACTCCGCGATCTATCGCTTCAAACTTATTCAGCACGTTGTCGGTAGATTTAATAATCTTGTCGATGGATCCTGCTATTTTTTTCAGCACCGCACCAATGGTTTTCGACTGCTCGCTTGAACTTTCCGCCAGCTTGCGAATTTCATCGGCAACAACCGCGAAGCCTTTTCCGGCCTCCCCGGCATGTGCTGCTTCAATCGCGGCATTCATGGAAAGCAGGTTTGTCTGGCTGGCGATGTTTTCCATCACTGAGTTGATCTCCAAAAGCCCCTCCGACTCGCGGGCGATTTCCTGAATGTCGGCAGCTACATCCTGCAATCCCGCACGGCCTGCCTCGGAAGCATCCATCAGCTCTTCCACATTACCGGCATTTTCTACGAGGGTTTTGGTAACCGACTGGATATTGGCCAGCATTTCTTCAATGGCGGAGGATGACTGTGAAACACTTGAACTTTGGTGTTCCACATTTTCGTTGAGCTTGTCTATGTTGACGCTGATATGTTCCATGGAGGTATTTGTCTGGGTTACCGAAGAGGATTGATCTGCAACCCTGCCCCTGATGGTTTGAATGGTAGAGGCTATTTGGTTAACCGCCGCCGCAGTTTTCATCGAATTGCTGGACAGGGCGCCGCCGATATCGGAGAGGGTTTCGGACTCTTTCTTTATCAGCATGATGAGGTTTTTGATGTTTTCAATCGTTTCATTTAAGTGATCGGATAAATCGCCAATCTCATCTTTTGAAGAGAGATTGATGCGGCGGGTAAGATCCCCCTTGCCGACTTCCTTCAGTACGCCTGCCATGCTGGTAATCGGTTTGGCGATAGATCTTCCGATGAAAAACGCAATGATAAGACCGGCAACTATAAATGCTGCTCCTATCGCAAATATGATAAAGCGCATCTGTGCAAGCTGGCTGTCCACGTCGGTTTTTTCTATAGTGCTGAAAAGCAGCCAGGAGTGGCCAGGAACCTGTGAATAGTGACCAAGCAGGTTTTTTCCGTCATAGATGTACCGGGAAATGCCGTTTTTTTCCTTCAGGGCCGTTTCAAACAGATTAGCCAGCGGTCTTAACGACGGGTTTTCTTCCACTTCCTTTATGGGGTTGAATTGATTCATTACCAGTTCCGTATTCGGATGGGCGATGACTGTCCCGGTGCTATCCACCAAATAGCTGTATCCGCTTTTCATGCCGCTTTTCAGATTAACCACTACTTCGGAAAGGGTCTGGGCTCCGTCTCTGCGGGCTACCAATACGCCTACAACCGGCGCGTCCTTATCGTCGCTTTGAAAGACCGGCGCCGCAAACATCACGACCGTCCTGCTGATTGCCCGGCTGAAGACCACCTCAATATTTTTTTCTCCGGCCAAGGCCTTCTTAAAGTAGTCACGATCGTGTAAATCAAGGGTGGAATTATCCGACACATAGTGGGCTATGCCGTCGGGAAAGATCAAAGCCATGTCAAGGGCGCCAATACGCGGTACATCGACCATCAAACTCGAACGGACAGTTTCCCAATTCATGGTTCGCGTCCGTGCACGGTTGGCAATTTCTCCGATAATATCAAGCTGACCTTTTAATATGGCGCTCAAGAGTCCGGCGTTTGAATCATTCTCGGCGTTTATGCTGTTGAGAATAGTTTTCTCCAGGGTAGTGGAGCTTATTTGTAATGCTATGATGCCAATGCAGGCCGACGTTATCAGCACCACCGCTCCGATTAAGAGCGGTATTCTGACACTTAATTTCATGCAACACCCCTTTTTTTGATCAAAAAATTACATCTATCCATAATATACTTTTATCTGGTTATTGTTAAGTTTCTGATTGGTAAAAATACATCCCCCCTGCCCTGATTTTCTGCGCCCTATTGCGCCAAACTTCCAAAAATTGCTATTCTCAAGATAATCATGGGAATTGATGTACAGAACACGGTAAAGAACCTCCATCCTCTGGAAATACGAATCCTTCTTTCTTACAAGAGGGGCGATGAGCTGACCATTGATCGGGTCGAACGGGAACTGGATTTTAAACCGGGCAACGGCAACCAGGCGCTGTCCTGGCTGGCGGGGAAAGCGCTGGTCCGCGAGATCAGGCGGGAGACGGCTGTTTTCTACGAGATAACTGGCCTGGGACATGAGTGGAGGGAAAAGGGGAGCCCCGAAGAGCGTATCCTCGAACTGATTCGGCGGCGGATTAATGCGGCGCAGGACAGGCCGCGGCTGCCGGAAATTGCCGAGGCGCTCAAGATGGAAAACAAGGACATCGGCAGCGCCTTCGGCAGCCTGTCGAAACTCGGCATTTTGGCGATGGACGGCGAAAAAAAGGTGACTGTCACCATTCCGCTGGAACATTTTGAAGACCCCCAAAAAAATCCGGTTCTCGCGCATTTCGCTCTGATAAAGGGACTTTTTGAAAAGGTAGTAAAGTCAGGCGGCCTGTTGGCCGAGGCATCGCTGAATGACGATGAGAAAAAAATAATTGGCGGCTTTGCCAAAAAGCGCGGGGCGGACAATGCGGCGTTCCGCCTTATCGAACGGGAAACTGTTGTATACGGCTTTGCTGTCGCAGAAGACGGTTCCGTTCCCGCCGAACAGGTGGCAGCCGCGCTCAGGGCGGCGGGGATCACCGGCGACGAAATCGGGACGCTTACTGCGGAAATGCTTGAGGAGGGAAGCTGGAAGGGCAGGGCGTTCAGATCGTATAACGTCAACACGCCGCCGGTCCGCCTGACGCCGGGCCGCAGTAATCCCTACGCGAAATTTCTTGAAAACGTAAAAGACAAACTCGCCTCCCTCGGATTTGAGGAATTTGACGGCCCGTTGGTTGAAACCGAGTTCTGGAATTCCGATGCGCTGTTTATGCCCCAGTTCCACGCGGCAAGGGACATCCACGACGCATACTATGTCGCCAATCCGGCAGCCGATTCGGCCGGCGGTGAAGGCTATGCCCGGGCGAAGTCAATCGATGAACCCTGGCTTTCCAATGTTGCCGCTGCCCACGAAAACGGCGGAGCGACCGGCAGCCGGGGCTGGAGCTATGCCTTCGACCGCGACTTTACCCGAAGGCTCATACTGCGCAGCCAGGGCACGGTGCTGTCGGCGAAAACTCTGCCTATGGCAAAAATTCCCGGCAAGTATTTCGGCATTGTCCGCTGCTTCCGCTACGACCGCGTAGATGCCACGCACCTGCCGGACTTCTACCAGACCGAAGGCATAGTGTTAGGTGAAAATGTCAACCTGCGCACCCTGTTGGGAATGCTGGAGATGTTTGCACGCGAAGTCGCCGGAGCGAAAGAAGTAAAATACGTTCCCGGCTATTTCCCCTTTACCGAACCTTCGGTGGAAGTGCATATCAAGCATCCGGTGCTGGGCTGGTTCGAGCTGGGCGGCTCCGGCATTTTCCGTCCCGAAGTGACGCAGAGCCTGGGGGTAAACGTGCCGGTCGCCGCATGGGGTATCGGTATCGACCGCATGGCGCTTATGGCGCTGGGACTCAACGATCTGCGGGAGTTGTTCAGCAGCGACATCGAAGACGTGCGGCTGCGGCGCGCGAAGGACAATGCATAATGCCTAAAATTGAAGTTAACGAAGAAGTTTTTTACTCGCTTGCCTGTCCCGGCGGTCGGCGCTGGAACAGCAGGGAGAAATTTGAGGAAGCCCTGACCTGCGCCAAGGCGGAACTGGACGAAGACAGCGACAAGACACTGCCCGCGCAGGAGCGTGTTCTAAAAATAGAGTTAAACGACACCAACCGCCCCGATCTGTGGGGAACCGCCGGATGTGCCCGCCAGCTGCGGGTGTACAATGGCGGCGCAAAACGTGAGTACGACTTTTTTTCCCGGCCAGGCAGCATTCACAAAGCGGCGAGGAAAGTAAAGGTAGAACAGAGCGTTCAGAAGGTGCGCCCGTACCTTGCGGGCTTTATCGCCAGTGGCAGGGCAATTTCCGATCCGGCCCTGCGCGACATGATCCAGACCCAGGAAAAGCTTGCCTGGAATTTCGGCCGCAAGCGGCGCACCATATCCATGGGTCTGTACCGCATTTCAAAAATACAATGGCCGATCATCTACAAGGGCGTGGATCCCGACAGTGTTTCCTTTGTGCCGCTGCAGTGGGATGCACCGCTGACCCTTACCGAAATTCTCAAGGACCATCCCAAGGGCAAAGAATACGCCTTCATTCAGGAACACGAGCCGGTACACCCGCTTCTTACCGATTCCCGCGGCGATATCCTCTCGTATCCGCCGATTATCAACTCCGCCGATTTGGGCGCGGTACAGGTCGGCGATAGCGACATTTTTGTGGAACTTACCGGGACGGACATCGCGCTGGTGACATTGGCGGCTTCAATCGTCGCCTGCGATCTTGCTGACAACGGTTTTACCATCGAGCCGGTGGAAATCGAGTACGAGTTTGACACGCCCTTCGGCAAAAATGTCGTCTATCCCTGGTATTTTCAGGAGCCGGTGTTCTGCTCGCTTGCGAGGATCGAAAAATTCCTTGGCGAAAAACTCGGCGGCGATGAATGTGTGCAGGCTCTTGCCCGCATGGGCGTCAAGGCCGAGAAAGCCGTCGATGCCGAACGCGGGCAGAACAGCCGCGAGGAAGGCATACGCGCATGGCCGCCCGAATACCGCAATGACTTTCTCCACGCCGCCGACATTGCCGAAGACGTGATGATAGGACGCGGCCTCGGCTCGTTTAAGCCGGAACGTCCCAGCGAATCCACCATCGGCCGCCTTTCTGCGATCACGCTGTTCAGCCGGCAGGTAAAGGAAATCTTTATCGGCATGGGCTATCAGGAGATGATATACAACTACCTCGGTTCGCGCCGTGAACTGGTCGAAAATATGCGGGGAGCGGGGGATCGCATCATCCGCATTGCCAACCCCATGACGGAGAATTACGAATACGTCCGCGATTCGGTTATTGCCTCGCTTCTGGAAAGCGAATCCGTTTCGGGACACTCGGTATACCCGCACAAAATTTTCGAGATCGGAAAAATCGCCTACCTCGACAGCAAAGAAAACTCCGGCACCCGAACCCGCCAATACGCGGGCTTTCTCCACACCGACAGGGAGGCGAACTTCAACACCGCCGCCGGCCAGTTACAGGCATTGTTCTACTATCTTTCCCGCGAGTACGATGTCGAGGACAGCGACGACCCCCGCTTCATTCCGGGGCGCGCCGCCGCCGTGCTGTACAGGGGCGAAAAAATCGGCGTGTTCGGCGAAATCCACCCCGAAGTGCTGGAAAACTGGGGCATTACCGTTCCATGCACCGCCGGCGAGATCGACCTCGACTCGCTTTTATAGAAAAATGAAGATAAATTCATCAACGAATGTCGCGAATGTAAACGAATGAAGAAGGAAATAAGTAGAAACAAAAACCATCTCTAACTCTTAATTCTTCCTATTCGCGTTTATTCGCGTAATTCGTTGATTCTTTTTTTCAAAAACTATGACGATATCCTACGGATATCGTCGTCCTTAAAAGGAGTTAGTCTCGGATTTTTTTATAAAAAATCCTCGCTACGGATAAAGCAAAACGCACTATCCCGCCATATAACCATAGAGGAGACCGATATGAATCGAATCTATACAAAACGCAATGGAGCGCGGGCATTGCTGGGTGCGGCGCTGCTCGTTATTTTGGCTGCCGGATGCACCGGCTGTGATACTTCCGGTGAACAAACCAAACCATCCCGGAATGAGGATTCCATCGCCATAATGACATGGAACGTTCAGAACCTTTTTGACGGGGTCGAAGACGGGACGGAATACGACGAATACCGTGAAGCGGCGGGCTGGACTGCGGAAAAGTACCAGGGGAGGCTAAGCGTTATTGCAAGCGCCATCGGCGCGATGGGGTACAAGCCGGACATCATCGCCATGCAGGAAGTTGAATCGCCGCAGGTGATGGCCGACCTTGCCGCCGTACTTTCGCCGCATGGCTACGGCTGGACTCACTTCTCTGCTACTCCCGGGATGGCCCTGGGCGTTGGGCTATTAAGCCGCTTCCCGCTGAGCGGGGCGCGCTCTCATTCGGTGTACATAGACGGCGACATTGCGCCCAGGCCAATGCTGGAAGCGCGGGTCGAAACTCCATACGATAATGCCCCGCTGGTGCTGTTTGTGTGTCACTGGAAATCAAAGCTCGGCGGCGATGACGCGACCGAAACTATCCGCCGCTCTTCGGCGCGGATCATTCTCCGGCGGCTGCGGGAGATTGTGGCAAGCGAGCCGGATTTGCCGGTGATTATCATGGGCGACCTGAACGAAAACCATGACGAGTTTTACCGCCGCGGTGGAACGGTAATCAGTGCCCTGCTTCCTGACGATCCCCGTGCGGCGGAATTTGCCGGCATGTACGGCCTCGACGATGATGATGCGGCCGGCGATTTGCAAAAGGATTTTATTGTTATCAGCAAGAACAAGCCGCCGGCGGCGCGGTATTTTCCCGCCGATGCCGTAACGCTGTACTCGCCCTGGGCGGCGGAACTGGAAGACGGCTCCTACTACTACAAAAACGAATGGGAGACCATCGACCATTTCCTGCTGTCGCCGCAGCTATTCTCCGGCAGCGGCTGGGAATTTGAAAATTGCGAGGTGGTAAATTATCCGCCCTTTGCCGGCGCGAAAGGGCTGCCGGTATCGTATAACCCGCGAACCGGTTCCGGACTCAGCGATCATTTACCATTGCTGCTGTATTTGAAAATGCAGGGCGATTAGTTACTTTGCTCCCTATTCAGCTAAGCCCAGACGAGGCGGCTCGGGGGCAACATATACCCAGGAAAACACCCAAGTGAATGTAACGTGGGGTGTCGGTGGCAAGAGTGCCGTGCGATCAGCACGAGCGCTATTGGCCACCGACAGGACCCCAGATAAACTTAATGGGTGTTTTCCTGGTAGTGATACACCTCGGACTGCCACCCCTGGGTTTAACCGAAATGACAGTTAACGGCAGAGGATAACGGTCACATCATTCACATTGGTTCCGGTAGGCCCGGTTATAACAAGAGAGTCCACGGCGGCAAGGGCGTTGTATGCATCGTTGTTGTCCAGGAATTCCTGTAGTGCATACCCTTTTTCTTTCAGGCGGCGCGCCGTTGTGCCGTCCACTATTCCGCCTGCCGCATCGGTGGGGCCGTCCGTACCATCGGAACCCACCGACAAAACGAGAAGATTCTCTATCCCGGCAATTCCTTCGGCAGCAGCCAGCGCCAACTCCTGATTGCGGCCGCCTTTGCCCGTGCCTTTCAGCTTTACAACCGTTTCTCCCCCCAGAATGACCGCGCAGGGGCGCCTGAACGCGCAATCTGCGGCATTGATTTGTTGTGCGATTGCGGCGATCAAGCGTCCGGCTTCCCTGGCTTCACAGTTCATTTGTGAACACAGAATATGCGGCGTGTATCCCATGCCGGCGGCGGTTTCCGCTGCGCTGCTGCACAGGGTGCGCACGCTGCCGGTAATAACGGTTTTTACATTATCCAGGGACTTGGGAGTCTCTCTATTCAGGTAATCCTTCACGGTGTCGCTGATTTTGAGATTGTACTTTTGCACTACCGCCATAACTTCATCCGAGGTGGACATATCGGGCGCGGCGGGGCCGGACGCGATGGAATCCAGCCTGTCTCCCAGCACATCAGACAGCACCACGGTGAACACCCTGGCCGGCGAACAGATCTGCGCGAACCTGCCGGCTTTGACTGCGGAGAGGCGCTTGCGGATCATGTTGATTTCCACAATGTCGGCGCCGCATGCCAGCAGCCGGGAATTTATCTCTACAATGTCGGCAAGGGTCAGGCCGGGCAGGGGCTCTTCAAACAGCGCCGAACCGCCGCCGGAGATGAGAAACAAAAGTTCGTCTTTTGCCCCCAGCCCCCGTGCCATTTGAACAATTTTTTTTGTACCGGCGATGGTATTTTCGTCGGACAGGGGGTGTCCGGCCTCGATGATCTCCATGCCGGGAATGTCGCCGGAAGAATGATCGTATTTGGTGATAACAATGCCCCGTTTGATGGTATTGCCCAACTCTTCCCGTGCGGCATGCGCCATAGTCCATGCCGCTTTTCCAATGGCCGCAAGATAGATGCTGCCGGAAAAGACATGATCCGCAAGTGCATTACGCACTGCCTGCCGGGGCATATTTGCCTGGATAACCCGGTCAATGAGAATCTTCGCGTCCCGATACAGCGTTTCCATCAATCTGCTGTTGTCCCCGTCCGCCTTATTTGGTTTTGCGGCCTGCTTTGGCCGGTGCCAGCGCTTTTATCACCGCTTTGTACACATGATCTGCGGAAAGGCCGTACTTCACCAGCAGTTCTTCGTACGCATGCGCCGATGTCCCGAACGTATCCTCAATGGCGACTATTTCAAATTTCGCTTTTACTTCGCCGATAATAAGCGAAGCGATGGCCTCGCCCAGGCCGCCGTTTCTTACCGCTTCCTCGGCGGTGATAACGGCTTTTTTTCCCTCGGCGTATTTCAGAACTTCTTTTTTGTTCAGGGGTTTGAGGGTACTTACGTTTATCACCTGGACAACAATTCCCTGTTTTTTAAGTTTCGCGGCGGCTTCCACGGATTTGCTTACCATAACGCCGGTGGCAAAGATTACCGCATCGGTGCGTCCCTTGTCAGCGATGCCGGTGGCGACGGGGTACATCTTTCCAATCTGGTATTCTCCCCCGGGGGAAGTGAATACCGGAAGATCGCTCCGGTTGATTCGCATATAAACCGGGCCCTTGTACTTAATCGCCGCGGGGATCATTTTTTTAACTTCTTCCGCGTCAACGGGATTCAGGACAACCATGTTCGGTATTGTGCGGATTATGTTTGCGTCTTCTACGGACTGGTGGGTTTTACCGTCGCCGAAATCCGAAAGACCGCAGCTTGAACCGATAATCTTTACGTTCGCCTTCGGAATGGCTATGGAGCAGCGGAGTTGATCGTACGCCCTGCCGGCGGCGAATACCGCAAAGGTTCCCGTAAAGGGAATCTTCCCCGCCAGCGCCAGACCGGCGGCGACGGAGGTCATGTTTTGTTCGGCAATGCCCATTTCAAAATACCGTTCGGGGAAAGCATCTTTAAACATATACGACATGGTTGATTTGCCCAGATCGGCCTCCAGGACTACCACATCGTTATTGCTCTTTCCCGCTTCCACAATCGCCTCGCCATAGGCTTTCCTGAGACTTGCCAATGGTAACGGAACGGCGGTTTTTGTCTTTCCCTTCTTTGTTTTTGCGGTTGTTTTTTTCTTTGCCATAATTATTTCCTCACCCCTGCTGCATTGAGTTCTTCAAGCGCCCTGTTCCAGGCAGCTTCGTCAAAAATGCCGTTATGATAGGCGGCGTTTCCTTCTGCAAAGGAAATGCCCTTTCCCTTGATGGTGTCCAGAATAATCAGCGATGGCCTGCCCTTAACGGCATCCGCCTTTTCTATCGCCTCAATAATCTCGGCGGGATTGTGGCCGTCAACCTTGAACACTTCCCAGCCGAAAGCCGCCCACTTTCCGTCGAGGTTGGGAATGCTAAAGATATCCGTGGAACCCGTCGCCTGAATTTTGTTCCAGTCAATAAAGGCGGTAAGGTTATCAACATTATAGGCCGCCGCCGCCTGGGAAGCTTCCCATATTTGTCCCTCCGACTGTTCCCCGTCTCCCATGATCACAAAAACCCTGGCGGGACTCTTGTCGAGCCTCAGCGCCAGCGCCATGCCCACACCGACGGAAAGCCCCTGGCCCAAAGAGCCGGTAACGGCTTCCAAACCGGGGATGGAAAGATCGGGATGGCCCTGGAGCAGCCCCTTGAGGGTTTTTGTCCGCTTGAGTTCCTCGCGGGGGAAAAATCCCTTCTCGCAGAGGGCGGCGTACTGGATAAGGGCGGCATGCCCTTTTGAGAGGATTAACCGGTCCCGGTTGGGATCATGCCGGTTATCCTTACTCAGTTTCATCCGGTAAAAATACAGAACCGCCATTGTTTCCGCCAGGGAAAATGAACCGCCCAGATGCCCCGCTGTATTGATGCCTATCATTTCAAGCACATCATGCCTGAGTTTAAGGGCAGTTGCACGCATCTCGTTTACGGTACTTTCACTTATCATAAGAACCTCCTCAATTAAATATATTCAGGTATACAACCTTTTCCGAAAAAACTTTTGAAATGTAATGTTCCCTGATTGAGTTAAAAAAAATGCTGTCCCGGGGTTTCATGGTATACGCTTTATCCCCCACTCTGAACTCCATTAGACCCTCCAGAACAAAAATAAATTCCTCTCCCAAATGGCTGTTCGCCCTGTCACTCAAATCCTCGGGCCTGATGGAAAAAATAAAAGGCTGCATCTTCTTTTCCTTCAGTTCCACTGCCAGTGGCAGCACGGCATAGCCGCTTTCGGTAGGTACAGGTTTTTTCCCCTGGTCTGCGGGGACAAACACACAATCCAGCCGATCCCCCTCGGTCATAAGAGCCGCAATATTGGTATTGAGAGCGCCGGCTATTTTTACCAGGGTAGACATGGGCGGAACTACCTTTCCGGTCTCAATTTTTGAAAGAAGGCTTCTGGTATAGCCGCATTTATCCGCTACATTCTGGAGAGTAAGGCGCTGGACCCTCCTCAGGCGCCGTATATGTTCCCCCATCCCCTTTTCCTGATCCAATTGCGTGATCTCCATGATTTAGATTAGTTTATGGTAATTCAACCTTGTTGAAGCGTCAAGGAAAACAGCCTGAAAAGGGGGCGGTATTCTTCCATAAGATTGTATCCTGTCTCTGTATAGAAATTTGAGAAAACCTTGAAATTCGGGAAAATTTTTTGTTGACAATTCAACATTGTTGAATTAAAATTTATCAACAAAATATCCGTAGGGGTAAAAACTTGGAGGGTTGATATGAAGAGAATGCGCGTTTTCATGGTCATTGTTGGGCTGTGTCTTATTACCGGATTTGCAATGGCAGGCCCGGGGGCCGAAAGAAGAACAGATGGATCCAGAAGAAAAGACAGGTATGTTGTTGGTTTCAGCCAAATTGGTTCGGAATCAGAGTGGCGTATTGCCCTCTCAAAAGAAATGCAGGCGGCTTATGAAGCACATCCAAGGTTTACCCTGCTCTTCTCCGATGCACAGCAGCGGCAGGAAAATCAGATTGCGGCTATTCGTAATTTTATCCAGCAGAAAGTGGATGCAATCGTGTTTGTTGCCATTGTGGCAAACGGCTGGGATGCCGTACTGACCGAGGCAAGAGAAGCAGGAATACCGGTACTGATGATAAATCGCGGCGCAACAATGGTTGCGGGGGATATTAAGGATTACACCGTTTGTCTGGTGGGTCCCGACAATGTGTATGCCGGGGAAGTGCTTGCCAGGACTTTTGCCGATTTGGTTCTTGCATCCTTTGGAAATGAAGCCGGCCCCATCAATGTTGTCGAATTGACAGGTACTGTGGGCGCTTCTGCTGCCGTTGATCGCGGTACGGGTATCCACCGGGTTCTTGACGGCCACAATCGTATTGTTATTAAGTATTCCCAGACCGGAGACTTTACCCGATCAACCGCCAAGCAGGTCATGGAATCGATTATAAAGACCGCCCAGACCGAAGGTGTCAGGCTTCGCGGACTTATTGCCCACAACGATGATATGGCCATAGGCGCTTCCCAGGCCATTGCAGAGGCGGGTTTAAGGCCGGGAGTGGATATCAAGATAGTCGGCTGTGACGGTGTACGCGGCGCGTTTGAGGCTATGGTGGCAGGCCGCTATTCGGCCACGGTGGAAAATCCTCTGGGCTATGGGGACAAAACCATCGAAATACTCCTCGATCTGCTGGATAACGGAAGGCCGCCCAGTGACTGGTGGGTCGTTTTGAAGAACGCTGTCTTTACCGAGAAGGAAGCCGCCGCCGCTCTTCCGAACAGACAATACTAAACGTGGTTCAATAAACCCCGTTTGAATGAATGGACTCCGGTACGGCGATTCGGCGGTACCGGAGTTTAATTTTTATTTAATCCACAGTAACAAGATACGGTCAGTTTTCGGGCAGGTTCAAAAGAGGAGACCCAATGGATCAAGAAGCAGTATTGCTCCACATGGATCGTATCCATAAACGTTATCCCGGTGTTCATGCCTTAAACGATGTCAGCTTTACCCTGCAAAGCGGGGAAATCCACGCCCTTGTCGGTGAAAACGGTGCGGGAAAATCTACGCTGATTAAAATTCTTACCGGCGCAGAAACCCGGGACTCCGGTGAAATGATTTTGAAAGGCAAACCCATCGACCCGAAGAGTCCAATGGATGCCCAGCGTCTCGGCATAAGCACGGTGTATCAGGAAGTAAATCTGTGTCCGAATTTGAGTGTGGCGGAAAATATCTTTACCGGACGCCAGGTGAAAACCCGGTTTAATATCATAGACAGAAAAAAAATGAATACTCTCGCCAATACTGCCATGGCCCGGCTGAATATCAAACTGGATGTAGCATCTCTTCTGGGCGACTACACGGTGGCGATTCAACAGATGGTGTCCATCGCACGGGCAGTCGATACCCATGCCAGCGTGCTTGTCCTGGACGAACCTACTTCATCGCTGGATAAAAAAGAAGTAGAGCAGCTTTTCCGGACCATACGGAAGCTGCGTGCAGACGGCATGGGAATTGTATTTATCTCTCATTTTATAGACCAGATTTATGAAATTTCCGACCGGGTGACCATATTGCGGAATGGGAATTTAATAGATTCCCGCCCGCTGAAAGAACTGGACCGTATGTCGCTTATTTCCAAGATGATTGGCAAAGAATTGGCCGGCAGGGACAGGCAGAAACACCAGGATTCTGCAGATCGCCTTGCCCCTGAATCTTTTTACCATGTAAAAAATTTGGGCAAGCGCGGTGTCGTGAACCCGTCGGATATTGAAGTTAAAAAGGGCGAAGTTGTGGGTTTTGCCGGTCTTTTGGGATGCGGGAGAACCGAAACCGCCCGTCTCATTTTTGGTATAGACAAGCCCGATAACGCGGAGATCGAAATTCAGGGCAAAAAAGCAAAAATCAACAATCCGCCGGAAGCAATCACCAATGGCCTTGGGTTCTGCCCCGAAGACCGCAAGACCGACGGAATAATTGCGAATCTGACTGTCCGGGAAAATATCATTCTCGCGCTGCAGGGACGCTACGGCCTTTTCAATAAAATATCTTACGCAAAGCAGGCGGAAATCGCGGACAAATACATAAAAATGCTTTCCATTGCAACGCCGGGCTGTGAACAGCTTGCCGGGAATCTTTCCGGCGGCAACCAGCAGAAGATGATTCTTGCCAGATGGCTGGCGACCAACCCCGAGTTTCTTATTCTTGACGAACCAACCAGGGGAATTGATGTTGGGGCAAAGTCTGAAATTATGAATATTGTTGTAGACCTGGCGCGTAATGGCAAAGCTATTCTTTTTATTTCCTCGGAGCTCGATGAAGTTGTTCGGTGCTCGGACAGGATTCTTGTCTTCCGCGACCGAAAACTGGTAAATGAAATTAACGAAGATATGAGTACCAGCCGCATAATGGAGGCGATTGCTTATTCCAATGTCTTTTCCGGGCAAGAGGAGGGTATCAGTGGAACAGCTCCCGGCGCAAACACAACTAACTAAACTTTTACACCGGAAAGAAACACTCTCAATTGCAGCCCTGTTCCTGCTGCTCTTGTTCAACCTGTTTTTTACGCCGGGTTTTTTCTCTGTTCAGATGAGAGACGGGTATTTTTACGGCTCCCTGATTGACATCCTGAAGCGCGGCGCGCCTCTTATGTTCATGGTTATTGGCATGACCCTGGTGGTTGCCACCGGGAGTACGGATATTTCGGTAGGGTCTGTGGCGGCGATATCGGGCGCGGTAGTTGCCTCGCTGATCGGGGGTGAATTTATCTACGAAGCGGGCGGGGTGTCCTCCACTCAAACTCCGCTTCCGATCGCTTTTGCGGCGGCCATTGGGGTGGCAACCCTTTGCGGCATTTGGAACGGATTCCTTGTTTCAAAACTGGGAATCCAGGCTCTGGTTGCCACCCTGATGCTTCAGGTAGCAGGCAGGGGGATTGCCCAGCTTATCACCAAGGGCGTCATTATTACGGTGTACTATAAACCCTTCTATGAATTTGGTTCAGGTTATTTTTTGGGATTCCCGATTTCGATTTATATAGTCCTGGTTATGGCGGTATTGGCGATCCTGTTTGTGAAAAAAACTTCATTCGGGCTTTTTCTCGAATCTTCCGGGTCTAACCGTTCATCAAGCCGTTATGCGGGCATCAAGGTCCAGAGAATGATTTGGATTGCCTTTGCAATCAGCGGATTTATGGCAGGAATAGCGGGAATCCTTATCGCTTCGGAAGTAAAAAGCGCCGATGCCAATAATGCGGGACTTAACTATGAACTTGACGCGATCCTCGCAACAGTTCTGGGGGGCAATTCCCTTAAGGGCGGCAGGTTCTCTCTGGGCGGAAGCCTTATCGGAGCGCTTCTTGTCCAGACCCTCACGACTACTATATACACAAAGGGGGTTCCGGCCCAGACCATATTGGTGGTTAAAGCCGCCGTAGTTATCATCGTAGGAATTATTCAAACCACCGATTACGGAAAGTTGTTCAAAAGATTTTCCAAAAAGGCCTCCTTGCCACAGCAGGAAGCAAGGGAGGAGGCATAATGACCATTAAGGGCAAACCTCTGCATGTTCCGGGTATAGTATCCAGGAATATCACCTTTTTTGTTTCGATTATACTTTTTGTTCTTTTCTTTCTTACCGGCTCGCTGTCGTATCGTGGTTTTTTCTCCCTCCAGGTGCTCTGCAATCTCTTAATCGACAATTCCTATTTGATAATAGTCGCCATCGGTTCTACCATGGTGGTAATTACCGGAGGAATAGATCTTTCCGTTGGCGCAGTTATAGCTTTATGCAATATGTGCATGGCATATATGCTCACGATAATGAAGATGCCCCTAATCCCGGCGATCTTTGTGGTGTTGATGATAGGAACATTGTTCGGTATGCTTCACGGTTACCTGGTTACCTACAAGGGGTTCCAGCCTTTCATCGCTACTCTCGCAGGCCAGTATATCGCCCGGGGACTGTGTTATGTGATAACAGTGGACACCATCCCCATCGTTAATCGCACGGTAGTCCGCCTTGCAATATTTAAGATACGTTTTCTGGGGGCATTTATCTCTCTGGGAGCTCTTTTGGCTCTGATAATGATTGTCGTATTCCAGTTAATCACCCAATACACCCAGTTCGGCAGGAATATTTATGCCATCGGCGGCAATGAGCAGTCGGCATCTCTTATGGGTCTTCCGGTAAAAAGGACAAAATTTCTTACCTACACCTGCTCGGGTTTTCTTGCGGGGGTGGCGAGTCTTGCCTTTATGCTCTATATGCTCTCTGCTACGGGATTTCACGGCGACGGCCTTCACCTTGATGCGGTTGCCGCCTCGGTTATCGGCGGCGCTCTGACAACCGGCGGCGTGGGTCTTGTGGTGGGTACATTGTTCGGTGTTATGACCCAGGGAAGCATCCGCACGATACTGACTTTTCAGGGAACCCTGAGTTCCTGGTGGGTAAAAATAGCCACCGCCATGCTTCTTCTTGTCTTTATTTTGATACAGAAAGCCATTGTAACCCATCAACAGCGGTCCAGAATTTTGAAAAAGGTTGAAATGGTGAATCCGGAAACTTCCGCCGGGGCATGGCAGGGACAGACTTCCCCTCCGGCAGAAGCGTGAACATACATTATTGGCTCTTGTGCCAGGTCAAAAAATATTGAGGAGGAAAAAATGAGTAAAGACTTAACCGGCAAAACCCTGGGAATGATTCACGCGGCGGTGTTTACCGCCGTTTCCCTGGAACCCATAGCGAAGGAAGTGATGCCTGAAGTATCCATTATGCACGCCGGGGATGACACGGTTCAGCGGGACAATATGAAAGCCCCGATAGGAACCATACCAGAGGTTAATTTTTATAAATTTGCCACCTTTGCCCGTTTCTTCGAGGATGCGGGAATCGACATTATCGTGCTTGCCTGTTCTACCTTTAATCAGGCGGTGGAATTTGCCCGGCCGATGATCCGTATTCCCATGCTGCAGATTGACCGTCCCATGATGGAAAAAGCGGTTGCTGCCGGAAACCGTATTGGGCTTATTGGTACCCTGGCAATGACCATGCCGTCTTCGCAGCGGCTTTTGCTGCAGTGTGCAGCAGAGGCGGGGAAGAAGATCGAAGTTGTTCCGGTGCTGAACGAAGAAGCCTTTAAAGTACTGCGATCGGGCAATCCTGCCGGCCACAATGCCATGCTGATGGAGGATATTAAGCGGCTGAGCGGAGAAGTGGACTGTATTGTTCTGGCCCAGGGATCGATGGCTGTGCTTGACAAGGAAACGGCAAATAATCCGGTGCCGGTTTACAGCTCTCCCCGGCTGGCCTTCCAGCGGGCACGTTCAATGCTGGAAGAAATGTGATCTTACTGTTTTTCTCCGTTTAGAATATCCCGCATATAGGCGATTGGTGTTTTGTAGTATGTATTATCCATCTCGCAATTCGGGAAATAGGCTTCCAGGCTGAAACTGCCGTTATAGGAACAGTCGCGCAGTATATTAAGGACAGGCTCCAGTTTTTTCGCTTCATGTAGATCGGGCATACGCCTCTCCATTGTGCAGGCAAAATGAATGTGCCCGATCCACGCCTCGTTCTGCCGGATCAATGCTTCATTTTCTCCACCGACCGCGAAATGGTAATAATCAAAAATACTTTTCAGGTTGGGCAGATTGAGCTGTTTGGCGATGGAAACACTCTCCTCAAAAGTGGTAATGCAGTTGCATTCCGTCCGGTTTAGATGCTCAATTTCCACTTCAATCCCGTGCTGTGCCGCAGCTTCGGCAATAAATTTGATGCGCTCAATAATGTGCGCCTTTCCTTCTTCCGCCGAAAGATACGAAGGGATGCTGCGGGCTTTTGCGCTGCCGAACACCACTTTTTTCGCGCCAATGGAAGCGATTCGGAACATGGCTGTGGTTATGTAATTTTCAAACGTGCCCCGGTTGTATTCCCTGCCGGCCAGTTTGATGGACGGATCTACCAGACTGTTGCAGGCAAGGCAGGGCAGCGGACTTTCGGCAGCTTCTTTTTTGAAGTTTTCAAAACGCGCATCGTCGTACTTCATCATGCGATCTGCCGCAAGTTCAATGTAATCCAACCCGATTTTTTGTGCGTACGAAGCCTGATCGATTCCGATATCGGCGGCGCTTCTCGCGTTCATATTGGTGCAGATGCCAAAAATCATGCGTAATCCTCTCATCATAAATAGTAAATCCATATTGGTATTGCTGCAATACTTTAATTGACAGGATTTTCATGCGGCAGTAGTATATTTGCATTTGGAGGTTAGTGATGGGTGTACCTGATTTATTTTCCCTTGCAGGAAAGACCGCTGTTGTTACCGGGGCGGCAAAAACTACGGGACTCTGCTATGGCATGGCGGTTGCTCTGCACGATGCCGGCGCGAGGGTTGTACTGATGGATCTTTCTCCCGAGGTACATAATCTTGCCGCATCTCTCGGCGGCCATGAGAATAACTATTATTCTGTGGAGGCCGATATCACACAAGAGGCTTCCCGTAAAGCCGGAATGGCCAGGGCGCTTGAGTATTTGGACGGCCGGCTGGATATTCTGCTTAACGGAGCCGGTATTCAGTTCCGCTGCGACGCCATAGATTTTCCCGAAGACAAGTTCAGATCAGTAATAGATATTAATTTGACTTCCCTGTTTTTTATGAGTCAGGAAGCCGCGAAAATTATGATGCAGCAGGGCGGGGGCAAGATTATTAATATCGCCTCCATGACATGTTTTATGGCAAGCCGCCGTATTGCTGCCTATGCCGCCAGCAAGGGCGGAGTTATGCAGGCGACCAGGGCGATGTCCAATGAATGGGCGGGTAAGGGCATCAATGTAAATGCAATCGCTCCCGGTTATATGGCCACTGAGCTGACAGCCGACATGATAAATACCGATATAGGCAAGTCCCATACTGCCCGTATTCCAATGAGTCGCTGGGGCAAGCCGGAAGATCTCCAGGGAGTAACGGTATTTTTGGCTTCTGCTGCTTCCGACTATATCTCCGGTGCAATCATTCCCGTGGACGGAGGCTACCTGGGCGCATAATACCGATGGAGCTTGACAGCCCCACAAGGCAATAGTAAAATAATATGGTTCTGTTTGAGGGCAGTTTGTCCGAGTTTTTATTTTCAGGAGGATACTTATGAAGAAAGTAATTTTTTGTTTCTTGCTGGCGCTGATTCTTGCGGGAGGGATAATTTCCTGCACTCGTTCTACAACAGGTGCTGCGGCGCCCATCAAGATAGGTATGATTTTCCCCTTTTCCGGGCCCAATGCGGATCAGGGTGTTTTTAACCGGCAGGGTGCCCAGCTGGCGGCTGACAAAATTAACAGCGCAGGCGGCATTAAATCCCTCGGGGGCAGGAAGCTGGAAGTCCTCTTTTACGACAACCAGTCTTCATCGGATGTTTCCCGGCAGGTAGCGGAACGGCTCCTTGCTGAACACCCCGACGTTATAGCGGCGCACGGCGCATCGGCCAGCGCATTTGTTCTGCCCATGCTGGCTTCCTTTGAGAAGGCCCAGGTGCCTTTCCTGACCGCCCAGACTTCCCAGACCATTACCGGTCAGGGATATGAGTATGCATTTGCCTTTGCAGCCCAAAGCCCTCAGTTTGCCGCCACCCAGGTTGCCATGCTTGAATGGCTGAACCAAACCTACAATCTCGGTATGACCAAAGTTGGGATTATCTATGAAGATTCCGAATGGGGTCTGACCAATTCCCAGGCTGCCCGCAATGAAATTGGCAAGTCCAGAACGCTGAGTCTGGCCTATGATCAGAAATATCAGGCCAGTTCTTCAGACCTTTCTGCCCTTATTGTCGGGCTTATGAACGCCGGCTGCGATGCGGTATTCCCCACCAGCTATACCCAGGATGCCAAACTGATCTTCAACACAATGGTGCAGTACAAATATTCTCCCCTTATCATTGGCGGCGGCGCGGGCTTCCTTTATCCCGTATTTGCACAGGATCTTGGCGATCTGGTGGACGGCGTTCTTTCAGTGGCCTCCCATAACTACGATGCGAAGACCATCAGGGATAACCCCCAGTTTGCAAAAACCGGCGAGGAATATGAAGCAAGGTTTAAGGAAATAATGCCGGAACAGGGTGTAAGCGCCTTTAACGCGGTGTATCTGGTTGCCCAGGCCCTTGAGAAAACCGGTTCCACCGACACCACAGAACTCCGTGACGCAATCCGGGAACTAACGATAACCAGCCTTACCCCCGGCGGTAACCTGAACTTCGACAACACCGGCTGGAATCAGAATGGCGTTGCGGTCATGATCCAGTGGCAGCGAGACCAGGACGGCGTTTTCCGGCCGCACTCGGTTTTCCCGCCTTCAGAAGCCACGGTGGATTTCCAGTTAACGGATATGCTCAAAGAAAGAGCCAAATAATTTTTTCTGTCTGTTGTTTCCGGCGGGATATGATCGTTCCGCCGGAAAAATTTTGTGTCTGTCCACAATGTGTCTGCATTATGGACAGACTCTATTTAATAATCGCATCTGCAACTCACAGGAGATAATACAATGGGCTCGTGGATAGTGGGGCAATCGATCATCAATGGTCTTCTGGCGGGCGGTGTTTATTCCCTTGTGGGCGTGGGCATGACGATCATCTTCGGGGTTATGAAGATGGTAAACTTTGCCGCCGGCTCCTACCTGGTGTGGGGAATGTACTTTACCTATTTCTGGCAGTACACGCTTGGCGGAAGGGTCTCTCCCTATCTCCTCATTCCCCTGGTTGTGTTATCAATGATCATATTCGGCTACATCACGTTCAAGCTGACGATTCGGAAAGTTCTCGGCGTCTCCGATACTTCCTACATACTGATAACCGTAGGCTTGATGTTTTTTCTGCAAAATCTGGCTGAGACATTTCTCGGAACGCGGCCGCTTTCGGTCTATGTTCCTGAATCATACAAGAATGGCTCCATTACCCTGCGGGATCTTCTCATCAGAATCATTCCGCCTCTGGCGGATAATCAGGGCCTTGCCGCAAGTCCCCTTGGTTCGTTGAATTTCGGGTATCCGCGGCTGATTGCCTTCGGCGCAATGGTACTTTTGGTGCTGGCCGTTAATATGCTGCTTACCAAAACCCTGCTGGGCAGGGCTATGCGTGCAACTTCGGAAAATTCCGAGGTGGCAAAAATGCTGGGAGTTGATACAGAACGCACCTTCACGGTCGCGTTTATCATGGGAGTAACGCTGGCGGCTCTGGCCGGCCTTTTGGTTACGCCCCTGTACTATGTCAGTGTTTCCGCCAGCATTGCGTTCAGAACCGCCCCGCTCATGGTTATTGTGCTGGGAGGAATGGGGAGCATCAAGGGATCTTTCTTCGGCGGCATTTTGGTTGGCATTGTGGAAGCCCTGGCAACTACCCTTGTTGATACCCAGTTGAGTGTTGCGAGCATTTCCATTTTGTTCCTGGTTGTCATTTATTTGAGACCCCAGGGGCTTTTCGGGAAATACATGAGGACTGCGTAATGCTGCCGGCACACAGCCCAGAGGGGCGCATGAAAGAGGTTCTTAAAAAATATATTTCCCGGCAATACGTGATATTTTTTGTTTTCATTATTTTGCTGATGATATTTCCGCCGATAAACTCCGGTGTTGCGAAGCTCATTCGGAACATGGGCGGCCTGTACCGGGCAAATTACATTATCACCATCCTTATTCAGTGCCTCACCTTCGCCATATTCGGCATTTGCTGGAATATTCTGGGCGGATACGGCGCGCAGATCTCCTGGTGCAGCGCCGCTTTTGTGGCTCTGGGGGCGTATTCCAATTTTATCTTTCAGTCCAATTTTGGCTTGTCCCCCTTTATAACCCTGCCCCTTGGGGTGGTACTCTCGTTCCTGTTTTCAACCGTTATCGGCTATGGGACATTCCGTCTGCGCGGGCCTTATTTTTCCATTGCTACTATAGCTTTCGCCGAGACCCTGCGTTCGATCATCCAGTACGGCCAGAAATATACCAAGGGGACCGCCGGGATATACATTACCTTCAGGAAAAACAGTTTCTGGGATTTAACATTCAGGAACGATACTCCTTTTTATTACATTATGCTTGTCCTGATGCTTTTGGCGCTTGTTTTTACCTACCGTTTTACCAAATCCAAAACCGGATACTACCTCTCCTGCATAAAGGGAGACGAAGATGCCGCCCAGTCTCTGGGAATTGAGACGTTTAAAATAAAATTGCGGGCTTTCCAGATAAGCGCCATGATGATGTCCATTGCCGGAGCTTTTTACGCTTCTTTCCTGACATACATTTCGCCGGTCAGTACTGCCAGTTTCGATCTGTCCATACAAATCGGCGTTGTGGCAATTGTCGGCGGCGTCAGTACCCTGTGGGGCCCGGTGCTGGGATCGTTTATCGTTATTCCCCTTATCGAAATTACCGGAAAGCTTTTGGGACAGCGCGGAAGCAGTACGATCCTGTATGGTTTGTTATTGATAATAATCGTTATCTTTTGTCCCAAAGGGCTTATTCATCTTTTTTCCGTCCTGCGCAATAAAATTTTCAAAAACAGACTCGGGGACGATAAGGGAAACGGCAGTTTCCGGGGCATATCGGGTCAGGGTAATGGCATCAGGGACGGTATTGCCAATCTTTTCGGCAAGGCGAAAAAGGCATAACGGGGGCTGCGGCAATGGACACCATTCTTGAAGTAAAAGACCTTTCAATCTCTTTTGCCGGAATAAAGGCGGTGCAGCATTTAAGTTTTTCCATCGAGCGGGGAGAGATTTTCGGGCTTATCGGGCCGAACGGATCCGGCAAGTCCACTACCGTTAATATAATAGCCGGAAATTACATACAGGACGAAGGGGATGTCTTTTTTGAAGGCCAGATGGTGAGCAGAAAATTATCCATTGCCAGAAGATCCCGCCTGGGACTGGGGCGGACATTCCAGACGCCCCGCCCTTTCGGGAACCTGAGTGTATACAACAATATATTCCCGGTTTTTTTGCAGAAGTACAGTTTTAGGGATGCAGACGTAAAAACCAGGGAAATACTGGAACTTTCCCAGCTGGCCCCGTTAGGCGATCTGGCGGCAAGCCAGCTTTCCATCGAAAAAAGAAAATGGCTTGATTTGGCGCGGGTGCTGGCGACAGAACCCGGATTTGTCATGATGGACGAAGTTATGGCGGGACTGAATCCCAATGAAATGAAGGATAGCCTTGACTTTGTGCGGGAGATCAACAAGCGGGGCATTACCATCCTGTTTATCGAGCATGTCATGCAGGCGGTTGTTTCGGTGTGTACCAGGGTGATTGTGCTGAACGAGGGACGGTTCCTGTACGAAGGCGCGCCGCGGGAAGCTTTGGAAAATCCATCGGTAGTTGAGGCGTACATCGGGAGAAAGAAAAATGCTGGCAATTAACAACCTGAGCGCCGGATACGGAGATATGCAGGTTCTTTTCGATATTAATCTGAATGTGGAAGAAGGGGAGGTGGTATCCCTGGTCGGTTCCAACGGAGCCGGTAAAACCACGCTGCTGCGCATCATTTCCGGATTCCTGCCGGTAAAGAGCGGAAGCATTTCCTACCTGGGGCAGGATTTGCTGAAAACCAAACCCCAGCACCGCGCCGAACTGGGAATTTCCCATATCCCCCAGGGGCGGGGCATTCTGGGAACCCTCACGGTAAAAGAGAATCTCATCATGGGCGCGTATCCCAAAGCGGTGAGAAAAACCGTGAACAGTGAAATTGAAAACGCCTATAACCGGTTCCCCAAACTTCGGGAGCGGCAGAATCAAATGGCCGGTACCCTGAGCGGCGGCGAACAGCAAATGCTGGCCATTGCCCGCGCGCTGATGATACACCCCAGGCTGCTCATGCTCGACGAGCCTTCCCTTGGACTTGCCCCGATTGTTGTGGAAGATGTGTTTGAAATTATTTCCAAAATCTCAAAAGAAGAAAAAGTGAGTATCCTGATTGTTGAGCAAAATCTGGTTCAGGCGCTTTCGGTGGCGGATCGCGCCTATGTGCTGGAAACGGGCAAACTGGTAATGCAGGGATCGGCGAAAGAACTGATGGACAATCCTGATATTCAGCGGGCGTATCTGGGACTGTAGCTGCATCAAAAAAATTACACGGCTTCTTCCAGTTGAGAGCACTTCGCATTCATAATAAGCATCTGCAGACGGTTTTCTATGTTGGCAAAACTCACGTCGGGATCGTAATCCAGGGGCAGAATCTGGATGTCGGGGTGCAGTTCCTTGATCCGTTTGATTACTCCCCGTCCGCAGATATGGTTGGGCAGGCAGCCGAAGGGCTGGAGTATTACAAAGGAGCGCACCCCTTTTGCGGCGTAGTGCAGAATATCTGCGGCGAGCAGGAACGATTCCCCCGACAGTATCGAGTGGTGCATTATGGAATCGCTGAGTTTCGCCGCTTCGTTAAAATCCAGATCCGGCTCGTACAGGGGATGTCGTTTGGCGATCTTGTCGGTTGCCTTTACGGCAATATCGATAAATTTATTGCCGATTATTGCGGATAACGCCTCTTTCCTTGAATGACGTACCCCGAATTCTTTCATTTCGGCAATGGTATGACTCAGGAAAAGATGCCGGTATATGCCATGCATGGTGGGGAAGATCACTTCCATGCCGTTTTCTTCCAGGTAGCGTTCGACTCCAAAATTGGAACCGGGGTGAAAGGTTAACAGGTATTCGCCCTGGATAAATACCGGTTCCTTGAGCGTTGAACGATCATAGCGGACGGCGCAGAGAGCCTTAATGGCCTTTTTGTAGGCTTTAACGGCCCCGGAGATACCGCCCTTTGCAATACCTTCGCCGATTTTGATAAACGCGTCTTCTACAATGCGGTCGGTCTCTCCCTTTATCAGTTCGTAGGGGCGTATCTTGCGCCGCAGGAATTCAAGCGTATCCGACTGGACTATGCCCCAGATAAATTTGGCGTATGTCGCGGGAGTAAAAGGCAGGCCCGGATGGGCGTTTTTTGAATCCGATACGTCGGTGGTAACAACCGGAACCTGGGGGAAACCCGCTTCGTCAAGGGCCTTTCGCGCCAGTACCATGTAATTGGCGAGGCGGCAGTCGCATAACGCCTTTGCCGTTCCCAGCACCGTAGTGTCGGGATCGTATTTGCCGCTTTTCAGGGCGAGCAGCACTTCGCCGATGGTAATCTGCGCGGGCAGACACATATCGTTATGCACGTATTTTTTTCCCATCGCTATCGCTTCAACGCCCCCCATTGGCAGCGGTTCTACCCGGTGACCTTCTTTGGCAAGGCTGCCGCTCAGTATCATGCAGAATGCCCGGCTTACGTTGGGAACGAGCAGCAATTTTTTTCCCCGCTCCCATTTGTGCAGCTTGACCGGGTAGGGGTCGCCCAGGGCTTTTACGGCATGGGCTTCTTTTTTCCGGCGTATCATTACCGTTTCTATGAAGGAACGAACCCGAATACGCAGGGGGCCGGCAATTTCGCTTTCGTCCATTTTCAGAATGAGCGGAGACTTGCCGGAAATTTCGTTCATAATGCGGGCGGCTTCATCGGTGTACACCGCGTCGTGGCCGCAGCCAAAACTGAAAATGTCCACATATTCCAGCGCGGGATGTTCGGCGGCGACAATTGCGCTGGACAAGAGGCGCGCGTGGTTGTTATTGGTAATTTCAATCCGGGAATTTTTCAGCGGAACCTTCGCAAGATTGGGAAGGGAATCTACCGTCAGCACCGGTATGCCGATGCCGGTAAAATACCGCGACAGATTGTGATTGACCAGATTGTCATACTGGTAGTGCCTTCCTGCGAGAACTACGGCAAATTCGCCTTTTTGTTCAACATCGTTAATGATCTTTGCGCCGTTTTCTGCCATGGCGCTGTTAAAATCCTTCAGGGCTTTTTCTCCCTGTTCTATGGCGGCGAGGGTGATCTCTTCGGAAATATCGAACGTTTCCTTCATGAAACGGCACAACTGAAAGTCCTGATCTTTTTTGGTGAACCAGTGGCATACCGGCGAGTCCAGGGGAATACCGTGCTTTTCTGCGGGGTTATCCGAGGCTTTGACAGACAGGGGATAACCCTTCAGAACCGGACAGGTAAAGGTACTGGAAGGTTCGGGATTGTCCGGCGGCAGGCGGTTAATCTGGGGGAAAAATATTCTGTCAACATTGCTTTCAATTAAATCCTGTATATGTCCGTGGACAAGTTTTGCGGGAAAGCAGACTGTATCACTGGCTACATATTGCAGACCTTTTTCGTACAGCTTTTTTGAACTCCTGCGCGACAGTCTTGTTTTGTATCCCAGCGCACTCCAGAACACTTTCCAGAAGGGCATACTCCTCCAGAAATCCAGAACACGGGGAATTCCGATGGTAATGTCTTTCTCCGGTAACAACAGCGTAAAAGGATAATCCCTGAACAGCAAATCATCCCGAATCTTCACCATGTCGGGAACGGAATCCATAAGGCGGGTTATTTTGTCTGCTGCTTCCCGTACGGACGGATCTTTCGGATCCCCTACCAGTTCCCCGCGTTCGCATCGGTTGCCGGTTATCCAGGTTAAATCATTCGAAAAACGCACCAGGGTGCGGTTGCAGTTATTGCTGCAAAAGGGGCAGACTACATTGGCTTGTTGGGTATAGGTAAAATCTTTCAGTGTATCAAAGCCGATAAAGCGGGAACGGCCGCTGGTGCCGTGGGGTGAAGTATAGCCGTGTTCGATAATTTCCCGCTTGGTTAGAAGGGCGATGCCGATTGCGCCCATTTCGCCGGGATAGGGGGCGCGTACTACGTTTCTTCCCAGGTACTGTTCCAGCGCCCGCAGTACCGCGTCGTTTTTGAATGTCCCCCCCTGAACGACGATTTTGTTTCCCAACTGGGAGGTATTTGAAATACGCACTACTTTGGTAAAAACATTTTCGATTATTGAACGGCACAGGCCGGCCATAATATCGTCGGCCTGTTTGCCGTTTTTCTGCTCGGTGATAATCGTGCTGTTCATAAAAACCGTGCATCGGCTGCCCAGCCGTGCCGGATTTCTTGCGTTGAAGGCGGCCTCGGCGATTTTATCGACGGGAATGTGCAAGGTTTCGGCAAAGGTCTCCAGAAAGGAGCCGCAGCCGGAGGAACAAGCTTCGTTGACCGTTATATTGGTGACAATGTCGTTTGATATATTGATCGCCTTCATGTCCTGGCCGCCAAGGTCAAGGATGAAGGTTACGCCGGGAACGTATTTTTGCGCGGCTGCGGCGTGGGCTACGGTTTCCACCGTGTGAAAATCGGCGCCCAGGGCCTTGTCAAAGAGCAGTTCCCCGTAGCCGGTGGTTCCCAGGGCGATAACTTCAAGTTTAATTCCGGCTTTCCGGTATTTTGCGTACATTTCCAGAAGACCCTGTTTGATCACCTTCAGCGGCTCGCCCTTGTTGGGACTGTAAAAACTGTCAATGACATTTTCATCTTCGTCTATCAAAACAAACTTGCTGGTAGTAGAGCCCGCGTCAATACCCAGGTATACGCGCAGGGTTTCGCCCCTCTCCATTCTCAGCGTCTTTATGTCGTGATTGATGGCAATTATCCTGTGGCGTTCTTCAAAACTTTCCCGTTCTCCCCCGGTTGCGAAAAAGATCTGGTCAGCTCCGCTGTTGAGCGTCACAATTTCCCGGTACATGGAGAGGGATGTAAGTGCGGCCTCGGTACTGAAGTTTTTGTCAAAATCCTTAAACAGTTCGTCAATTGAAAGAGCCGCTCCGTATGCGATAAGGGTTTGGCTGTTGGGCGGTCTTATGATGTCGTTTTCGTTCAGTCCCAGCCGTTCGGCAAAGACACGGATAAGCGTAGGGTTGAATGTTAACGGTCCGCCTTCAAAAACAACCGGAGGCTTGATTTCAAGCCCCTGTGCCAGGCCGCCGATAGTCTGCTTGGCGATGGCGTGAAAGGTAGAGAGGGCAATGTCTTCCAAAAGCCCGCCCTGATTCAACAGGGGCTGAATGTCGGTTTTTGCGAACACCCCGCAGCGTCCCGATATGTCGTACACCTGCGTGCCTCTGGCGGCAAGGGCATCGAATTCTTCAACCGGAGTACGCAAAAGGGAAGCCACCTCGTCGATAAACGCGCCGGTTCCTCCCGCGCAGCTTCCGTTCATCCGCATATCGCCGACCATCAGACGGCCGGTGGCCCCATCGCGGTAGAAAAAAATTATCTTCGCGTCCTGCCCGCCCAGTTCCACTGCGACTCTTGCCTGGGGGTAAAATGTCCGCACCGCGATGGAATTGGCGACTACTTCCTGTATATACGGCGCATGAATCATCTCCGCGATGGTTCTGCCCCCCGATCCGCACAGGGCAAGGCGGAAATTTTCATGGGGAAAGCGCTTAAAAATATCCTTGAGAAAATCGTATACCTTTTCACATTGGCAGGCATGGTGGCGCTCGTAGCCGGAGTAGAGAACCTCCCTTGTCTCTGGCTGAATGAGTACTACTTTTACCGTAACGGAGCCTACGTCAATTCCCAAATGCAGCAAAACTGTATCTCCTTTGCTAAGTCAGTATACAGAATGCATAAAAAAGTACCAATACGCTATTCGCCTCCGTTCGATGCCATTTCTTTGAGGATATCCCGTATTTCGGCAGCGCGCTCATAATCTTCCCGTTCCACCGCTTCGTTGAGCTGGTCCACAAGCCGCTGGTGTTCTTCTTCCAGCGGGGAAAGGTCGCTTTTTGAAACCGGGGAAGAGCCGTCCAGCGCATTGATAAAAAAATCTAGAGGTATGCCTGTTTCCTTGACAATTTCGGCGGTGATAAAAATGGGGCATTTGCGGCGTGTTGCAAGGCCGAATGCGTCGGAAGGACGGCTGTCCAGTGTAAGGGGATTTTCCCTGCTGTGTATGCCGCCTGTTATTACCAGCCGTGCGTGGAAGGTATTGTTCTTCAGTTCGTAGATTTCTACCCGTTCAAGAATGAGGTTTTGTTTGTCGATCAATTCGAGCAGCAGATCGTGGGTCAGGGGGCGGGGCAGACTGATTCCCTCCTTGCCGATAAGTATGGACTGAATTTCAAGCTGACCGACAAAGATCGGTACAGCGACATTTTTTCCCCGGGGGCGAAGCAATACCGCGCTCCCTTCTTTCGTTTGGGCAATTGTCCATATTTCCGCCTGCAGCATTTTTTGCATTCTCGCTCACTCCACTTTATGCCGCACGAGCGGCGGTTGGTATCGAATGTTACCGCTGTGCGGTAACGCCTCAGCTTATGTAATCAATTAGTCCGGAAAGCAAATCGCCGCCTTCGGCAAAAACCGTGCGGGCTTCGGCTATGAGCACTTTGCCCTTTTCCTCCGCTTCTCCAAGAATTCCGCTTTCAAGAAACGCCTGGATTAGTTCCGCCGCCTGTGGAGAGTCAACGCCGCCGCGCCGCGCTGCATCAAAACACTTTTTGACCATTTCTTTTTTTTCCGGCCGGCGCTGCAAATATAGTAACACAGGCAGGCTTTTTTTTCCTTCCACTATATCGTCGCCCCTTTTCTTGCCGGGCAGTCCAGTCGTTAAATTTTTTACATCGTCGAGGATCTGAAAACCAACGCCGAGTTTTTCCGCCGCTTCGCCAAAATGCTGCGCCGAAGCTGCTGCGGATTTCGTCAGGTTTGCGATTTCGGCAGCGGCTGCTCCCAATTCCGCAGCAAAGCGGGCAAGACAGCCGGTTTTCAGGGCGCACATGGCGAGGTATTCCTCAATTGAAGGAAGCGGCTCGAAATTCCGGTGCCAGTGAATGTCGATGGCCTGCCCCAGATGCAGCTTCCGCATATACCCGCCCCACAGCGCATACACTCGTGCCCTGCACGCACCGGAAGCGGCAGGCGAAAGGATACCGCTGGTTTCCAAATCCGCCGCCCAGGAATCGATGCAGGCAAGCGGAAGAAAGTAAAGAAAGCAGCCGCTGTTAATCGCCGCGTCAACGCCGTGGAGGATATGTACCGCCGGTCTGCCCCGCCGCTCGTCGGAATTGTCCTCAATGTCGTCGTGGATAAGGCTGGCATTGTGGCAGAATTCTACCAATGGGGCGAGGGGCAGCACCGCCTCTGTGCCGCCCAGCGCCTCGCATACCAGCGTCATCAATAGCGGCCGCCATCGTTTGCCGCCCCGCGAAAGCAGGTCCCGGCCCGGAGCAGTAAGGGCAAGATAGTGGGCAGCGGACAGTGGATTGGCAGATAGGCCGGTGAACATCTGTGCTGCCCAGCCGCTGCCGGGGTTGTCGGGCAGCCAGCGATCCAGCGCCGCCTCGATACTCTGGAGTCTGCGGGTATACTGTTGATCCATTGTTTTAGTATATAGTCAAGCAATGGCGGATTACAAGAAACCGGATTATTGGCAGCTTAAGGCGCGCACCGAAGGCTATCCGGCGCGCTCGGTATATAAACTGAAAGAAATGGATGAAAAATTCGGCCTGTTAAAACTCCGGCGGGCGGACAGGCCATTCCGCGTTCTGGATTTAGGCGCTGCACCGGGAAGCTGGAGTTTGTATATTCTGCGAAAAATGCCCGCTGTTTTTCTGGTTTCGGCCGACCTTTCTCCCTTGCCGCACCAACAGGGCAATTTGTCTGCCTCTGGCGGCTTTTGTTTTATTCAGGGCGACATTACCGATCCTGCCGTCCGAGACTCTATTCTCGCACAAGGCCCCTACGATTTGATTGTTAGCGACGCGGCACCGGCGACTACAGGCAGCCGGTTCGTTGACGTCAGCCGTTCGCTGGAACTGGCCGAAGCGGCTGTCGCCTATGCCGAAAGCGCACTGGTTTGTGGCAGCGGCAATCTGGTATTTAAGCTGTTTCAGGGCGGCGACACTTCACAGCTGCTTAAGCGAATGCGCGTTCTTTTCAAAACGGCAAAAACCTATAAACCAGCCGCCTGCCGCAGCGAGTCTTTTGAAACGTACTGTCTTGGACTGGGGATGAAGGCGCAAAACCTGCCAGTTACCTAATATGCTTTATTTTGTTTCTATTGTGTAGTATGTTTTGAATAACATATTTTTTGGAGATCCCCTGATGAAAAAGGCAGCGCTTTACCTCTTGATGTTTTTTGCGTGTTTTTCGGTCTTTGCACAAACCCGCCTGGAAAGAAGCGGCATACTGAGGGTTTTTCAGGATATAACCGGGATCTGGCAGCAGTATTCGGGAAATCAGACCATTCAAATAATCATTATTGACAGGAGTACAGCCACCCTTCCGGCGGAAGCGTTTGCCGGCACCGGCGCTCATACCCTTATCTTTGACGATTTATCGCTTGTGACGGCCATTCCCTCCGGTGCATTTTCCAACAGTAGTTCCCTTATCTCTATCAAACTTCCCCTGTCGCTGAAAACCATTGAAACAAACGCCTTTAGTTCATGCACCAGCCTGCGTCACATAACGCTCCCGTCCGGCCTGAAAGAAATACACGGCTCGGCGTTCCGAAATACCAGAATTTCCCGCCTGTACATTCCCGATACGGTTACTTTTGTTGGTGCGGGTATCCTGCGCGATACCACTAACCTGCAGTCCGTCCGCCTTCCCCGTAATGCCAATGTCGACAGAAACAATGATTTCTTCGATGCCTATATACATAACGGAAGAATGGCGGGAGTTTATGCCAAGTTGGGTGATGAATGGCGTTTCCAGCTGGACAGAACGGAACACGATTACTATAGTTCATTTTAGTGCAGTTTTTGGAGGTGTTTTATGAAAACAGCAGCGTTATGTATTCTGATGTTTATGGTGTGTTTTTCTGTCGCGGCACAGACCGGCCTGGAAACAGGAGGAGTATTGAGGGTCCGCGAGGATATTAACCGGACCCCCGACCGATTTACGGGAAATCAGGCTGTTCAGATTATTGTGATTGACAGAGTAACAAGAACCCTTCCGGCGGAAGCGTTCGCCGGCACCGGTGTGCGGAACATAACCTTTGAAGAACCCTCAATGATCACCGTTATTCCGGCGTATATTTTTTCTGACAATGTTTTCCTTGCCAATATCAATCTTCCCCGGTCGGTGAAAGTCATTGAAGAAGGCGCGCTGAGCGGCTGCACTCATTTACAAAAAATAACGCTTCCGCCCGCCCTTGAAACAATACAATTCGCCGCGTTCTGGAACACCAGAATTTCCCGTCTATACATCCCCGATACAGTTACCGTTGTTGGCGGCAGTATCATCGGCGATTCCATTGAATCCATCCGCCTTCCGGCCGGCGCTGACGTTAACGGCAGCAATGAGTTCCATGACGCCTATATGCGAAACGAACAAAAAGCGGGGGTTTATACCAAAATACGTGATATGTGGGTTTACGGGCAGGATATGTCAGAACAGAACTTCTACAATGCCCGTTAGGAATGCGTTTTTAGTCCTGCCAGACAATTGGAGCAATGCTTTCCCAGATTGAAGTTTCCAGCGCCTCGTTGTCTATGCGGATAAATATCTGCGGTTCGTAGGCGCGCTGCGGGTACAGGGCATTACGCGAGTTGAGGAAGGGCAGGGGAGTACTGCTTGAGCGGATCATCGAACGGGGATCGCGGGTAAGGGAATCCCATGCGCGTTCTGCCTCGGCGTAATGGGCTATTGCCTGGGTATGGTATCTGCGGTTTCCGGTTTGTGAAGCAAGCATTTCGTAGGCAACCCCGGCGTTATTGCGGGCCATCATCAGGCGCTCGGCAAGTTCAAGGTATTCGGGGCGGTCATTGGGCAGCAGTATCGGCAAACGCGAGCGCTGGGATTCCAGTATATCCAGCAGGCGGTTGTAATAACCCTGGGCGGCGAAGTAATCTCCCCGTTTCAGCGCAGCATTGCCCAGCGCAAACAGAATGCGGCGGTTCATGGGAAGTTTTGTCGAAGCGGTAAACAGGTATTCCAGCGCATTTCTCCAGTCTTCAAGCCGGTAATAGGCCGAACCCATGCGATACTGCATCTCGGGAGGCGCCCACCTGTTTTGCTCTGCACGCTGGTAGAATCGAATTGCCGCTTCCATATCGCCGGTTTTGGTAAAGTACTCAAGATCGCCCAGCCCAGCAAAGAGCCTGCCGTATCGGGGCGAGCGGGACAACAGCCGCCGCGATATACCGTCTTCGTACAGGCCGATCCCCTTTATCAGCTGTTCCTCGGCAGGGACAAATTCTTTTGCACCAATCAAGTTGTCCGCGTATCGCTGGTGGGAGTCGATGCGGTAGACGAGCCGCTGTATTGATTCCTCACGCGCCCTTTCAAACAGGCGGATGGCAACCTCCAGGGTAACCCGTTCTTCGTGGGTGTTGCCAAGGCTTTGGTAGTACCGCGCCAGGTGATAATGCGACTCTGGAATGGAAGGATCTGCCATAATTGCCTCCAAAAGGAGGTCGCGGACATTATCAATATGTTCAACATATTCATTGGGTACACCTTTCGTTTCTTCAAGGACCTTGTCCAGAAGATAGCCGCCCAGTTCCGAAAGTGTTTGAGCCGAAAGGGTCCGTTTGGGGCTTGAGTCAAACCAGGCTCTGAGCGGGAGGACTTCTTTCAGGTTGTCGGTGCGGATAAAGTACCGCATCATCCGCTCCACCACCGGAGGATTCCAGCCGTATTTTTCCAGCAGGCGGGCGTAGGCATAGCGCGCATCTTCGTATTTGGATGGATCTATCTCGCCCCAGGCAAGATAATTGTCGCCCGCTGCCAGGAGGCCGTCAGGATCGTCCGGAGCATAGTCCAAAAGCTGCTGGCGCAGGAGGTTGTCGGCTTTTGCGTAATTCCGCAAATAATAGGTTTCCAGGTATGCGTAATCAAGAACTCCCTTTTTATCGCGGGGGTAGTACCGCAAAAGCTCGTCATATTTTTGCTCGGCGTAGATGTACTGTCGTTCGTCGCGGAACGCTTCGGCATACCTGAAAAACCAGTCCTTGCGGCGGTGAATGTTGAATGCTTCGGTAAAGCGCTCATTTGCCCGCTGGTATTCACCGGCAAAAATACGCTCGTAGCCGATTTTGTAGATCGATTCCGCTCTCAGGGGCGTGTAAATAAATCTGTAGACAAGGTAAAAAAGCGAGCCTGCCGCAATGGCGACAAGCAATACTACCCGCAATATAGGGAGGAAATTGTGGACAAAGATATAGGCAAAACTTGCCTGTTCTGCTTCCAGCGCCTTGCCGGAACTTTTTTGAAATGATTTTGGAATAGTGATGGTTCTGTCCAGCAGACCGCCAACATAGGAAGCTGTCTCTTTGGCGGAAGCGCCCCGGATAAGATATCCTATCAGTTTCAGCATCTGCTCAGGGCTGGCTTCCTCTTCGGCGATTACTTCTTCGCAGGCAATGCGCAGGTTCAGGGGATACCCCGACAGTGTTTCTTCCAGGTACTTCAGTTCATCGTCACTGATCTGTATCTCTTCCAGACTATCGATACGCTTATCGGGCTTTGTCTTTGCCCCTGCTGCGGCCGGAGCTGCCCTGGTTTTTCCGGATGATTTAACATTGTCCAAATCCGGGAAGGAAAAATCGTCAAGGTCGTCGCCGATGTCATCGTCAAAAATATCATCCGCGTCCAGCCCTGCGCCGTCTTGTGGATCAAATTTTTCAAATGAATCAAGTGATTCGCTTTCATCCGCCAGAACCACCTCGTCCGGGGAAAAACCGGGTAAACTTTCGTCTGAATCTGCCGCTGCCGGTTCATCTGATAAACCAAAATCACCCAGGTCGTCGAGGTCTAGGGTTTCACCCTCGGTTTCACCCTGGGTCTCACTCCCGCTGTCGTCTGCTGTGCCCAATTCTTCGGCAGTTAAACCGAAATCACCCAGATCGTCGAGGTCTAGGGTTCCACCCTCGGTTTCACCCTCCGGTTCGCCCTCGCTGCCGCCTGCTGTACCCAATTCTTCGTCAGTTAAACCAAAATCACCCAGATCGTCGAGGTCTAGGGTTTCACCTTCGGTTTCACCCTGGGGTCCACCCTCTGTTTCGCCCTCGCTGCCGCCTGC